>Ga0206860_10096_pt1 | contig 22871 bp, 19 predicted proteins | sample Alteio_BWOrgCont_44_FD_152624 | JGI IMG/M metagenome (GOLD analysis project Ga0206860, IMG submission 152624) | Enriched cells from forest soil in Barre Woods Harvard Forest LTER site, Petersham, Massachusetts, United States -... | ecosystem: Environmental > Terrestrial > Soil > Temperate forest >...
ATTCCCTGGTGACAGAGATTATGCTCAACGGGCATTTCGCCGTGCAGGTTCTCGCAATCCGCCGGTTAATGGATAGGACAAGAAAAGTTATATCCCTGCCTCGGCTGCTTACGGATTTGCGCAATAATATTGGCTTATTCACTCGGGAAAATTATGTGGCACATGACGGGCTGCCTTATGATCATGAAGCGGCCTTCCAAAGAGTGATGAGGCAAAGGCTGAGCCAGCAAAACTCCGTGCAATGTTTCTGGGGCGATACATCAGGGCCGGACGCGCATTCCACGTCACAGCGCGCGCACGAGCATTTCGATAAGTTAACAGGGGTACGCCCTGAAAATCGCCAGCGCAGCGATTGTCTTCCCGTGCGTATCATAGACACGTTAGAAAGCTGGCTGACAGAAAGTCAGGCAGAGGAGCTTGTTAAGTGGAGCCACACACTGCTTGCCCACGCAGCAAGCCCTGATAGTCCCAATAGGGCCGCTATAGTCGCCGCAGCTCCTACGCTGGATAAAATCAGTACGGCTATTAAATTCTTCGCCCGTGTAACTGAGGCGGTAAGTTTGCATATGCTATATCACTCGGGGCGCAGCCATGCTCTGATGCCCGTAGCGCAATTCAATCAGTTTGAAAAACTGGAATCCCCTATGATGCCGCAGAACGGGACTCAAACGCTCAGGGACTACTGGTACACGCTTTCAAAGGAGCGTGACGGATATATTACAGGAACCGAAGAGGCGCTGGTACGTTCCCTTTTTCAGACGCCATAATTTATGACATCAGAAAGCCTTTGGGTTGGCGAGGCAGTTTTTTTTCCAGCGTTCGGCATTGACAAGAGCTTCTTCAAACCATGACGCAGAGATGCGAACATAATCAGGAGCACTTGAACCATCTACAGCAGATGGGAACCTGATTTTTTCAATGACCTTTCTTGCGCGATCACCGGGGTCACCTTTGGCAGCCTCTGCAATATATAGGTAACTGAGCGTTGCCACCATGCTTCCATGCATATGTTCAGGCAGGCTTACAGCAGCAGCTTCCTTGGGAGTGAAGATATGTTTCTCATCGAGATAGAATAACACCAGTTCATGTTCCATCATATCCCCGAAGAAGCCCATGCCATAAGGATTACCGCTGTCTGCCAGCTTCTTGCTGCTTTGCAATAGCTCATGCACCCATTGCCGCATCTGAGCGGAGGAATGCCGTTCATCCACTCCGGGTTCACCTTCTTCCACTCGGATAAAATCATGCTCGAATTTACGCTGTATTTCAGTGGTAGTGCCGTCCGTACATGAAATTAAGTTTGGCTGGTAATCAGCAATCATTGAGTAGTCTGATGAGCAAGAAGTAAGTGCGAACAACAGGGCCAATTTTCCGGATCGCCCAAATGCTGAATCTAGTCGAGATTTCATACTCATTGTGAATCTTTATAGGTCGAATTTAATATCTGCAACGGAGTTTTTGGAACGGTACGGGAGCGACTATTCATCATGTTATCAAAATACTCATGATGCTGGTCGGCCTGAATGAATGTATCAGCGATACCATCGGGAGCACTACCCCAATGGCCATTGAAAATTCCTGCCGCTATATCTCCGCGAGTTTCTGTCCCATCCTGTGGGTTGGCGGATACATCAACCCAATTGCTCACGCTATTGGCAATGGCATTGAAATCAGGCTTGGAGCGGATAGTCGTTACGGGATCAATCGTAATGAGTGTGTCAATAGCATCAGGATTTTCTATGGCCACTCGTGCCGCCGTATCGCCGCCATAGCTATGGCCTATGAGATTCACGATTGTACCGCCCGGCAAGCTGTTTATAAAATCGGTTATGGCTGGTTGTTGGTCATATGTGAAGTAGTAATTGCTGCCGATAGCTGAATTGAGCGCGCCGGAAGTTTGTACAATATGCCCGTAAGATTGATCAAAGAACCCACCAACAAAAACATTTACCTGATCGATATAATTACCGTTTGCATCAGTAACAGTTTTAACAGGTGCGATGAAACCGTTATCCTCGGTTTTGATACCAGTCTTGATTTGATTGATGTCATCCTGTGCGGTGTCGCCAGCAGCAGGAACCGCCTGCGTGGGTGCGTATGCGACTGGCTCGTAGGATTCCAGATACGCTACAGGAGCGGAAGGCTCGTTGCGGACATCATCGGCGGAAATGCTGCCGCGATCAGAAGCGGCGTCTCCGTCCGCTGTCGTCCATTGCCCGCCGCCAGGCTGGCCCGCCGGAATGCGCGGCTCGTCAGGGTTATAATGACTACCACCTTCACCGCTATAGCCACCCCCATCAGCATCGTCATCGCTATTATCGCTGGAATCATCCCCGCTGTCATCGCCCTCATCGTCGGAATCATCGCCGGCATCCTTGGCAAGCTCCTGCCAGCTTTGCTTTTGAATCGGGGGCCAAGGCTGCGGCGAGTTCAACGCCGCCATCATTTTTACCTGAGCGAGTATCGGAACTTCATTTGTGGCATGAGGCGTGCGATTGTCCCAGTCCTCCTTTTTGACCTTTTTCAACATCTCCTCCATGCGAGCGATAGAGCGCAGCGTATGGACAGGCAGATTCTGACGAGCGGACTTGGTGAGCGGCATTCCATCCATTGTGATACCATGAGGGGTGACAGTGAATGTGGGATAATGCTGCTGTTGCTGCATGGGGAAATCCTTTGTAAGAGGAGAGATGAATAACGCGTGAGCGTGGCGATAATGGCCCGTCAGGCGGGTCGCATTATATCGGAATATTCCCGCAAAGGGAAGAGGCCGTGTTTATAGGCAATTCGAAGGGTATCTCTGAAATTTGCCCTGTATTACCTTACCCTGTTAAATCCGCGTCTTCCAAAGCCATAGAAATCCGCGGTTGCCGTCGGATGATTCTGCGTATTACATTACTAGAGTAATGTAATGCATTGATTTAATGAAGAAAATTGCCATATATACCAGAGTGTCCACGGTCGAGCAGAAAACAGATACCCCCGGATGTCAATGCCCCGCAGCGGAATGGGGCGGACAAGAAATACCCTTATCTATGGCTATTTCTCTGGTTCCTACGGAATTTGGCGGACTATTCCGACTTTCGTGCTGGCAGGGGCGACAGGAATCGAACCTGCAACCCCCGGTTTTGGAGACTGCCCCAGTACGAAAAGGGAGGATAACGAGGGATGATACCTGATACAAGAAGATAATAACTACAGCAGCTTATTTGTCAGGGAGAATCTTAACGATTCCGCGCCAATCCCTCTTTTTCACCTCGAAGTGTCCCGCATTTGTCCCGCAAAAAAAGAAGGGGATGCCATAGCACCCCCTTCATCGAATCAATGCTTATGGGCTGCATTACAACCGTTAGGACACTTCCAATACCCTTTCGGTAGCCGCCCACCACTCCCAGCATTTGGCGACCACAACTGCCAGCAGGCAATGCACTGTAGCCAGAATCCAGAGTTTTTAACTATCTTCGTTCCCAACTTTTTCAAGTGGGAGAAACTGCGACGATACATAATGGCTCTCCTATAATTAAAATTATATTTGAGAACCGTACCTCACCTTACCTCATAAACACTTCATCAGTGTTCGTTTCCCTTAACAGAAATCCGGCAAAGATTCAATCAACTTCTCTCATGCTGGCTATAAGGTCGGCCCGATGGATAGCCACAACTCCGTCAAGGGCTGCCGCCTTAAAACCGACGAGCATGTCCACTGATGCCACTGGCTGTTAAGGGGAACGTTATTACCGGATGGTTTTCAGTTTCGTTTTTCGCTCGGATATTTCCTGCATCAATTGTTGCGTCAAATCCCCCAGCGGGTCTTTGCCTTTTGTTTCGGCTTCTTCGATGGTTTGTTTGAGCCTAAATATCTCAGTTTTCTGTTGGGCTTCTATTTCCTGCCGCAATTCACCTAATCGACGGCGTAATTGAGCGATGCGCCGGATAGTCTTTACAATACGTGATGCGACATCTTCTCCGACAATCGCTTCGGGGTCTTGTCCGAACTCCTCTATTAGTTTCTCAATGGCTTTTTTATCACCGCGCTCATATGCAAGGTTCACCAATGCCATTAGTTCGGTACGGCGGTGGCGCTCATGTTCCGTAATAGCAAGGTCGGGGTGCATTAGTTTAACTGCTTGCCGGTATGCCTGCTTCAGTTCAGGGATAATCACTGGTGGTGGTTTGGGTTGCGCTTCAATCAAACCTGCTTCTTCAGCGGATTTTTCTGCCTGTTGTTTGGCAGTCTGCGCATTTGCCTTTAAAATTATATCATCGGGTGCTTGCTCCATCCGCACCTTAGCAATTTGCGCATCGAGTTCATCTAGCTGTGCATACAGCCGCCCTACAGCTTGGTAATAACGGTGCTGAAACTGCGAAGTTTCTGTTTTCGTTGTTTCTAGAGCAAGCTCAGCCGAAGTAACTTGCTCTTTAAGTTCTGCTTGCTCAGCTTCCAAACGTAAAAGTTCTTTTTCTTCAGGAAGCATGGCTCTCTGTCCACTCCTGAGCAAGCCTCTGTGCCTCAGCTATCTGTTTTTGTGTCATATATTCTTTAATATTATCTAATTCTTTTTTCGCAGATACTTCCGTCGCGGATTCTGCGAAACGACTTGAGCCCGAGAGAATGAACCACATATATGCCTGTACAGAATCTTTCGGAACACCATCGCCTTTATGATAAGCAACACCAAGTTGATAATATGCTTTTGGTTCTCCTTGTTCGGCAGACTGACGATACCATTTTACCGCCTCGGTATAATCTTTCTGTACTCCCCAGCCGACGTAATATGAAAGACCAAGGGCAAGTTGAGCAGTGCTGTGGCCTTGTTCGGCTGCCTTGCTATACCATTTTACTGCCTCTACATAATCTTCCTGCACTCCCGAGCCGCTCAAATACATATGGCCAAGCTGAAGCTGTCCTCTAGCGTCCCCTTGTTCAGCGGCTTTACGACACCATTTTACTGCCTCTGCATCATCTTTGTGCACACCGGTGCCGTTGCGATATGAAAGACCAAGACTAGCTTGGGCTTCGGCATATCCCTGCTTAGCAGCCATGCTAAACCATTTTACAGCCTCCACATTATTTTTTGGCGTTCCCGCACTGTAACTAAGCCCAAGAAAAAATTGGGCTCTAACGTTTCCACGCTCAGCGAGCATCAGAAGGAGTCGCCGTTGGGTTTCATAGTCACCTTGTAGACGCGCATTCCTAGCCTCTTGAAATAATTTCTCTGAGTCAGCATCAATGGCTAGGGAAGACGATTGCATTTCACGGCTTTTAATCGCCTCTAATCCGCGCGTCACAAGGCTGTTGGGTTCTTCCAGCGTTAGAATCACATATCCTGTAGGTGATTTTGCAGGAAATTGGTCTGGATTGGACATGCTAAGCACTGACCGCGATTGCATTGGCAAGGGCTGCTGTGATAATTTTATGGGCGCTTTTTGCTTCACCTTCGGTGGTATAGACAATCGAAAGTAGCGGGCTCCCATGCTGATTAATGATACTGAAACCAAGTCCCGATAGCCCAGTTAACCCAGCGGCCATATCAGCCACATCTCCTAGCTTGAATTGAGAACGGTTATAAGTTGCCATAGTATTATCCCCCTTGCTGATGCGCGGTATCATTTTCCAGTGTATAAATTTCAGTCTTTGCCTACCCAATCCGGTATAGGAGCGCCAGATGTCTCAGCCGCTTTGCGTGTGTAATTGTCCCTCTCTGCAATTTTCTTCTTGATAAACTCAACGGCCTCGTAATCTCTCATAATCTGTACAACATCACGTAGCTCTTCACGATGCCCCAGAATCCCCCCAGGTTGTCTTTGTGAGCTTCCGTCATCGGTAACTAATATTGCTTGATAGTGTGCAGCCTCATACACAATCTTTACATCATTTTCCTCGTTCTGATTTTTTATCCCATTGGGGAAAATGGTACTCTCGATGCGCTTGTACAGAAAGTCGTTTTTATTAATTGATGTATCGGTGGTAGTAAAAATTTGTTTAAAAACTTTTTCTGTGCGCGCAGGATTATTTCCTACTTGAGCTTCCTTAAAACTGACTCCTGACATATTGATAAGAATCACTCTATCCTTTTTCCATTTCTCAAGCTGGTTCATAGCATCTAGTTTGCCACGTGCATTTATTCGGTTCGTATCAATGTGAAATATAGGCGTATAAAGCATTCGACGCTTCATTTGTATGGGTTTGGATTCAGTCATACCGTACCTTGGAGCATTTCATTCAACATCACATCTTGCCGCGAAACCTTTCGGGGCCTCTACAGAAAACGACGACTAGTCACGCAACTGCGCTATCGACTCCTGAAGAAAATCACCCGAAGAAAAAACTTCTTTGAAAAGTATTTTCCTGCACGTCCGTCCTCAATAGCTTTGAATTATAGCGGTTTACTCTAATGTGCATTATGTCTGTTGCATACCGTTTTGTGAATCATAGCCTGCGGTTATTGACTCCGATAATGAGGGATTAACGAGGGTAGAAACCCGCCCCGAAGGACGGGTTCCCAGTCGTCTTAGTTCCGCTCCAGCGTGACCTGCACGGCGTTAAGCCAGTCCTGCACGCGCAGAGACTCCTGATTCTCGTTCATGCTGGCCCGTTTCTCGAATCCGGTGCCGGGATTGCCTACCAGAGCGATGTCCGCAATCACCCGCACGTTCTTGCCCACCTGTATAAGGCTGCATGTGATTCGAGCGTTGGTTGAATTCGTGCCGAGTATTATCACCCCCGCAGCAGGGTCATCCAACGGACGGTCGAACGCCACAACGCTATCATCCGACCGGCTGACGCTATAGCCCATGTCCGCAAAATAGTTGGTCAGCGCGTCCTTCACCTTGGCCTTGGTGACATGCTCGATTGCCACCTCTGGCTTTCCGCTGGGCGTATTGTGTTTCACAGGCGCGACACACCCCGCCGCCAGAAGCGGCAACGCACACGACAGGATTATAAGCAGACGATTCTTGAACGGTTTCTTCATAACTATCCCCTTGTTAAAGTAAAACGGCCACCAAGGGGAATCCTTGGCAGCCGGGGAGTAGTTACCGCTCGTACGAACGGCGCAGCGTATTCACGCAAGCGCTATTATATTCCGCCGCCTCCCCGACCCTAAGGGTGAGAAAGCAACGTCATTGGTTTCGGCCTGACATTGCGTAGGCCGCGTACGAGGGAGTAACTAGCTCCGGCGATTCCTATTGGAACCGTTAAGGTAACGTTAGCAGGGAGACTATGGATTACAAGTGTTTAGACGGTGCCACTACCGATTTACAAAGCCCGCAGGCACACATTTCGCACGGTGGAAGCGTACCATTTGCCTCCGGCAGGCGTGGTGATGCCCATGTCATTCATACGGGCGGCAACGTGGGTGTAGCTGCGTAATTCCTTCATGAGCGCGGCGACGACGGGATGGTACTGCTCGTCACGCTTTCGAGCTTCCGCACGATGTTGAGCCGCCAACACCTTGCCATGAGCGCCAAGCACGATGCCTCTTGCCTTCGCTGCCTGAAGCGCAGCACGGGTGCGGGCGGAAATCATCTCGCGCTCGTGTTCGGCGACGGCGGCGAGCAAATGCACCAGCAGTTTCGTCGCGTGCGGGTTATCAACCGCGAGAAATTCAACGCCCGCCTCCATAAGGCCAGTGATGAAATGCAGATTGCGGGAAAGCCTGTCGAGCTTCGCTATGAGCAATGTCGCCCTATGCTTCTTGCATTCTGCCAGCGCCTTCAGCAGTTCCGGCCTGTCTGCTTTCTTTCCACTTTCGATTTCGGTAAAGACGCCTATCACGTCATGCGGGCGCGACGCAAGAAATGTGCTTACCGATTCCTCCTGCGCATCCAGCCCCAAACCGCTGATTCCTTGCCGGTTGGTGCTGACCCTGCGGTAGATAACGAATCGCTCCGCTTTCATGGATTTATTAACGTTAGAACAAGTAAGGGAAGGTTTGGTTTGTATGATGTTCATAAGTGCCCTCCGGTGCAAGATATAGACATTGAGGACAAATACTGCCGCAATGCCTCCTGCCGGATGCTGGTCAGCATGTCCGTATTTGCGGCAAGGCACTCCCGCAGTTCTGCATACGCCGACGGAGAAAGCCCGGTGCTTTCGGCATAAGCATATTCACCTGCCTGCCGGAGTGCTTGCAGGAACGGCGAGGTGATATACCTGTCCAGCAAGCCCCCTTCGGCATTAAAGACGGCCACGCCTATTTGCCGGACGCTGTATTGCTTCAACGCAGGCACCGCCTTCTGCAATTCGCGGAAGCATGATTGCCCGATGCGGGTGTAAACGTCGCAGGCTACCAGCGGAATGCCTTCGACATCAGGGCAGGGCGCAATGGCATCATGCGCGATGTGCACCCCGTCGCCCTGCCTCTGCACCGCCTGCCAAACAAGCGGCGTAAATATCGACAAGGGGTAATACGTTCGGGCCATCACGGCGATGCAGCTTTCCACCATGTCGCCGGGTGCGTTCAGCTCACGCAGCACCTTCTTTGCCGATTCGGGGTCGCCTTTCCTATGCGGCATGGCGTCGGAGGGGAACTTCTTTGTGCCCGCGAGATAGAACAGCGCCATTGCCCGCTCGGTCAACAGCCCATCCTCATCTATCACGCGGTCAACCAGCAGCGCATCGTCCGCCGCCGCATACCGTTCCCGCAGGTCTTTGTGTGCGCTCGACCGCTCAAGCTGCATGTAGAGTTCATCGGCGGCGCGGCTCTTTACGGACGTGCACAACAGGCGTGTCAGGTACAAGGCAACCTGTAACTCGCCGCGCTTTTTTCGCCATGCGCTGGAGACAGTCGCGGTGAGAACGCTTACGACGACATCGGCATCGGCGGAACAGTCCTCCATCGCCACTATGTGCAGACGTTTCCAAAAGTTCTGCCGGTCGAGATGCCATAGGGAAGTTGCCGCCCGTAATGCAGGTTCGACATGACCACGCCTGATACTCTTCTGGAGCGCCGAGCTTACGAGCCAGCGGTCGCCTGACATCGGCACCGGAGCGGGCTGCTCCGTAATCGCCGCTTCGAGCCGGGATAAGATTGAGTCTTTATTGTACACGTGGTGCCCTCCTTGGAATTGTTGAAACCAAAGAGAGCGTGAACCAGTGACATCACCAGTAAAGAAAATAACTCCTCTCGCACCCAAAAAATCGCTATTACCTCTTATACTCAATTTCCGCACCTCTATCACTGATTTGAGCAAACAGCGGGCGGGATTCAACGTAAACGAAGTGAGTTAACTCACTCAACTTCAACAAGTTTGGATTAAACTCACTCATTTTGTTCTATTGCCGCGAAAAATTACCTCTTAAGCCCGTCGTTATTACCGCGATGCCGGTATTTTACTGTACGCACGCAAGTGCAAGATTGCGACATCGACGACATTCTATGCTCCCTCACCAAACGCCTGCTTGAAGGTGAGCGGTGGTGCCGAGTTCGGGATGTTCAGCAGCCCGGCATTGTCGAGCGCATCTATCAGCAGCCAGTCCCAATCGTCCGGCGTGATGTTCCACCACGATACCGGCTGCGAAAATATAGCCTTTTTTAGGGTGCTGCGATGCTTCACGGGCTGGCGCTTGATAGCGTTGCTGATGCCGCGCAGATGACATGAATCTTGGAACGCACGCCAGTGGGCTTCTCCGAGCGGCGGGTTACTGCATGTTGTAGAATACACGACCACGCGCTCAAAGGGATTAGGAAATTTCGCCAGCTCATTGATGGAAAGATTTATCGGGCAACTGGCCTCAATGCGTATCGTTCCATGGGGGGAGGATTGGCCGTGCATCTGCTTGGTTTTGTCATACGCCTTGATGTTCGCGCCGCCGCACTTACCGAGATAAATAGTTTCCAGCTTTCCCTCCGAGTTGAAAACGCACTGAGAAATCTTCGACCACTTCGATTTGATAAAATAATCCTCAAGAGCGCGGTTCACGATGTTCCGGCAGAAGTCCACTCTCGTGAAGCGGCAATGAAACAGAAACTGATAAAATTCCATGCCGAACATCGAAGTGAACATCGCATCCAGATATGTCTCGCCATATTCCGTCATGTGTGCGGGATTGTATTCGACACGCACCTGCTTCTTCGAGCAGTTCGGATGAGTGATTTGCACCAGTATCATCGGGCATTTCAGATGAACTGGGTCACCTTTCTTCGTCGGATAATGAATCTTGACGCCGAGCGCGTATCTGCTCGTGCTTCCCCCTTTTGCGATTCCGACCTCATGATTTTTTATCCAGTCAAGAATCACGCTATAGGTTACCCCACATAGTGGGTCATCCGGCAGGTCAGCCACCGCAGACAATTTATCAATAGCAGGGGCGGTGATGATGGGATTATCCTTATACCCTATGTACTCATCTATCTTCATCACTATAGCATTCATCTTACTTACCTTTCTCTACGTTATAATGTTGTTGTCATTTTCCATTCACCGCCCTTGTAAGAGGCGATGGAGCGCGTCGGGTCATTCGCAGTCGAAACCCATTGCCTTCAGTTGCTCGTCAATCCATGCGTCGAGCAACACGACTGAATAACGGATTCGCTTGTTGCCCCACCTTACCCACGGCGGGCCTTCACCGCTCTTTCGCAGGCGTTCGAGCGTTTTGATGGTGGTGTCAAACTGCGCCGCCATCCGCTTCGGCGATATAAAGGGAATAAGAAAGCCGGGTTTCTCGCAGATGCCATACTTGCTGTAGCTGTCCGCTTTATGCTTGGCGAGATGGTCGTCGAAATTAAGCAAAAAGTTAGCCATCATGCCCGCGATGGGGCCTGTCAGTTTCTTCATTTTCGTGTTCCTAGTTTGGATTTTTGGTGAGAATGTCGTCGATGTGCACCGGGTTGCGCATCAGAGAGATGCAACGCTTTCACGTTGAGCTTCTACCCATGTCCTGAACCGTGGCGCATCAAGGAGCACTCGGCGTCCTATGCGGATAATCGCTCCTGCCTCGACAAGGCCGTTGCCGGGAATCACATTGCCGGAGGCGCTTTTTCGAGGTTTGCTGTTAAAAATCAGGTGTTGCAAGCTGCTTCTTGACAAGTAATCGAACTCCGGCTGCTCCACAAATTCAGGTATTGTGAAGATTGTCCGTTGCGTTGCAGGTGACAGCGATGTCTGATTCGTCAGGTTCTCCATTTCTCTTCTCCATTATCAGTAAACGGTTGCGATAATTATCGACACCCTAGGACTGGTATGGAGCTTGGTCTTCACCCTTTAGGTTAGGGGGTAATCTTGCCGGGGGTGCCTTTGGACAGGAGAATTTTTCTATACCCGCCGTTCATCATGGCACGGGCTGTGGATACGAATTTATCACCCTCTTTGAATTGCTGCTCCTTCGTAGCATCGACACTCTTCTTGCCGCCCAGAGTTTTTGCAATTATTGCGGCGGTTGGGCGGGGCGTGCTGCGCAGCGCGTCGAGAACTCGAATATGACGTATCCATTTATGAGCTTTATTGCCGTGACCATCTGGCTTTACTAATTTGTGTTTTTGAAGGTATTGCTTCCTCTGCTGAAAGCGGGCTGCCGCCGCCTCGACCTGCTTTCCAAACGAGCGTTTTATATCGAACGCAATGACTGCATAATCGTATGCTACATGCGGAATCGAATCCGTCTCCTCCGTCACCACCAAGGCGTCAAACTCGTCCGGCATCAGAATAAGCCGAGGAAATTCGCTGCCTGGCTTAATAAAGCCGATTGATGGGTGGTAAGGAAGGTTAGGGTCATAACACTGCTGCACGCCCCATTTCTTCGCAATGTATTTACGGTACAGGGTCTTGATGTGGTCAACGTCCAACTCGTACATTGCGCGGGCAGCCCATTGCCCCTCGTCTTCGCCCGCAAGCATTGGCGGCGAATAGTGGTAGCGATATTTTTTCGTAGCGATGTCCGACCAGTCCTGCCGGTAATCGTCATTTCGCCGCAGGAACTCCCATGCCCATACAGCGAGTGCCGCATCATTAAGGAATGCGTAATCCCCCGGCTTCGTCCAGTCCGGCAGTTCCTTCCAATCAGATTTCGACATGGCCCAACTCCTTCTCTGCCATCTTGGCGACGACGTTCGCGGTATGTGATTTGGTGAGATGCACATACCGCTGCACCATCGCCAATGTTTTATGCCCCATCGCATCCGCGATGATGATGGTGCTGGCGTTATCCATAGCGAGATAGCTGGCGAAGGTATGGCGCAGGTCATGGAAGCGGAAATTTTTCACCCCGGCCCTCTCGACCGCAAACAACCATGCCGACCGGAAGTCCAGCCGCTTATCGGGACTCTCAGGGGAGGGGAACAGGAAAACCTGTCCTTCCTCCCTTTCTTCGCGCATCTTTTTCACCAACTGCTGAACCGGCCCGCTCAACGATACGGCCCGGACTTTTTTGTTCTTCGTCTTCGGCAGCGTCACGAGCGTGCAGTCGGCGTTAACGTCCGCCCATCGCATCGAGCGGATTTCATTCTTCCTCGCGCCCGTGGCGATGCCGAGCAAGACGATGGTGAAGAGATGGCGGTCTTTGCTCGCCCTGCACGCGGCAATCAGGTTGTTCTTTTCCTCCTCGCTCAGGAAGCGCACGATGCCTTCCGGCTCTTCCAGCTTATCAATCTCGGATACGGGATTGCTGCTTAACCATTTAAGGGGCTTGACGCCGTAATTTACTGCCGTTTGCAGTGCCACCATGTATCGGTTGATGGTAGCCGGTGAAATCGGAACCGGCTTGCTGTTGCCCTCCGCATCCTTCTTCAGCCGTTGCCGGGAAAACAGCTTTTGCTGCGCCTTTTCGACATCCTCACTTCTGAAATGCGCGAGCACGATATGCCCAAGCTCTGCTTTCCACCAGTTCAGCAGGTGCAATACCTCGTCATGCCTGCGGCGCTTCGTCGCCTTCAGGTTTTCGAGATAGCGGTCAATCAGGTCGGGGATGGTATGCTTCTTCGCTTTCGCGTTCGGGAAATACTTTCCCTCTCGTAAGTCTGCTTCGGTACGCTGCGCCCACAGGGCGGCGTCCGTTTTACGGTCGAAGGTCGCGGTGACGGGCGGATAACCTCTTACCCGCACCTTTGCTTGATAGGAAACAGCCCCAGTGGGCCAAGTGCGTTTGGAAATTGTAGGCATACCAGTACCCTCCTCAAATGATGAGTTGATGTACTGGAACCCTCCCGGCTACCCGGTGATGAGCGCGTAAAGCGCAATATGCTGTACGGTTCCGTTCTATTGTCCCGCATTTGTCCCGCAGAGGAGACATACACGGTTTAGTCTTTTACCCTATCCCGCCAATCCAGTGATTTTACTCACTAAATTGGCAGGGGCGACAGGAATCGAACCTGCAACCTTCGGTTTTGGAGACCGGTGCTCTACCAATTGAGCTACACCCCTATGCCTTTGACCTGTTTTCGATAACGGGTCTTTTTAAAAAGCCGTTTTGCTACCGAAATTGCTACCGAAATCCAAAATTAACCATCGGCAGCGACGGCGTTTATAGCAGACAGTAATATGATGTCTATCCTGGAATCCCCTGCCATATGTGCAGGGGTAAACCGTGCCGCCCCATTTCCCCTTCACTGCATGCAGGTCCGAATGGCAGACGCCGCAGTAAAGAATATCGATGACCACATCATCTGGCCACGGATCCCGGCGTTTAAAGCGAAAAGGCGCCAGCGCCGTCGCGGCGGGACTGTGCCGCATAACCCAATGCATTCATCGTCATACGTTCCTCCGTTGGTGCAAAGCGCGGATTGTGAGCGCTGCACATCCGATTGCAATAAAAAACGCCCCTCCCGGAGGGAGAGGCGTTTTCTGGAAAGGCTTGATGAAGAAAGGCTTAAGCGGCTTTCTTCTTGGCGTGGGGCGCGGCCACGTCCGAGAAATCCTTGACCTTTTCAGCGGCGCGCTTGGAAAGGACGTCAAACGCTTCCTGCGTCGCCTTGCTGCTGGTCTCGAAGATTTCGCGCACGCCGTTCACGTTGTACTCGATATAGCTCTTGGTGAAATCGGCATGCTTGGAAGCGGCGTTCTCCGGCGAAGAATGGTTCATGATATCCTTGGAGGCCTTGAGCACATGCTCGGCGTTGGAGCGCGCGAGGTTGGCGAGGTCGCGGAGGTTTTTCTGGGTGCTTTCGTTCAGTATCTGCACCGCGCCGGTCAGCGCTTCGGCATCGCGGCGGAACTGCGCGATGAGCTGGTTGACGTCAACGGCGGGGCTCTTGAAATCACCAAACATCTTGGTCCAGTCGGAAAAAGTAGTGGTAGCCATGGGGAGTCTCCTTTAAGGGGTGGGCGGTTGAAAGTTCCTTGCAACGCGCTGATACCATAGCAGAATGCTGCAGCGCGTCAACCTCAAAAATGGTGCGATGCACAAAACCCTATTATCTCTTGATGAATCAGGCTTATTTTTTACGCTTCTTTTGCGGCTCGGGCGCGGCGGAACCGTCGAATTTTGCTATTTCGTCGCGTAGCCTTGCCGCTTCCTCGAACTCAAGATTGGCGGCTGCAGCCAGCATGCGCGTGCGCATCATCTCGATATGGGCCTTGATGTTCCCGCCGCCATAGCTGTGATCGCGCGCGATATCGACGGTGTAATGGTCCTGCTCGTAGACGCTGTGCATGACGTCGCTGATGGCCTTCTTGATCGAGGCGGGGGTGATGCCGTGGGCGGCGTTATATTCGGTCTGCACTTTGCGTCTGCGCTCGGTTTCCTTCAGCGCGGTGTCCATGGAACGCGTGCGTTTGTCGGCATAGAGAATGGCCTTGCTGTCGATATTGCGCGCGGCCCTTCCGATGGTCTGGATGAGGGAGGTCTCCGAGCGCAGGAAGCCCTCCTTGTCGGCATCGAGTATCGCCACCAGCCCGCATTCGGGGATGTCGAGCCCCTCGCGCAGCAGGTTGACCCCCACCAGCACGTCGAACTGGCCCAGCCTGAGGTTGCGGATGATCTCGATGCGCTCCAGCGTATCGACGTCGGAATGCAGGTAGCTCACCCTGATGCCGGTCTCCTGCATATAGTCGGTCAGTTCCTCGGCCATGCGCTTGGTAAGCGTGGTAACGAGCGTGCGCCTGCCATTTTTGATCTGCTCGCGGCATTCGGCCAGCAGATCGTCCACCTGGGTGGCGGCTGGCCGGATGATGCAGGGCGGGTCGATAAGGCCGGTGGGCCGTATGACCTGCTCGACGAAGACGCCGTGCGTTGCCCCAAGCTCGTATTTTCCGGGCGTCGCCGAGACATAGATCGTCTGTGGCCGCATGCGGTCCCACTCCTCGAATTTGAGCGGGCGGTTGTCCAGGCACGAAGGCAGGCGGAAACCGTGTTCGGACAGCACCGATTTGCGCGCGAAGTCGCCGTTATACATGCCGCCTACCTGGGGAATGGTGACGTGGCTCTCGTCGATGAACAGAAGGGCGTTTTTGGGCAGGTATTGAAAGAGCGTCGGGGGAGGATCGCCGGGCCTGCCGCCGGTCAAGTGGCGCGAATAATTCTCGATGCCCTTGCAGGCGCCGGTTTCCATGATCATCTCAAGGTCAAACAGCGTGCGCTGTTCGAGGCGCTGCGCCTCCAGCACGCGGCCTATCTTGTGATAATAATCGAGGCGCTCTTTCAGCTCCTCCTTAATGGTCTTCAGCGCGCGCTCGATGGTGGGGCGCGGGATGACGTAATGGCTGTTGGCATAGACCGTCACTTCGCCGAACGTCTTCGTCTTGTGTCCGGTCAGCGGGTCGAAGGCGGTGATGGATTCGATATCGTCGCCGAACAATGCCACGCGCCAGGCCTCATCTTCCAGATGCGCGGGGAAAATATCCACCGAGTCGCCGCGCACGCGGAACGTGCCGCGATGGAAATCGAGATCGTTGCGCTCGTACTGCAGGCTCACCAGGCTGCGAACCAGCTCCGCGCGGGGGATGCTGCCTCCGGTTTTGAGCGGCAGCGTCATCTCCGAATAGGTTTCCACCGAGCCGATGCCGTAGATGCAGGAAACCGAGGCCACGACAATGACGTCGGGACGCTCCAGCAGCGCGCGCGTCGCCGAATGGCGCATGCGGTCGATCTGTTCGTTGATGGCGGAGTCCTTCTCGATGAACGTGTCGGTCTTGGCGATGTAGGCTTCGGGCTGGTAATAGTCGTAATAGGAGACGAAATATTCGACCGCGGCATCCGGAAAAAAGGATTTCATTTCGCCGTAGAGCTGGGCGGCAAGCGTCTTGTTGTGCGCCATGATCAGCGCCGGGCGCTGCGTCTGTTCGATGACGTGCGCCATGGTGAAGGTCTTGCCCGAGCCGGTGACGCCGAGCAGCACCTGATCGCGCTCCTGCGCTCCTAGGCCTTGCACGAGCGCGGCGATGGCCTGGGGCTGATCGCCCGCGGGCCTATAGTCGGAGACGATTTTAAAAGGTGTGGGCATCAGGCGGTAATGTGGGCCTGCGGAGTATAAAAAACAAGCCTAAGGAGCTTTTTCCTTGTCGGCGGCGAGGAATCCCAGTGCCTGGGCCGGATAGTAATGCATGAAGGAGAGCTGCTTGCGGTGCGGCACCCTGCCGGGATAGCTGGGGTCGGTCCGCAGCTGCCATACGAGGTCGCCCTGTCGCGACACCACCCTGATTTCGCCCTGCACGGGGGAGGTCAGTATCCAGGAGCCGTTGCTTAAGTGCTGGTAGTTGCCCTTGAAATAGGTGAACAGATCGTTGGGAGCGTAGACCTCCTCCGCCCGATTGGTGAACGGGTCGAACCGCAGGATGCGCGACAGATACTGCTCTATGCCCATCCCCGGCGTGTAGAGCGCCACCCCGCCGCGGCCTTCATTGTCGTACATATAAAGCTTGCCGTCGCTCCCCACCAGAGCCGAGTGCTGATGTTTCCACGGCCCCTTGGTCGCCCAGACGATCTGCTGCATGGAAGGCCTGAACACAGCCAGCGCGTTCATGGTGCGGAAGGAAAGCAGCAGGTCGCCTTCCTTTGCCTGTGGCAGGGCCTTGGCCTTGGCGGCGTCGAGGTACTGTACGGAATTGACGTGGTAGAGATCGTAAAGCTCGCGGCCATCCTTACGGATGCGCTGCACGATGGGAATGCTTATCTCAAACGACGAAAGCCATGGGCGATAGGGGGAGTGCTCGAAGGCGTCGGCGATGGACCATTCGCCGATTTTTCTGCCTTCCGGCGAATAGGCTTCGATGAAATCCTCAAGGAAGCGGATCGATTCGGTGGGCGCCGCCACTTCCGGGGAGCCTTTGCGCAGGCGGGAGCTTAGGGCGTATATGGTCTTGGGCTCTCCCCCGATGTCGATGAAATGGTGGAAATTGCCGGGCACCTGCCAGAGGATGCGCGAATTGCGATCCATGCGCGCCAGGCGCTGGCCGCGATAGTTGTTCACGCTCATCGCGCCCTGGATGAAAACCACATCCCCGCCGGGCAGCAGGTGCGCGTCGTCAATCGAGGACTCCTTGCCCTCTTCGAGATCTTTCCACCACTCTCTGGTGTCGGGATTGAAAAGCCGGTTTTCAATGTCCCAGCGGTGCAGGACGCTTCCGCGCTCATCCAGCAGGAGCAGAGCCAGCTTGCGGTTGAATTCGGGCCCTATAAGGACTGCCCCGCCTTCCAGCGCATGGGGGACTTTGCTTCCTACCGCGATCGTCGTGTCGTACCTGTCATGCGGATTGGCGAGGTAGTTGTCGATGATTCCCCAGACGCCGTCCGACTCCATCTGCTGGACCGACTCCAGATGGGCCACGAAATAGCCGGCGAAGAAAACAGAAAAATACTGCAGAAATTTCCAGAGAAATGCCGCAATACTGTCCGAAGAAGTGTTTTTGGGCTGCATGTCAGCGCAGCGGGGTAAGGCGGTTAAATTTCAAACGCGGCATCCACTTCCACGCCGACGCCGAAAGGCAGGCCGCCGACTCCCACCGCGAAACGCGCATGCTTGCCCGAATCGCCGAAGACGGCGACCATCAGGTCGGACGCGCCGTTGGCCACTTTCGGGTGCTCGGTGAAGGCGGGGGGGGCATTGACGAACACTCCCAGGCGCACCACGCGTTTCACCTTGCCTAAATCGCCGCCCAGCGCGTTTTTCAGGTGCGAGAGGATGTTGAGCACGCACAGCCTTGCGCATTCCTGTCCCTGTTCGATGGTCAGGCTCTCCCCGACCTTGCCTACGAACTGCGGTTTGCCGTCCTTCATCGGCAGCGTGCCGGAGAAATAGACCATGTTGCCCGAAATGACGTACGGGACGTAATTGGCGGCGGGCATGGAAACGGCGGGGAGTTCGAGGCCCAGGGAAGAAAGTTTTGCGGCGGCTGCGGTCATGATAATCCTTCTGTTCCTGATGATACGGGCGCTCAGCATAAAAACCCGGGAGGCGTTTGGCAAGCGGGAGTGTGATTGGCGTTGCATTTCTTCAGGGGAGGCGAAATAGTAAGCATCCGTATGAACGACCGTTCCTCTTCCATGATGAGCCCGCCTGCGCGTGTGGACAGGATTCTGCTTGCCGCCGGGATAGTGGTGATTGCGCTGGAGCTCTATATCCAGTGTGCCGCCGCGGGCTCCGGCGACAGGAACTATCTGCTCTATGCCGCCCGGATGATGCTGCAGGGGCAGAAGCTCTATACGGATATCCTGGAGCCGAACCCCCCTCTCATCTTCTGGCTTTACCTGCTTCCCGCTTCTCTCGCCCGCTATCTTCCCTTTTCGCCGCAGCAGATGCTGGTCGCTTTCGGCTTTGCCGTGGCGGGCATTTCCACCTGCGCCTGCATGCGGCTGATGGCAGTCCACCCGGCTTTCGATGCAAAACGGCGGCGTATGTTCGGGTTGCTTTATCTAGGCGTTTTTATCACCATTAATCCGGATTATTTCGCCGATCGCGAGCATCTGATGATGATGCTTGTCCTTCCTTATCTGCTGCGTCGGATGCCGTCGCTGGAGGGCCTGAACTTCTCCGCGCGCCTGCGCTTTACGGTGGGGGTGATGGCCGGCATCGGTTTCTGCTTCAAGCCCCAAATGCTGCTCATATTTGCCCTGCTGCAGCTCTTGTACATCCTGCGCGAGCGCTCTCTCTCCCCTCTTTTAAGCCTGGAGAATATGCTCATCTATCTCATAGGCCTCTCTTATATCTCTATCGTTATCACCTGTTACCCGCATTATGTGAAGACCATCGTGCCCATGGCGTTTGCCACCTATTTCGCCTTCAGCAATAAAATGGCGGGACTGGTTTTCGGCGGCCAGGCATTGCTTATCCTGGGAGTCACGCTCGCCGATTTCCGGCTGGGCGACAGGTCCCCTTACCGCCGAGACATTATGTATTTTCTGGCAATCTGCGGCACCCTGCTGCTCTATGCGCTGATGGGCAATGGCTGGGGTTATACCTACACCCCCCTTGTGCAAATGCTGCTGGTCACGACGGGCTGGGTTGGTTGGGAATTCGGTTTTCTGCGCCGTGAAGCAGGGACAAGAGGCGAGCCTGTCAGGCGCTTTATCTTCGGCGCGCGTGCCTGCGCGCTTAACCTTGCGGCAAACGCGGCCCTGTCCGTGCTGCTGCCTTTTTATATATTGCTGTTCTACTGCAATGCGCAACTGGCCTGCGACGGCTGGGGCAGGGAGTTGATTGCGGTGGTGGGGCCGGCGCGCTCCTTCGGCACGATGTCGCTGACCATCGATGCCTGGCCGAGGCTCAGCGACGCGACAGGCGCGGTATGGCTGGCCCGGTGCAATCTCCTCTGGATGATACCGCGATTCATGATGGGGGATGCGGAATTTACGGCGTCGCACCGCGCTATTCTGGCGTATGTAGCGGATCAGTTTGCCAAAGAAATGGATCAGGACAGGCCTGCCGTTATGATAGTAAGCAACATGTATCCCTACATGAACAGGCGCGTTGATCTGCCCGGATATTTCAAGGATTTTCCCGCATTTCGCGCCGCATGGGCGCATTATGCTCTCGCGCAGGTCATTCATGTCTGCAGCCACCCCGAACGGACACAGTGCAGCTACGACGTCTACAGGCGAAAGCCCTGAATCCGGCAGAGAGATGAATACTATGAACGGCCATCCTTCTTCCGCCCGCAATCCTGTGTCATGCGCAAACAGGATAGTGCTTGTCGCCATGGCGGTGCTGATTCCGGCAGAGGCATATATCCAGTTCGTATCCGCCTTTTCCGGCGACAGAAACTGGCTGCTCTATGCCGTCCGCATGATGCTTGCGGGGAAGAAACTTTATGCGGATATAGTGGAGGTCAATCCTCCTCTGATCCTGTGGCTCTATATGGCGCCTGTGGAATTCGCGCGGTGGCTCTCCCTTCCGGCGGCGCAGGTGCTGGCGGCGTTCGGGCTCGCGCTGGCAGGACTGTCCGCCTGGATGAGCCTGCGCCTGCTGGCGCCGCATCCGGCTCTTGCTCGAAGGGAGAGGCATCTGTTTGCCCTGCTCATCTTCGGAGTGTTCATCACCATCAGTCCCGCCTATTTCGCGGATCGCGAATCGCTGTTGCTGATGTTTATCTTTCCGTACCTGATGCGCTGGATTCCGTCGCTGTCGCGGTTACCCGTTCCGCTGAAGCTGCGCCTCGCGGCGGGGGCTATGGCCGGCATCGGCTTCTGTATCAAGCCGCACGCCATGATTGTATTCGCCGCGCTGCAGGCGATTTATATCCTGCGGGAGCGCTCCGCCCGTATCCTGCTGAGCCTTGAGAACGGGCTCGTCTATCTTGCGGCCGTGGCGTATGTTGCGGCCATCGCCGCCTTCTGCCCGGACTATGTGAGAGTGGTCCTGCCCATGGCGCTTGCGACCTATTCCGCTTACAGTATGCGCTCCGGCGGACTGCTCTTTTGCGCGCAGGCGCTGCTTATTTCCGGCGTGACCTTCGCCGATTTCCGTGTGCGTGATGCATCCCCCTACCGCCGGGACATCTATTACCTGCTGGGCATCTGCGGCGCATTCCTGCTGTATGCGCTGGCCAATAACGGCTGGGGGTATACCTACAGCCCGTTGGTGGAAATGCTGCTTATCACCACGGGGCTGGTCGGTTTCGAGTTCCGCTTCCTGCGGCAGCAGGCGCAGGGCCGGGGAGAGAATTCCCGACGCTTCCTCTTCGGCCTGCGGGCCTGCGCCGTGAATCTTGCAGCCAATGCGGCGCTCTGTGTGCTCTTTCCGTTATATGTCGTGCTGTTCTACTGCCATGCGCAACTGGCATGCGATGAGAGGGGCAGAGAGCTGACGGCGGCGGTGAGCAGCGCCGGCTCTTTTGGCACCCTGGCGCTCGTGGATTTCGACACATGGCCGAGGCTTGCCGACGCCACGGGAGCGGCATGGCAGACGCGTTTCAACAATCTCTGGATGCTCCATGGGTTCATGGGGGGAAATACGGCTTTCACCCGGAAGCATCAGGCGGTCGCGGCCTATGCCGCCGACGCGCTGGCGCAGGACATGGAGCGCGGCAAGCCTGAGCTTATGATTGCCGACAACGTGAACCAGTTCACACACAGGCGCGTTGATATTGCGGGGTTCCTGTCGGGCTTTCCGTCGTTCCGTGCCGCATGGGCGCATTACCGCTTCGAGAAGGGCATGACGCATTGCGACTCCGATCGTGCGCACGACGCCGTCTTTGCGGGCCGGCATTGCGATTATTCGCTTTACCGGCGCATTCCCTGAGGTTCGGGTTCCGCCCCCGGCGCCCGCTTCCAGTGCGCGGTGGAATATTGGGTCCGCAGGCGTTTCTCCACGTCGCCCGGCGTTTCGCCGTTGGCTTGCGCGATGCGAGCCAGGGAGCCGTTGTGCAGCACGTCGAGGCATTCCATCTCCTGGCCCAGCGCGGCTTCCACCTTGCGCCTGAACAGCCTGTCCTTCGCGCACAGTTTTTGCCGCATCGCCACTTCCATATATCTGCGCTGCCATTGGGGGCTCTCTTCCGAGATGCCGTCCACATGGATCTGGGTGGACAAGTGCAACAGCCCGTTCTTCAGATCGGCGGGTGTGCTTTTTTTAGGCTGCGGGAAATCGGGAAACGTATAATCGCCTGCATATTTCGTATCTTCCTGCCGGAACTTCCCGATAAGCTGCTCGAACTGGCGCTGCTGCGTTTCATAGGTGCGCTGGCTTCTGGCATAGAGCGCATCCACGGCTTTCTGAGAGTCGGCTTTTGCCACGTCGGCCAGCCGCGCGAAGTATTTGTCGCCGAATGTTTTCAGCGCCGCGGTCAGCCTTCCTGCGCGCTGCATTCCGGGGGGCATTATCTGGATTTCTCCCATGAAGGCCACGTTGCCTGGCGTTCTGCCTTCCCGCCTGTCGTTGTTGCGGTCGAGCGCCAGGATGCATTTCTGGCTGTAATAGCCGTTCTCGCGTACTTCCGGGAGTTCCGAAAACATGCGCGGTATCGCGATTGTCTGCCCCTCCGGCAATTCCGCAAGCGGTTTGGGAGGGTTCAGCATGCTGATAATCCGGATGAAATCGTCGCCATAGTCGGGCGAAGTGGGCAGTACGGTGATGCGGTTGAGATCCAGAAGCTGGTGGGCCTTTACCTTTTTCCTGCTTTCCTTCCTGTCGATGGCTTCAAGCTCCTTCGGCCCGGAATTGAGGATACGCACCGTCGAGCGGATATGCTTGTTGATCTCCTCGACCCGCGGGTCCTTGGGTTTTTCCCGCACGTGGGCTTCGTCACGAAGTCCATTATCGCATTCCGTCCTTTCCTCCAGATATTTTCTGAATTCGCTCTGGTAGGCTCTGAACAATCCCTCCTCGGGAGGGCGGCCCATATCGCTGTCTATCTTATTCAGCAGCGAGCGATGGGTCGTAATCCGGGAGCGCTGGGTGTCCTCCCTGCTCATCTGAACCAGCGTGTCCATCAGTTCTTCCGGTTTTCCGCGCAGTTCCTGCAGCGTGCGCAGGGTCTCCATCTGCTGTTCCGGATCTCCCCGC
>Ga0206860_10097_pt1 | contig 22834 bp, 20 predicted proteins | sample Alteio_BWOrgCont_44_FD_152624 | JGI IMG/M metagenome (GOLD analysis project Ga0206860, IMG submission 152624) | Enriched cells from forest soil in Barre Woods Harvard Forest LTER site, Petersham, Massachusetts, United States -... | ecosystem: Environmental > Terrestrial > Soil > Temperate forest >...
ACGGCATTATGCCAACAGTCGGCGAACAACTGCGCAACGCGCGCGAAGCTCAAAACCTGGCCGTTCACCAGGTGGCGGATTGGACCAAAATCCGCGGCGACCATATTCGCGCTTTGGAGGAGGGCAATTACAGTGTTTTTTCCGCGCCGGTTTACATCCGCGGTTTTGTGCGCACTTATGCCACGCTGTTGAAACTGGACGCGTCCAAAGTCCTGCAGCAACTCAGCCTTGAACTGGCGGATTCCGGACAGAAGGAGCCTTCCTTGGGCATGCCCGCCGGCGGCATTTTGGATGACGCCATGTTCCAGTTTTCAAAATACGTCCGGCAACTTGCCGTGCCTCTGGTGGTGATGCTGGTTGTTTTGGTGGCGTTCGCCATTACTTATTTCGGCTGGCTGCGTTACCGCAACAAGGACCCGCTGGAGGGCCTGGGGGCGGGCCTTTATCAACCGCCGCCGGCCAGCGAAACCCTGCCGTTGCCCCAGCCGACGAATTAGGACGTTTGCCTTTTACGTCCGGCCCCGTAAGTTGTCCCTGTGACGAAAACTCCAATAACACCGCCCGTGCGCGTCGGACTCATTTCCCTGGGTTGCGCGAAAAATCTGGTCGATGCCGAAATCATGCTCGGCTCCCTGCTCAAGGCCGGCTTGGAAATCACCAACGAAGCGAGCGAGGCCGACGTTGTCATTGTCAATACTTGTTCCTTCATTGACGCCGCCCAGGAGGAGAGCGTTGACGCCATTTTGCAGTCCGCCGAGGTGCGCGCCCAGACCCGCCCCGGCCAGGGCTTGATCGTTTCCGGCTGTCTGCCGCAACGGTTCCGCGACGATTTGCCCGCGCTCCTGCCGGAAGTGGACGCCTTCATGGGCATCGATCAAGTCGCGCAGGCGGCGGACATTGTCCAGCAGGCGCTGGCGCGGCGCCGGGAAAAACTGGCCAACCCGGCCACAGCAAAAATTTCCGGCGCGCGCGCAAAAGCGAAGGAAAAAATCGTCAATCGTATCGCCGAATTGGACCGCGCCAAACCGGCCCTGGCCGAAGCGCCGCCTGCCGCTCCGTTGATCCAGGTCAACCTCCGGCCCAGTTACATTCCCGATTTTGCCACGCCGCGGTTCCGGTTGACGCCCCGGCATTTTGCCTACGTGAAGATTGCCGAGGGCTGCAATCATCCGTGCAGCTTTTGCATCATCCCCCGCATGCGAGGCTCCCATCGCAGCCGCGGCCAGGCCGACATCGTGCAGGAAGCCCGCCAACTCATCGCCGACGGCGTCAAGGAACTGAACCTCATCTCGCAGGACTCGACGTATTACGGCCTCGATCTCCGGCCCAATGCCAGCCGCGCCATTTCCTCGCCGGAACGGTTTTCCGCCACCGCCAAATCTCTTACCGCCGACGCCACGACCCTTTGCACGCTCCTGCGCGAACTCAACGGTTTGTCCGGCAATTTCTGGGTGCGGTTGCTTTACACCCACCCCGCCCACTGGACCGATGAACTGATTGAAACGATTGCCCAATGCCCGAAGGTGGCGCGTTATGTTGACATGCCGCTGCAGCACATTCATCAAAACATGCTGGAACGGATGCGCCGCGAAACGTCGCAGCAGTACATCGTGGATTTAATCGAAAAAATTCGTGCGGGCATTCCCGGCATTGCCCTGCGCACGACTTTCATCGTCGGATTTCCCGGCGAGACGGAGGCGTGCTTCCAGACGTTGCTCGAATTTATCGCGGAGACCAAATTCGAGCGCATGGGTGTTTTCACTTATTCGCAACAAGACGGCACGCGCGCCGGCAAAATGGAAGCGCAAATTCCCGACGCCGTGAAAAAGCGGCGGCAAAAACAGGCCATGGCCGCGCAATTGAAAATCGCGCGCAACATCTCGGAATCTTTTGTCGGCCGGGAATTGGATGTTTTGGTGGAACGGGAAGTGCCCTGGCAGGATTTGCCGAAGGGCAACGTCAGTTCGTGGGAGCACGGATTGATCCGATCCGCTTCGACGGGAGCCGGACCGACCGATGCGCGGCGCGGGAACTGGCTGGTGGCGCGCAGCCAGTCCGACGCGCCGGACATTGACGGCCGGGTTTATATCAGAGGCAAGCTGCCCTTGGGCGAATTTGCGCGAGTCAAAATCATCGGCCACACCGATTACGATTTAATTGCGGAAGTGGTCTGAGGGCAGCAAATAAAAGGAATGAATACAAATTTCCCATGGTCTTTAACTTTGCGCCACTCCCTTTGCCACATTGCTTTTGGCTCCGTTTCAGCTATGTTAGTTGCGTATGAAATGGACCGACAACATTCAGCACTGGCGCGGACTCAAGCCCGAGTCCCGGCAGGAGATTCGCTGGCGGAGAATTCCCCGCCAGGTTGCCCTGTCCATGGCCTTCGAAAAGGAAGCGGTTGACCAGTCGTGGCTGGAGAAACTACACCGCCAGGCGGTGCCACCCGTTTCATCGAAACCACACGGGGTGTCCTGACTTATTCCCAACTCGCACCACTCCTTGCCGAGCGCGTGCTGACTGTGGAACGGGCCATTGCCTCCGGCGATTTCTCCCCGTATCCGCTTGCGGGCGAACTTGTCCTTCAGTTTCATTTTAGAATCTGCGGCGATCTCGTTCCCAATTGGGCGGGACGCTGGCGTGATGCCGAAGTGCGCGTGGGCGAACATCATCCGCCGCCTCCTTACAAAGTCGCGACCTTAATGTGTGACTACGGTGAGGATCTCCGCATCCGGCTGCAACCCCCCCCCGGTGACATGGATGAAGTGCTTTTGGAATCCCTCGCTTTTGCCGAGGGCCGTCTGCTTTCCATTCATCCTTTTAACGACTTCAACGGTCGTGTCACCCGGCTCTTCCTCCGCGAACTTTTGAGTCGTCTGGAACTGCCCCCCGTTGATCTTGTCCCCACTGATGCCTCCGGGGAAAAAAATTACTTTGCCGCCCTGCGCGCCGGTGACCAGAACAACTGGCGTCTGCTCATGAAAATCTGGGAACAACGCTTTGAACAATTCACCGATGCAACACCATGAAATTACAATTTGATTGCGACTCGTCCGCCATACGAAAGGCATTCATCTCTGATAAACCGGCAGAAGCTGATAGGCGGGCGTCATGCTCAGCACCGCCATCGCCGTGGTGTAAGTGCTGCCAAAGGGGGTATCGCTTTCCATGGTCTCCGGCGGGAAGGATCCGTCGGCGGCCTGAATTTTCAGAAACACATCAACAATCGGCGGGAAAATCTTTTCCCAGTAATGGCCGCCCAATTGCGCCGCCGCCTGGCTGCTATAATAAATGCTGTAGAAAAAACGGTCGTACGGGCCGATGGTTTGATCATATTCCCCATAGGGATGAGCGACCAGCCAATCGCCCGCGGCCCGCGCCATCGGCGTGTTATGTTCCCCGGCCATGGACAACGACAGGATGCCCGCGCCCGTCGTCCCACGGCTGGCGCCGCGTCCGCCATTGGCGGTGACGACGTAATTGAACATGCTACTTTTTGGGTCCCAGCAACGACGGACATATGCCACCCCGTCATCAACGTATCTCTGGGGCACATTGAATTCCGCGTTTCTGGCCGACCGCAAAAACATAAGATGCCACGCCGTGGCGGACAAATCCGAATCGGACTGTTCCGAGCCATCTTCTGCCCGGGGCTTCGCCCGAACATAGCGCAAACCTCCAGCCCCTGTGGCGTCGCGTTTTGGACGGATCTGCAAGGCGCGCGTGTAGAGCAACGCCCTGGACAGGGCTTTCTTCACTTTTTTGGCGCGGGCACCGGTGATGCTCCCGTAGATTTCGCCGAGCATTAAACCGGAGATGGCGTGATTGTAAGTCGCCGTTTGAGAGGCTCCCATATAGACATACTGCGGTTCGGGTGCCAGATGGCAAATCAAGCCGTCGTCCTTCTGGCAGGAGAGAACGTAATCAACCGCGCGGTTCAATTGCTGGCCGTAGGGTCCGGCGCCCGGTTGATGGCCGCGCGAGAGAAATGCCATCACGCAAAGGCTGGTGACGCCCGGCTGCCCTGTGGCCAGCGAGGGAAATGAGCCGTCCTCCGCCTGTTGGGATGCCAGCCAGGCCAGGCCGCGATCCACGGAATTTTCCACTTGCCGCCATTTTTCAGGCGAAAGCGCGCTGGCCAGGGTTTTGGCGGGTGCAATATCGGACATTGGCTGTGCCGGCGCACCGGCATCCGCCGCCCCGAGGTTCCGCCCTGTGGAAACCAACAGGAGACCGAGGAGAATCTCCGGCAACAAACCGGCAAGTCGAAAACGATTCATCTTTGGAAGACTGGCAGAAGTGGAGCGAGCGTCAAGCCCGGCACCGCGAGCTACTGGGATAGAAGAACTATTGACGGGTTTCTAAACTTTTCGCCATTGGACCGTTCGCCTTTTGACGACCTTCATCAGAAGTTGCGGCTCTCTGGCATTCCGTTTTCCGGGGTTCGGTGGCCTTACAATCCACACGGTACATTACGCGGAGGAGAGGCCCTGATTGCGGACGCGGCAAGCGAGCTTGCTTCCCGCCCGTTTCTGTTTACCAACTCAATGGTGCTTCACTGGACTGCAAGTTGCTTTATCAGCGAACGCTTGCAGCTTGACCCTGCGAGAAGCTGTGCCTGTCACCGCCACAGCATGGTGGCGCAGGATACTGTTACGCTTTCGTCCGAAATCCGCCCAAACAATAGACGATAAGGCATACGACCAGAATTAAGCCAAGCCCACCGCCACCGATTACGGGACCGCCAAAATAAAACCCGCCCCCGCCGAACACCAGCAGGAGAAGCAAAACAAGAAGTAATATATTCATGACTATAAAGTAACATGCCACCGCTTGGTTACTATGGGGTCTTCACCCCACATGCGTCCGCTCTCTCTGTCGGGCCAGCTTTCACCAAAAAGCGCCTTATTCGAATCGGGCAAGCGCCCGCTCGATTTTCACCGCTGCATCGGTAATGATTGGCCGCATGGTAGTAAGCGCCGTTTTAAAAGCGAAGTTGGATCGGTCGGAAGCGGCCCGGAAGGCCCGGGTTTTATGTTTCAATATACGCACCGGTATTTGTATCTTTAAAGTTCGGCCAGCCACCAACGCAACTCGCTCCCGATGACGACGACGACGAATTACCTGGCCTGTCCCACTGAGATCGTTGAGGCGCCGGTCGGCGTCGTGTGGAAACTGCTCACCAACCTCTCCGGCTGGGGCAGTATCTTTGACTTTCGCGTCACCAGCGTCGAGCCGCCGGGGCCGGCGGTCAAGGGCCAGCGCATGCTCGGTGAGAAGGGCCCACGCTGGCTGCATCTTGGCATGTCCTTCGAATACACCCTCATCGACGAAACGCATTACAAGCTGGAGCTGGACGCGAGGTTCCCATTTGGCATAACGGTTCACGAGGCGATGGATTGCGTTCCGCTTGAGAACGGGCGATGTCGCGTCAACTACCATTGCCATTTTGGTTTTTCGGGCGGCTGGCGGGGCCGTCTCATGCGCATCCTGCTCAGTCGCGGATTGAAGACCAGCCCCGCTGATTCGCTGCAGCGGTTGAAACGCGCCGCCGAACAAGAACACCGCGCTCGGAAGGCGGAAAAGAGCGAAGCGTAGATATCTATAGCAGGAAAGGTTTGCTTCGCGGGCGGAATCTGGCTTTATATCGCCAGCCGAATATAATTTACAAAGAGTGAATGAACGTTCCGAACAAATTAACAGTCTCCCGATTTGCACTCACCCTGCTTTTCCTGGTCGTTATTTTTTCGCAGGTCCCATATTATGAAACCATCGCCCTGCTGCTTTTTACCGCGGCGAGTTTGACTGATTACTTCGACGGCATGATTGCGCGCCGCGACCATCTCATCACCAATTTCGGCATTCTCATGGACCCGCTGGCGGACAAGATACTGGTCTGCTCGGCCTTTATCGCATTTGTCGGCCGGGACTGGATGCCGTCGTGGATGGCGGTCATCGTGGTGGCCCGGGAACTGGCCATCACGGGATTGCGGCTGCTGGCCGCCTCGAAGACGCTGGTGCTGGCGGCGGAAGGTTTCGGCAAACACAAAACGGTTACGCAAATTATAGCCATTGTTTCGATCCTGGTTTTGCACAGTTACGGGCAATGGGGAACTTTTGGGCAGGTCCTCTTTGGGTTCCCGGCGGGTCGGCCCTGGGTGGGGTGGTTTACCACGCTCTTTCTCTACATCGCCGTCATCCTGACCTTCACTTCTGGCGTCATTTATCTTTGGCGCAATCGCAACCTGTATCTGTCGGATTTGTGAGCTAAATTTTCTTCGCTCCTGTGCCAAACATTCTCCGGCTGTCCTGTGCATAGGCGAGGGCCAGGGCCAGGGCGTCGGCAGCGTCGGGCGAGGGCAGTTCGGGGAGCTGCAACAGGCGCTGCACCATTTTGCTCACGGCCAATTTCTGCGCCGCGCCGTAACCGACTATCGCCTGCTTGACCTTGCGCGGCGCGATTTCAAAAATGTCCAGGCTCCCTTCCGCCAGCGTTGCCAGGGCCGCGCCTCGCGCCTCGCCCATGATCAACGCCGTCTGCAAATTTTGCGCGTAAAAGAGTCCTTCGATCGCGCACACGGTCGGGCGGTATTTGGCCACGACGTCGCGCAAGGTTTGCATGATTTTCGCCAGGCAGCGGGAACGTTCCCAGCCCGCCGGGCAGGCGATGGTGCCGTGGGCCAGCGCGCGCGGATTTGGCTTGGCCAACTGGATGACCCCGTAGCCGGTCCCGCGCAACGAAGGGTCCACGCCGATGATGATCTGGTTGCGGTTTGAGCCGGCGCGAGAATGGCCTTCAAAGGCCGGGACGGGCTTGTTTTTTGTGCCGCGCAACCTCGCCTGGATTTGTTCGAATTGCCGGGGTGTGATGGCCATGATGTTGTTTCTACCAGAGTGCAGTGGTACAGTTCATTTTTCCATACGGCATCAGGTTTAAAAAGCAAGACAGCATGACTTGCGCTTGCGCGTCAGTGATCGTGTTTGTATGCGGACAAAATTATTTATTTGTCCCTCCGGTCTTGGTGCCAACTGATTCCAACTGCGACTGCGCCAGTCGCAAGGCGTCGTGAAGTTTCTGTTCCAACATTTTCTTGGGCGGCAGTTCGGTTAGATATTCACCCACGCGAATGCCGCGTTTTGCCAGTTCAAATAATTCGATACGCTCGTCCGATTTCTCCGCGCACAAAATCAAACCCAGGGGTTCGTCCTCACCCCGTCGCCTTTCGTGCTTCTTCAACCAGCGCAGGTAAAATTCCATTTGCCCCACATCGCCCGGCGCGAACTTGCCCAACTTCAAATCAATTGCCACCAACCGGCGCAGCCGCCGATGATAGAACAAAAGGTCGAGATAAAAATCCTCACTGTCCACCACCATGCGCTTCTGCCGCGCGAGGAAGGCGAAGTCGCTGCCCAGTTCGACGAGAAACGCTTCCAAGTCCCGCAGGATGGCTGTTTCCAAATCTTTCTCCGAATACGCGCCCTTCAAGCCGAGAAAATCCAGCAGATACGGATCACGGAACACCAAATCCGGCGTCAACTTGTCTTCCTCGCGCAGTTTTTTCAGTTCCATCGCCACGAGTTTGGCGGGCTTTTTTGACATCGCCGTGCGTTCGTAAAGCATCCCGCCGATTTTCTGCCGTAGCGTCCGCACGCTCCATCGTTCGATCCGGCACATCTCTGCGTAAAAATCCCGTTGCAGGTGGTTTTTGAGCGGCAGGAGTTCAACGAAATGCGACCAGCCCAATTCTTTCGACAGTGCCGCAAGAATCTGGCTGTCGGGAAATGCTTGTGACAGGGCCATCATCCGCGAAAGATTCGGCCAGGAAAATCCGCGCCCAAATTCCGCCATCAATTCTTTCGACACTGTCGAAAGAATCTCTTTGCCATATTCCGCGCGTTCCAATTTCAAGACCTCCGCACGGAGTCGTTCGCCGAGTTGCCAGTAAAGGACAACCAGCGCGGTATTCACCCCTCGCGCCACTTTCTGACGAACGGAGAGAATCAACTTGCGCAGATCCGCCGCCAGCGCCCCCGCGTTCGATTGGGCGGGTGCGAGCGCGTTTTTGGTGACTCGTTGCGGCTTCATGCACTGACTCTTTCAATGAATATTTTGGGCCGAAATTCAATAAAAAACGGTTGCTTGCTACTTTAATTGTTTCAAAAGCTCATTCAAAAACTCGATTTAGCGAGCCTTCAATACTGGTCAATCTGTCAAGTCATTGTTCGCCAAAACAAAAGCGTTTGAATGGGGTAATTCCGCATCAAGCTGTCAAACAAGCGCATCATCTGCTCTTCCTCCCAAACGAATGGGCGTTGAATGTGAGGCAAAAAAGTGATTTGTGCACCATTTCAATCAGTGTGAATAATGATTCGGCTTTATAGCTCATAGATTTACTTGTTCGACTGCCTGACGATACGACTTTCCTTTCAATGATCCATTTATTTTATTTATCAAAACCTTTTTCTGGGAGGTTCGGGCCGGTCTTTGGCACCAGCTTCGACACGATGAAGGCCACGGTCAAAGTCACCGTGGAACCAATCAGCGTGTACCACGGAAACGCGAGCACGATGGGGAGTTGCCATTTTGCCGGAAGATGCGCCTGCACCATCGGGCTGATCCAGGTCATCACGGCCAGAGAACAAACCATACCCGTGATCACCGGCACGGCCGAGCCGCGTTTCCAAAAGACCGCCAGCAACAAGCCGCCCAGCAACGCGCCGCTGGTCAACCCGCGCAACTTGAAGGCCGCGTCCAGCACGAACGCCACTTCCCGGCTCAAAGACGCCACAAAAATCAACGCGCCCGCCCAAAAAATTGTCGAGATTTTGCTGAAGCGGAGAAAAAACAACTCCGACCGGTTCGGCATCAGTTTCTTGACAAAGTCCATGGTCGAAACCGAGGAAAGCGAGGTCAGCGCCGAACTGACCGAGGACATCGCCGCCGACAAAATGGCGACGATGAGCAGGCCCTTCAAGACATGCGGCACGCCGGTGAGCATAAAAATCGGGTAAATGAAATCGTTGGCCTTGATGCCGCTGCCGGGGCGCACTTCGGGAATCGGGATGCCGAGGGGAAATTTTTGGTAATAGACCCACAGCATGATTCCCACCAGCAGGAAGATGAGAAAAAGCGGAAAGATGACGATGGCGCTCAAAGCCAGCGCTTTACGGCCATCGGCCACGGTCTTGCAGGCCAGCACCCGTTGCACGATCAACTGTTCCGCCCCGTGCGAGGACATGACCATGACCGTGCCGCCAATGACGCCCATCCAGATGTTGATCGGATCCTGCCACATGGAGTAAAAGTTTACGTGGTAATTGAGCCAGTGCAGTTTCCCCGCGTCCGCCGCCATGTGGAATACTTCGCCAGTTCCGCCCGGAAAAAAGTGCGGGATATAAAACAAGGTGAACAAGCCGCCCAGCAAAAAAAGCCCGAATTGCGCCGCATCCGTCCAGATCACCGCCTTGACCCCGCCGATGTAAGTATAGACCAGCGACAAAAGGACAAACAAAAGAATGGCGCCCAGGATGGGATCGCCGCCGGCCACCGCGCCCAGCACCTTATCACCCAGCATCAACTTGATGGGGATGCAGGCGACATAGACGCGCACGCCCGCCGCCAATGTTTCGCTCAACAAAAAGAACCCGCCCGCCGTCTGCCGCGCACCCTGGCCGAAGGCGTCGGAAAAAAGCTGGTAGGGCGAATAAATTTCCCCCTTCAAATAATGCGGCACCATGATGACCGCCAAAATAATGCGGGCGATGACATAGCCGATGATCAATTGCAGGAATGACAAATCGCCATGGGCCGCGTAAGCCATGGCCGGCAAGCCGATGATGGTGAGCGCGCTGGTTTCCGCCGCCACGATGGAGAGCCCGATGCCCCACCACGGAATGTCCTTGCTGCCGAGAAAATAATCGCGCGTATTGTGCTGGTCCCGTCCGAACCAACTACCCAGGGCGATGATGCCGCCGAGGTAAAGAACAATGATGCTCCAATCCGCGGCGTTTAAAAAGTTGGGCGCGCTTGCCATTAGCGGGGAAGGATAGCGGATGCCCGCGAGCCGATGCCAAACAAATTATGTCAGGATTTTTCCGCCGGTTTATTGATTTCGCACCTTGCCCTGAAGGGCGGCGTCGCAGGCCGGGATGGTTTTTTCCACCGCCTCGGGCAGGCGGGCCAGCAGCGTCCGCAAAATATCCTGGCGGTCCGGATCAAAAAAATTCTTCGCTCCCGCCGCGGCGCGGGTCAGCCCGGCCAGCGTTTCGCGGGCGTAATGCAGCAATCCCTGGCGCAACGGAAAGGAATAGACCGCCAGGGTCAAACCATAAACCAGCGTATGCCAGCCCCCGGCCTGGCCGGATTCAACGGCGCACAAATAACGCTGCACCGTGCGCTCGTCGCGCAACGGCTTAAGACGTTGCAATTGCAGCGCGCCGATTTTCCGGCTGGCCGATGCGAACGGGGCCAGCCGCGCTTCCCCGTCCAATTGCCGGTCGAGCGCAATCAATTCGCGCGCCTCGCCGCGCCGGACGCGGCCGCACGCTTCGGCAATGGCAGGCAATTCCAGCGGCAGAAGTATCTGCGTGAAATAAGTGTCCAGAAAGGTTTGCAGAGCTGAAAGATCGGTGATGTGTTCGGAAGCTGGCGCGAGGGGTAGAGTCGAAGCCGGCGATATCCCGCGGACTCCCAGTTGCAGTAAAAGGGCGGAAAAATCGCCCAGCAGATTCTCTGCTTCACTTTGCGCGATCCCGGACTCGGTTGAGCGCGCGCGCGCGTTATTTTCGCTCGGCCTCATGCAACTTTTGGCAGGCCAGTCTGCTCAATTTTTTAAATAAGACCGCTTGCTTGACATCAAAATAACCTCCTTTGCCGCGCCGTCCAGTGACAAAAGCGCAAAATAAAAAATATTTAATTTGCATTTGTGTGAGAATGAGTTTCGACCAATGCCGGGTTTTCCCGGAAGGCAAAAAACCTCTTTGGCAAAGCGCGGATGATTTGCTAAATTAAATCCAAATGGCCGGAACCCGACATTGTCACAATTGCGGATGGGAATGGACGTTGCCCGGGCAGCCCGGGCGCGGGGATTCCTGCCACAGTTGCAACGCCGACCTGCGCGTTTGTTTGAATTGCGCCAGCTACGATCCGCGCGTCGCCCACCAATGCCGCGATCGCCGGGCCGATCCCGTTTTGGAAAAGGCGACGGGAAATTTTTGCGAATATTTTGAGATGGCCCGCCGCGTCTTCGCCGCCAAGCAGGCTGTCAATACGCGCGAAGACGCCGCGCGCGAGAAGTTGAAGAAATTGTTCGGCGATTAATCCGCCAGCGCCCGCCGCAGCAAATCCAGCGCCTGCTGCGAGGTGACGAATTTGAAGGTCTCGCGGTCGAAGGGATAGAAGCGCTCTTCCACGGTCGTGCCTTGTTCGGCAGCCAACGCGATGAAAACCGTGCCGACGGGCTTGGCCGTGCTGCCGCCGCCCGGTCCGGCGATGCCGGTGACGGCCAGGCCGTAATCGGCGGCATAGCGGCTCCGCGCCCCTTCCGCCATTTGCCGGGCCACCGCCGCGCTGACCGCGCCGTGTTCGGCCAATGTTTCTTCGCGCACCCCGAGCAAATTCTTTTTGGCCTCGTTGCTGTAGGTCACAAGGCCGCACATCAGGACGGCGGATGCGCCGGGGACGTTGGTGATGCGGTGGGCGATCAATCCGCCCGTGCAGGACTCCGCCAGGGCGACTGTTTTCTTCTGTCCGGCCAGCAGTTGCACGACGGTGGACTCCAGTGTGGCGTCGTCAGTGGCAAAAATGAGCGGGCCCAACACTTGGCGGATAATTTCTTCGGCTTGACTGACCGTGGCTGCGGCTTTTTCGCCGCGCGCGACTAGGCGCACGTCCACTTCGCCGATGCGCGCGCAATAACCCAATTCCAATCCCGCCGCCAAAAGCGGTCGCAGCGAGCCGGCGATTTTTTCCTCGACGGCTGATTCCCCCATGCCAGTGGTGTGCAAGGTGCGGCAGACAAAAGGTGGCGGTGGAAATTCCTTGAGCACAAGCGGCAGGACCGATTCGGAAAACATGGGGCGCAATTCACGCGGCGGGCCGGGCAGGAGGATGAGCCAACTGGCGCGTTTGTTTTCGCGGAAGGGATTGGGATCAATTTGCATGGCCAGGCCCGGGGCGGTGCCGTGCGCATTGGGCAGAACGCGCGCCCCGGCGGGGACCATGGCCTGGACTTCAGTGCTGCGCGGCATGGGACGCTTGATTCTCGAAAAGCGTTCCTTGATGTTCGCCAGGACGGCTTCGTCCAGTGCCAGCGGGCGGCCGAGTAATTGCGCGATGAGGTCGCGCGTGATGTCATCCGAAGTCGGCCCCAGCCCGCCAGTTGTCAATACCAAATCGGCGCGGCCAAGCGACTCGCGCACGGCGGCCTGGATGGAGGCGCCGTCATCGGCCACGCAGATTTGCCGGGCAACTTCGTAGCCGCGGTCGGCCAGTTGGCGGCAGATCCACTGCTGGTGCGTATTGAGCACGCGCCCCAGAAGCAATTCGCTGCCGGTGTTGATCAGTTCGATATGCACCGTGAAACCCCCGCGCTTAAGCCGACATTTCTGTCAACAACTTGCGAACATAGGCGACGGATTCCTCCAAACCGCTGATGGGGTTGGTGCGTTTTTCGTATTCGAAGGCCACCGTGCGCTCGTATTTGACTTCGATCAGCGCGGCCAGGATGCTTTTGATGTCCATATGGCCGCGGCCGACTTCGACGGGAATGTCTTTCGCGCCGGGAACAGCGAGGGAATCCTTGAGATGGATGTCGTAGAGGCGACTGCGGCATTTGCGAATCGCCTCGGCGGGGTCCGTGCCCGCGCGCCAGGCGTGGCCCACGTCAATGCACAGGCCGATGCGTTGATCGTAAGGCTGTATCACTTTCCAGGCGTCGTAGGGGGAGGGATAAAATTTGTCGCCGGGACCGTGATTGTGAATGGCAAGGCGGATGTCGAATTGCTTGACGTATTTCTCCACCAACGGAAAGGCGTCCAGGGCAGGCTTGCAATCCATGGCCGGGAGACCGGCGGCGTGCGCATTTTCGAAGGCCTTGCGCACGGCGGGCTCGTGGTTGGGCAGGTCAATGACGTTGGAACCGGTTACGGTGATGCCGGCGTCGGTGAACTTTTTGGCGGCGGCCCGGCATTGCTCCGCCGTGCCGTCCCAGGGGCAATGGGCTTTGGCCAGCGTGACGTAATGGATATCCAAATGCTTGAGTTCGGCAATGACCGCTTCCGGCGGCAGATTGCTCAACGTGTAGGAAGTCACGCCGAGTTTCAAGGAGTGGTCGCGTGGCTTTGCTGAAAGACACCCGGTCCCCGTCCAGGTGCCAATGGCGGTCAAGGCGGACAGTTTTAAGGCCTGGCGGCGAGTCATCATGGCGTCAATACTTGGGAACGTTGTGGTCGATTTCATCCGCCCAGGCGCTGATGCCGCCTTTGACGCTCTTCAAATATTTGAAACCCTGCTCGCGTAAAAAGTGCAGCGCTTTCATGGAGCGTATCCCGCTCTTGCAATGAATGTAGATGTGCTGGTTGGGATCCAGTTCGGTGAAACGTTGTTGCAAAACGCTGAGCGGAAAAAGAGGAACACCGTTGATGTGAGCGATCTCGTATTCGTCCTGCTCGCGGACGTCGATGATTTTGATGCCGAGCTTTGGATCGTCCAGCGCCCGTTTCATTTCCTGCACGGTCACTTCGTCGGGATTGGCCAAGGGCACGGCCGGTTCCGGGACGATGCCGCAGAATTGCTGGTAATCGATCAGCTTGGTAATGGTCGGGTTCTCGCCGCACAACGGGCACTGCGGATCGCGGCGGAGGCGAAGCTCGCTGAATTTCATTTTGAGGGCGTCGAAAAGCAGCAGCCGGCCAATGAGGGAACTGCCCTTGCCGAGGGCGAGTTTTAAAATTTCCGTCGCTTGAATGCAGCCGATGATGCCGGGCAAAACGCCGAGAACGCCGCCTTCCGCGCAACTCGGCACCATGCCGGGCGGCGGCGGTTCGGGATATAAACAACGGTAGCACGGCCCGTTCAAATGCGGCGCAAAAACGCTGGCCTGGCCCTCGAAGCGGAAGATGGACCCGTAAACGTTCGGTTTCTTGAGCAGAACACAGGCGTCGTTTGTCAAGTAACGCGTTGGGAAATTGTCCGTGCCGTCCACCACGATGTCGTATTGGGCCAGGATGTCGAGGGCGTTGTCGCTGTTGATGGCGGTGTTGTGCAGGACGACTTGGACGTTCGGATTAATACGGTGGATGGTCTCCTTGGCGGATTCGCATTTGGGGCGTCCGACGTCCTTGGTGCCGTGAATGATCTGGCGCTGCAAATTGGAAAAATCGACCGTGTCAAAGTCAACCAGGCCGATTTTGCCGATGCCGGCCGCGGCCAGATACATGGCGATGGGCGAGCCGAGGCCGCCCGCGCCGATGCAGACGACGCTGGTGGAACAAATCTTCTTTTGCCCGGCCAGACCGACTTCCGGCAGGATGAGGTGGCGCGAGTAGCGGCGAATTTCGTCGTTGTTCAAATCCATAAAAACAGAATGGAAGGGTAAATCAGGTTGGGGATAAATCAAGCGGGTATCCGCTGCTCTTAATCTTAATCTTAATCTTAATCCTAATCTGCCAATTTTTTTGAAGGGATTAAGATCAAGATTAGGATTAAGATTAGGAAAAGCCACCATGGAGCCAGAAATGATTTGCGTCCGGGGTGAAAAATCAGCCTATAATGGGTGGCATGTTGTACGATCCAAAACTGACCGCGGCCCATTTGAAAAAGGAGTCGCCGTTGCGCCCCACGCTGGCCATGGTGCTGGGCAGCGGGTTTCAACATGCGCTGACCCTTTTGGACGTGAAAAAGGAAATCGCTTACGGGCAGTTGCCGGGCTTTCCCACCGTCGGGGTGACTGGCCACGCCGGGAAGCTGGTGCTGGGACTTTTTGACAAGACGCCGGTGCTGGTGTTGAAGGGGCGGGTGCATTATTACGAAGGCGTCGAAATGGAGCGGCTGACTTTCCCGGTGCGGGTGCTGGCGGAGTTTGGCATCCGCGCCCTGGTGTTGACGAACGCGGCCGGGGCGGTGAACCGGTCCTTTCGCTCGGGGGATTTCATGGTGCTGGAAGACCATATCAATTTGATGGGGGCGAACCCATTGCGCGGGCCGGCCTTGCCGGGCTTGCCGCGGTTTGTGGACTTGACACGGGTTTACGACCGGCGGTTGATTGAATTTGCCAAACAAGCGGCCAAGGCCAGCAAACTGCGGTTGCGCACGGGGATTTACCTGGCGGTGTCCGGGCCCAATTACGAAACGCCGGCGGAAATCCAGGCGTTCCGGCGCCTGGGGGCCGATGCAGTAGGCATGAGCACGGTGCCGGAGGCGATCGTCGCCCGGCAATGCGGCCTAGCCGTGGCGGGAGTTTCGTGCATCACCAACATGGCCGGAGGCGACACCAAAACGGGCGTGCTCGTCCATCAGGACGTGCTGAACATGGGGGAAAGCAAGCGGAATGAAATGGCGAAGTTTTTGAAAGTGTTCACCGAACTTTACGCCAGGAAAAAATAAGCGCCGCCTTCAAATCTTCCAATACGGCTTGGAACTGACATCAATTTGTTCGAATAAATGCCGGATGGCGGCGGGAATTTCATCCATCGCCTCAGCAATGCGCGCGCCAAGATGGCTGTCGTATTCCCCGACGCGAAACTCCACCAGCAATTCGCTCAGCGCCTTCTTTTGATCGGGCCGGGTGCGCGTCGGGTCCAGGCGGGTGGCCAGTTCGGCGGACGGCAGGGTGATGGCGGGAAAGGCGCGCGCCAGGGCGGCGGGATCCAGGAGGTAACCTTCCAATTCGGGAAAATCCAGGGTGACAACCTGTTTCTCGGGCAGGTTGAGGCGTTCGACTATTTTCTTGCGGATGCGGCCGGCTTGTTCGCTGCCGCTGCCGAAGACGGCGAAGACGAGGGTGTGGACAAAATTGCTCAAGGCGATGTGCGTGTTGGCAAAATAATGCAAAGTCGCCGCGCCTTCGGCGTCGAGGAATTGAATTTTAATGTGGAAATTGAATTTTTTGGCCCAGGCTTCGAAAACCGGGATGTAGTCCGCCTCCTCCACGAAAACGATGGCGTCGGCCTCGAAACTGAAGGTCGGTTTTACGCCCAATTGCTCGATCACTTCGTAAGCTTCCGCGGCGGTGACCGGGGTGGCGACGGTGCAACGGTCGGCGTCGCGCTGCACGATGAAGAGCGAGGAAATGGGGCAGGACGCAGCGATGGCGGTGGAATGGGTGGCAACGAAAATGCGTTTGCTCTTTGCCTCGTCGCGCAGGAAATAGAACAACTCTATTTGTGCGGCGGGGTGGAGATAGGTTTCGGGTTCCTCGATGCAAACCCATGCCCCGGGTTTGGCCAGAACAACCTTGGCCACGATGGCGATGAGGGAGCGCGTGCCGAAACTCATCTGGTCCATCGAATAAACGAGGTCTTCGTCGTTGGGGTCAATCATACCCAGAGTGGCTTCGTTTTGCAGGGTCGGAGTGTAAAGGCGGCCGAGGTGCGGCACCAATTTGGCGACTTCCGACTCGATTTTTCGAAATTGTTTGGGCTTGTTGTTGTAGAGCCAGTGCAGGACTTCGGGCAGGTTGGAGATGTCCGCCGTCAGCGTGTGCGCGCCGAGGATGGGTGAAGACGTGGGCGACTTGCGCATGGGATCGGCCCATTCCAAATTGGCAAACTGCTGGTAAACCGCGTCGGCCACTTCATAAGAAACGGGCCAGGCCGCGGCCTCGGCCGCTTCCGGCCGGCCCAGCCGCAAGCGGTAAGGTTCGACCGTCTCCGGCTTGACTTCCAGGGGCGCGGGTTCGGCCGGCAGTTCGCCCTTGCGATGTTTGCAGAGGGTTTCCATTTGCCCGCATGAAATCTCGATGCTGCCGGGCGCGCCTTTGGTGGAAAAAATCACGAAAGGCCGGCTGCCTTCGAGGTTGGGAGTGGAAAGCTCCTCGGCAAAGTGGTCCCGGCCCACGGTGATTTTCAGGGTGAGGGCCGTGAGCAATTCCGAGTTGAGCGCGTCGGTCAACATGGCCGGGGCGTTGCCGGTAAAGAGGCGGCGGACGAGTTCCATCCGTTTTTGCGGGGCGAGGACAAAGTCAAATAGAAATTCCATCGTCTCTTCCGGGCGCTTGCGGTGAATGACCTGGACAATGTCGTGGCCGCGGGAAGCCAGGGCGTGCTCGAAACTGGTGGCGGCCTCGGAAAGAAACTTGAAGGCGTCGAGGATGTTGGACTTGCCGGCGTTATTGCGGCCCATGAGCAGGACGACGTTGTTCAGATTGTCCAACTCCACGCGCTGGATGCTTTTGAAATGGGAGAGCACCAGGCGCTTGAGAGTCAGATGAGTCAGTTCAATCACGCGGTGTTTTTAAAACTCTCTTATGTCCGCGGCGGCAGCAGGCACGGCAGGCGCTTGTTTTGCAGCACGGCAAATTTGGGCAGTCCGCCTTCTGACGGGACTTTGACCTCGCCTTCAATGAGGGGACGGGCGTACTGGATGAATTTTTCGTTGGGCAGGAAGCCGTCGGCGTTCACCCAATCGCGCGGCATAAAATGTTCGACGTTGGCGATGTCCGACAAGGGATGCAAGCCGGTGGTCGTGGCATACTTGGGGCCGGCCTGGCGGATGATCTTGACCATGAACCCGCTCTTGCCTGCAACCGCCGCGCACACGGCCGCTTCGCCGCAAGCCACTGCCTCCGCGGCATCGGTCGCGCTGGCATAATGGGCGGCGGCCCGTTGCGCGTAGCCGAGTTTGACGGTGCGGGTTTTGGTGTTCAACTTGCCATAAACAACCTCGGCCAAGGCATCGGCTGCGCCGGAGAGCAAGGGATGTCCAAAGGCGTCGAGGCGCGATTTGTCCGCGCTGTATTCGCTGCCGTCGGCATTTTTCAATCCTTCGCCGACCACGACGATGCAGTAGTGCAGCTTCTCGATGGTCTCGGCCACTTTGGCCAGAAACGCTTCCTCGTTGAACGGAATTTCCGGCAATAAAATAATGTGCGGCGCGGAGTCCGGTTCGCGTTTGGCCAAAACGGTGGCGGCGGCGATCCAGCCCGCGCTGCGGCCCATGACTTCGATGATGCAACAGGAGCCGTCATCGGTGGCCATGCTGCTGACGTCGGCGGCGATTTCCATGACAGTGCAGGCGTTGTACTTGGCGACCGAGCCGTAACCGGGGCAATGATCCGTGTGCGGCAAATCGTTGTCGATGGTCTTGGGGACGCCGATGACACGCATTTCGTAACCGCGTTTGACGGCTTCGAGATGGATTTTATCGGCGGTGTCCTGCGAATCGTTGCCGCCGGCGTAAAAGAAATAGCGAATGTCGTGGGCTTGGAATACCTTGAAAAGGCGGTCCATTTCCCGGGCGGCTTTCTCGGGTTTTTTCTTGAAATCGATCTTGTACCGGCAGGTGCCGAGGGCGGCGGCGGGTGTGTGTTTGAGGGCCTCGATGGTTTCAGGCCGTTCCTGGCCCAGATCGATCAGGTGCTCGTTAAGAATGCCGAGGATGCCGTTCCGTCCGCCATAAATATGGGCCAGACAACGGTGATGCCGGGCTTCCTGCACGACGCCAGCCAGGCTGGCATTGATGACGGCGGTGGGGCCTCCGGACTGTGCTACTAATAGGTTTCCAATTAACTCTGACATACGCAGGCGTAATATTAACAAATCACCCCTTCCTCGTGTAAAGGACAAACGGACTTGAGAACAGGTTTCAGTCATTTTTCTTTAATTGGGTCGTTTTCCAGCTATTTTACCCGCCGATGGACAGCATAGCCCTGCAAGACATCATCACCAGGACCGGGAAGCGGTCTTTACGCCTCCTCTTTGAACCCTTGCTGCGCGCGCCAGAAATTCAACCGATTTTTCTCGGCCCTTTCGAAGTCAATGGCGAACCCTACACCCTGCCGTGTTTCACTTATTGCGCCTCAAAAAGCTCGGACTCGATCCGGCTGGGCATTTTTGGCGCGATCCACGGCGATGAGCCGGCCGGGGCGTTGGGCCTCGTCCAGTTCCTGCTCGAATTGGCCACGCAACCGGAGTGGGCCGCGGGCTATCACATCCATGCCTATCCCGTCTGCAATCCCACCGGGTTCGAAGACAACACGCGCTGTTCGCGGCGCGGGCGGGACTTGAACCGCGAATTTTGGAAGCAGTCGCCCGAGCCGGAAGTGCAAATCCTGGAGGAGGAACTGGCCGCGCGGCACTTTGACGGATTGATTCAGCTTCATGCCGACGACACGAGCGAGGGCCTTTACGGATTCGTGCGCGGCCATACGTTGACTGAGAATCTTTTGCGCCCCGCCCTGGCCGAAGCCGGAAAAATCCTGCCGCGCAATACCAATCCGGCCATTGACGGCTTTGCCGCACAGGACGGGATCATTTACAAACATTACGAAGGCGTGCTGGCCGCGCCGCGCGCCATCGAGCCGGTGCCGTTCGAAATCATTTTCGAAACGCCGCACAGCGCGCCGATGGAATTGCAAGTGCGGGCGTTGCTGGTGGCGTTGCGGACGATCATGACCGAATACCGGCAACTCCAGTCCTTCGCGCAGAACATTTAGCAAGATGACCATGGACGAAGCCAGGATGCCGGATGGCAAAAATAAGAAGCGGTTTTTGATGCTGCTTGTGCGCTCTCTTTTTCTGAGTGGATTGATTTTATCGATTCTTGGTTGGGCCCTTTTGTTGCCCAAGACCCGCCAACAAAAAATACGTCCGACCGCAGGCTGGATGAAACCGTTGGACTCAACCTGGGTTTTACAATCTCCAGGCCAGCCGTATTCCATTCAAACCGCATCCGACTTCAAAAAGAACGGGGAAGATTCACTGCGCTTTGAGCTCAGGGGCGGAGAAAAGTGGGTGGATCAAACTTTCGTAACTTCCTTCCGCTCGGAAGTCGAAACCGGTGAATTTCCACCGGCCAGGGTTGTGCAATGGTATTCGTTCAGCGTTTTTTTCCCGACCAATTTTCCCCTGGAGACCAATCGGCTGGTTTTCGCCCAGTGGCATGACGACTGGCATTTGTTGCAGCCGGGCCGGATTCCGCCGCTGGCCTTTCGTTTCGTCAACGGGCGGCTTTCCATTACATTGCGACACAGCGCCGACCATTTCATCCGCAACGTGGATGATGTCCCAGCGGAAGACCTGTTTAAAAAGAGCAGCTTTCACACAGGTCGCTGGCATGACTTTGTCGTGCAGGCGAAGTGGTCCTGTAAAGACGATGGCTTTGTCAACGTTTGGTGGAACAGCAAACAGATCGTCCAATACCGGGGAGCGGTTGGTTACGATGACCGGGGGCCGCTGGGTTACGGCGAGAATATAGCGCCCCAATTTAAATTCGGCCTTTACCGCGACGACACGGACAAAACTTACGTTGCTTATTTCAACCATGTGAAATCTGGCGATAGTCCGCAGGAAGTGGACTTCGATCCATCAACCGCGACTCAATACTCAAAAGACTAGCGGATCGTTTGCCTTTCTTCGCCCAGAACATCCAGCCATATTTGATCGCATGAAAAAGTTTTTCTATACGTCGATCATTGCGGGTTTGATCGCCTCGGGTTGCACCTGGGGTGATTCAGAACAAAGCCTCCGGCGTTTTAATCCTCCGGAGGAGACCGCTCCGGATCGCTCACATGAACCGCAGCTTCTCTACCACAATGCGCAATTCGACTTCACCTTTTCCCTGCCAACCAGTTGGCAGGGGTATTCGGTGTTGAGTCAACCTTGGACTGGTCAGGCGTTTTTGCCCGACACGGACAAAGCGGTGGAGGCGGAACACGGCCCGACTATTATCCTGCGGAATCCGCAATGGAAGGCCGGCGATCCCTGGCAAGACATCCCCATCCTGGTGTTTACCCGCAAGCAATGGAAGGCCCACCACCAGGGCCAATTTTCCATTTACGAAGGCGGCATGGTATTCGAAATCTCGCACAGTTCCAAATACGTGTTTGCGATATGGAGCCGCTTCAATGGTGACGAATCCATCAAGGGGTTCAGGGAAGCGGAAGGCATCGTCATGCGGAACCGATCTGGCCATGGGCCGCATTTATACCCGGAGTAACATTTTTTCTCTGCGCCCTCCGCGTCTCTGCGCGAAAAATGCATAGCTTGAAAACCCTTCAACGGCTTGTTTTCCCCTGTCCTTCCAACGATTCCTTGAACAGATTGAAAAACGTGCGCGGGGCCAGTGCTTCGCAATTCAACTCAGGATGTCGTTCGTGCAGGAGAGTCATCGCATCCATGACGACGGTGGGGCTTACCCAATCGGTGCGGAAGAAATAGAATCCCGGCGTGGCGTTGCCGCGGCCTCTGATGACGTTCGCCATGACATCGGCAATTTCCCCGCTGGTCTTGGAGTTGCACGTGTCGTTCAGAAGTTCCATGATCGGCATCCCTTTCCAAACCTGCGGCGGGGGAAAGGTGCCGCGGCCTCCCAACACGTTTGCGATGATGGTGGCGTAGCCGTCCGGGGCGAATTGCTGAAAGGCGTCCTTCACCTCCGGGGTGGGCGGGTCCCGATCCAACACCATTGGCGCCATCGTCACGTCGGCTTCGCGGAAGAATTGCTGGTTATGCCGCACAAATAACGGGAGATATTCCTGGCGAATGCGGTCGGGGTTTATGTAGCCCGCCGCGCTGGCATCCGATGCGAAAGTGTCCGCCGACGATGCGGTAGAATAGTAGTAGGCGATGAGGTCGGGGTAGGTTTCGAGTAAATTAGGATTGACTCCCCAGGTCAGCGGAATTTTGCCGCGGTTGGTGTCCGGCCAGTATTTCGGCAGGAAATCGTAGAGCGGCGTGGCTGAATCGTAATCGCCCATGAGAATGCAAATATAAGCCTTCTTTTCAAGCGCGACGGGCTTTTCGGCGTCATGCTGCTTGAGCGGCTGGCGCGGCGCCTGGCTGTGCAACGATTGATTGAAGCAGTCGCTGGAAATGGTGTTTTGGTAGCAGTTGAACGGAGACATCAGCCAGACCGATTCCCATTCCGTCGGCACACCCAGATGACTGCTATGATGGCCGGGCACGTCGGAGTATTTGGCCAGGGCGGTGAAACCGGTCAACTCTGTCATGTGTTTGCCGGCGGATTGATGAAGTGTTTCGGCCAGAATCATGGTGTAGGTTTCCAAATCCAAACCAAGCCGCTGGCCGGGATCGTCTCCCGGCGCTTCATCGTTCCAAGGGGAAAGATCGAAAACGAACGCGCGGTTTTTCACCGCCCAATCCCGCGTCACCACATAACTGGCATCGCCGCTGGCACGAGTGGAGAACGCATCTTCAAAGAGGCAGAGCCGATGCGAGGAACACATCCCTTTCGCCAGAAATTCCCGGATGGCCCAACGGTAGGCGTCGTTTTTTTTGCTGCCGGTTTCCGCGCCGGTGAATTTGCCGCGCAGATCCTGGAGAACGGGCAGCCGCCACTGGGCGAGATAGCGCCCGGCCAATTCCGGGCTGAGCACGACCGCGTCGTAAATCCCGGCGAAGGTGGTGGCCACATTGATAGTGGCGGGCACGGCGGGGTCCCAGATGATTGCGCCCTTGACTCGTTTCCCCGCGAGCTTGACCAGCGCGGTGAGGTCCGGCAGCGGCTTGCGCTTTCGTCCCTGCAACCAGCGTCCATCTTTGCCGAGCAAGTCGAGCCAGAATTGCGGGCGCGAATTCGTGTTGGAGAGCACGTATAATTCTGGCGACGCGCGATTGATGATGCCCTGCAAGCAAGCCGCCGTCATCGCCTCGTCGT
>Ga0206860_10069_pt1 | contig 22669 bp, 17 predicted proteins | sample Alteio_BWOrgCont_44_FD_152624 | JGI IMG/M metagenome (GOLD analysis project Ga0206860, IMG submission 152624) | Enriched cells from forest soil in Barre Woods Harvard Forest LTER site, Petersham, Massachusetts, United States -... | ecosystem: Environmental > Terrestrial > Soil > Temperate forest >...
GAGGATATTCAGCGAAGAGTGGGGGACGAGGCCAGAAAAGCCGGTTTGTCCAACGAAGACTACATCGGCGGCAGAGCTGCGCCGGAACAACTGATGCAGTCGCTGGCTGCGGCTTCCGAGAGACTCCAGAGCGACTTCGGAAGCTGGAAAACGCCGTGGGGCGATATCAATCGATTCCAGCGTCTGACCGGCGACATCGTCCAGCCATTCGACGACACAGGGCCCAGCATTCCAGTCGGATTCACCTCCGCGGTTTGGGGGTCGCTTGCCTCATTCGGCGCGCGTCCTTACGCAGGGACAAAGAAGTGGTATGGCACCAGTGGGAACAGCTTCGTTGCCGTGGTGGAGTTCGGCGAGAGTGTGCGCGCGCTGGCCGTGACCGCGGGCGGCGAGAGCGGCAATCCGATGTCTCCACACTTCAACGATGAAGCGAAACGATACAGCACCGGCGATTTGCGGGAAGTCTACTTTTATGCGGCGCAGCTTAGCAAGCACACCGAACGGAAATACCATCCGGGAAGCTGAGAGCCCTGGTCAGAACCTATGATGAATGCGCTATACTCTTATCGACCTGGACTCTAAATAACCAGTCGCCTTCCGACCCCGTAGGTCACATCTACCTCGTTGTTCGTCCCGTCCGGAAACCCAGCGTCTTCCCCGTCTGTCCGCATTCGTATTTGGAGAATTCATGATAATGTTCCCGAGCCACGGTTTGGTATCTTGCCTGGCGGCGAGCCTTAGCTTCTGTACTGTGTTGGCAGCACAGGAAGGTATTCCTGTCGCCGATCCACTGGTGATCGCCAAATGCGGAAGCTGCCACGCCCGCGACGAGCGCGGAAACATGCCACGTATCTCCTGGGAGCGGACGACGCCCGAAAGCTGGCAGGACGTATTGAAACAAATGATCCTGCTGCACGGCCTCTCAGTCACGCCGGCAGAGGCGCGGGACATCGTCAAGTACCTCAGCTCATCCCACGGCCTGGCGCCCGAGGAAGCCGGACCAGTGATGTACGACCCCGAACGGCGGGTTCACGAAGAGACCGACATACCCAGCGAGAGCCTGCGCGATACCTGCACGAAGTGCCATTCATTTGCCCGCGCACTATCGTGGCGGCGTTCGGCAGAAGAATGGCGGCAATTCGCAGATGCGCACGCCGCACGCTACAAGATTGCCTCTACGGCCGAAGCGGTCGAGTTCCTTGCCAAGGCCGCCCCGCTGCACACTCCGGCGTGGGACGCCTGGAGCTCCCGAGCTGCCAAACAGGACCTGGCCGGCCGTTGGCTGGTGTCTGCTTCCGTGCCCGGGCATGGTAACTACTACGGTGAGATGCAAATCGATCGGACGGGCGACGGCGAGTACAACACGCGCGTGAATCTGACGTCGGTGAAGGATGGCTCCCGTATCCTCCGCTCCGGGCGCAGCGCCGTGTTTGGGGACTATGCCTGGCGTGGCCGCTCCCAAGGCACCGGCTCCCCGAGATCCGCTCCGGACGATCCTGGAAGCGAAGCGCGGGAAGTCCTGCTGATTGCGCCGGATCAGTTGACGGCCGAGGGCCGCTGGTTCTGGGGCCAATATCAGGAATTCGAGTTCAACGTGAAACTGCGGCGAGCCTCGTCCGATCCAACGCTGATCGGGGTAGATCGATCGTCGCTGAAAACCGGTTCGATAGCGACGCGTATTCGCCTGACAGGAGACAATTTCCCCGGCGAGGTTGCACCCGCCGATCTGGACTTTGGTCCGGGTGTGACCGTGAGAAGCATTGTTTCCCACTCGCCGAGTGAGATCGTGGCGGAAATGGACGTGGCAGCCGATGCGCGGCTCGGCAGACATGCTGTTGCCTTCCGGCGTTCCGTCCTGCCGGACGCCATGGCGATTTACGACCGCATCGACTACATCAAAGTGACACCGGACTCGATTGTCTCCGCTTTCGGCGATCGGACACACCCGAGGGGATATCAGCAGTTCGACGCCATCGGCTATCAGCGCGGCGCGGACGGCAAACCGCACACCGCGGACGATGTAGCGCTCGGCCCGGTCAATGTCAGCTGGTCGGTACAGGTGTTTCACGAAGTAGACGGCAGCAGTTCGGATTTAGTCGGCGCCATGAGCCCCGCAGGTCTCTTTACGCCCGCTACTGACAACCCCAACATTAACTTCGACACCTGGGTGGTTGCGACAGCCACGGGAGAGAAGGATCGGAAAGACAATCCGCTGGTGGGCAAGTCCTACATGGTGGTTACGATCCCGACATATACGATCAACGGGCGCCAGTATGTTCGGGAACTCGGCCGGTGGGTAGACGACGGGCCTGCCGCCGGCAAGCAGTGAGCGCGGGAAATCGATTACAGGAGACCCAGGATGAAAATCACGTTGTCCAGCTTTGCTGCTCTTGTTACAGGCTTACTCTTGATTTCCACTTCGGCGGAAGCGCACCACGGGTGGACGGAATTCGATGAGAAGGCGGAGGTAACAGTAGAAGGGACTGTCACCGACTTCCACTACGTCAATCCACATTGCGTAGTGGAGTTCGAGGTGAAGGATGAAACTGGCCATGTTCGTAAATGGCAAGGTGAGTTTTCAAACCCGGGGGTCTTGTCGCGCCGAGGATGGAACGCCGCTTCGCTGGAGGCTGGGGACAAGATCACGATCACAGGTCATCCCGCCCGAAACAACGTTCTCGCACTCCACATATTCAGGATCCGCTCCTCAAACGGGGAGCTCAAGCTCGATCTGCAGGAGTAAGGCCGCTCTCTCAGTCCAGCTTTATCGGGGCGGCGCATTGGTCAGGGCGAGGACGGCGTAGGAAGTCGCTGCGTCACTCATGAAGAGCCCGGCGTCGGACGACAACTCACGCTGCTTATTCAGGGAGGAAGCCGGCCATCGGCCATCGGACTTGTCCTGGCTCGTCCTCAACCATCCAAGAGCTCGTTTCAGCTGCGGCCTGTTTTGCGGCGCGTCGAGTTGTTCCAGAGCGAACGCGACAAGGCCTGTCGCGTAGCCATCGCTCTCGGCGTCCAGGGGCGTGTTGTCCTTCCGCTTCCAGGAACCGACGAGAGACGACGTACTGAAGCCGCCGTCCTGCCGCTGCCGGGCGAGAATCTCATCTGAAATCGCGGTCTGCTGAGGTTGCGTCAGAAGTCCCTTTAATTTTGCGGAAGCCCACAGCAGCACTACCCTATCCAAAGGCGTTTGTGAATCCAGACCTCTTACCAGCCATCCGCGGAGCATCTTTATGCCGGCTTGAGTGCCCGGTTCCGACTGGTAATCCCCGGGAGCTGAGCCAATGGCGACAGCCGCGAGCGCCGTCCCGTAAAATTGCGAGTCGCCTTCCCATGGAGCATTATGGAACTGAAGCCAGGCCCAGGATCCGCTCATGTCGCCGGACTTAAGCTGAAGCGCCCACATATTGTCGAGCGCGAGCCGTGCGTCCGAACTGAGATGGCCGGCTGGTATGTCGTTCCACACCAGTATCAGGGAATCGAGAATCGATTCTGTGCCCCTTGATTCGGACGTTTTCGGAAGTCCACTGGTCTGATCGGGATAAAACGGCTCGACTTCGCGCCAGAGCCGGACGCGCTTGACTACGTTCTCGAGCAACTTCCTTTCATTGGCCGAGGCAGAAGACTCACCCAGAGGGCCGCGCAGCGCCGAGCGGCCAAGCGCAAAAGGCGCGACGGTGTGACAGGAGATGCAGAAGGTCCCGTGATCCCGCGCAGATTTCGGCCATGTCATCCACCATCCGGAGCGTTGGTCCAGATATGCCGCAGCTTTGACCGGGCTCCAGTCGAGCGCGGCAGGCGTTGTCTGCCCGAACGCCGCTGCGCTCGAAAACGCCGCGAGCACGGCGGCCGCCGTGATGCCTGTATATGTGAAAGATCCCATGGATCCACCTCGATTCAACCCACCTCAATTCAACATATTCTGAGACTTCCCCGCGGATAGCGACAAAGGACGTTCCGGAGGGGGCATCAAGGCCGGTACCGACTTGGTCAAGACCATTGTACGCGAGTAGTCGGCGTTGCCGGAATCCTGCCCTTCGGGAAGAATGGCCGTAAGAACGCCAGGTTCGATTTCCTGTATGTATCCGGATTCGATGGCCCGGATTCTCCATTGGGCCAGGAGCTGATGAACTAAGTCCTTGCGGAGGTTGTACCTGTCGCCGATACGCCGCACAGACCACCCGCGAATGAAATAAAGCTGCACAATGCGCACTTGAAGATTGGCGACAGTCCGCTTCGTGAACGGTCTGATCTGCGAAGGAAAACTTACAAGGTTCCGCGTTATCGCAGTCCGCAGGACTGCGTTTCGCAAGAATGCCAGTGTCATGAAAGACGCCGGATTATCCACCGTGATCCTCCTGTCTATGAATTGTCTCGGCTTAAGGAGAAAGACCTGCTGTACTTACTATGTTTGGGAAGGTGCGCCCTGAATTGGCGGTCCGGCGTGGGAGAATGACTCAACTATACTGCGGATACACTACAATGACAGCCTACGTGGCAGTCACAACAGAAACCTAAGGTAACTATATTATCTGAATCGTCGATTGTCAACGCACTTGACCCCGATCGCGCCGGGGCTACTTGAACGAAGGGTTCTCCGGGACCGCGGCGCCGTCTTTGCGCGGGTCCGAAGCGCCGAAGTGGACGCCGCCCGCGACGCTCATTACAGCTTGTCCGCCGCCCATTCCGAGAAAATACTGACCCACGGGTTTTATAACGTGTCCCATGGATTCGAGTTCTTTCATGACCATGGGAGACACACGCGTCTCCATGTTCAGGTCACAACCATCAAACGTCAATTTGGTGAAGCGGGCGGCCTCTAAAGCAGCCTGAATATTCATCCCGAAATCCACCACATTGGAAACAAACTGGGCGTGCGCCTGAGACTGATTCCAGCCTCCCATAATCCCGAAAGCAATGCGTGTATCGCCCTTTTGCATAAACGCCGGAATGATCGTGTGCAGTGGGCGTTTGTGCGGCGCCAACGCGTTGGGGTGGCCGCGTTCGAGTGAAAACAGGCCGCCCCGGTTCTGCAGCGCGAAGCCGGTTCCGGGCGCCACAACTCCGGAACCAAAGCCGGAGTAGTTACTCTGAATCAACGAAACCATGTTCCCATCGCGATCCATTGCCGACATGTAAATGGTGTCGGCCGCGGGCAGTTGCGCCAGCCATGCGAGCTGCGTGGGCACTACCGAACAAGTCGCATGGCCGGTGTTAATGAGTCTCGCGCGTGCCGCCGCTGTGTCCTTAGACAGCAGCTCGGCCACCGGTACCTTGCTGTAGTGGGGATCGCCGACGTATTTCAGGAGATCCGAGTAAGCAAGTTTCTTGGCCTCAATCATCACATGCAGCGCTTTGGTGCTGTTTTGCCCGTACTCGGCCAGGGGGAATCGTTCCATCATGTTCAGCATCGAAAGAGCCGCGATTCCCTGCCCGTTGGGCGGCAGCTCCGTTACAGTCCAACCGTGATAGGTGGTTGATATCGGCTCTACCCACTCGGGATGGAAATCTGCCAGGTCCGCGGGTGTCCATTCGACCCCATCCTCTTTGGCTTCGCGGATGAGCGCCTGCGCGGTGGGTCCTTTGTAAAAACCATCGCGTCCATGGGTCGCTATGAGACGCAGCGAACTTGCCAAATCGCGGTTACGAAAGATCTCGCCCACCCTGGGCGCACGGCCATCTGGCAGGTACGTGTCCTTCGCGCTTTTCGTGGCGGACAATTTTTTAGTCGCGCTCTCCCATTGGCCAGCAATGATTTCGGTGACCGGGTATCCGTTCTCGGCGTAGTAAATGGCGGGCGCAAGGATGCGATCGAGCGGCAAGGTGCCGAACCTCGTGCGCAACATGTCCCAACCCGCCACAGCACCGGGTACGGTTACTGAGTAGATCCCCTGCTGGGGCATTTTCTCGATATGTTGGTGCTCGAGCGCCTCGATGGTGAGACCGGTGGGCGCCCAGCCGCTCGCGTTCAAGCCGTACAGCTTGCCGGTTTTGGCCTCGTAGACGATCGCAAACAGGTCGCCACCTATGCCGTCAGACATCGGTTCTACTATCCCAAGCACCGCATTGGCGGCGATGGCGGCATCGACCGCGTTGCCACCCATTTCGAGAACGTGGGCGCCGGCGGCGGAGGCCAGAGTCTGGCTGGTGGCCACAATCCCGAACTTCGTCTCCACCATGGAGCGGGCCTGCCAGCGCCCCCCGTTCTGGCCGCCTTCCTCCTGGCCAAAGAGCATGGGCTGGGCGAACAGCATCAGTGCAAACAGAAGACGATACCCGGAAAAGCGCTTTCTAGTCATTGGAATGCCGCCTTTCATATCTTCCTAACACTATACCTTTCCGAATCAGAACCTGGGCCGGCGCTGTGGCCGCTTCACTCATGAACAACCCGGCATGAACGGCTCTGTCCAGCTCGGGCTGAGGCGTATCGAGCTGATTCAGAAGCTGAGCCGGCCGCTGACCATTAATGAGCGTGGGCCGCCGTTTTCCTGAGTTTGAACGTTCGTAATGCTGCCGAACCCACTGGTACCGATACTAAGGTTCCCTGGGTTTGCGTAATTGGGGTGGTTCAGGGCATTCGAAGCCGCGGCGCCTATTTGGAAACGAAGCTTTTCTTTGATCGGAACGGTTTTGAACATAGAGAGCGAAACCGCCTGCGTTCCCGGGCCAACCACGGCACTGACAGGGGAATCGCCGATGCGGCCGATGTTATTAGCCGGCTTGGCGAACGCCGCGGGATTGATCCAGTCGCTCACGCCTCTATTCGCGGGATACAAAGGCACTCCTGAAATAATGTCAGCCCGGCCGGCCCCGGATGTGTTTTCCGAGTTGTTGCCCGCTGGATCGGCGCCCGGTGCGATTATCGTAAGGAATGCCCCCGACTGGAAGAGCATCACGCCCGACAATTGCCAGCCACCGACGATCGCATCGACAAAGCCGTTCGCCTTATTGAGAAACATTCCCTTTTTGCCGAATGGTAATTCATAAAGAAAGGTCGCCAGAAAACGGCTGTCGTGTGTGAAGGAGACGTTACCGTAGTCCAGATTGATGTTATAGATATCCGACACTGTTCCACCAGCCTGAGTGCCGAAGGCAGTCGGGTCGTAACCCTGAGCGTTTGACAGGTTTTTGGCATAAGTATAACCGGAGGTGAACTGTAGGCCATGCGAGAAACGCTTGTTCCCCGCAATGGTTACGGCATTGTAATTGCTGCGCGCGCCATTGGCTTCGTTTCCGATGTACGACCACAAAGGATATGGTTCGCCGGCCGAGGCGGCGGCGAACCCGATTGTATTCGGGGCAACCTGGTTCTGATTCTCGACGTATCCGAGCTGAGAACCGTGATTCCCGTCATAAGAAAGACGCAGACCGGTGTTGAACCCAAGATCCCGTTCAATAGTGAAATTCCATTGCTGGACATAGGGATCTTTATAATTCGTCGCCCCGTTCACCTCGAAGTTCTGCGAGCCAGGCTGCGCCAGGTTGGATGGAAACGGATAGGGCATCGTGAGCGTTGGCTTCCCATTCACGATGGAATTGGTAAAGGTGCCGACGTCACTCGCGGGAACACCCCACGCAGCGCTTGCCAGAGTTCCCAGCATCGCTTCAATGTATTTTCCGTAACCTCCGCGAATGACCGTCTTGTCATTGCCGAATGGGCGCCAGGCGAAACCGATGCGCGGGGCAAAGTCGGTTTTTTGGTTTGTGTGCAGGGTTGAGTTCAGCCCTACCGAGCTTGCCGGGACGATCGGAGTTGGCGCAATGGAACCCGCGAATACCGCATTCACCGACGGAATAAAGGCGTTGGGAACCGCGACCTCCCCGCGGACGGTTACCCCATTGATCACATTATAGACATCGGGGAGAAAGACCGCGAGGTTGTTAAAACCGTCGGTAAACGGCGGGTGATATTCCCAGCGCATTCCGAAGTTGATCGTCAGACGCGGTGTCGCCTTCCAGTCATCCTGAGCGAAGGCGGCATAGTGGAACGCGTGGGCATTGGTGTCGGGCGTCGTTACTTCGCCAATGATGGTTCTGTCCGGTATGCCCAACAGGAACGCCGCATAAGGATTCAGACCTGTCGTCGAGCCATTAAAGGTGTACTCGCCCTCGCGATCGCTGGAAAAAACGTTGCTGAAGTAGGCAGAAAGCCGGCGGATGTCGCCGCCGAATTTCAGCGTGTTGGATCCCTTATTCCAGGTCAGGTTGTCAAGCACTTGCTTGGTCGCAGTCCAGCTGGCGGAATTGCACGTGGAACCGGTCCCCTGAAAGCCTGTGATGGCAAACACCGGTGTGCAGGTTCCGCCGGGCGGATCGGGAAGGGGTGTTCCCAACTCCTGCAGGAGAAGGTTGGAGTTGGCTTCATTATGGGTGAGAATTCTGGAGGACGTCACGCCAAGCCGCAACTCGTTCACCAGCGTCGGACCGATTACATAATTGTAGGCGCCGGTAAAGGAGTAATCGAATTCAGGTTGCTGAAGACCGCCGGAAAGGATGGTTCCCGTGGAAAGCGGAGAGTTGGTCACGGCCCGTAACTTGTAGGTCCCGCGCACGAACACACTCTGCTTCGTATTAATAATATGATCCAGCCGGATGTCGGCCTGATTGCTGGAGATGGGCGTCGGGAAGTTAACGGCATAGTTATTTGAAATCGCGTTCGCCGCTCCCGTGTTGGGAAGCGGGTACAGGTAATTCAGCGTAGCCAGCGCGACTGGCGAGATCAGGCTGGCCGGGATCTGGTTGCCAGGAAAAGGTGCACCTCCCAGGTTGCTGATGACACCCGAATAAGCGGACAGATTGCCCGACCGTAAGGCAAGGGACGGCACGCTCTCTTCGATGAACTGTTGGCGCGGCAACCTCAGGGCTTCGTAGCTCCCAAAGAAGAACGTCTTGTCCTTGCCGTGGTAAAGGTGCGGTAAGTTCACCGGGCCGCCCACATACACGCCGAAATTATTCATCTTTACCAGCGAGACGCTGGAGCTGAACGGATTGCGGGCATTCAAGTCGCTGTTCTCGAGGTTTTCAAATGCCCCGCCGTGCAGTGAGTTCGATCCGCTCTTTGAAACCGTAGTGATGTCGCTGACGCCGCCAAATTCCGCTGCATTGTTGACCTCGCTCACGCGGATCTCTTCAATGGTGTTAAAAGACGGAAACAACTCGGCGATCGGCGCTTCGCTTCGCACGCTCATCGTACTGATGCCATCGACGCTGACTGAAAGCATGGCCGGTATCGCGCCTGCTACGGACATATTGCCCGCACTGTCAGTTTGCACGCCAGCCTGGGTGGTCAGCGTGGTTATCGCGCTTGTCGATCCGAGCCCCCGCGAAGCGATTGCCACGGGTAGGTCCAATAACTCGCGGCCGCTTTTCGTTGTCGCAATGCTCGAAACCTCGGTTGTGATCGGCGCCTCACTCTCCGCGTTCACATTGACTTCCTGAGCTTGACCGGACACGCTGAGGGCCCCATCGGTACGAACTGTCTGGCGCGACAGCAACTCGAGATTCCTGAACGTTAAAGGCTGGAAACCTACCGCCTGCATCGATATTTCGTATATCCCCGGCTCCAGGTTCACCAGAACGTAGTTTCCTTCTTTATCGGTAAGGGTCGACCGCTGCGCAGACGTACCGGTGTTAGTCAGAGTGACGACGCACTCTGCCACGACGCTTCCCGATGGATCGTGCACCGTGCCGACGATAGTGCCGAACGTTGACTGCGCCAGAACGCTGTTTATGGAAAAGGCGGCCATAACGGCGGCGCCTGCCAGCCAAAGTAATTTCCTCGTTGGCAGCCCACACGAGCCGACACGACGCGAATGATTATTAGTAGACACCCTTCACTCTCCTTTGAAGAATTTACGATCTCCAGGGATGGCGCTGACTTTGCGCGACCGAATCGACCGACAAATCAAAGCACGTTTGGTGTCCTGACGGTGGACGTGGACTTCGCGCAGTTACCCGAAGAACTGCGTGATCGTACTTGAGGAGGTAATACTTGTTGCGGATTCTAACATTTATCGCGTTGCGGAATCAATTCGTCGGCCGATTCGATTATTGAATGTGCCTTATAGAAAAAGTGGTACGGTATTTGCGCCGCGCCAACGCCGGCGGCAGGTTAGTTACGCGACGAAGTAAGAAGAGCTAAGGAGCGGTAACAAATACCTTCAGGATCATGTCGCTGGCCTTGGCGGGGACGTTGCCCGAGGTGTAATCCGGAGCCTCATCCGTATATGGAAACTCTTTCGGAAAAGCTCGAATTCCTCCAAAGAGATATCCTGCGAAAACCCGCTTTCCACGGAACTGGCGCAAATCGAAAATGTCCGCATCTTCGCGAATTCTCTTCAAACCGGCCGCAGGCAGGAATGCGGCGTTGGTTCCAACATATCCTGGAAGACGGTTGTCCTGCTGAACAAACTCAAAAGTCTTTCCCCGGCTCCTTACGAGCGTGCTGATTTCATTGATCCACGGCATCCCGTCAAGATACCCGGTTTGCTTTGTTTTGTCTCCCAACACAGGCGCCTGCACAAACCGGCGCATGGCATCGTTCCAGCGCCAGCGGCTGATTCCGCCAAAAAATGTCGTATACATTCCGAACGAGTCCGGATCGTAGAGAAGCATTGTCGCGCACGAATAGGCGCTCATCTTCTGCTCGAAGCCATCATCGGCCTTCGGAACGGCCCCGGCTCTTATGAAGATCGGATGCGTGAAATTCAATTGATCCTTCGTAAACACTCCACCCCAGGCCGCGGCGCCGAGGGATTTCCCGTCGTCGAGAATCGTCAGGCCCGCGTTGAAGTCACGCCGGGCAAACTCGGGGTCCTTGAAGCTCTCGACCAGGGCGACATCGAGCTTGCCGGGGCCGGCGCTGGTAAGCCGCAGTTTGCGAATCTCCCCGAGGTAGGTCTGTGACGCACTGGCAGTGTTCTTTTCGTCCCCAGCTTCAAAGCTGCGGTAGCTACCCATGAAAACGTGGCCGCCGACCAGATAGAAAAATCCGTCATCCAGTTTCATCAGATCCCCGCCGGTGGTTTGCACCAGCGGCGACTCGGCCCACGCGATTGTTTTCGAGAACGAATCCTTGCCATGAATGACGCCCTCCACCAGGGCCGGCAGGTTTACCGAAGACACCACGGGATAAGTCACCGGTTCACCGGCGGAGTTTTCTCCGTATCCGCCTGCCAGGTATAGAGTGTCCTTGTCCTGAAAATGCAGAAGGTTGCTGGACATCCATTGGTCTTTCACCAGGCTCAACGAAGCGGGCAGACCGGCAATCGGAAAACTATACACCTTCGCGGGTCCGGAAGTCGGCGGTTCAATAACCCAGATTTGCTGGTTCGCTTTTGTCCGCGGAAAATCCACGTCGCCCTGGCCGACGCCGTGATATCCGCCTGTGCGCCCGGCAATGAAAATCCACTTCCCGTCCCACTGCGCCGAGACGAAGGAATGCAAGCGCGGGGCCCCCATAAAGTCAGCGCTCACGTCCTCCGAGGCTTCCACCAGGAGAGGCGGTTTCGCGGGGGTGCCCGGGAGGGCCAGCAGGCATCCCAGACTCAACGCCGCCGCGGTCGCACTCAGGAGGCGTTTGCCTGCTTTTGTAAAACAGGGGTTCTCCCGTAGCATATCCATGAAGTCTCCGTTGGCTTTGTCAATGTTTCTGGCTGGAGAGCCAACTCGAAATGTCGTCCAGAACCTCAGGCGCCACGTTGCCGGGATTATGGTACTCGGCGGGTGAACCTTTGCCTTCCCCTTTGATGAACAGGTCGTTCAACGCAGGGTAGCTGTGAAAGGTGACGTTTTCGCGCCCGCCCTGCGTCGATTTCCAGAGAGCGAAGTCCTTCATGGTCACCTGAAAGTCACGTTCGCCCTGCAGAACCAGCATGGGTATCCCTAGCCGTTTTGCCTCGGCGGCGGGGTCGTATCCTTTCACATTCAGCCACCAGGCAGTCGGCAGTCCGAGCAGGATAGGCGGATTGTCTGCTTTTGCATCGAGCTTCTTCACCTGTTCGGCCTGGGCCTTCAATAGTTGAAGGTGAGCCCGTTCACTCTCACCGGGCTCGCCTTTGAGGTACAGCACATAAGCGGTTTGGTCAAAAGCCACATCTTCGACTGGCCTGGCGGGGCCGGCCATCAGGATCAAGCCGGCGAGTTTGCGATCACGGGCGGCGATTCGGGGGCTGGCATAACCACCCAGGCTATGGCCGAGCACGTAGATGCGGGTCGGATCGACCTCCGGTTGCTTTCTCAGAAGAGCTATCGCACGTGTTGCGTCTTCCACGGTCTCGTCGTCAATCGTGTAACTCGATTCGCTCATTTCCTCGCCGTAAATCTTTGACCTTTTGTCATACCGAAGGACTGCGTAGCCCCGAGAGGCCAGACCTTCAGCCAGATCCTGAAACATACGGATGGCGAAAATCGACTCATCGCGATCGTTGGGTCCGGGGCCGTGCACGAGAACGATTCCCGGCACGCGCCCTTTCGCCACTGGAATTGTCAAAGTCCCGCCCAGCTTCCACATATCGCTTCCAACCGTGACTTCGCGTTCATGGAATGACTCGGGCTTACTGTATGACGGCCGTTTCCAGGTAAACGGCAGGGGTTTGTTGGGCGGACGAAAATACATTCCGGCAATCTGACCGGACGGATTCAGAGTGAATTGAACGTGAATACTCGTATTTGAAAACTTAACGGGAAAGCTGACCAGGTTGTTCGTTCCGTCGACACCCAGAATCGCGTCGCCGATGCTTTGCGGCGTGCCGAACTCCTTCAACTCGGCGCTGACTTTCTGCTGCAGAAACCCGAGCGTCACGCTCTGTTTCATGCTGTCGGAAAACATCCCGCTGAGCTCCGGATATTTCTCTGCAAGCAAGAGATCCAGCGCTTTCCTGCCGATTTCCGCAGGGGCTCGGCCCGTCTGAGCAAGCAACAGCGCGGAAGAAACCAGGACAATTCCAGTATGAATGGCGTTTCTGAGGAACATGAATTACCCCTTATTTCTTGTGAGAGAGATCCAGGACCCGGAAAGGTTCACGGGTGGGATCGAAGAATGGGCTGGTGAAGTCTATGACGGGGACTCAGAAACCAAACGCGCAAACGCTACGCGAACGTGTCGGACGGGGGCAAAATGCCCGAAACATCCTGTCTTCAGCAACGTAGCATTAAGCCGGGCGGTTGTCAATCGACCGCAATTCAAATCCATCCAGTCGATAACGGAATTCACCGTAGCCGTGCAGCTTGCCGGCGCACCATTCCAATCCCCGCCGAAGGAATTCCAATTCCTTCTCCCACCAAGGTCCCCCATTTCCCGACTGATAGAAGTCCAGGGACGCCGCTAAGTGGCGCTGGAACCCTGCTGTAAGGCGCGCTTCGTAGTGGCACAGGAGCTCCTTCGCATCGCCACCAGTTGAGATCGCCCTGACCACGGCAGCCGCCAGAATCGCTTCCCTGACTGCGTGGGCAGTCCCATCTCCGCAGATCGGATCGAAGGCCATGCCGGCCGTGCCACAAGCAATCCACCCGGGTCCGCAAAGGGGCGACACGATGCGGGGGCTTGCGGGAAACTGTCCCGACGCGCCGCTTATCAAGTCTATTCGTCCGGCAATCAGACTGCTGCGCTCCGGAATTGCCTCCAGTGGACAACCCACTGAGAGAAGCCACCCCGACTCAGGCGCATTCGGAATTAAAAACAGCCAACCATCTTCCAGCGATTCGATCCAGCAGGATGCGGAGTCACGCGAGTCCTTCAGGCGGACTGGTGCGGCCGATGCAATTCGCGAACCGAAGCAGTGTTCCACCGTGTCGGCCGGCAACGGACGGGACGCGACGATCGTGAAGTCGCTTTCGTCCGGCGTTGGTTTAGCGAGCGGTACCGTTTCCCGCGCTAATCCAGCGAGAAGTTCGGGTTCCGAAACGACTACGGCTGCGTGATCGAACGCCACTGGCTGGGCGTTCCTGCCCCACTTGACTACCCGGCGGGTTATCCGCGGCGCAGTGTGAAACAAATCGGGCCGTTCGAAGACGTCCCGCATCAGCGTCAGGGCGGCTTCGCTCAGCATGATAGCGGGTAGTCTCGGACGACCGGTGCGGTGCAGCATCGGCTTGAAACCCGCGTTCGTCAAAAGATGCGCGCAGCACCACGCGGCGGCGCTATCCCCGCGAATAATTATTTTCGATTCCTTAAGAGGCTGCTGAGCGCTCATAACAAGCTTGAAAGAGAAGATAGGTCGAATCCGGACTTTCCGGACATTGCAGGTGCGGACCGGCAACTGAGTCAGACGAACGACAGAGTTACATGGAGGTCGCTTTCAAGTCAACTACTTCAACTCAACCACCGCCCATCCGTAATCCCGGTTATCAAATTCATACGCAACGTCCCCTGATATCCAAGCCAAGAAAACCCGTTGACAGAACGTTGAGGGAATGGTTATACTGCGAGGCAGCCAAGTCGTATTTTAACCTCACCATGTGGTGACGAATGGGGGATGGTAGTTCGTCCCAATTCCATTCGTTGAAACATTCCAACCGAATCCCCACGTAGGGCATCCCATCTTTTCAGTCCCGTCACCGTCCAGCTGTTCCTTCGATTGCGCCCCCGTTTTGTGCTTCGCGTAGTCAAACAATTGTTTTCATTGATTTAATTCAATCCCAACGGTGGAGAATACAATGCGGAATTCAGTAACGAGCCGGTCAGTTTTAACAACTATTCTTCTGGTAGCCGCGGCAGAGACGCTGTTTGCGCAGGGCAAGGCGCCCACGCAGGGTATCCCCATCGACGACAAGTTGACTATACAGAAGTGCGGTGGATGCCATAAGAGAGACCAGGACGGCATTATGGGCCGGATTTCCTTTGTTCGTACAACCCCGGAAATCTGGGAACAGAACATCAAACGCATGATGCGTCTCAACGGGTTGGTTATGACTCCCGCCGAAGTGCGCGAAATCGTGAAGTACCTCAGCAGCAACAACGGCTTGGCTCCCGAGGAGCAGGAGGCCGCGTTCTGGGAGGTGGATCACAGCCTGCCGGGGCACCAGTTCGATTACGTCCCCGAAGCTCTGGGAAAAACATGTAATTATTGCCACACGATCGGCCGCGTACTTCTGCAGCGCCGCACGCGGGACGACTACGAAAAGCTGTTCGCTCTCCACGTCGCGTTGTTCCCAGGCGCGGAGAACCAGTTTCACCCTCAGCGATCACGAAGGAGCGGCCTTCAGGAGGCGGCTGTAATAACCGGTTCCGCTGGTAATGGAGTGCAGATCCCGAGGCAGACAGTGGAAGCAAAAACAGCACCCTATCCTATCGATACGATTCTCGAGTATCTGACGAAAAACCAGCCCTTGATAACTCCGGAATGGACCGCCTGGAAGGCTACCATGGCTAATCCAAAGCTCGCCGGCACCTGGGCGGTCAGCGCTTCTCAACCGGGTAAAGGCAAGGCGTTCGGCACGTTGACCATTCAGGCGACAACGGTCCCCGATGAGTTCACTACCAAACTCCAACTGTATTACCCGGCGAAAGACGTGACGTTAACCCGAACCGGTAAAGGACTTGTCTATGCGGGGTATAGCTGGCGCGGGCGGGAGAAGACGGATGCTCCTCCCACTCCAAGCGCCGACCCTGGAAGTAACCCCGCTGAATGGCGGGAGGCTATGATCATTTCACGCGACGGGAACAGCATGCATGGGCGCTGGTTCTGGGGTGGGTACAGCGAATTCGGAATCGATGTGACGCTTTCCCGTTTGGGGCCGCAGCCCGTCGTCCTTGGAACCGATTTGTATGCATTGCAGTCGCCGGGAACCGCTCGTGAATTGCGCATTTTCGGCGCCAATTTGCCGGCAAGCCTGAAACCGGCGGATGTGGATCTGGGGCCTGGCGTGACTGTGACGCGCGTGGTGAAGGCAACACCAACGGTAGCCACCGTCGAAGTAGCGGTCGCAAAAGGTCTTCCCGTTGGAATCCGGAACGTTTCCATCGGTTCCGCCACCGCCGTCAAGGCTTTGGCTGTGTACGACAAGATTGACTATATAGAGGTGGCGCCGGATGCCAGCCTGGCGCGGCTGGGTGGAGCTATCGCCGCCAAACAGTTCACGCAGTTAGAGGCAATAGCATATGCAGCGGGTCCAGACGGTAAGAAGGACACCGACGACGATGTGCCGCTGGGACCCGTGACTGCGCGCTGGTCGCTTGAGGAACTCTACTCGACTCCAGACGATGACGACATAAACTTCGTCGGGTCGGTCAACGATTCGGGACTGTTCACGCCCGCCGGTGAGGGACCCAATCCGGCGCGAAAGAAGCAGTCGAATAACTTCGGTACTAATAACTGGGGCGATGTCTGGGTCGATGCGGCTTTCGATGCGGGCGGCGTCACGCTCAAATCGAGATCGTACCTTGTCATTACCATACCGCAATATGTTCGTTACGATCAGCCCGAGGTTTCTCAGTGAGCACAATCGCAGAAGTAATTCCGTCCATGGCCTATCGGCCGGCTGAAGCGCATTCATTTAAGGCGGCGGATGCCGACTTTCTCTACCTTGTGCCGAGTGGGGCCATTTTCCGAATGGAAGGCCTCGGCAGGGAGGTGGTCGAGCTGGTGCGTCAACGCCCGATGATGCGCAGCGACATAGTAGAGTACTTCTCGAAAAAGGGCTGCGGCCTGGTCGACATCGAAGAAACTATCGATGAACTGGATCAAGCCGAGGTATTGACCTCGGGACTTTCGAAACCGCCCGCCCCGGTGGTGCCGCTACAAAGCTTCCCTCTGCAGCGCGTGGTGCTCAACGTCACGAATCAGTGCAACCTGGCGTGCACCTATTGTTATGAATACAGCGCCGACAGGATTGCCCAGCAGGAAGGCAAGCCGAAATACATGAGTGCGGACATCGCTCAGTCGGCGGTGGAAATGCTTATCAAGGAATCGGCTGGACGGGAAGGGCTCCACGTGACGTTTTTCGGCGGCGAAACGCTGTTGAATTTTCCCGTGATGCGGTCCACTGTGGAGTACGCGACGCGCAGAGTCGCCGAACTCGGCAAGCGGATCGAGTTCAGTCTCACGACCAACGCTACTCTTCTCACCGAAGAGATAGTCGATTTCCTTTCAGAACACCGCATCGGCGTCACCGTCAGCATCGATGGCGATCAGGAACTGAACGATAAGATGCGGGTCTTTCACGACGGGAGGGGCAGCTATAACGTTATTGCGCCAAAAATCCAAAACCTATTGAAAAAGCACCGGACGAATTCCATTGGTGCGCGCGTTACGCTTACCTCTCAGGTGAGCGATGTGAAGAAGATCTATCGACACCTGACGACTGAACTGGGTTTCGATTCCGTGGGATTCTCGCCCGCTACCGCGAGTCCGGATCGGCTGTATCACATCGGGGCTCAAAAAATGGACAACATCCTCGATTCGTTCGCGGAATTGGCCTGGGAGTACCGCGACTACGCCGTCGAAGGCCGCCAGCATGGTTTCACCAATGTGAGTGACACATTGAAAGAACTGAACTCCGGCGTCAGCAAAGCCTATCCGTGTGGTGCAGGCGTCGGTCTGCTGGGAGTCGGAACGGCTGGTGACGTCTCGCTCTGTCATCGTTTTGTCGATGCGCCGGTCGGCAAGATGGGCCACGTGAAGAACGGCGGCGTGGACCACGAAGCCCGTGGTGAATTTCTTGCGACCCACCACATCGGCGCGAGATACGACTGCCACACCTGTTGGGCACGGCCGGTATGTTCCGGCGGATGTTTTCACGAGGCCTACATTCATTACGGTAAGACGTCGGCCGCGAATTTGCATTACTGTGACTGGATTCGAGGATGGAACGATCTTTGCCTGCAGATCCTGGGAGAGATTAGTGTCCGCAATCCAACGTTTCTGGAGCGTTTCGAGAATTAGAGCGCAAACCAACAAACAACAACCCGTTTCGCAAAAAAGGAGAATGCAGTGAGCCGATTGAAACCTGTTAACAAGAAAGCCCGCAAAGTTGAACAGATGATAGTCGCCGCTAACGGCGACGTCGAAGCCCTTCAGAAAAAGTCGAAGGCTAATCCGGGACGAATCTACTATCCGATGGGTTGTACGCTGAATTTTACCCCAGGCTGGGAAATTGACAACTCCGGCGGCACGGCGGGTCTCTGCCAGCCGGTGGAGCGCGATCTGTTCGACTGCTACCTCGGTTGCGGGTGGCCGGCGCAGGTTCCGGATCATTTGAATAACGCGCCGGACTGGACCGATAAATGCGCTGCCGCCACCAACGACTGGCGCAAAGTCGATATCGTATTTCCGTAGGAGGAAACCCATGCCCGGAAAGCTTACAAATCACATTACTCGCGCATTGCAAACAGGCTTACTTTGCGGGGCGCTCTGTTGGGTGCCCTCACTGGCAGCACAGACCGCAAACAGCGCCGCGGGACTGGCTTACATCGGCACGCTCGACAAGAAGCTTCTTATCTATGACGAGAACAAGGAAGATGTCGTCGGTGAGATCCCTCTACAGGGGATCCCCCGGCAGACGGCGCTCACACGTGACCAGTCGACGCTGGTTATACTGACCGCGGACATGGCCGTCGAGACCGTGGACCTCAAGGCTCGGAAGATGACGAAGCACTTCGAGCTTGCCGACGGGAGGAGCAAGCCCCGGATGTCCCGAGGCGGCGGGGGACTGGCGCTCGATCCGACTGGCCAATATATGTACGCTACCATGCGGGCCTCGATACGGGAGACCGATTACTATCGCATGGATCCTCCGAAGTTTGTGAAGATCGATCTAAAGGCCGGGAAGATCGCTCAATCTTTCTCGTTTCCGCCTGAGATGGATCAGGGCTTCGGCGCCGGCGCTTCCTACAAGGTGTCGCCGGATGGTAAGTCTCTCTATGTATTCGACGAAGACCTTCTGATTTACGACCTCGCGACTTTTAAGGAGGTCGATCGCATCGAGATATCCCAGCCCGAATACCCCGGGGCTTCACCCTATCGCCTGACTCTGAACGACGATCCAAACGCTACGGACAACGTATACACTTCGATTTTCACTGCCGTGGATCCAGTTGTCCACAAAGGCACGCTTGGGCTGGCGACGCTGGATCTGAACACTCGAAAATCCAGTTTTACTCCCATAGGTGCCGCACAGCCATCGCTGGGATTTCTGATTTCGCCCGATCACAAGCGTGGTTATTCCATCATGTTCAGCGGCGTGGGCGGAAACCGCCAAACGGAATTCTGGGTCTGGGACCTGCCCAGCCACAAAGTCATCAAGAAGGCACCCTTTGAAGCACGCCCAACCTTGAAGTTCGGCCTGAGCGGCGACGGGAAGAAAATTTACTTATATGGAGCCGGCTCCTCGTTCGAAGTCTTCGACGGGGACACCTTGAAGTCACGCAAGCTGATTTTCCTGAACAAAGACACAACCACCAACCTCGTTACGCTGGCTGCGAAGTAAGCTGAACTGTCGGGCGAGGATATCGAACGTTTTATTCGCGGCGAAGCCGGTCAGGTTTCGCCGCGAGGAGTTTTTATTGCGGCCGCCAAACGGGTTACCAGAAGACTCATCTCCCTCACAGATTGCTGTAAGCTGGGGCGAATATAAACGCCTGCGGGTTTTTGTCCAGCCTTACGCAGGCCGCCTTGCCGGCATTTTGGGTATCAGCCTCCTTGCTACTCTCCTTGGCCTCACGCAACCTCTGATTTCCAAACTGTTGATTGACAAGGCGCTGCCTCAGCGCAACTGGACGACTCTTTGCGAAGTCGTCGGCCTGATGTTTGCCGCGACGGTTTCGGGCTTCGTTTTCAATATCCTTTCGAGCTACCAGTACGTGCGGGTATCGGCGGCGATGCTGTACGATATGCGCGTGGCGTTGTATCGCCACCTGCAGACGCTTTCGCCGCGCTTTTACGCTAAATGGCGGCTGGGCGATCTGGTATCGCGGCTGAACAACGATATCGGCGAAGTGCAGCGTGTTTCCGCAGATACTCTTCTCTCGATTCTGAGCAATGTCGTTTTCCTGATAGGCAGTGTGGCGGCGATGCTATGGCTCGACTGGAAGTTATTCGTGCTCAGCATTGTCCTCCTCCCGCTTTGTCTTTATACCTTCACTCGCTACCAGCGCAAACTCACGGAGTTTACAAAGGAGCTCCGGGAGCGAGCCGCTGACGTAGGAAGCCTGTTTGTGGAGACCCTCATCGGCATGCGGTCGGTGGTTGCCGCCAACGCCGGCGAATACGAGTCGCGGCGTTTTGGAAGAAAGAACAAGGCGTTTGTCGATACCCTGCTCCGGTTACAAATGGTCTCATTCCTGTCTGGCGGTCTGCCGGGTACGATCCTGACCGTGTCGACCTCGCTGGTCTTTCTCTATGCGGGCAGGATGATCATCGACGGCAAAATGACGATCGGCACCCTGGTGGCATTCCTGGGCTATCAGGCAAAGCTTCTGTCGCCGGTCCAGAACATGATGGGTCTTTCCGCGAACCTTGCCGCGGCACGCGTGTCATTGCGCCGGATCTTCGAGATTCTGGATACACCCGCGGAGGTGGTCGAACGGCCCGGCGCCCTGGTGCTGGCACCCGTCCACAGCAGGATCGTTCTCGAAGACGTCGTGCTGCGCCACGATCGCGAAGACGTGCTTAAAGGAGTGTCCTGCGAGATCGAAGCCGGAACATTCTGTGCGATCCTTGGGCCGAGCGGCGCGGGAAAGTCGACCATTGCCGACCTGCTGGTCCGATTTCTCGACCCCGACGCGGGGCGCATTACAGTCGATGGAATCGATCTCCGCGCGCTGCGGCTGGAAGACCTTCGCAGAGAAGTGGTGCTGGTGGATCAGACGCCGCACATGTTTAATTCTTCGATTGCGGAAAACATCTCGTATTCGCGTCCGGAGTCGACGCGCGCCGAAGTGGAAGCGGCGGGGCGCGAAGCCGGTCTGGACGAAATGATTCAGCGTCTGCCCGATGGCTATGACACGAAGACGGGCGAACGCGGGCTGGCCCTGTCCGCGGGGGAACGCCAGAGGATTGCGCTGGCGCGCGCTCTTCTGCGCAATCCGAGCGTGCTGATTCTGGATGAGCCGACCTCGGCGCTCGACCCGGAAACCGAGCGGATCGTCGCGCAGAACCTCCGTCAGTCGCTTTACGGCCGCACGGTGATTGTCATCACGCATCGGCCGGCACTGGCCGAAATTGCGGACACGGTTCTTCAACTCAGGGACGGCAGGATTGTTGACGGAAAGAAACTCGTTGCGGAGCTGGCGCGCGCGTGACGCCGTCCGAGTCTCTTGCCGACCGTACAGGCAAAGGGGTCCGCGTCGCCGTGATCGACAGCGGCGTCCATGCATCCCATCCGCATATTGGCGGCGTGGCTGGTGGTGTGACGATCGGCGAACAGCTCGACGAAAAGAACTATACCGACATTATCGGGCACGGTACGGCAGTGATGGCGGCGATCAAAGAGAAGGCGCCGGATGCGGAATACTTCGCCGTCCGCGTGTTTTACTCTTCGCTCCGAACCACTGTCGATTTACTATTGCGGGCCATTGAGTGGAGCATCGCCAACAGAATCGACGTGATCAACCTGAGCCTTGGCACGACGAACCCGGCGCACAAAGAACGATTCGCTTCGGTAGTTGCCCGGGCGTTGGAAAAGGGCCCGATCCTGGTGTCCGCGCGCGACGCGGATGGTACACCAGCCCTTCCGGGAAGCCTGCCGGGAGTTATCGGCGTCGACCTCGATTGGGATTACCCGCGGGACGCGTATTACTGCAAACCTGCACCCGAGGGACTCGTGGTGAGTGCATCGGGATTCCCTCGTTCGCTCCCTGGGGTTTCACGCGCGAGAAACCTCCACGGCATTAGCTTCGCCGTAGCCAACGCCACTGGGTTTGTGGTCCGGGCGTGCGAAGGTCTGGAATGCCGCTCCTACGAGAATGTCTGTGCTGCGTTGGCCGAAAATGCCAGCCACGCACCGGTGTAACATCGAACAAAAAAAAAGGGCCGGCTCTGTCTCTTACGAGCAGAACCGACCCGGGTACAGCGGAATCAGAATGAAACGCGGAAGGTGCCCTGAATGGTACGCGGGCCGGCTCCCTCGGCAGTCTGCAGGCTGGTTATCGTGCCGAACGCCGATGTGTTGAACGTCGTGTTGGGCGGCGAGTAGTTCGGGTGATTGAACAAATTCGCGGCCTGAGCCCCGAACTGCATCCGGTACTTCTCTTTGATCGCCACGGTCCTAAGCAGCGACATCGAAACCGCCTTCGTGCTGGGGCCTTGGGCAACACCCACGGGGGAATCCGGGAAGCGCCCTATATTATTCGGCGGAACGGCGAAAGCGGCCGGATTAAGCCACTCGTTGATGGACTGATTAGCAGGATACACGGATACGCCCGATACGATATCGGCGCGTCCATTTCCCTCAATCTGCGGGAACCCGACTCCCGCCGGGTCGGCGCCGGATACGCTCACGGTCAGGAAGGGACCGCTCTGCAGCAGTACCACGCCAGCCAGCTCCCATCCCTTGATGATCTGATTCCCGACGGCGCCGGCGCTCAGGCGTCCCTTGCCGAACGGGAGGTCATAGAGGAAGGTGGACAGAAAGCGGTTCCGGCGAAGTGGAGTCCGAAGTCGGCGGTGGCATTCAAAACTACGACGCGTTTACCGTTTCGGTGGATAAGAAGTTTTCGGGCGGAATGCAGTTC
>Ga0206860_10098_pt1 | contig 22585 bp, 18 predicted proteins | sample Alteio_BWOrgCont_44_FD_152624 | JGI IMG/M metagenome (GOLD analysis project Ga0206860, IMG submission 152624) | Enriched cells from forest soil in Barre Woods Harvard Forest LTER site, Petersham, Massachusetts, United States -... | ecosystem: Environmental > Terrestrial > Soil > Temperate forest >...
GTTGGACGCAAAGGAGAACCCGAAGTTAGCGCGGGTCGTCCAGCCGGTCGCGGGACGATTGAAGGTGCCTGTCTGCGTATTGGGATTAGTTATACCGACCAGCGAACCCGCCGCGTGAAAGGTCGACCCGGGCGTTCCGGCCGGGACAAGAACCCCATTGATATAGTTTCCCGGGACAGCGAAGAAGATGGGCGAGGCGGTGTCGGTGCCCTCGACGAGGATACGCTGATCAGCCTGAGGGACGGCGAACGGATCGAGCTGGGTCCTTACAGCAGATTCGACTCCCCCGCCCCAGTTATACTGGTTGGTGAGGTTGCCGCCCGTGAACTGAGCGGTGATGTAGCCGCTGAGCTTCACGCAGGTGTCTGAGCCCGGCAGAGTCCAGCCGGTTATTCCGCCGACGTTGCAGATTTGGACATATTGAACGACGGGCGCCGCCTTGTGCGTGGGCAGATCGGCCGCCTGAGCGCTGGCGACGGCTACGATGCCGGCCGCCGATCCAAGCAGAATGCTCTTGATGAGCGTCATTGTTGACCTCCAGTTAACTTGATGGGCATTTGGTTCTCTTCTCACTTTCCAGTCCCCGGCCCTTGACGAACCCAAAACCGAAGGTGGTCCAGCACCCTTTCCCGATTACCCGGATGTTGGCGCTTTGCCCCAGCAAGTTACGCCTCCGACCCGTCCGCGACCGGGAATCTCCCGCTCACTTGCCTAAACATACCCCCCTTGCGCTAAGGCTCAACTGCTAATCGTCTCGAAATCGCCTTGGAAACGCCTTTCCTCGGACCATGTTGCATAAAGGACACGATTTGCGGATCGAGCCCCGGTTTTGCCGGGCGTCTGAAGCAAAGGGTTAACCTAAGCCAACCCTTAACGGCGGGTGAGCGGGCGCTAAAAATCGTCTGCGCCGTCGCCACACCCGATTCGCGGCAAGCGGCTGATATCCCTTATGTCATCGCGGTCGACGGCGTTGCCCCGCGCGTTTTACCCCCAAGGTTACGCGAGCCGGCTTCAGAGATCCCGGCCGTTCGCCGCCCGCGCCTCGATGACGACGAACGCCTGGGCGAGCGGGGCTTCGTCGGTGATGGTCAGATGGATGAAGGCTTCCGCGCTTGAGTCGCTCCGCGGTGCCGCCGGTGAGTCGCACGGTCGGCTGGCCGGACGGCAGGTTGACGACCCCCATGTCGCGCCAGAAGACCCCGCGGCGGAGCCCCGTTCCCAGGGCCTTGGCGCAAGCCTCCTTGGCCGCGAACCGCTTGGCGTAGGAGGCGGCGCGACCGGCCCGCGCGTCCGACCGGCGCTGTTCGATCTCGGTGAAGCAGCGGTCGATGAACCGCCGGCCGAACCGGTCGAGCGTCTGCTCGATCCGCCGAACGTCGCAAAGGTCGCTGCCGACGCCGACGATCACCGGCGGCGCTCCGCCGGCGCCCGCCCTTCCTCCATCGCGGCCCGCATCGTCCTTACCGTCTCGGCGAGGCCGACGAATATCGCCTCGCCGATCAGAAAGTGGCCGATGTTGAGTTCGACGATCTGTGGCAGTCCGGCGATGACGCGCGCCTAATCATAGTCGAGGCCGTGCCCGGCGTGACATTCGAGCCCGAGGCCAGGCGTTTGGGCGGCGGCGACCCTGAGGCGGCCGAACTCGTAATCCGCGCGGGCCGAATCGCCATGCGCCAGCGAATTGTGCTGGCCGACGACATCAAGGCCGCCCTCGGTCGTGCGGCCAAACCCAATTGGCCCGCTTACGCCGATGACCGACTGTCAGGAGAGCGGCCGAACGTCGACAACTCGGGTGGACGAGGGCATTTGCGTAGGTGAGGACCCTCGCCCGCGCTCGAACTGCTCGGCCGAGATAAACGCCGACAATCGCGACAAAGCCGGGTGCGAGACCGCCTTGCGACGCCATGACGCCCTTGGGCTCCCCACGAGCGCGCCGATGCAGGGGTGGTCGCCAGGTGTTCGATGAGGTACAAATAGTGGATGCCAAGCGCGTGGGCTGCCGATACAACAGCCTTGCCGTTCGGAAGTGCGCAAACGCCCCAAGGCTATGGCTTGCGCCACAATTCTGCTGTGCGATCCTACTGTTCTTTGGCATGGGACTCTTCGCCAAGGCTCCAAATCCTTTGACCAAGACCTTGAATCGACACATGGTTAGTTTGGTCTTATCCCTAACATAAACAGTATGGGAGAATCTGCTATGCCAAACGCAGGGCGACTCCCTTCAGCCGAGCATGCCAAACTGCTCTTTGAGCAAGCGCTGAATATGCATCAGCGAGGAAGACTGCATGACGCCGAGGACCGTTATAGGACACTCCTAAGGGCGTATCCGGAGCATCCTGATTGCAATCATTTCCTTGGCGTTTTGCGATTTCAGCAGGGCCGGAATGACGAAGCGCTTAAGCACATTTCGGCCGCCCTGAAATTACAACCAAGCAATACCGCGGCCCTTGCGAATTACGCGCTCGTTCTGGTGACAATGGGTCGGCTAGAGCAGGCGTTGGCGAGCTACGACAAAGCGCTGGCGATCGAGCCGGACTACGTCGATGCGCTCGTCAACCGTGGCAACATTCTGGTTGAGCTTAAGCGCTTCGACGAGGCGCTGGCGAGCTACGACAAAGCGCTGGCGATCAAGCCAGACTACGTCGATCTGCTCAAAAACCGCGCAATTGTTCTCGTTAAGCTCAACCGTCTCGACGAGGCGCTGGCGAGCTACGACAAAGCGCTGGCGATCAAGCCGGATTACGTCGAGGCCCTCGCCAACCGCGGGAGTGTTCTCACTATGCTCAAGCGCCACGACGAGGCGCTCGCGAGCTACGACAGGGCGCTCAAGATCAGGCCGGGCCATCCCGACGCGCTCATTGATCGTGGGTGGTTGGCGTTGCTGCAGGGCAGGTATGCGGAGGGGTGGAGGGACTATGAGAGCCGGCGGGAGGTTAAAAAACTCCCCGCCCTGTGGCCAAAATGGAAAGGCGAAGATCTAAGGGAAAAGCGGATCATCGTTTATGAAGAGCAAGGCCTCGGCGACGTCATTCAATGCTGCCGCTTTTTGACGCTGCTCGCCGCAAGGGGCGCTCAGGTCACGTTCCTCGTTCGGGCCTCTCTGCATCGTCTCCTGCGGCCATTCGAGCGGGCGGTGCGCGTAGTCGATAAGCCGCCGACCGCGGAAATCTTTGACTTCCAGAGCGCGCTGATGAGCTTGCCCGGCGGCCTCGACACGACACTGGAAAATATCCCTGCCGATATCCCCTATCTTTATCCGGAAGAGCCGCTGGTCGCTCGCTGGCGAGAAAGGCTCGGCAGTCAGGGGTTCAAGGTCGGCATTTGTTGGCAAGGCAAGCCAGATTACAAAGATGAACCTGGCCGATCCATCCCGCTGCGCTCATTTCAGCCTCTCGCACGGGTTCCTGGCGTCCGCCTGATCTCGCTGCAAAAGCATCATGGCCTCGATCAACTCGAAAATCTTCCCCCCGACATGCGGGTCGAGGGGCTTGATCAGGACTTCGACAACGGGCCCGACGCCTTCGTCGATACTGCGGCCATGATGTCATGTCTCGATCTCATCATCACCTCCGATACATCCATTGCGCACCTGGCCGGCGCTCTCGGCCGTCCGGTTTGGGTCACCCTCAAGCACGTCCCGCATTGGCTATGGATGCTCGATCGAACGGATAGCCCCTGGTATCCGACGATGACCCTCTATCGACAGGAAGTTCGAGACGATTGGACGACCGTCTTTCGCGCCATAACCGACGATCTGGCGAAACTCCGAGAACTCGAGAGGGGGACGATTGGGCACGTACTCATTCCCGGCTCAGTAGGAGAACTCTTTGATAGAATGACAATTCTGACCATCAAGGCCAAACATATCAAGGATCCCGACAGGCTGCACAACGTTAACCACGAACTTGGTCTATTGCGCTCGGTAGAAGCAACATGTGGATCGCTAGGCCCGGAGGTGCTTCAACTAGTCAGCGAATTGCAATCTATAAATGAGAGATTATGGGCCGTCGAAGACGAACTTCGGGCTTGTGAACGGCGGCAGGCTTTTGGTGAGGAGTTCATCAGGCTTGCGCGCGCTGTCTACAAAACGAACGACCAAAGGGCTGCAGTGAAGAAAAGGATCAATATATTGTGTGGATCACAAATTATTGATGAAAAAAGCTACGTTAGTCGGCCATAAAGTATAAACAGAGCTGTCATATTGGAAACGCGAACTTCCGCTCTTCCAGGCCGCGGCTCCCCGGCTTCACCGCCGGAATCGGCGCGAGTTCCGGCGGCAGCGCGTCCGCCGGATAGGCCGGGATGTCGAGCGTGGCCAGCGCCACGCGCCTGACGCCGATTTCGGCCTTGCCCCCCGACCGGTTGATGAAACAGGCGGCGCCGACGATCGTTCCCGGATGTTCGGCGAGCGCTTCCAGCGTTTCGCGCGAGGAGAGGCCGGTCGTGATGAAGTCCTCGACCATCAAGACCCGCGCGCCCGGGGGGATCGTAAATCCCTTCTCAGCCGGAAGCGGCCGTCTTCGCGCTCGACGAAGATCGCCTTTGCGCTACGACACATCGATAATTAAGGTCAGCTTGACCTTGCCAACTTCCCGGACAAGCGCCAGAAATTTCCAAATAAGCCAGCCTTACCCACCCACTAGCCCGCTTGGGCAGGGGCCGTAGAGATCCACAGCATTGTCTTCATACGACCTTGATTGCAATGAGCGAATGCTTACGAACGCGGCTGCACGCAAACGTTTTTTGATATACGTCGCGCCTAAACCGCTGAAAACAAAGTGATAACTCGCCAGGTATTCGCCTTTTGTCAAATTAGTATTCGCCTTTTGTCAAACTAGATTCGCCTTTTGTCAAATAAGATTCGCCTTTTGTCAAAAAATACTTGCACCAAGCCGTCACATATTTGGCCTAGGCTGATGAAAACTTGACAGCGAGCGTTTCTTAGGCAAAGATACCTAGCATTCGCCACATCACGAACGTGAGGTGAACGGTGCCGGTTTCGCAGATTCCCCCGAGCAAGACCGCATTTGCGGATGACGCCCTGCACGGCAAGCTCGCCCCAGAAGCGCGCCAGCTAATCGAGACCATCCGCGATGAATGGGCGGCCGACGAGCGCGGGGCCCTAACCCGTAGCGAGCGCAACAAGCTGCTTGGCGTCGGCCCAACGCGGGGGCGTGAGCTTGAGAGCGAGGGATTGCCCGCGTACCTCGAAGGACGCACGCGGCTGACGCGCGCCGGCGACGTCTACAAATTCCTGGTCCAAAGGGCGCTCAACAGCTTTCCGCTGACCGGGCCAGTGAAAGGCCGAGGTTCGCCGCTTCTACAGCCCCGAAAACCCGAGCTTGTCCTCACGGACTAAGGCCCTGCCGTGGGGATGTCGCGGCGCAAAAAAGCCGGGCTGTTGGAAGCCCGGCCCAAGTTAGGACTTTTCGCACATGAGCAGTACCCTAGATAACCTCAGTGGCGCAAGCCAACTAGCGATCAGGCTCGCCGACCGGAGCATCCCAGGCGGCTCCAAGGACCCCGGCGATTATCGGCCAGCGTGGATAAAGCTCTCAGGGCCAGAATTCAATCCCGCCGATCCAAACTATCGGCCAGAGCTTGATCCTCTCGGCTTTTTGGTCGGCCACCGGCCGGTCGACGCCGAAGGCGAGCCGGTCATCTACCTCGGCGGCTTGTCGGGCTGGGAAGAGCGGGACCGCGTCGTCATCGACGGCAAAGAGACCAGACCGCGCGTCGCGATCTATAAGCGCCAGCCGGAAGTGACGCCTGTCAAGGGCAAGGGCGGCGGCCTAAAAACCGATCGCGGCTGGATTACCGGACGGTTTGACGAGATCTTCCTTCTCGCCGGCCGTGAGCTTTCTGTCCTGGCGCTGTACGATATGCATCACGTGATCACCGAGATCAACCGGCAGGCGTCGCTGCTTGGCGTCGGCGCCATGTACGAAATCAAGTGGCAGCTAGCTAAGAAGATGGTCTCGGACGGGCAGTATTCGCACGCCGAACCGGTCTTCACGTCGCTTGGCGTCATCGGCGAAGCGAGGGGTCCTAGCGAAGCCGAGATCGCGCAGGCAAAGAAGCTCACCGTCCTGGTCGGGCAACTCAGCTATCAGAACCCCGACATCCCGTTGAGGCTGGTCGTCGGCGGCCCGCCGGCACCGTCTCGCCTCGACGACCCGCCACCGCCTTCAAACGAGGACGGTGACGGCCCGAACCCGCACGACGACAGCGACATCCCCGACTGGATAAAAGATCGGTAGGCCCGATGGGCCGGAAGGGCACCCTCATGCGCTGTTCCGCCCCTCTGATCTTCACCAAGGCGTGAGGCCTAGAGCAATGGAAAAAGAAGGCCCGCCGTGATGAGCGGCGGGCCCCTTTAGTACAGCAGAAGGCAAAGACAAGACCGACCCCACCAAGGCCAATTGGGAAAGATCAGATCTATGGAGAACAATAATAGCGACGACCATCTTGATCAAGAGCGCCTTCGCCCTCGCATTTTTTGGCGTGGCGACGGGCCGGTCGTGGCATACGACCTCGCGGCATCACCCATCTCAGCAAGCTGCACATCTTTCCAGCGCCGCGGCGCCCGCTCGCCTGGCTCGAAGACGCGCGCGACAAGATCTCCACAGCACTGGCCCCGATCGTCGGCCAGGACGCCCTGGGCGATCTCTTCATAGACTTTGACGACGCTCTCACCGCGCTGAAGCGGGAGTGATTATGAGCGCGCCCCCGATCTACCGCCGCCACTCACCGATCCACGTTCTACGCGTAGCGCTCGCCGGACGCCAACATCCCCTTTTGAGGCGACTATGAGCAAGCGCTGCGACACCTTCGAACGCCGTGAGAAAGACGATTACCCTACGCCAGCCAAAGCATGCGCGCCGCTACTGAAGCGTTTGAAGCGTGGCACGTGATTCATCGAACCGTGCAACGACGACGACGACACACTCATCAGACACCTTGAATCCTTCGGACATGTATGCGTCGGACGGTACAACGACGGCGCCGAAACGAGACGCTACCCTGAAGCGACGCAACTCGGTGTCGTCGCCATCAGCAATTTACCGTGGCGCCGCGACGTCATGCACCCGGCCATCGCCAACCTGAGCGACCAAATGCCGCTGTGGGGGCTGATCGACGCGGACTGGCTATTCACCCAACAAGCTGCCCCATACCTGCTGCGCCTCAGGACCATCGCAGTCATTGGCAGGGTGAAGTGGATTCCAGGTTCGAAATTCAGCGGCAAAGATTCCTGCTGCTGGTGCTTGTTCGACCGCCCTCGGCCCGACGGACAGATTCACTTCATCGGCCGAGATAATTCACGCCGGCGGCCAAGCCAAGGCGCCGGACGCCTTAGTGATGCGCTGATCGCGCGAGCCCGGAGCGCCCCATGAGCGACGGCGCCGGCTTTGCCACCAGCCCGATCACAACCCTCACCGACGCGGGAGGCGGGCCGTGATAACACTTACCTCACTCGCGAACGCGCTCGGCGGCGAAGCCATTTCCAAAAGACAAGTACTCGCCCCTAGTCCTGGACACAGCGCGCGCGACCGAAGCCTCAGCGTCACACTATCCATTACCGACCCCGACGGCTTTGTGGCGCACAGCCATACCAGCGGCGACGACGACTGGCGCGCGATCCGCGACTGCGTGAAGGAAAGGCTCGGTCTCCCTCTCGGGCCCCGAGACCGTGAGGAGCGCACGGGGCGGGCGGCGGCGAGGCCCGTGAGGGAAAGCGCGGCAGGACGGACCGTAGACGACCGGGCCGCCGCCGGCCTCACCACCACCGCCGACGCGATGAAGCTGTGCCGTGAGAGCGTCGACCCCCGCAACACGGCCGTCGAGCAATATCTCAACGTTGAGCGCAAACTCGACCTAGGTCCGGAACTCGTCACCGTCCTGCGCTGGCACCCCGGCATCCAGGCGATGCTCGCCGTCCTTCGCAACGTCCTGACCGGCCAACCGCAAGTAGTCTCCCGCACCTTTCTCGACCAGGATCCGAAGAAGATCGGTAAGGCCAAATTCACCGGCCCGGCCAGGGGCTGCGCGATCATGTTCGACGCCCACGACGCTGGGGGACTGCATATCGGCGCCGGTCCCGAGACCGTGCTGACGGGGCGTCAGTACAAAAACTTCAAGCCCGCGTGGGCGCTCGGCTCAGACAGCGCCATCGCTACATTTCCGGTCCTCGACGGCGTCGAGGCGTTAACACTTATCCAGGAAAACGACGACAACGGCTCAAGCCAGCGGGCTTGTGGGGCTTGTGCTATGCGTTGGCACGCCGCCGGCCGCGAAGTCTTCATCGACGTGCCGAGGCCGGGGTTCAATGACATCAACGACGTGATCAGAGGCAAGAGCACCTCATGATCGACGACGACATCTCCACCACCCATAAATTCGACCCGTCAGGGGTAGGTGTCTCAACGTCTTCGCCTGGCGCTTCACAAGGGGCATCGGGCGGGCCAGCGGGCCAGTCATCGCAGAAGACCACGGGCGGAACGTCGGCAAACCCTGGTGCGCAGCAAGGCGCATCGGGCCATCCCAAACCTAATTTCCGATCATTAGCCGATTTCCTCAGCGAGTTCCGCCCGATCTCCTACGCCGTCGCCGGCCTCATGCGCGAGAACAGCCTCTACACCCTCACCGGGCGCACCGGCGAGGGGAAGACATCATTCCTCACCGTCCTGGCGCTTGCCGGCGCTACTGGCAAAGGCGAGAAGCTGATCGGCCGTAAAATGAAAAAGGGTCGCGTCGCCTTCGCCACGGCGGAGAACCCCGACGATCTGCGCATGCGTCTAATGGTCGCCTGCTTCGTTTTCAACATCGACCCAAAGATCATCGACCGCGATCTTATCATTTCTGACAACCGCGTTCGCCCGGAAGAAATTATCGACTGGATCAAGGAGACCGGGGAAGCCTTCACCATCATCATCATCGATACGTGGCAAGCGTTTTTCGACGGCAGCGACTCCAACAAACCGACTGAGGCAGTGAACTTCACCCGGCGCTTCCGGCCCCTCGCCGCAACCGCCGGACTACCCGTCGTCGTCATCGCCGCGCATCCGCCGAAACAAGCGAGCGACGACGCTCTGATACCCTATGGCGGCGGATCGACCCTCAACGAGATCGACGGCAATTTCACCCTGTCGCTCGACGACAGCGGCCTCTACCGTTTTTCCTGGCTAGGCAAAATTCGCGGCCTGTCTTTCGATCCGCTGTACTTCCGCATCGACCGGCTGGACTCACCCGACGTCGTAACCGTCGACGGCGAGCGGGTGCAGATGCCGGTCATGTTCCTGGTCGACGAGGAAGCCGTCGAGGCGCGTCAGGAGGCTTTCGCCTGCCGCGATCTCGCTTTGCTTCAGGCTATAGCGGCCGATCCTGAGGGGTCGATCCGCAAATGGGCCGACGCGCTCAGATGGTCAAAACGAGCCGTCTCAACCACGCTCGCCCACCTAAAACGCGACAAGCTTGTGGAAATAAAGGCGCGTCGATGGCGGCTGACAAAGGCCGGTGAGGGTGTGGCTAATAAGGCCAAAAACACCGTCTACCAAAACGGGACAGTGCCGGGACAGCAAGAAAATGACACAACGGGACAGTATGCGGGACAAGAGGCACTTTGAAATGGCAAAAAACGTAATCTTATTAGGCTGTCCCACTGTCCCGTCCCGAAACGGAGTCCCGGTGGAAAAGGTGTGCTCTCGCCGTCCCGTCCCGGGGGGATGGCATGTAATGCCACCCCCGGGACAGCAAGAGCGGCACACCCTGTTCCATCGGTTGCCTTCGAGCCGTTCTCTCACGGCCCTCTTAAGACAAGGACACGCCCGCCACACTATGTCACATACATGTTACGTGACTATGGGGCCATCAGTTGATCAGCCTTGCGTTTGAGTTCGAGTCGTCGCACCCGACGGGCGCTGGCTGGCAGTCAATAGAGGCCGCTTGCAGTGGGGTCGGGCTTGGCGGTCGTCGCCGAGATCGGCGCGTCCGCCTGAGGCGCAGCGAATGGGTCGGGCGGGATCGGCAAGTCCGCCTGAGGCGCAGCGGCTGGCGCGGGAGTGGACGCATACTTATTCCATGTCTCGGACGCGTTCGCCAGCATCGCCTCTCCCTCCGAGGATTTCTGGAACACAAGCTTCGCGATCCGGTCGTCGTTGAGCAGCAGCGGGAAATCGAACCAGGCCCGCGTCTGCATCAAGCCGAGATTACGCGAGGTGTCCTGGTCGCCCTTGGCGAGCGCGATGACGAAATAGACATCGCTGACCTTGACCTTGACGCTTGTCAGCGCCTCGGAAGCCGTGGAGTCCAGCTTGCGCATCTGAGGAGCCCCGACATCCTTGAAGCCGGCGATCGGCGCGCCATCAGCGAAGACAAATTTCAGATCGATCGTATGCGTCGCCTGCAGAGTGGGATCTGTGTTCTTCCGCAAGGTCATCGACGCATGCATCTTGAGATCGGGAATGTCGGCGTCCGCCTTCACCGCGACCGTCTCGGGCTGTCCTGGCGCGGCCAGGATCGTCGACCATACCGTTGAGCCGAGGTTGACCACGGGCTTCTGGGGATTGTCGGGCGTGGCGATCAGCATGGCCGCTCTGGCCGCGCTGGGCAAAAATGTCCCGTTCTTCGCTTCCGGCGCCGGGTTGGCGGGCTCTTGTCCGCTCTGCGGGGGCGATTGGCCCCCCTGGGGCTCTCCGGCGGCCGGGATCGGCGGCCGAGAAGGAGAGGATGACCCTGAGATTTCAGGCGGCCTCGGCGATGAAACTGTTGGTTGTTCTAGAGGATTGTCGTTAAGGATCAGTGCACGCCTCCCATTGTCGATCGACCATGATTTGAAGCGACTGAGGAAACTTTGTCCGAGAAGCAGACTGCCTGCGGCAGGGGCTATGCTGCCAACCACGTTCTCCAAAGTCTTGTCGCCGATCTTGAGCGTGCGGATCACAAATCGCTGCGAAGGAACGGTAGAACCGTCAGCCAATTGGTATGTTTGCTTGTCAAGAAAATCGACGTCAGTGATTGTCTCGGTTCGCAAAAGCGTCATCACAACGTCGGCAGGAATGCTAACATCAGTCGCTCCACTATCCACGATGAATTTTAGTGTCAGTTGACCATTGATTGTTACTGGGACCTTGAACGTGCCGCCGTCGCTGACCAGGGGTACAGCACTCTCACCCATCCCACTGATCGGAGGCGCGGTGACCGGAGTTTCATGTGCTCGCATCCACTCGCGCGCTAGCCCTTGCGCCTCGGCAATCTGAGTGGTCGTCATCTTGGCGGCAACGTCATCGCGCACTTTGATCGCCATTTGACGCGTGTCATCGCGCACTTTGACCGCGACATGGTACATGGCATCGTCTGAGCGCGCCGCTGCCAAGTTGAGCCACATATGAGCGCGGACATAGTCCTGCGGCATTCCTCGGCCGTCACGATACATGACGCCGAGGTCGGCCTGCCCAACCGCGTTCCCCTGATCGGCGGCCTTGCGGAGCCAGATTAGGGCCTGTGCGTGGTCCTGCGGCACGCCTTGGCCCACTTCGTACATCGCGCCGAGGTAGGCTTGCGCGACGGCGTACCCCTGCTCTGCGGCCTTACGGTACCACGCAATCGCCTGTGCGTAGTCTTGCGCCACGCCCTGGCCGGTGGCGTACATCACGCCGAGGTCGGCCTGCCCAACCGCGTTCCCCTGATCGGCGGCCTTGCGGAGCCAGATTAGGGCCTGTGCGTAGTCCTGCGGCACGCCTTGGCCGTTGCGGTACATCCATCCGATGTCGTCCTGCGCGAAGGCGTTCCCCTGGTCGGCGGCCTTGTGGAACCAAATGAGGGCCTGCGCGTCGTCCTGCGCCACGCCCTGGCCCTGGGCGTACATCCAGCCGAGGTCGTCCTGCGCGAAGGCGTAGCCCTGGTCGGCGGCCTTGCCATACCACGCAATCGCTTGTGAGTAGTCCTGCGCAACACCTTGGCCGTTGCGGTACATCCATCCGAGGCTAAACTGCGCGGGGAAGCCCTGATCGGCGGCCCTGCGGAACCACGCGACAGCCTGTGCGTCGTCGCGTGGTACGCCGCGGCCCTTGTGGTACATCTTGCCGAGGTCGTCCTGCGCGGGGGCAAAGCCCTGGTCGGCGGCCTTGCGGGACCACGCTACGGCCTGCGCGTCGTCCTGCGGCACGCCCTGGCCCACTTCGTTCATCTTGCCGAGGGCGGCCTGCGCGTAGGCGTTGCCCTGGTCGGCTAACGGTCGCCATTGGCTCAATGCCGTCGCGTAGTCGCCCTTCTGATAGGCGGCCTGGCCGTCCTCGAGCGGCCCTGCCATTGCTGCGCCGAAAAGCGCCGACGCGAGTAGGCCGCCAGCAAGAAATGTTTTGACCTGGTGTTTCACGTTCGCCCTTTCAGCGAGCACTTACGTGGGCCGACACGCGCCCAAGGACCGTTCGCCTAGTCCATCGATCACGGGGGCGCTTGTTTTCATCAGCCATTTTTCTGCTTTTGCAGGCCATTCGGGGCGGTGGGGTCCCGCGCCCTGGTTCAACCCGACCGATCCAGATGTGAAGGCCCTGCCAGCCTTAGCGAGGATCAAGCTTTGACCACTGCCACGCCCACCACGCTGCGCCTGCCGGCCCAGCCGCCCGCCTTTGACGCGCTCGGACCGGCGGAGAGCAGGCGCGCCGTCCACAGGAGATGTCGATATTTATGTCAGGGGCGCGGACGTCCTGTGCTTAAAGTGGGCAGCGGAGATTCGATCTTGGGCACGACCCAGTTCACTTTCGTCGAGTTTTTCGCCGGCGGCGGCATGGCGCGCGCAGGGCTTGGAGACTCGTGGCGCTGCCTGTTCGCCAATGACTTCGATCAGAAGAAGGTTTCGACTTACGAGGCCAACTGGGGCGCGGGCGACATCAAGAACGGCGACGTCGCAAGCCTGACGCTGGCAGATTTGCCCTCAACATCGGTCGACCTCGCATGGGCTTCTTTTCCCTGCCAGGACCTTTCCCTTGCCGGGGGCTATCGGGGCCTTGGTGGCGAACGAGACAATGCCCAAACCCGTTCGGGCACGTTCTGGCCGTTCTGGAAACTGATGCGCGGCCTGGTTCAAACTGACCGCGCCCCGCGAACGATAGTGCTTGAAAACGTCTACGGATGTCTGACGTCCCACGGCGGCAAGGATTTCGCCGCAATTGCTGCGGTGCTTGCTGACGCTGATTACCGATTTGGAGCCGCGGTCATCAACGCATCTCATTTCGTTCCGCAGTCACGGCCTCGCGTTTTTTTCATTGCAGTTCGGAAGAGCGAGGCAGTCCCGGGTTCGCTTGTCGCGCCGGGGCCCCAGGCGGGATGGCATCCAACCGCGCTAAATAACGCTCACGCCGGCATGCCTCTCAAGGCCAAAAGGAACTGGGTTTGGTGGGATATCGCATTACCCGCTTTGCGAACACGGATGTTTTCGGACATCCTCGAAAACATTCCTACGGGGGTGAGATGGCACACACCGGCCCACACGCAATATTTGCTCGAACTAATGACGCCGCTGCATCGCGAGAAGGTGGCGCGCGCCATGAGTTTAGGCCGACGAATGGTCGGCACGATCTACCGGCGCACACGCCCTGACGAAAATGGAACAAAGCGCCAGCGCGCCGAAGTTCGTTTCGATGAGATCGCCGGCTGCCTTCGCACACCCGCTGGAGGCTCCTCTCGACAGACAATTCTCGTGGTCGAGGGAAAGAAAGTTCGCTCCCGACTTTTATCTCCCCGGGAGGCCGCGCGGCTTATGAGGTTGAGCGATGCCTATCAACTTCCAGAACGCTACAATGACGCGTACCATGTCTGTGGAGACGGTGTTTGTGTCCCAGTGGTTCGGCATCTCGCGGAGCGACTCCTCGAACCCCTTCTCAGAGAGAACGGGGCCGGCGAGTTGGCCGCGGCAGAGTAGGTCATGGCGATCAATCTACCTTTCCGTCGCGAAGCGGTTCGGACTCTCACAAACGAAATTGGCTGCTATGTTCTTTGTGACCTCGATCAAGTGCCGATCTATGTCGGGCAGTCGGTCGATGGCATTCGCTCTCGTGTGAATCGTCATCTGACTTCAGTAAGAAGCGACATCATCGCGAACCGCCAAGTCGATGTTTGGGAAATAGCGTGGGTGTGGGCCTACCCGGTCGAGAACAAAGCCGAGATCTCTCCAATCGAGGATGCGCTTTTTCACAAGTTCCATTCAAAGTCAGCCCTCATGAACGGCAAAGTGCCGAAGCTGCCCGCCCAAAGGGTCAAGGTCCCGGAACCATCGCAGAAGGTTCAAGTGATGGCCGACGCCGAGATCGAGGAGAAAAAGGATCCGGCGCTGCGCCTTCCAGGCCAAGCCGAACATTACAGCCAAATCGTCGGACACTTCCTCGCGGTCAAGAATTCAAGGGAAATCGCCGGGGCCATACAAGCGCACTTCGAGAGGCTAGAGAAGTACCATCGTGAACTCCTCGGCCTCGCAACTGAGGTAGAGGGCGACAACGGTGACGAATAAAGGAAACGTTGTGTGAGCCCGTCCTGCAGGTTTCGGACTTGGCGGCCGAATAAGGCGACACCCGCCTTAGCGAAGCCCAAGGCCCTCCGGGCCTTTGAGGGCCCTTGCCGCGCCCTCCCGCCCATAGGTCCTCACGGGGGCTCTTTCTCAAGGCCGGCTAAGAGTCGTAGCGTTGGCGGCGGCCGTCTGGCGTGGGTGGTGGATAAGTCGGCGCCCACCTGGGCGGCTTGATGTTGTCCGGATGGCCGACGTTGATGATGGGCAAGCCGCCCTTGCGAGCACTCAGGTCGAGAGCGATCTTCCCCATCCGGGCATGGAAGGCTGAAGTCGGCTCGTTGGGCGCCGCCTAGAAATAGGCGGTTCCGACCATCGCCGTTCTGTCTGATCCCATCGCAAGGGGCGCGAGCAGGCCAAAGTCTTTGAGCCGGCGGATCTCAGGATCGCCCACAATTTGAAAGAAGAACGGCCCGGTCTGACGGTTGAGCCGGCGCTTGAGGCGGTCGACGCGGGTGTCAAAACTCATTGGCTTTCCTCCTGGCGCAAAGCGTCTTCTAGCTCGTCGAGGCGACGCTGTTGCTCAGCCGCCTTGTCGCCGAGATAGGCCTTGAGGCCGCCGACCAAGGCGTCGTGGGCTTGCACGGAGACCTCGCCCTTCGCCAAACGCTCGCCGAGCGTGAGGATGGCTTGGCGCGCCTCGTCTGGCGTCTTCGGCGATGTGTAGCTATCGACCGTCACAAAAGCCTCAGTGTGCGACGGCGATAGTCGCGGGTGCTGGTACATGGCAAGCGCGATCGCCGCGCGCAGGCGCACGTCGGGCGAGATCGTCCCGTCGTCGGTCGCCATCACCTTTTCGATATGGTCGAGCGCGTCGAGGCGCGGCGCGGCGTCGAGCGTGCGTTTGTTGCGGGAGCCCTTCTTGCGCCCGCCGGTCTTCGGGTGGCCATTGGCAAACGACATGCCACCGATACTACTTTAGTGCGGATAGTGCGCGCCACAGACGCTCCAGACGCTCCAGAAACCACCTTCTCTTGTCCGGAGGTCCTGACGTCGTGGTGGCGCCGTGGCGCGCCCTTCCGGGCACCGCCATCTCCGACGTATCGTTGTCCCCACACCATTGGGCCCTCCATCCATCCGTCCGCCGCTCCCGAGCGTCTCGCCCTTGCCCTCGTTCGCCTCACAGCCAACGCCGTGGTGTCGCCGTGGCACCCACGAGCCGCATCCCTTGCCGAAGCGCTGCGCGAAATTTTTCGCGTGGGTGGAGGGGCAAGCGCCAATCCCTCGGCAAGCAGATCCGTGAGGAAAGAGCGGTTCAGCGCCTAGCGGCTGAACTGGAAGAGGCCGAGCGCCAAAGCGGCGCCGAGGCGAAGCCCTGATGTGCAGGAAGAAAGCCACCTAAGCGCCGACGCCGGCATCGCGCTGACAGCAGAGGCGCAGGCCGCCGGACGCAGCTGTGCAGCCGGGACCTCGGATCGAGGCCAACCGGCACGGTCGACCCGCCCGCATTGACGGCATCGGACCTGCAAGGCCGCCCGCCGCTCGTCCCGCCTGATGGTGCGCTTCGCCGACGCCTTGCGCTGCGACGCTCGCCCGGACGCGATCCCGCATTCCGCCGAGCAGAGCCGCGCCGCCGGAGGGGCGATGAACGGCGCGCCTTACCGAGCCGGTCGAAAGACCGTCCCGGGCGTCGCGGGCGTTCTGTTCGATGTCTGTCGGCAGGCGAGCTACCGGGCGCGGGCTGCGGCGCCGGTATGACACGCCCCCGCGGCCCGGCATCGCAGCGCTTTCATAAACGTTCCGCCCACTCACGCGTCCACGGTCGCAGCGCCGATTCGGAAAATGCTCGGGGATGTCGCTGAGAGAGTAGATCGTCGAGGCGAGATTGGTCGAGCGGCTCGCCGAGGAGCTTGAGGATTTGGATTCGCCAGACTGGCTCCAGCGCGTTTTGATGGTAGAAGGTCGACCGGCGGACGACCTTGCGCCAAGTGAACTCGACAGCCTCTGCACGCGCGACCGAGGATCAAGAGCGAGTGGCAGGAGAACAGAACTCAAGCGGGCCGCGCGCAGCGGCAGCCGTCGTCGTCACGCGGATCCCTGCCCGCCTCGAGCGCCTGCCCTGGGGTCGGTTCCACGTCCTCGTCGTCGCCGCCCTCGGGGTCACCTGGATTCTCGACGGCCTCGAAGTGACGCTGGCGGGATCCGTCGGCGCCGCCTTGAAAGCAAGTCCCGCGCTTCGGTTTTCCGATCCAGAGGTCGGCCTTGCGGGCAGCGCTTATCTCAGCGGAGCGGTGCTCGGCGCGCTGTTCTTCGGTTGGCTGACCGACCGGCTCGGGCGAAAGAAGCTCTTTTTCATCACCATCGCGGTCTATCTGTCGGCGACGGCGCTGACTGGCCTTGCCTGGAACGGCTTCACATTCTTCCTGTTCCGCTTCGTCACCGGCGCCGGTATCGGCGGGGAATACGCCGCCATCAATTCGACGATCCAGGAACTGATCCCCGCCCGCTTTCGCGGCCACCTCGATCTGATGATCAACGGCAGCTTCTGGGTGGGCGCGGCGCTGGGCGCGCTAGTCGCCGTGGCGCTGCTGAACCCTTCGCTCGTCGACCCCGAACTCGGATGGCGGCTCGCCTTCCTGACTGGCGCAGCAATCGGCCTCGTCGTCTTCGCGATGCGCATGTGGATTCCGGAGAGTCCCCGCTGGCTCGCAATCCACGGGCGCGAGGCGGAGGGGGAGGCGGCGGTCGCGGCGATCGAGAAGCGGTTCATCGATGCGGGCGTCGATTTGGCCCCGATCCCCGAAAGCGCCGTGATCCGGCTGCGCTCGCGCACCCACACGCCGCTCCGTGAGGTTTTCGACACGCTGTTCAATCGTTACCGCCTGCGCACTTTCGTCGGCCTGACCCTGATGGCAGCGCAGGCGTTCTTCTATAACGCGATCTTCTTCACCTATGCGCTTGTTTTGACGAAGTTCTACGGCGTCAGCGCCGGCGACGTAGGCTGGTATATCCTGCCCTTCGCCGCTGGCAATTTCCTCGGGCCGGTCATGCTCGGCCGGCTCTTCGACACGCACGGACGGCGGCTGATGATCTCCGTCACCTACGCTGTCTCGGGCCTCTTGCTGGTCGTCGTCGGCGCCCTGTTCGAGCGCGACCTTCTCACCGCCGCCACGCAGACCATCGGCTGGATGATCGTGTTCTTTGTCGCTTCGCCGGCGGCAAGCGCAGCCTACCTCACAGTCAGCGAGACCTTCCCGCTTGAGATCCGCGCGCTGACGATCGCGGTCTTCTACGCCATCGGCACCGGCCTCGGAGGCGTCGCGGCGCCTTATGTCTTCGGCAAGCTCATCGAAAGCGGATCGCGCCAGAGCGTCTTCGGCGGCTATGTGTTTGCCGCCATGCTCATGTTCGCCGCCTCGTTCGTCGCCGGCCGCTACGCCGTTCGCGCGGAGCGCAAGCCGCTCGAACAGGTCGCCACGCCGTTATCGGCTGCGGGTTAGCGCATAAAGTCTGACGCTCGCTCCGTTCCCCGCCGGCCGCCGGCTGCGTCAGAGAAGCGATTGTGGCGGAGAATCTAGTAGAGCTTGCGGAGCGGTTTTTGCGCCTGTCAGGCGAGTTGGACGCGACCCGGGACGCCACGAAGCGGCTGTTGTTGAACGGCGCGGTCGCTCTTCCTCCTCCGAAGCCTACGACAGCGATCCGCCGATAGTGTTGAAAAACTCGGAAATTGAGCCGCCGCGAAAATCTCGTTTTCGCGCATGTCGCGTCATCTCAACCGATAGGCCTCACGGCATGGCATATAGGAGCAAAGCCGGTCGGTCCGCCGACTCCCTAAGGAATTTTTCATCCAGGCCGCCAGCGGTCTCCTGAATTGTGATCGATGCGAAAATTCGAGTTTTGAGAATGCGGTTGAACGGGCGGCGCTCTCGTTTGGCCTTCGCCTCGATCCGCTCCAAAACGTCGGACGGCAATCGCAGGTACACCCGACTGGTTCGCCCTGGCTCTGGAGGTTTGCGATGCGGGCGCATGGAGCACCTCATGGGATAGGCCGGGATGACGTGACCCTATTAGCCGAAATGACGCTATCCCGCCCTTCGACAGACCCGACGTTTCGGCTTGTGGCAGTTTTACCACACCTCTCCATCAACGTGGCCGAATTGGGCCGAAACGGTGGAGTCCGAAGCGAATCCCTATAGACTCCACGGGCGCAAGGGGGAGCCGATCTTAGCGGAGAAAAGTCATGATCCATGGTAGGCTACTCGGGGCGGCTTACGTGGCGCTGGCCGTTGCAGGGGCTGTCAGTGCGCAGGCTGCGGACCTTCCCACGAGAAAAGAGGCTCCGGCACCCGTGTTCGTGCCGCCGCCCTTCACCTGGACCGGGTTCTATATCGGTGCGAACGCCGGCGGCGTCTGGAGCAACGGCGGCAACGCGTCGACGACGGTGTTCGCCAACGGGCTCCCTATAGGGACCATTAGCGGGGTACCCGCCACTCTGGCCGACGTTTTTCCGGGTAGCAACTTCGGCAGCAGCCAGAGCGGGTTCATTGGCGGCGGCCAGGCCGGCTATAACTACCAGTGGGGCACCTGGGTGTTCGGCGTCGAAACCGACTTCGACGGGACCACCCTCAGCAGATCGAGGTCTGTCATCGGGCCGACGTTCGTCGAGCCGTTCTTCGGCCTCAACGATTTCTTTACCGCCAACGGTTCGGTCAAGCTCGATTGGCTCGGCTCGACCCGCGGCCGCGTTGGCTACGCCTGGGACCGCCTCCTGATCTACGGCACGGGCGGCGTGGCCTACGGCGGCGCCAGCTCGCATCTGGATGTTTTTGACGCCGTTGACGGCTTTGGCTTTTCGTCTAGTGGAGGGAGTAGTACCCGCACCGGTTGGACGGCCGGAGGCGGCGTGGAATACGCGTTCACCAACAATTGGATCATCGGCGCCGAATATCTCTACTACGACTTGGGCAGTAGGCACTTAAACATCGTCCCAAACGTCGCGGCGTCCGACTTCTTTGGGGCGTCCGTCTTCTCTCAGACGAAGATCGATTTCACCGGCTCAAGCATCCGCGCCCGCCTCAGCTACAAGTTCTGATCCCCCGATCGGCGGTTTAGGAATAACGGAGGGAAGGCGTCCGCCTTCCCGACGTCGAACCCGAAAGACGGCCTGACAGAATCCGCGCGACCGGGGAATTCTTGAGATTTTGCGCGACACGCGACGTCCGCTCAGGGCGGTGAAGGCTATTTTCGCGCTCGCGATGGAATGATGGCTATGACACGAACTCCGGTCATTCCCGATGGAGGCGCGCTTCCGCCCAACTGAAGCGTCCTAGGATGCGGTCGGCTATGACCGCTTTACGTCGATACTGTTGAAAACGTATGGCCCGCCCCGTCTGCAAGGGGTTTTGTCGAGATCGGCGGCTGATCAGTCTGCTACAACGTATCCGGCCTCGGAGGTCTCCTCCCGGCCAAGATGGAGATACGCGCGCCCCGGTCCTCACAAACTCTTCGGCGTCGTGCGCCGTTTTCAACATCAGGCTTCCTGAGCGCCGTTTGACTGTCAGGCCATCTCGTCGTCACCCTCTCGCAAACCTCGCTTGCACGACCGGCGCTTTCGCTCCGACCGAACGAATTCTACGCGGCCACGGATACCGCGCTGGCGTCAAACGGTTTCCCGCGCTGCAGCACCGCCCAGGCGATCCTCGCCAGCTTGTTGGCCAAGGCGACGACCACGACATTGCGATGGGTCCTGCTCATCAGCCCTTTCACCCACCGGCCAAGCGGCGTGTCGCGCTCGGCCACATAGGGCAGAGCCGCACGCGCTCCATGGATCAGCTGCCTGCGCAAGTATTTGTTGCCGCGCTTGCTGATCCCGAGCAGCTTCGGCTTGCCGCCAGTTGTGAACTGACGGGGAACCAGGCCGAGCCACGCGGCGAGATTGCGCCCGCGGTCGAAGCTTTCCGCCCGACCAACGGCGGCGGCAAGGGCGGATGCAACGATCGGGCCGACGCCTGGGATTGTCGTCAGCCGCCGAGCCTCTTCGTTCTCCTTCACCCAGCGGACGAACTCGGCGTCGAACGCAGAGATCCGTCGATCGAGTTCCGCCCATTGCGCGCGAGCGTCGGCGACGAGCACGATCATCCGCGAGCTCAATCCCGCTCCGCCCTGCTCATCCATCAGCACGGCCAGGAACTGCTCGAGCTTCCACTTGCCCTGCGGCGCGACCATTCCTCGCTCCAGCAGAATGGCGCGCAACTGATTGATCAGAGCTGTCCGCTCCCCGACCAACCGGTCTCGCGATCGATGAAGTGTCTGCATGTCGAGTTGGTCCTGGCTCTTCAGTTCGACAAAGCGCATCGTCGGCCGGGTCACCGCCTCCGCGATCCCCTCGGCGTCGCGATCGTCGTTCTTCTGCGCCTTGATGTAGGGCCGGACATATTCGGGCGACATCAGCCGAACGTCGTGGCCGTGGGCGGCGAACACGCGGCCGAGATGATGAGCCCCGCAGCAGGCCTCCATCCCGACAAAGCACGGGGAAGCTTCTCCGCCAGAGCAATCAGCGTCTCCCGCCTTACCTTGCGACGCATCACAACCGCGCCGGACGCATCCAGCCCAACCACGCTGCAGACGTTCTTGCCGAGGTCGACGCCAAGCACAGAGATATCCATCCCTTCCTCCTCCTGATTCGCCGGCGAGCCTACGACGCCGGAAGGAGGGGCGGGCCATTCCATAAACTCGGAAATTGAGCCATCGCGAAAATCTCGTTTTCGCGCGCGTTGCGTCAGCTCAGCCTATAGTCCTCACGGCAGGGCATCTAGGATCGTCGCACGCGGCAAAGCCGGTCGGTCCGCCGAACCCCCCCAGGGAATTTTTCATCAAGGCCGCCAGCGGCCTTCAGAGTTGTGATCGACGCGAAAATTCGAGTTTTTCAACGCTATACGTCGACTCCGGCCATCGGCCGCCCAGGACTTCGGCAATTTTGAGCGTCAATTGCTCGACGCCGCCAAGGGCGAGGAGCTCAAGCCGTCCACTGAAAACCTGCCCGCGGACGGTTCCCGGGAGGGCGGCACTTGGACGTTGAGTTTGTCGGACGCTCCCAACGTGAGGACCGCCGACACCAAAATTCCCCCCAGCAGCCCGGCCGCCGCCCTTGAGCGCCAGATGTGCCGTCCGGTCCAGCTAGGCGGCAGGCGCGCCTAGAAGCGCCATATGGCGCTGCGGCGGGATAGGCGCCTGGACGGGCCGGCGCGCCGCCACCCCAGGTCGCCCTGTAGCCTTTGACCTTCGCCAAGGCGTCCAGGCCGTCGGCTTTCTCTGTCAGGTGCGAAACAGGGCTGATGAGGTCGCTGTCTCGTGTGCTAGGCGCGGAGCGCCTGTCACGGTTCCGATACGGTTCTATTTGCGGGGGGTGTCAAGACCCCTCCGGACGCCCGGACCGGACAAAGCGGGCCGGTGGGCGGGAAGCGGGCCGATTTTGGCTAAGTTCTTGTGGTTTCAGGGCAAAACGGCAAGGTGGTCAGCACCCTATTCCCGATTACCCCGGATGTTGGCGCTTTGCCCCAGCAAGTTACGCCTCCGACCCGTCCGCGACCGGGAATCTCCCGCTCACTTGCCTAACCATACCCCGCTCGCGCCGAGGCTCAACTGCTAATCGTCTCGAATTCGCCTTGGAAACGCCTTTCCTCGGACCATGTTGCATAAAGGTCACGAATTGCGGATCGAGGTCCGGTTTGCCGGGCGTCTGAAGCAAAGGGTTAACCTAAGCCAACCCTTAACGGCGGTTGAGCAGGCTAGTAGAAATCGTCCGCGCCGTCGCGCACCCGATTCGCGGCAACCCGCTGATTTCCTTTGCGTCATCGCGGTCGACGGCGATGCGCCGCGCGTTTTACCCCCAGCCTCCTCGAGCCGGCTTCAGAGATTCCTGTCATTCGCGGCCCGCGCCTCGATGACGACGAAGGCCTGGGCGAGCGGAGCCTCGTCGGTGATGGTCAGGTGGATGAAGGCTTCTGCGCCAGGCGGCAGGATCGCCTTGAGTCGCTCCGCGGCGCCGCCGGTGAGTCGCATGGTCGGCTGGCCGGAGGGCAGGTTGAC
>Ga0206860_10099_pt1 | contig 22510 bp, 24 predicted proteins | sample Alteio_BWOrgCont_44_FD_152624 | JGI IMG/M metagenome (GOLD analysis project Ga0206860, IMG submission 152624) | Enriched cells from forest soil in Barre Woods Harvard Forest LTER site, Petersham, Massachusetts, United States -... | ecosystem: Environmental > Terrestrial > Soil > Temperate forest >...
ATTAAAGTCTGGTGGGAAATTCGTTGTTGAAATCGGCAATTCGCGAGCCTCAAGACGTTTGGAGAGGAAGATGGGTTACTAAACACGATGGATCAAAAATTGTCATAAACATACTTTCACGATTCGATCCCACTACACGAGTAGAAACGGGTCTTTTTCGTTATGAGTTATGGGAAGACAATATGATCTCGCGAACAGAAGTAGAAGATTATCATATAAGACATTATGAGCCAGCAGAGATCGAAAAATTACTAGAACAACACAACTTAAAAATCATCGGTAAATGGCAAGCAGAACCTCACTCTCGGATAAAGGCAAGCGATGATGCTGATGTCATTTTGTATGAATGCGTAAAGAATTAAAATCTCACATGATCTATTGTTGATCCGGATTAAGAAGGAGTTACATTGAAAACAGTATTTTTATTTATTCATTCAAATTCACCGGTCGATAATACTCTGATGGTTTCTTCAAAATAAGGGCTTGAGCCGGCTTCAAAAGGTTTAGTTATTGTGATTCCATCTCCAAACAACCCCGCCTTTTCAAATTTAAATCCATGAATTGAAGCGAGCACCGACCCAAGCTCATATGAAAGTGGTTTTTTAATCTCTATAGGAACTTCAGATATGTGGTTTCCGTCAATGAATTGAAAAATTGCATAGGCAAAGGGGTGGTGATTTTCATCCGCACAAATCAGACCTGGTGTAGGAACTTTAGAGTCTATTAGTTCATGGATCTCTTTCTCTATTTTGCAGAGTGTACCCTATCTAGCACATAAACTCGCAAGACGAACTGCTTACCCTCAATTCCAAGCTTGTAATTCGTATTTAAAGCACCTCCAGACAGTAGTGTAAAATTAGTAAGCTCATGACATTCTGGAAATGCTGGTTGGATCAATTCAAGAAGTTGCTGGCTATTGAAAACAATATTTTGAATGCTTCTTTCTACTTCCATGCAAATTTCTCATCTGTTTTAAATGCTATGTCTACCACACCATTTGCTTCAAACATGTCCATAAAGTGTTTATACATTTCCAGCCTGTCTTCTCCTTCGCCGGATGTCAAAAGCAACGCTTGGCCGTACTCTGCAATATCCTGTACGATTCGTTCATGTCGGTAGTAAGCAAGGAGTACTCTATTAATGTTAGTGCTTCCGTAGCCTTTATAAAAAAATTCTTCTTCGCGCGGATTATTCCAAACATTAGCAACACCTCCGCCAATAAACATGAGATCGCGCTCTTTGGGGGCCATAATAGGCTCGTCCCAATCCACTATGTAGATAGCGCCACTTCCATCTATCAATACGTTGCCACCATGAATATCTGAATGGCACAGTACAAATTCTGGCGATTGTTCCTGAATCATTTGGCTTAAAGATTCAGCTCGAATTACCAGACGATGAATAACTGCCTTACGCTCCCTCATACAAGCCTGTAGCTTCAAAGCTGTTTCATCAACATCTAGGTCCCCATCAATATGGGAATAAAGCGATCGAATGGCTTCTCGCCACTTTGAAGAATAGGTTTCTTTCCTAATCTGATCTTTGATTGATGGCGGCAGATCCAAATCATGAACTTGTTTTAACGCTTTGCCTAATACAACCCATTGATCAGCCGTTAGATGATAGCAAAACCCGTTCTGTCCATTGATAAATGGATACACAGTAAGAATAAAATCATTGATGTGCTCAGTTAGCTTGCCATCGCTTGCTTTGATAGGAGGAATAATCTGTTGAATTCCAGATGCCTGTAGCAATCCTAATAGCGTAACGCTGATATCAGAATGATGGCCACGTTTTAGCTTTACGAAATAAGACTGCCCGGTACATGTCTCAGCCTTATACACGCATGCATTTATATCTGCACCTAGAGGAAGGAGTATAAGAGAGGTAGCTACGATGCCATACTTAGTGTTTAAACAATCAATAAGGAGGATATTGTCAGTTTTTCTCTTCATGAATATCTTCTATCCTTAACTGCATGTTGTACAAGTTTGCGTAGATGCCATTTAACCCGAGCAGCTCCTTATGGGTTCCTTGTTCTTCAATCCCATTGTCGGTTAAAACTAAGATTCTCTTCGCATTTCTTATGGTTGAAAGGCGGTGGGCAATGACGATTGTGGTTCGGTTTTCAATAAGCTTCTCTAAAGCATCCTGAACAGCTTTTTCACTCTCATTATCCAATGAGCTAGTTGCTTCATCAAAAATAATAATAGGTGGATTTTTCAAAAATACCCGAGCTATGCTCAGGCGTTGCTTTTGGCCACCAGATAACTTTACACCACGTTGTCCAATGTCAGTTTGATATCCATTAGGCAATGACATGATAAAGTCATGAGCATTGGCTTTTTTAGCAGCCATAATAATCTCATCTTCAGTGGCTTGAAGGTTGCCATAGCGAATATTGTCTACTACTGTCCCAGCAAATAGATAAACATCCTGTTGGACAAGACCTATATGCTTCCTTAAAGATCCCAACTTAAGGCTTTTGATGTTCTTGCCATCAATTAATATTTCTCCCGCATTCACTTCATAAAATCGAGGAATTAGGGAGCATAAAGTCGTTTTTCCAGCTCCTGAAGGGCCTACTAAAGCAATATATTCTCCTATTTTTACTTTAAGAGAAATATTTTTTAAGACATGCTCATAGCCTTCTCTATATTTAAAGCTGACATTCCTAAATTCTATACTTCCTTGAACATCAGTGAGTTCTGTTGCCTCAGATGCATCCTTGATATCCGGTTCAACTTCCAATATTTCCATAAATCGGTTAAAACCAGTGATGCCTTCTTGATACAGCCTAGTGAAGTTACCCAGCCGTTGTATCGGCTCTATCAAAATTACAGTGTAAAGTAAAAATGTGAGCAAATCTGCTAAGTCTAGAGATCCTTTAACGATGCTGATCGCGCCAAAGATCACTACCGCAACGGTCATAAGTTGTGTAAGGGTGATTAGGCCATCGTAGAAATAGGCCTCGTTTTTGTAGCCTTCTTTTCTACTTTCAATAAAGCGATTGTTTTCATATTGGAATTTCTTTCTCTCGGCTGCTTCATTCGTAAAAGATTTTACAACTCTAATTCCTGCCAGGCTATCCTCAACCTGGGCATTGATATCTCCGATTCTATCTCGGCTCTTTCTTAAGGCATGCTGCATTTTTCTACTGAAATAGAACCCATATAGACCCATGATTGGCAGAAACAACAGAGCAATAAATGCAAGTTTTACATTGATATTCAACAGGATGATAAATGCGCCAATAAAGTTTAGTAAGGAAATAACAATATCTTCAGGTCCATGATGATACAATTCAGCAAGATCAAAAGTATCATTTGAGATACGTGTCATGAGCTGGCCTGTTCGATGATCGTCATAAAATTTGAAAGAGAGCTTTTGGTAATGTTCAAAGAGTTCATTACGCATATCTCTTTCCATCATGGCGCCCATCATGTGACCTTTGTAATCAACAAAAGCATGGCAAATAGCATGAAGAGCTACCAAAGCGAGCATAACGCCGCCCACAATATAGATTTGATTAAGCGCATCAAGCGTGTTAGCTTCTAAACTCTTAGTGATATACCTGATACATAAGGGGATGGCGAGTACAGTTGCTGATACTATGATTGCACATGCCATATCTGCATAAAAAAGACCCTTGTAGGGTTTATAGTAAGATAAAAATTTCTTAAATCTAGGATTCACAAATTTCCCTCAAAAAGATTTTCAAGAAATTGAAGATTATGTTGGTAAATACGAGAATCCCGATTATTCCAAGTCTTCCGCTTAACTGTAAAACCGATTGTAGCAATTGCTTTATTCAAGCGTAAGAAAGGGATAATGCCGGTGTAATTAGGAACTGGGCGAATTTCCGCATAACCCGCTAAAAAAGGTTTTTTGATATAAGAATTATTAGACCATTCTCCATGCTCTATAGAGCAAAAGTCTTCTTCAGCAAAGCTTGATCGCGCTCCAGCCCAATCAATAATCCCTTGTAATCTACCTTCATGAACAATGATATTACCAGGGCGAAAATCACGATGCACAATGCAAGGCCCATCTACAGAGGCTAAAAAATTGACACTCTCTTTATAATAAGTTTGACACTGTTCTATTAATTTTTTAGGTAAATGGTGCTTACACTCATCTATACCTTCTTCAAACTTCAATGTAAAATATCCATTTGGATCAGAGCTTAAATCACGTTGTATAGGATCTCCATAGCCGGGTAGTTGATTAAGATGAATTAAAGCAAGGCATCGGCCAATTTCATAAGCAAGAACCTCAGTAAGCTCCTCTGCTTTAAGAAGATTACCAGACAAGTGCTCCATCAAAATAGCGCCATGTATATCTTCTGTTGGCTCTACAGATCGAATAATTTTTGGGACTGGTAAAATTCCAGCAAAGAGTTTCAATAAATACACTTCTCTCAAGAAATCATTAGAGCGTTCGGAAATTTTTAAAATGAGCTGCTCACCATTCGGTCTCGTAATTTTATAAACAATAGCAACCATTGCATCTTCATGATCAATACGTGAAAAAACAGTATCGCCAAGGTCAAGGTGCTCCTGATAAAGAGTAACAAGGTGATCAACGCAATCTTTCATAAAATCCCCGGAAGCTTTTCCCATTCATCGCGATACAAGCGATAAAGAACATGTCTTCTTAATGAATGGCCTTCTGAAAGCTTAGGATGATCGAAATCATCTTCGATATTGTGATGCATACCTATCTTTTCCATGACATGTCTGGAACGCTGATTTGCTAATGCTGTAAAAGAGACGATTTCATTCAAATTAAGTTTTTGAAATGCATGCTTAAGACAAGCCATTGCCCCTTCTGTTGCATAGCCTTTTCCCCAAAAATCATAAGCCAAACGCCATCCCACTTCAACAGCAGGCGTAAAATGAGCGTTAAAAGATGGTTCTGCTAAGCCTATAAAACCAATAAATTCAGCGACATCCGGAAGAGATACTGCCCATAAACCCCATCCTTGTTCCTCAAGCTTATCAGAAATATGTTTAGCCAGATTATCGCTTTCTTGCCTGTTAAGGATTGATGGAAAGTATTCCATGACACGAGTATCAGAGTTTAGTTGTGCAAATGGCTTTAAATCTTCTTGTTGCCAAGGGCGTAGAATTAATCGCTTTGTTTTTATTACAGATTGCATTTGAGTCATAATTTTTTCCTTAACATGAACATCTTTGAATCTTTTTCAAAGCCTTCGCGGGTGAATTCAATGTTGTATCCAAGTTTTTGGTAAAAGGATAAAGCCTCCCAATCCATAGTATTTACGGTGGCAAAGATACTCCGCACTCCCTGCCTATTTTTTCCGCTTCGGCCATTAACTTGGTTCCCCATCTCTGATTCCGTTTTCTAAAGTAAAATTGTAGCAGAGTTTGAGAGGAAATTACAGGAAAACTTAATGAGCTGCGTGTCTGCAAAACATGAAGTCGCCTTTAGTTGAAACTAAGTCAGAAAAAACAGAAAAATTTTTTTTATAAGTCTCTCCTCAGAACAATTTCCATAAATAGGAACAAGTACTGATTTCAATTCCAACGATTACCATCCTCTTAAACAGTGAAATAAAGTCTTAGCATGATTTATAATTCTAACATGTCTGAATAACATTATTGACAACAAGGTATCTTATGCAATTTTTGAAATTACTTTTTTCATTTTTATTGGTAACGACTGCAATTTTTGCCGAACAAAAAGTGGTGCTAATTTCTGGCGCTACGAGTGGAATTGGTTTTGCAACAACCAAAGCATTTCAAGAAAAAGGGTGGAAAGTATGGGCTAGTTTTCGTCAACATATTCCTGATGAATTAAAGCAAATGGAAAACATCAGTTTTTGCCATCTCGATGTTACAGATAATCGACTTGTGCAATCAGCTATTGAGACGATTCTCAAAAAAGATGGTAGAATTGATGCTTTAATCAATAATGCTGGCTATGGTCTCATTGGTCCTGAAGAATGTGTAACTATTGACGAAGCTCAACATCTTTTTGACGTTAACTTTTTTGGAGCCCTGCGGCTTATTCAAGCAGTTCTTCCAACTATGAGAAACCAAGGCTCTGGTCATATTCTTAATATTAGCAGTGGTGTAGGAATATATTCGCTTCCAGGTTTAGGTCTTTATTCTGCCTCAAAATTTGCTTTGGAAGGATTAAGTGAATCGTTAGCAGCAACACTTTCTCCCTGGAATATTAGAGTTTCAGTGATAGAACCTGGCTTTGTAAAAAACAATTGGGGGAAGCATTGTATAATTGGCTCTCGTTCCTGTAACGAGGAATTTTATAAAAAATTAACTCAAGGAATTTGTCATATGCTCTCCGTCCCTCAAGGCCAACCATGCGAAGAAATCGCTGCTCTACTAGTGGAAATTGCAGAAACACCCATACCAAATGTACGATACCAAACAAGTACTGGCATGAAAGATTGGATTGCCCAAAAATTAGTCGACCCCACAGGAATGAATGAATATCGAGATAATCTTCAATATATAAAGCGCCGAATTGAAGATAAGTAAAAAATCTGCATGATTGGAAGGCATTAAAATGCCTGAAAATACAGGAATGTTACAGGAAGGCAACAAATTTAAAAAGGGTGAGTCTGGAAATCCCAAGGGCAATCCAAAAGGCGCTCTAAATAAATCAACTGTTGGTTTCAAAAGAACTTTTAGAAGTATCTTTAGATATAATATTAGAAATTAAGGAGTTTTTTCTTCCATTATTGCCCAATGGTAATCACGAATAATTGAGAATTTGATATGAAAATGCAAACAGCATCAATGAAAAAAAATTTCAAAAAATCATGAAAAATAACAGTGAGTTCATAGAGCATGAATAAAGAATCTCCCCCTTACAGAGCCTTATGCACAGAATTCTATGATTTAGATAAACCCCTCGTTCCAGAAGATGCGCTTCAATGCTATTTGCAATACGCTGAGGAAGCGAATGGTCCAATACTCGAACCCATGTGTGGAACAGGTCGTTTTCTCATTCCTCTTCTTAAACATGGATATGATGTCACAGGCTTTGACTATTCTCCACACATGCTTAAAGTATGCCGTAAAAAGTGTGCAGAACAGAAACTATCTAGTAATTTGCAAGAAGCGACCTTTGAAACATTTTCCCTAACTGAGCTTTACAATTTAATCTTTATTCCAAGCGGATCGTTTGGTCATTTGATAACTACAGAGCAAGTGAATCAAGCCCTTACATTTATTGCAGATCGATTAAAGCCTGGAGGAAAATTTGTGGTTGAAATTGAAACTTTGAAATCAATTCGTGAGCCTCAAGACGTCTGGAGAGGAAGGTGGGTTGATAAACCCGATGGATCGAAAATTGTCATAAATATACTTTCACGATTCAATCCGATTACGCAAGTAGAAACGGGTCTTTTTCGTTATGAATTGTGGGAAGAGAATGTTATTTCCCAAACTGAAGTAGAAGATTACCATGTAAGACATTATCAGCCAGCAAAAATCGAAAAATTGCTGGAAGAGCATAATCTAAAAATTATCGGTAAATGGCAAGCAGAGCCGCACGCTAGGATAAAAGCAAATGATACTGATGCTGTCATTCTTTATGAATGCATCAAAAACTAATATTTTGGACGTTCATATGAAGAAATTTGCACTAATTTTAATTTGGGGCTTGTCTGCAATTATGAATATTCAGGGAGAAGCTGTGGAGAATGCTTATCTAAATGAGACAAGCTTTCCGATTATCAAAAATAACCATGTGATAATTTCTGGATGTTCGGGTGGAAAATCTACCTTACTATCTGAACTTGCAAGTAGAGGCTATCAGATCATTCTTGAACCAGGAAGGCAAATCGTAAAAGAACAAACCGTAATCCAAGGAGATGCTTTACCGTGGATCGATCTTAAAAAATTTCTCGATCTTGCGCTATCACGATATCTACACCAATTCAATTCTCAGCAGCAATCAAGGAGAATTTTGTTCAATAGCGTAAACATACATTTGTTTTAGCCTGCACAGTAAAAATCAAGGACCAATGGGGTATCAAATAGGGACAGCAAATCACATGATATCACATAAAATTAGAATAGACTCAAAAGCCTTGAGGCTGCTATCTTGATTGATGTCAGCTGTTGTAGTATACGGTAGTTTGAGGATCGCTGACAGACTCATAACCCGCTGGTCGCTGGTTCAAGTCCAGCTTGCCCCATCCTTTTGGACTCTTCTTATAGTCCACTAGGGTAGTAAATGGTTCACAGGTGTGTATAGACAGGTTTTTACCGTCTAATTTCAAGTTCTGAAACACGAAATTCAAAAGTTGACGTTTTTCATCCACTTCAGAACTCTCAAAGATTTCACGAGTGCGAGCTGCTAAGTTCATTACCATATTGGCTGTTACATAGAAGTTATGATCTGCCTTTTCATGTCTGGTCATTTGCTCTGTGATTTCAACCTGGCGGGCTTTGTAGTCTTTAACTTTATCGAGATACATTTTCTCATCAATAAGCCCATCCAATTTATCATCGTACATCTGGTTGACTCGCTTTTGAATGCGGTCCTGCTCTTTTCGTAGAGCTGTCAAACTTTCAGTGTGGAAAAGACTCTCCGATTCATGGATTTTCTTTAGATAAGCCGTAACTTCAGTAATTTGCTCCTCACTTAAGGCAATATGATCAAAATGCTGTGATAGGGATTCAACCAACGGTTCTTCTCTTATATAAACTTTCTTGCACATTCTCTTGGCGTTAGTGCAGCTGTAGTAAATGTAACGCTTTTTATGGATTTCGGGAGTAACAGTGCATCCACAATGTGCGCAAGTAATCATGCCTCGCAAAATGAAAGGCTCGCCAATCTTTTTATGAGGCTTTTTATGGTATCCAGCAGCTACATCCTGTACTTGTTGATATAGAGCTGTTGAAATAAGAGGCTTATAGTGATGCTCGGCTAATCCATATTTTGTCTTCATTGTACCACAGTAAAATGGATTTTTGAGAATAGAGTCGACTTGAGATTTACCCACTTTTTTCCCTTTTCTTGTGCGTAGCCCAATTTTTTCGGCTTCATCAGCTAGCTTTAAGAGTGAGTAATTTCCTGTCGCATAAAGCTCAAAAAGCTTAACAATAAATGGAGCCCTATCAGGGTCAGGGACGATTGTTTTTTCGCCTTGTTCGTCTAGCACATGAAGGTACCCTAGCGGGGATAAGCCTATCGAAGTTCCGTTTTTTACAGACTGTTCTTTGCTACGCTTAACGTTGTCGCTCAACTGGAGGACATAGCTACGGGCAAACATGACGCCCATATCCCAACGAAGAATATCAGCAGAGTTAGATTTGCGATTCAATACCAGTCCTTCTCTCATGAAGTGAATCTCGACTTTACCTTCCTTGCGAAGTTCTTCTAAAACTACCGACTCTTTAAAGCTACGTTGAACTCGGTCGATGGTATCGGCGACTAAGGCGATTATCTCTTTGGACTTTCGAATTTGCACAAGAATTTTTTCAAATTCTTTGCGAGTGTCTTTGGTCGATGACTCTGTGATTTTAAAGACCTGATCAACGATAAGTCCTTTTCTCTCAGCATATTCTCGCAGACGCCGTTCTTGAGCAGGTATCGATTGACCTTCCTCTTGTTCTTTGCTCGAGACTCGAGCGAGCAATATCGCTTTCATGCTTAAACCCTTGTTACATCTTTAATTGAGGAACCATTATATCATTTGAGTCCTATGAATACTATCTTCATTATGCGCCACCATCCGCCGCCATCGCCACCATCGCCCAGGTGTCTTTTGAAAACAGTTGGTATGTTTAAAACGCAAATTTTTTAATCTTTTCGAAAAAGCATGGCGGCGATAGTGGCGGATGGTGGCGATCTAAAAGGACTCTTTCCCTGTAAATCGATACTCCTTTACTTCAATCGATCCAGAATCTCCCCCACGCATATCTTTAACTAACCTTCGTTGAATTCTAATATCATCTATTATAATCTCTTCTAGAGGCATTTCACCCTCATTTAGTTTCTGTCCGTTTTTAAAACAGATTCCAAATTCTCTTCCAATCGCAATAAGAACTCTAGTACGGTCGGTCTGTCCCTCTAAGTCATTGGATTGTTTCAAGCCAGGCATTGACACATTTGCCTCTTCAAGTAGCTCCGCTATGTCCATTGTTTTTAACCATTGATTCGACAACGAGTTTTTTAAGACGAGAAATGCAACAGTTCTAAGAAAATTTATTTGTTTGCTAACAAGTCTTTGCTGAGTCTCACGATGTCCGTTCATTAAAGGCGGTAATTTAAAAATATTTTGGACAATCCAATCTAAGGGTCGAGCCCATGAACGAAAATCGTGACGATACTCATCTGTTTGAGGCTGCCCCTGACAAACCCATTCATCAATGATGGCGGCTATAGACCCGAAATATAGAGAATTATTTGCTAAAACATGTTTGATCAAATCACCTTCTGGATAGGCTTTAAATTTATAATTTGGCTCTTGTTTACGAAGTTGTACAGAGCTGCAGCGGTTAACAAGGTCCTGAGTGAATTCGCACTGATTGCTTGTAAGATATAAGATCACTCTTCTAAGGTCTATTTCAACAGGCTGCATGAATGGTAGCCTTGCGATATGAAAACTTTCAGTAAGCAAAGATTCTATTGCGGGAGAATCTATCTTCCCTCTGATGTTGTCTAAACTAATAAAAGAATCCCCACGAATTAGGCACATATCTAAAGCTTCTTCAAGCGTTCCGACTCCTCTTTTCTGGGTAATGGTTTTTGGATAGTTATTGTAAAGGGCAGCTGTTAACTTTACCAAATAACCCTTACCTGTTTGTGATTCATCTGCTTCTACAGAAAACAATGGAGAGCGCCCAGAGATAATTTGCCCTGTAATTAGTCCTGGAGTTAGTAATTGTGCCATCGCTCTAGATTTGTCGGAAGGATTAGCAAATTTAAAGTCTACAAGTAAGCTAAGAAGTAATTCGATAGCCTTGTTTAAGGCAACTTTTTCAGGTGATCTGGAATATGATAAAATCCCATGTTCTTTATTGTATCCAGAAACTGTTTGCAAAACGTCACCCTTATCCAAAATCAATACAGGACACTTAGATAGAACTTTAATTTCTGGAACTTCTTGTTGAAACGAACTAGAGTCCATGATGAGTTGAGACTGAGAGCCATTCAAAATGGTCGGTTCAACGCTCTCTCCTTTGTATTTAACAACACTAGCCACAAGCTCTATTTCCGATGCAAATGTAGTTGGTTTAATCGGAATCAATTTGGGGGCTTCATTATCAATTAAAACTTTAACCAACCCACCTCCTCGAACGAAAAAACGTTTAGTGTCTCTCAATACCAAGCCTGCTTGACGGCCAGCTTCTTGGATAGATTGCGATTTCCCTGGAATGATTAGCATAGGTAGAACATTATTCAATACCGTTTCTTTTGATGATTTGTTCACAGGACATTCATCAACAAGTTTTTTTAGCTCTTGAATTGTATGGCCCTGCATTAACCAATCCGATACATCGGCTCCATGATCTTTTGTAAATTCTAGTCCTGGTAGTTGCACAACTTTTAAAGATGCCACTTTTCCGCTCAATTCATGAATGATAGTGTCTCTTCTGTGATGTCCTGCAATATCTTCATCAAAAAGTAGGACAACATTAGCTTGGTTTAATGTTTCGGTATATTGTTCACGCCAAGGGCCTGCAGCGCCTTCTGTAGATGTTGTGGCAACAAGACCTCCTTCGCGGAGCCGATTACAATCTTTTTCACCCTCAGAGAGATAGATATTTTCACCTTTTTCCTTAGCCTTTATAACTTCAGGCAGTTGATAAAGCACCCTCTGAACATCTCCTAAAGATTTAATCCATTTGCCATTACAATATCTCTCCGAATAAAAATCTTTTCTTTTGTTCTTTCCTGGTTCAATACGAACTTTTCTATAAAGAACTCTTCCCTGCCCATCTGAATAAGGATATTCAGTTCTCTTCTTAGGAGATGTAGATTGATTCGGATCATTAAATAAGTCGCTTATTTTAATAGCTAAAGCGTTACAGATTGCTTCAGGAGTACACCCACTAAAACAATGAACAAGAACTTTACCTGTAGAATCTTCAGAAATTGATAAGCTCGGATTTTTATCTTCATGGGCAGGACAGCATGCCATATAACCGTTTTTAGATTTATGGCTATATCTTCCTGTTTTTGACTCTAAATGTTGAAGTATTTCTTGCAATTGCATATCACCACCAAATTTGGATTACTTTTTTAGTTTAAATTAGCCAAACATCTTCTCAGCCTTGGCTGTAATGGCTGTTTCTATTTCTTTACCTACCTTTTTATCGATCGGATGGTAGATGGCTACGTTGCATTCTCCTACTTTCTTGGTAGGATAGGTAATGCGGTATCCAGAACCGTCTAAGCGTTTATGAACTCCAATACAGCCTAAATGAAGGTCATCCAGCACTACATGGGCTATTGCTATCAGACCCTGTTGTGGTCGTATTGGCACTATCTCTACATTTTTGATTAGCATAAGACTCCTGATTGTTACGCTGATCTATCCGCATAAGAAGATCGAAGAACAGAAAAAGGCGATCTGAAGATTCTTCAGAATGCTTTTCAAACGAAATCGATCTTTTACCCTTTTGCTTTTTCATACCCCTATTGTCGTGTATCTTCTTGCGAGATCACAAATTGTGGGAGCAAATGGGAAGATTCCCAAAATACGAAGGGTTTTTTCGAAAATCTTAGTGAAAAGTCGTCAAAGAGGTGTAATTTTCTGGTACAGAAAAATTTCTATACTTAACATTTTTAATAGAGATGTAAAAAAGTTGTAAGAACACATGCACAACCAAGCTCAAAAGCTACCCTCACTTCTCGGTCCATTGTCATGCTTTCTGAAGGAAGCGTCGCAAGAAACCGATCCATATAGTTTCTTTCGTATCATCTGCGAAGAAATCATCCCATTGATTTTACAATGTTCTCTTCTGGAACCGATTAGAAATCAATTTGAAACCCAAAGACTACAACATTTAAAGCTAATATCTCGGTTAGAAAAAGCCACAAAACGACAAGTACACGATTCATACAAAAAACTTGTCGCTTGCATAAAGGATACTCAAATTGCACAGAAAGAATATGTCTGGAAATGTCTATCCAAAATTGATCGATTACTAAACAACGCTATTGAGGAACGGTATTGCGGTCCGAAGGAGTACGAAATTGCCTATGAATACATGGAAGACCTTTGTTGTGAGTTAGTCGAAGAAGGCTATAGCCCCCTAATTTCAGAATTTGCAGATATCTCCTCCAAAGATAAACAGATAATAAATCTGGAAGAAACTAAGCATCGTCATCAATTAAACCTCTTGATGGATAAGGATATAGCGTCATTCACCATTATTCAAGAACCTTACTTAAAACGAACAAAGTTTGCACCTGCTATGAAAGAGCTTCAAGAAGCTAGATTTCTGTTATCTGATCCAAAATCACAGGAGCCGTGGGTTGTATACAATCATCTTTTCACAGCATATTGGTCGTGGAGCACTTCTAAATCATATTTCAAGGATAAACCCCTAAAATACGAGTCATTTTTAAACAGAGCACGGTCTATGTCGTGGTTGGAAGAGCATTCTTCTTGGCATGAAATGCAGCTTATAAAAAAAAGAAACTATTCGGGAATTGAAGAATCTTTGTTCTCTTTAAGTCGATATAAAAATCATTTGTTGAGATTGGAAAATCAGATAGCTCTTGAGCTGTCGATATATGTTCCTGAATTATATCAGGAACAGAGTAAAAATGACGTGCCCTATCAGTATCGTCTGCGGGTTGATTACACAGAACTTTGGTTCGGAATTGCATGGAAGAAAGGAAGAAAAATGGATTGGTACTTGATTGCCAAGCCTCAAGATTCCTCATCAACACATCAATTCATTAAGTTAATTTCAAAAGCTAAAGCTGAAGAGGTGATAAACGCTCCTGATAGAAGTGTAGCTGACTTGATGAGCCGTTCAAATCTTAGTGGCGAAATTAGAAAGATATTCTTTAAAGAATCTTCTACTTACAAAGTTGAATTTAACGGCCCGAATATCTTAGGAGAAGTCACAAATAGAGTAGACGTAATCCAGCTTGTGAAAGAAGTTAATCAACTTCATCAGAAATACAACTCACCAGCGCCACGTTCTTTTCTATTATCAGAAGCTGACGTATAATCGACTTCCTAATATTTCGGCTGCTCCTATCGCAGACCCGTATTTATTAAATATTTTATTTACGGATCGATGATTTCGCAAGCTGAAGAAGTTTGCGATTTCTCGTTTTTCATCTAGCTCAGAAACCTTCACCCGCAATCTTTCAAAAGTATCTTTTCTCATCCATTTTGGCTTTGTCCATTCATCATTGTTGAGCTTATTTTTGGCCAATTTCAGTTTCCTATACAACCGATAGGAGAAGGTGGCATTTTGACTAGAATACACCATGTCCAAACAAACACGACAAACTGGAATTGTCTCATCAAGAACATATAGGGACCTTATGCATCTATTGCATGCAGGACAAAGGCCATAGTAGCGGTAGCCGCCGTAATAGCATGGGAAGGCTCTAATCTCGATCTCTGAAACATCCAGAGCGAGTTTTTCTTCATGTTTCAAATGAATCGAAGACGGATAAATTTCACACCTCAGTTTGCCCAAAATAAATTGATTATTGGGATCGTCTTTGTGCGCATGAATTAATTTGGAGACTGGAATTTCAGGCAGACTGGTAATATATCTCTTTTTGCTTCGCCATGCCTTGCGTCTTGTTCCCTTTCCGCTGCCGAAACCACCCATACAAATTCAACCTGATTTTATCCGAAATTTATAAGCTAACTTAAAAAGAAGCAAACAGGTACGTATAACAGTACTAAGACATTAATTCTCTTGGGTCAATCTTTAAAGCTTTTGCTAACTGAATAATACTCGTTAGTGATGGATTTCTGGTAGCCCTCTCTATGCCGCCAATATAATTCACGTGGAACTCACTTAATTCTGCGAGCTGTTCTTGGGTCAGACCAAGTTCATAGCGACGCGATCGAACTTTTTTCGCAAAATGAACCAGAATAGGATTTTTTCTACTATCTTTTTTAGCCATTTCTCCCTCAAAAGACTGAGGGTAAATGATCCAACCGACATAAAACAGACACGATAGTGTTGAAAATAACTACGATAGTGGTTATAATATCGATTGTTTTACTAAAAACTTAAGAAGATTATTTACATGAAAAGCAAATGGTTTTTTACATAATCAAAAACAATTTTAAGAGATGAGTATGATTTTCAGGCTAATTATATTAATAGTTTCAATGTGCATATACTGCAATGCTACTGAAATGAGAGGATCAGCTGCAGAATTAGATGTATTAATGCGTGAATTCATAGCTACTGAAGATTGTGTTATTTGGTTTGGAAGAGGTTGTCCTATTGCAAAATATGAATTAAAGAAATTTGATTCAGTTGAAAAGAATAAGTTGGTTAATTCTGGTTTGGAATATTTAAAAAATAATCGTGAAGATGTTATTTCAAATGAAATATTAGCTAAGTACTATCATGAGCAAAAGGACTACTCAAAATCAGTATGTTGGGCCTTCGCTGGAGCTGAAAAGGGGTCCCAATATTGTATGGGGCTGCTTTGTTGGGCATACGCACTCAACAGAGGGGTTGTAAGAGATGAAGTAGAATCTTCAAAATGGATGTATCTAGCTTCAGCAAAAGGAAATAAGGGAACAAAGAAACTGTTAGATGGACTTAATGGTCTAAATGAAAAAGCTGCTCGTTATATGACTCCTGAACAAGAAGAAGGTCTAAAAAGAGCTCAGGAATGGCAGAGACAGCATCTCGAATTATTTCTTCAACATAATTAAGTTTTGAAATATTGCTTCAATATGACTGTCGGTATCGTCGAAAGAGGCGTGAGAAACCTCTCGCTTAAAATCACCTTTCTTTTTACAAAACTTCTGAAGTGCAAATCAGATTTGCTTCCAAATTAATGTGTTACGAGATTATCGTTTATTGACGAAGGTTGTATTGCATGGTAAAATGGAGCACTATGTTTTTCCTAGATAATTTTATTAATTCGACAGAATCAGAAGAGTTTGATCGTAAGCGAGAACATCATGAGAATGTAGCGGAACTAATCCACGATATTCTTTGCTTGGCCAACTCTAGTACCGATGAGAATAGGTTTTTGGTTTTCGGAGTGTCAAATCAAGGGGAAGTTATCGGTGTAGAAAACGATATAAAAAGGAAAAAACAAAGTCAGCTTCTCGATACGCTTAGGTCTTCCCATTTTAATCGATTGCCCATTATCACTTTGTACACGGTAGATCACGGTGGGCATGAAGTAGATGTTTTGGAAATCGAAAATCGCCCAGATAAGCCTTATTTTCTCACAAAAGATAAAAAGGACGGAAAAAAATGCGTAAGGGCAGGAGTAATATATACAAGATACGGCGATACAAATACTCCGATGGATGGCTGTGCTGATGAAATAGCCGTCGAAAGGATGTTTCGGGAGCGTTTTGGACTAGATCGACCTCCCTTCCAACAGTTAATGGCGAATTTGAAAAATATGCAACGCTGGAAGTGGGGGGAGAATGAAGAGAATGTGTCCTATTTCTACGATCAATGGAACCCTGAATTTACGATCACAAAAAAATCAGATACGGATAACCTCTTCGTTGAAGGCTGGAGTCAACAATTTCCTGATAGTAAGGCTTATAAAGACGAATATCTTGTAAAATTCCACAACACTTTACTGCGTCGAATTTTCATGGTGTCTTGCGATGGATGTAGATATTTGACCGTGCTGCCCAAGTTTTGGGGAAGTTTGGATGAAGGTACTGGACGTCATTATACAACTCATTTTTTCATAGAGGATTCTTTGGAATACTTAGTGAATCAAATGATTCACTCCATTTATCCCCATCAATACAGTCGAGGATATATGCCAGAATTTCCTGTATTTTTCTCTCAAGAAGAAGCCGAACAACTTCTATCACAAGATTTTGCAGCAGAGAGAAAGAAGTACGTATATTATTATTTTGATCAAAAAGTTCAGAAGTACGTTTGCCTGCGCGCAGATGAAGAACGCATAATTTATACTTCATAGCTTTTTTGTCAGAATTTCGCCCCTTTTGCGATATTTGCTATACACCTTCGCTTGATTCTTCGTTGAAATAGAGTGAAAAAGATGGTGAATTGTGCTATAAATCACTCTCAATATTTTAACTTAAGAAGTTCCATGAGAATCTTGTTTATAATCCTATCTGTTGTAACTGCACTTGTAAATAGCCCACTTCTAGGTCAAAACGCGTCTCATATCCGAGACAAAACAAATTTTATGGAGGAGAATACCATGGGAAGCCATGAGGTTGTACAAAAACCCGCCATACTGGTAATCGGAATCGATTGCCGAACATCCAATGCACCAGAAGCGGGACCTCAAGACATTCCCAAACTCTGGGGAAGGTTTTATGGCCAAGATATTCTGAGTCAAATCCCAAACAAAGTTTCCAATGAGGTCATCGCTCTCTACTGTGACTATGAAGGTGACTACACTCAAGCCTACTCAGTAGTCATCGGTTGTCCTGTTAGTTCTATCGATACAATTCCTGAAGGAATGGTAGCAAAAACCATTCCAGCAAGTTCTTATGCCGTCTTTCGCGCAATTGGGGAGCATCCTAAAGTGTTGATTGAAACTTGGGGCAATATTTGGCAGCAGCCGAGCTTAGAACGCACCTATACTGGTGATTACGAAGTCTACAACGAGAAGTTGTTTTCTAAATCTCCTCAGGAAGTTGAGATTTACATCGCTATTCAGAAAAATACCAACTTCGCTCAGTCTAATGAATCTAAATTTGCTGCCATTAAAGCTCTTAACCTTCCGATTGACCAATATGCGATAACTGGTAGCGGTGCTCTTGGTATTCGAAACTTAAGGGCTATTGGTGATATAGACATCATCGTAACTCCAGAATTATGGAATATTCTAGCAAAGAAGTATGGGGTTATCGATGAAAATAATGTCAAAAAAATTGTATTCCCTGATGGAATTGTAGAGGCTCTTGGAGAGCAATCATTTTATACTGAAAAAAAAGATAGAGATGCACCTTCAGTAAATGAGCGTATTGCTAGCGCCGAAGTAATAGAAGGATTGCCCTTTGAGTCGTTAGAACACGTCCTTTATTATAAACGCAAGATGAGCAGAGAAAAAGACAAGCAAGACATAGAAATAATAGAAGCTTTGATAAATGAAAAAGAAAAAAATACCTGAAATTATGAATTCCCGTCCGAAAGTTTCCATCTATATTGCAAGTAGTATTGATGGTTATATTGCTCGTACAGATGGAAATCTCGATTGGCTACACTATGGTCATACAGGCGATGAAGACTACGGATTCAAAAAATTTACCAACACTATCGATGCAGTAGTTATGGGCAGAAACACCTATGAAGTCGTTTCTAGCTTTGATGAGTGGGCATACAAAGATAAAAGAGTGATCGTCCTGAGTAACACGCTACCTAAAGTCAAAAAAGAAGCCGAGCTGTTTTCTGGTCAGCTAACTAAATTGCTAGCCAAACTACATGCTGAAAATATTAAACATATATGGATCGATGGGGGTATCACAGTCTCTAGATTTTTAGAGGCTGGATTAGTCGATGACATTACCATATCTGTAATTCCTATGGTTCTAGGCTCTGGCATTCCTCTTTTTAGTATCATGAATCGAGAGCATAAGTGCCACTTGATCTCTACACAATCTTATCCCAGTGGGTTGGTGCAGTTGAAGTATGAGGTTGCTCATGATAATTAGGACAAAACGATTGATTTTGCGTCCCTGGCAAGAAAGCGATCTAGAGTCTTTTGCTCAACTCAATGCTGATCCTAGAGTTATGGAATACTTCCCTTCTGTTCTTAGCCGCAAGGAAAGCGACGATCTTGCAAGACGTATTATTGCTAAATTTGAAGAGCAGAAATGGGGGTTATGGGCTGCATCAGTCCCTGATGTTGCAGACTTTATTGGATTCATAGGACTTTCTATACCTTCCTTTGAAACTCACTTTACACCCGCTGTTGAGGTGGGATGGCGCCTTGCCTTTGATCAATGGGGAAATGGTTATGCGACGGAAGGTGCAAAAGCCGCTTTGGCATATGGATATGAAACTCTGCAACTGCCTGAAATCGTCTCTTTCACTGCCGAGCAGAATATGCGCTCTAGACGCATTATGGAAAAAATAGGCATGCAATATGATCCAAAGGATGATTTCGATCATCCCAAGTTACCTGAGGACCACCATTTAAGAAGACATGTTTTATATCGTTTAAAGGCAGAGCAATGGCAAAATCAAAGTCACCTAGATTAGACCCAGGAATTGAAAAATATTATTCAGAAGGAAATGAACAAGAACGTCTTAGTTCTCAAAGATTGGAAAAAGACCGAACAATTCAAATCCTAAAGAAACTACTACCACCCGCTCCCGCTACAATTCTCGATGTGGGGGGAGCCGCAGGAGTATATGCCTTTCTTCTTGCAGAGATGGGTTATCAAGTACACTTAATTGACCCAATTGCTATACACATTCAGCAAGCAAAAGAAGCCGCAAAAAATAAAAAGTTCAAGTTAGCCAGCTTCACTGTGGGAGATGCAAGACAACTCGATCAAGAAGATTGTTCTGCTGACGTTGTCTTGCTACTTGGACCACTTTATCACCTGATCAAAGAGGAAGACCGTGACAAAGCTCTACAAGAAGCGTATCGGGTGTTGAAGCCTGGAGGCACTCTCTTTGCTGCAGGGATTACGCGTTTTGCTTCATTCATGGATGCGATGCATAAAAAGGTTGTAGCTCTTAAATCCAAAGTTATTGAACAGGAATTTAAAACAGGAGTGCATGAAAAAATGCAAGAGGGCTTTTCGTTTGGCTACTTGCACTACCCCAACGAATTAAAGAAAGAAATAGAAAAGAATCGATTTGAAAATGTAATCATTAGAGCCATTGAAGGACCTGTTTGGGATAAGCGATCAATCGAAGCTTTAGCACTAGATGAAAAGGAATGGGAAAAAGTTCTTATGTTTCTAGAAAAAATAGAAACTGAAGAGACAATCCTGGGAGCCAGCGCTCACATTATGGCAGTAGCCAGAAAAAGGAGTTGAGAAAAAATGAAATTTCAGCAACCACTTTCACTAAAACCAGGCGATAAAGTTGCCATCATCTCTCCTTCTTCAGGAATGCCTTTTCTTTTTCCGTGGGTATATAAACAAGGTATAGAACGTCTAAAAAGTGTTTTTCGGCTTGAACCTATCGAATTTCCCACTGCCCTTCAAAGCCCTGAGTACCTGTCTCGTAATCCACAAGCTCGTGCCGAAGATATCAATACCGCCTTCGCCGACCCATCTATCAAAGCAATCATAGCAACAATAGGTGGCAACGATCAAATTAGAATGCTTCCTTATCTTGATAAGAAAGTGCTCTCAGCCAATCCCAAAATTTTTATGGGCTATAGCGACTGTACCAATTTACATCTCTTTTTATGGAATCTTGGGATTATCTCCTACTATGGGGGAGCGATTATGACTCAATTCGCTATGGGAGGAGGAATGCAAGAGTATACCATTCATTCGATAAGGAAGGCTCTTTTTGACTCATCTATTGGCGAAGTTCAATCTGCTATGGAATATAGTGATGCAGACCTAGATTGGGGTGACAAGGAGAATTTAAATAAAAAACGACCAATGTATCCAACCGACGGATGGTTTTGGCACAATTGGAGGGATGAATCGATCAAAGGAAGATTATGGGGCGGGTGCCTTGAGGTTTTGGACTTTCATTTGTCTGTAAAAAGCTATTTACCCGACTTTGAGCACTTGAACGATACTATTTTATTTATCGAGACTTCCGAAGAGATGCCTACAGATGGTTTTGTTTATCGCTTCATTGCTGCTTTAGGAGAATTAAATCTGCTCAAAAAGTTTAAGGCTATTCTAGCTGCTTATCCAAAGGCTCAATTTTGTGAAAAACTACCTCCAGGTGGACGAGAATTTTTTATTTCACAGCAGCAAGAAGCCATTAAAAGCGCCTTAAGGGATTACGAGGCAGATATTCCTGTCATCTTTAATATGAATTTTGGACACACCGATCCACAAATTATCATCCCAAGTGGCGGATTAGTATCTATTGATGGCGCTAAAAAAACGATCCGATTTGGCTAATGTTACCTAGAGGTAATAGTGGAAATAGATTTAGAAGTTTATAAAAAACAGCTTGCTCTGCAATCAGCCACATTCACTCATATCGATCATACTGATACCATCATCGCAGAGGTCTATAAAGTCGTTACGCCTGACAAAAAGCCTTTCATTTTAAAGATTTGCCCTCGTATTGATGATTACTTTCGAGAAGTCTACTTTCTTCGCCAGCTCAAAGGCAGCATCCCTGTACCGCAGATTATTGCCACCCTCGAACCTTCAAGCAGCCATTTCGGCGCCATTTTAATGGAATATGTGAACGGGGAACTATTGAAAGATGAGGATTGGTCAAATGACCTAGCCTTTGAAATTGGTATCGCCCTAGCTCACCTCCATAACAATCGAACAGATGGATATGGAGACTTAACAAAACCTAAGACTTTATTTCGAGAAGCAAGTCTATACTTCAATGAAAAGTTCCAGGAAGAACTTGATGAATGCAAGGGACATCTTCCAGAAAATCTCATTGAGAAATGTAGTGCGTATCTCGGTAGCTGTCAAAGTCTTTTAGTCAATGTTGATGGTCCCTGCATAGTACACCGTGATTTTCGACCAGGAAATATGATTGTCTGGCACGGTAGGTTGCAGGGTATTATTGATTGGGCTAGCGCTCGTTCGGGATTTGCTGAGCAGGATTTTTGTTCAATAGAGCATTTCAAATGGGCTCCCCATTCAAAATACAAGAAGACTTTGCTAGACGGCTACTCTAGCATTCGACCAGTCCCAAACTATCAACCGATCATGCCCTTACTCCAATTAGGAAGAGCTCTTGCTGTGATTGGATATACCTTCAAAAGCAAGACATGGAACAATAGCAACGCAGGTTTATATACATACAATCGTCAGTTCCTAGATTCGTTCCATTTTTCCTGCTAATCCAATTCAATAGAATTGGCAATTAACCAGTGGCTAAGCAGGTCAAAGCGTGAAGTCTTTCTTTCATTCCAGACCAATCAAAAGTTCTGAACCCGTCCAATCGCCCCCACTTTTTCCACAATACCTCCTCAACAGATTTTCGCTCATTATATAATCAGTGCCGAATCCCCATTTTACGCAAATTTTACGCAATTGACTGGAAAAAACTTGAATCAACCGCAAAATTCATTTCAAATTTCTTGCTGCATGACACTGCTATTACTGTCATTAGAAAAAGTCGATATTTTCCCAATGTTAAATTATTCATTTACATTTTCAGATTAAACTTGTGTCAAGTTTTTACTAAAATGCGTAATTTTTTCGTAATTTTAG
>Ga0206860_10101_pt1 | contig 22143 bp, 21 predicted proteins | sample Alteio_BWOrgCont_44_FD_152624 | JGI IMG/M metagenome (GOLD analysis project Ga0206860, IMG submission 152624) | Enriched cells from forest soil in Barre Woods Harvard Forest LTER site, Petersham, Massachusetts, United States -... | ecosystem: Environmental > Terrestrial > Soil > Temperate forest >...
TTCCCGTAACGCCACGGAGCACAACGCTAACCTGGGTTGCGTCGACCATTGCGGCTCCAAGCAGCTGCGGGGCGTCCAAGTCGATAGCAAAGGAAGTTTTCCCATGTTGTCGGAATTGGGAGATTATGTCGTTTCCGCTGGCATGGTTTAATCGGGAGTTTATGAGTCCTTGCTCCAAGTTTTCCGAACTGAATTGGAATGAGACCTGAGAGGTCTGCATTGGCGCCCCTCGTTTTTGGAGCGCGTTCGCGTATTCTCCATCAATTTGTTGCTGCACGGTCCGAAAGTCGGCGTACGCCTGATCATTCCAAGTAATCCGAATCGGATCCTCCACGGCCGCGTACGACAGAGCAGCGGCCATCAGGTGCAGGGCGCTCATCACGTCCCATCGACTTTTATCGTAGGAATCTCGCATGAAGAGCTCTGCCTGTATGAGGGAAGGATCGTTTGCGCCCTGCAAGTTCGCCTGCTGCTGTTGGAGTTCGGCGTTGGCTTGATCGATGTCAGCCAACGTCGAGAGCCGCTTAAGAACAGCGTCCGTGTATTCAACTTGGCGTTGGCTCAGCTCCTTTGCGATCTCTACGTACGAGCTCATCAGGTCACGACACACCCTCGCTTCGGGCATGTCCAGATATGGCTTTAGAGCTTTATCGTAATCGTCCTCTGTAATCACGAGCTTCGCGATACCTGGATTTGTCGCGGACAGCGCTTTCAACGAATTAAAGTCAGACCACAACTCCTTAACGTCTGCAGACGATGCTTTCAGAAGCGTGACAATGTCCTTGATCTCTTGCGCGCTCTGCTCGAATCGCCTGGCGGCGTCAGCAATACCTGCGACTGCAGCGTAGCCGCCGTATATTATTGCGACTATGGAAGCAACAAGTTCGAGGAACCCAAGCAGGTCGAATCCTCCGGACTTTTTCAAGATTGCCTGATCCAATGCAGGTTCACGAACTTGAAGCAATTCCGCGTTAGTTGAGTCAAGGTCCGCAACTAGTTCTTTGATCCTAGCCGCGATGGTTGCGCTATCGTTCGCGTAAGTGCCGGCATCTTGGCCCAAACCCTTAATTTTATTCTGAAGTGAGTTTATCGCCTGACTCAGCGCTGCTTGTTGCGCCTGAGCATTGGCTTCCGCCTGAAAGTAGGCATTGTACTGTTGCTCAATATCTTTAAGAAACCCCATCTGGCGGTCCACGAATGATGAGAGAGCTTGGTAGGTGAGTGAGGGCACTTGGCTTGGAGCAAAGCCGAAGAAGTCGAGGCCCGCAGCCATACGTGCCTGCTGGACGTTCACGAGCGCCAAAAATCTCTTCCAGGCCTCGACTCTTGATCCTGCTTGCGCGGGTGTACCGGCTTGCGGAGACGTCTGTGCCGGTGGCATCGGGACGTCGGTTGGGGGCAAAGCGAAGATCACGGCGAGCCAGGCAAGCCTCTCTGCAGCTTCAGTCGCCGCCCCGTTCGCAAACAATAGCATTGCGTGGTGAAGCAGCATCTGCGCGCACGGAAGGGAGAGGCGATCCGAAAGTGTTTGCGGTCCCACCTGTTTCGCTGTTGATGCGCCCGCCGCACCCTGGACTGCCGGTGGCGTTTGGGGTGCACCATTTCCCGAATCGCCAGCTGGCCCGGTTGGGCCATACCCATGGTCCTCATAGATCTCTCCGCCCTTGATCGAGTCATGCTCGTACCAGACTTTCCCACCTGCTCCACCGGGACCGCCGTTACCTGGGCTTCCGGCTGGGCCGGATTGACCTCCTGCCCCACCCACAACGTTGGCTTTAATAATGGGTGCTCCTTGAACGCAGAAGATAGCAACAGTTCCCCCTGCGCCTCCGTCTCCGCCTCGGCCCCCGCTTCCAGCTCTGCCGCCCTTAGCCCCCTTTGCGCCTTGTGCAGCAGGGTCGTTGTCGTGGTGACTGTTGCCAATGTTCGGGCCCTGAGCGCCGACGGCGCCCCTAAGGCCATCGCCACCGGGCTGCCCGTCTCCCCCGTTCGATCCAACAGCAATAATATTCGCAGTTCCAGATGTTGAACTGCAATAAGCAAAAAAAGCGCCACCAGAATTTCCTGGGGCGCCTTGACCTCCGTCCCTGCCGTCTGAGCCAGGTACTTGTCCTACTGCACCCGGATTACCCCAATGGGGGGCAGAAACGGGTGCCCCAGACACGTCAATTGTCGCACCATCTTGGAAGATCAATTCCCGGCATACAATTGTTATCGTCTTCCCCTGGCCAAGCACCGTACCCGCAACTGTCACTCGATCAGCAAACACGTACAGGGAATCCGCCTGGGGACCGCTTAGCGTATAATCTGCCGCATCCACTGCAACGCATCGTTGGTCGTTGCTGTTCAAAATCCTGCGCGCATAAAAGTTCCAATCCTTGATGGGCTTATCGTTAGGGTCCCGCAGCCAGGTCTGGTTTTGCCTTCCAGCGATTCGATGCTTTCCCGTACTCGAAGCACGAAGAAATAAAGAGGCACTTGCCGAGCAAGTAAGTAGTGGCACGGTGGCCAGCGACTTCAGAAAGTCCTTTCGACAGAGTTCAAAGTCATCCATCCCAAACAGAGTATATGTTACGGAGCTGTACTATGGCGAAGATATCTATAAGCGCCATGTCATTTCTGTTATGGTTGCCGCAAATGTTTGTGAATCCCGCGTATGCACCCACATTGATGCCATCGTGCTTCTGGTAATTCATGGGGAAATAGAGCGCCGATCCGGCCAATATTAGATGTTCAGTCTCTCAAAGGTCTCTCAATTGGCAGAGACAATGTGAGTCATCCAGAGACTCCCTGAGACTCGAATTTCTTGCTCAGAACCAGATATTTTTTCGTTCACACCGAAGGGGTCACAAGTTCAAATCTTGTACCGCCCACCAACCACAACGGCATAGCGGAGACGACCGATGCGAATTCAACCTGCTCGGAATCCAATCTGATTCTCGCGATTACCATCGCTTCCATCACCCACGCGATGGCATTTACCGGTAAATATAGATCTGCGGGCAGGAGTCAGGAAATTGGCCGCACGCTTGTCCATTCCCGATCATGATTCTTTTACCGCCGCCAATCCAAACTGTCGCTCGTGTGAGCATCGATTTGCACGCGCCAGGCGTAGCAGTCAGCCCGAGTCTCTATGGCCTTATGACCGAAGAGATCAACTATTCGTATGACGGCGGACTCTACGGGGAGCTCGTACGCAATCGGGCATTCCTTGACGATCCAAAACAGCCGGCACATTGGAGCCCGATCGGCGAAGGAGTGAGCGTTTCGCTTCTTTCCTCCGGACCGAGTACCGCCAGGCCGATTGCGCTTCAAGTCCACGGTGGGGTGGCCAACGAGGGTTACTGGGGCATCCCAGTACGTCCGTCTACGTCGTATCGTTTGGAACTCTGGGCCAAATCGGACTCCGGGGAAGCCATCCAAGCCAGCATTGAATCCTCCAGCGGATCGACTGTGTATGCCCGGTCGGGCGTAAAGCCTGTCCAGGGCCAGTGGCAAAAGCTCACGGCGATGCTACGAACCGGCAAAGGTATTGCGCCAACGAAAGAAGCCAGGCTGGTTCTTCGCGCCGGAGGAGACTTTTTACTCTCACAAGTGTCCCTATTTCCCCCAACCCATAAGGGCCGAACGAACGGAAATCGCCCTGATCTCATGAGGATGCTTGTCGATATGCGGCCAAAGTTCCTGCGCTTTCCCGGCGGGAATTACTTGGAGGGCAATGGCTTAAAGGATTACTTCCCGTGGAAAGAGACCCTTGGTCCGATAGAAGGACGTCCAGGTCACCGCTCTCCGTGGGGTTACCGTTCGAGCGACGGAATGGGGCTTCATGAGTTCTTGCTTTGGAGCGAAGAAATGAAGTCAAAGCCGCTGCTTGCCGTCTATGCCGGATATGCGCTGAACGGGAAGTACGTCAAGCCAGGACGCGCTCTCGAGCCAATCGTCCAAGACGCTCTCGACGAAATTGAATACGTTGTTGGCAGCCCCGAAACCAAGTGGGGCGGCGAGCGCGCGAAGGCAGGCCACCCCAAACCGTTTCCACTCGAGTACGTGGAGGTCGGCAACGAAGATGGATTCGATAAGTCTGGGTCTTACGAGGCCCGATTTGTGCAGTTCTATGACGCTATCAAAGCCAGGTACCCGTCGCTCAAGGTCATATCGACCACGGGCGGTAAGGACTATCTAGGCCAAAAATTTCCCCTCACCGAGCGCGTACCCGATCTGTGGGACGAGCACTACTACGCTGAAGCTTGGGACATGATGGGCATGGCCGACAAGTACGACTCCTACGACAGAAAGGGGCCAAAGGTCTTCGTCGGCGAGTGGGCATCGCACGACACGACGCCTCCGTGGCAAGCGGGACCCAAAGCCGGCCCCACGCCGAACATGAAATGCACCCTGGGAGATGCGGCCTTCATGACTGGCCTGGAGCGGAACTCCGATGTCGTCCGGATGGCCTGCTACGCGCCCCTTTTGGTGAACGTGAACCCTGGCGGCCGGCAGTGGTCGCTAAACTTGATCGGTTACGACGCATTGAACGTTTTCGGTTCGCCTTCCTACTATGCACAGAAGATGTTCGCGGAACACCTCGGCAATCGGACGGTGCCCTTAACCCTATCCGATGTTCCTACTCAAACGAAGGGAGATACGACTTTGCCGGCCCTCTTTGTGTCCGCGACCCGTGATACCAAGAAAGGAAATCTCTATCTGAAGCTCGTAAACGCGCTGGCGTCCGCTCAGGAAGTGGAACTGGATCTAAGCGGTGGCTCCATCGCGCCGGACGGCACAATGATCGTCCTTGCCGGCGATCCGAAGAGCACGAACTCGATCGATGAACCGAACAAGGTCGTCCCGGTCACGACCGAGCTGCACGGTCTTGGCGGGACGTTTCACCAAACACTGCCACCCCATTCCGTAGTTGTGCTCTCTATGCGAGAACGGCTGTAATTGCCCTGCTTACGCCAGATAATCACTAGACAATGTGGTTAGTGACCACGGCTTGGCTGATAGGGATAGGGCAGTCTTTAGGGACCGCCTTGCGCGGAGACGGAACCAAGGCTCAAGCCGGCAAGAAATGCCGGCTTTTTACAACGACCGGCACGCTCAGGACCTTGAGAACCAGAGGATTTTGAGTTCGTGTGAAACGCGGCGGACACCCTAGCGAATTATCGTTAACGGCTGGGTCAGTTTGATCGCATCTGAGGAGTCACCGACGAGCAGTTCGTAGTCTCCCGGATCGACTACGTATTGCTTCGTGGTCGAATTCCAGTGGCGGAGACGCTGTATCGGGATGTCGATCGACACCCTTGCGGCGCCACTCTGCTTCACTGGCACACGTCGGAAGCCGCACAAGGACATCCTAGGTCCGGAGGCGTCGGATGTTACTCGCCGGTAGTAAACCTGGGTGACCTCGTCGCCATCCACACGGCCAGTATTCCGGATGGTAAACGTCAAGCGAGCCGTTCTTCCGGGGCCCACCCGCTTCGATCGGAGGTTGCCGCCCGAATATTCAAATCGGCTGTAACTTAACCCGTGGCCAAACGCGTAGAGCGGCGTTTCTTTGAAGAACCGGTAGGTGCGATTCGACATGGAATAGTCGGTAAACGCCGGCAAATCCGCCGTCGAACGGTAGAAGGTGACCGGCAAGTGACCAGACGGATTGACGTCGCCGAACAGCACCTCCGCCACTGCGCGACCGCCTTCCTGACCGGGATACCATGCCTGCAAGATCGCCGGCAGATGCTCATCTTCCCAGCCAAGGGCCATCGCCGAGCCGCTGCAGTTCACCATGACGACCGGCTTGCCGGTTGCGTGAAGGGCTTTGATCAGGTTCTCCTGTTCCTCAGGAAGCTCGATTCGTTTCCGATCGAAGCTCTCGCCTTCTTGTGCGGGGGTAATGCCGCCCACATAAATGACCAGATCTGAGTTTTGGGCAAGAGTCAAAGCCTCGGCGGAGAGTTCGGAGATGGATTTAGACGTCCCGTTATCCTGGCGACTATACGGGGCGATCGCGCGGACGCTCGTCACCGGACTGCCCATCGCAAAGTCGACCTGGACGTTCGGTCCGGCGACTTGCTTGATCGAGTTCAAGATCGATACGGAGTGCGAGGCAGAGCCATGATAGTTGCCCTCCAGCATCGATCTCGAGTCCGCGTTAGGACCGATGACGGCGATTCTTTTCAACTTGGATCGATCCAAGGGAAGGATGCCGTCGTTTTTCAGCAAGACGATTGACTGGCGTGCGAGGGCGAGGGCGACTGCGTCATGCTCGGCGGTGTCGTTATCCTTCAGCGAGTATTTAGAATAGGCGACGTTCTGCGGCGGATCGAAGAGGCCGAGCCGGAAACGGGTCCAGAGGGTGTGCTGAAGCGCCTTGTCGATGTCGGCCCCAGTAACCAGTCCCTTTTGCACGGCTCGGACCAATGCGTCGTAGTCGCCGCCGCAGCATAAATCGCATCCGGCCTTGATGGCGGCCGCCGCCGCTTCTTCCGGAGTTTTAGTGAAGTGGTGCGCCTGCCAGATGTCTCCGATCGCGCCACAATCCGAAACCACGTATCCGCTAAAGCCCCACTTGGTGCGGAGAAGGTCTTTGAGCATCAACGGACTCGCACAGCTTGGCACGCCGTAGACCGAGTTGTAGGAACCCATCACGCCGGCGACATGCCCGTCGCGAACGACTCGCTCGAACTGGGGAAGGTAGGTGTCGTAAAAGTCGGTTTCGGAGGGGACGGCATCGAACCGGTGGCGCTCCGATTCCGGGCCGCTATGTACGGCATAGTGCTTGGCGCATGCCATTGCCAGCATCGTTTTCGGATCGTCGCCCTGGATGCCCTTCACGAACTCGACACCGATTTCTCCGGTAAGAAAAGGATCTTCGCCATAAGTCTCTTGACCGCGTCCCCACCGAGGATCGCGAAAGATGTTGATGTTCGGCGTCCAATAGGTAAGACCGTACCACCATTTGGAGTCGCCATTGTGGGCATTGGCGTAGTCGTTAAACTTGGCGCGCCCTTCGATTCCGATGATCGTGCCTTCCTTGTGGAACAGCGCCGGATTCCACGAAGCGGCGCCTCCGATCGGTTCGGGAAATACGGTGGCGGCGCCGTTGTTGGCGATTCCGTGCAGTGCCTCATTCCAATAATTGAAGGCGGTCAAACCGAGCCGATCGACTCTCGGAGCGTCGTTCTTGAGCTGGCTCACTTTCTCAGCGAGCGACATGCGGCCGATGAGATCTTGCTCGCGGTCGCTCAGAGAGTGCTTTGGATCTCGCCAGATCTCGGGCTCCGTGTTATCGGGAGCTTTTAATGCGGCGCCCGACAACACTTCCGCAGCACTCGTATGCGATTCGCAATCGCAGAGCGACTCCTTGTTCGATGAGGCTCGCGACGAAGGGTGGAGAAGTGCGGTCGCCACTAGATTGGTCGGAATTAGGATAAACGCGCAAGCAAGGATCTTCATCGTGGTTCGTTCGTCTCAGGTCAAGTCTTATGTTGACGATAACATTTTTTCCTATTTACCGTAATATGTGGTTCTAAGATTGGCTCCGAAAATTGGGGCAACGAGTTCAGGCATATGAAAACCATCCACAACCTCGTTTTATCGTTCTTGGCTGTTTCGGCTTGCATCGCTATGGCGCATAGCCAAACACCGCCGTCTGACGACTTCAAACCGTCTCGACTCAACCAGCCGGGGCAGGAATATCCGCAAGTCAACTCCCAAGGATATGTTCGATTCCGTATCCAGGCCCCACAAGCACAGAGCGTTTCCGCGACATTGGGCGGGCGAGGCGGCACGCCTCTGACCAAGGGCCCGGATGGCGTATGGACGGGGATGACCGCCAGGCCGGAGGATGAGGGGTTCCACTACTATCACCTCTCGATCGATGGCGGCGTGTTCAACGACCCCGGAACGTTGAACTTTTATGGTTCCACGCGATGGGAAAGTGGCGTCGAGATTCCCGCGCATGACGAGGATTTTTATTCCATGAAGGCCGTTCCTCATGGGCAGGTGCAGCAGATTCTTTTCCCGTCAAAAACGAACGGAATGGCGGTCTTCAAAACGGCTTACGTCTACACGCCGCCCGACTACCAGAAGAGCGGACGAAAGCGATATCCGGTGCTCTATCTTCAGCACGGTTGGGGCGAGGATGAGCACGCGTGGTGGAACCAGGGCCGGGCCAACTTGATCATGGACAACTTGATCGCAGACGGTAAGGCCAAGCCGTTCATCGTGGTCATGGCTTACGGCCAGACCAACGAAGCGTTCCGTCCGGGAGGAGGCGCCCGCCCTGCGGCAGGTCAGCGTCCGAATTTCAATGACATGATCGCGAGAACGGGCTTCGAGAGCACGCTAACCGATGACCTGATCCCTTATGTGGACGCGAATTTCCGAACCCAAGCCGATCAGAAGCATCGGGCGATGGCGGGGCTCTCGATGGGCGGTATGGAAACTCACTTCATCGCGCTCAAAAGGCTTGATTTGTTCTCCGATATTGGCCTTTTCAGCGGTGGGGTGGTCACGCCCGACGACGTGAATGCCGCTAAGGGATTCAAGGATAAGGTGAAGGTCGTGTTCTGTAGCTGCGGAAGCCGGGAGAATCCGACCGCCATCAACGCAAACCACGACGCGCTCGAAAAGATCGGGATCAAGAATACGGCATACGTTTCGCCGAATACGGCGCACGAATTCCTGACTTGGCGGCGCAGCCTTTATCAGTTCGCTCCTTTGCTTTTTCAGTGAGAGCTATTGAAACCTGACCCATTCAACGTTGTCCGAGCCGTCGCTTTTAGCCACTATAAATAGGTTGTGCACGCCCCTCTGCTTGGCTTGAACAGGCACGGTCAGATCGCTCCCGGAATCACCGCTCGGAATCGAAACCTCTGCGATCAAGGGACCGTCCGCAGTGTCTGCGCGAATCTGCAAGGCGCCACCCTGTGCCGATTGGGCCTTTACCGTTAGTTTTCCGAATCGGTGAGAACCAAAATCCACCCGATCGTATTCCAGCCAACTTCCCGTCCCGGCGAAGGTCGTTTTCCACCCTTTGAAGGTGTCTGCCGCGTCCAAGAAGGCGATAGATACTCCCTTGTCGCTGATCTTAGTGTAGCGATCGATCTTGATCTGACGTTCGGCCGGCATCATGCCAACCCCGCGGAGCGTAGGCACGACCTTTTGGATGGTTCCGTCCGGGTTGAAGGTGAGAGAGTCGACCCTTACCGATCTCGCTTTGTCGAAATCGGGCGAGTAGTCGTTGTGGTGATAAAACAAATACCACTGATTCTTGTATTGAACGACCGACTGATGATTCGTCCAGCATCCGGGGATCTCATCCATCAGGACGCCGCCGTACATAAACGGGCCAAGCGGGCTTTTGGCCATCGCGTATTCCAACCTTTCGGTTACCTTATCCACATGGGGATAGGTCATGTAGTACGTTCCGTTTCGCTCGAACAGAAACGGACCCTCTTTCAGACCCTTGGACGGGAAATCCTTGAGAAGTACCGGCTCCGAAGCCAGTTCGACCATATTGTCCTTGAGTTTGGCGCCATAGAAGTTTCCACCGGCCCAATACAGATACCCTTGACCGTCTCGGTCGATGAACACGTTCGGATCGATTCCGCGAACGTTTTTGATCGGCTGCGGTTCGGGCACGTAAGGTCCCTCGGGTTTATTCGCAACCGCAACTCCAATACTGAATCCTCGTCCCCCTTTGGGGGCGGCGGGGAAGTAGAAGAAGTACTTGCCTTTACGGTCGATGCAGTCGGGCGCCCACATGCTATATCCGGCCGGATCGGTCCACGGAACCGTCGTCTGGCTGACGACGAGTCCGTGGTCGTCCCAGTCGATGAGGTTGCTGGAAGAGAAAACATGGTAGTCCTCCATGCAGAACCATCCCACGCGCCCTTTCCCGTGTGTCGCCAGGATATCGTGCGAGGGGAAGAGATACACCTTTCCGCCAAATACTCTTGCAGTCGGGTCGGCGGAAAATTGGTTCCGGATAATCGGGTTTTGGGCCGAGGCCTCAATTGAAAACGCCGCCAGCCCGACAAGCAGGCCCCAACAGAAACGAATCCTCTGGCTCATATATCCTTAAATTAAAGCACCACATCGTCCGATGTTGCGGTTAAAATGAGCATCGCACGCAAATAATTGTTGACGTCAACATGTGGACGTGACGTATACGCAGAAATTCTGAAAAGAACGAAGAGGTTCCATGACGCTATCCGCACTTCTTTTTGTCGCCGCCGCCGGGTGGTTGTCCACTATTGAGCCGCAACAAGCACCAAGTCCGCCTGCCGCGCCCGAAGGCTCCCTGCTTGCCTCGGATGCGCTAGCCGGTCAGTCGTACCCCCGATACTTCCCGGATGGCCGGACGACGTTCTACCTCTACGCGCCGGCTGCCAAGCTTGTCGAATTGGGATTCAATCACAACCGGCCGATGCAGAACGACGGTAAGGGTAATTGGACGATCACCACTGAACAGATCGGTCCCGGATTTCACCCCTACGAATTCGTGGTGGACGGAGTCCAAATGTGCGACCCTGCGACGGTCCACTACTACGATATGGGACGTTACGTCAGCGGGATCGAGATCCCCTCGCCGGGGGAGGAGTTTTACGCGCGAAGGGACATCCCCCATGGCGATATTGTGGAGTGCTCCCATTTCTCGGTGATCACTGGAAACTGGCGAAAGCTTGTTGTATATCTGCCCCCCGGATACGGCGAAAGCAGTACTACCCGATATCCGGTGCTCTATCTCCAGCACGGCGCCGGTCAGAACGAAGGATGTTGGTCGGCGCAAGGCAAGGCAGGTCTGATCATCGACAACCTGATCGCTGAGAAGAAGTGCGTCCCTATGATCGTAGTGATGCCCAATGGGTACGCGAGCCCCCCGGGAGCCCAACCAGAGCAAGCACGGCCTGCCGGTGGCGTCCGCCCCGACTTCTCAAAGATGTTCGAGACAGTTGGCGATGTTCTCATGAAGGAAGTAGTTCCCTATGTGGATGCCAAGTTCCGGACCGTAGCAGATCGTGACCATCGAGCCTTGGCCGGTCTTTCGATGGGAGGAATGCAGACCTACTCGATCGGCCTCGACCATCTCGACCAATTTGCCTACCTGGGTGGATTCAGCGGAGGCGCCGGAGCCTTCGGAGGGGCCGTCGACCTTAGAACGTTCCACAACGGCGTGATGGCCGACGTCGACAAGTTCAATAAGAGCGTGCGCCTGATCTTCCTGAGCAGTGGCACAAACGAAGCCGAGATGATGCGCGGCGTGCTCGGATTCCGCGATGCAGCCACTCAAGCCGGCATAAAGATCAAATACTTCGAGTCCAAGGGGACCGCCCATGAGTGGCAATCCTGGCGGCGGAGCCTCCACGAATTCGCTCCGCTTCTATTCCTCCAGCAGTAGAGACTTTGAATTTACTCCCGACAACCGGTGGCCGTTCGCCCCTGGGATGCATTGAAATGATGATAAGACTTGGAAAATCGCTTTTGTTGACGCCATGTTTGGTGGCTACGGTGCTGGCAGGTCAGAGCCAGGCGCCGCCCCCCAAAGTCGCCCCACGAACTCTTTCGCCGTTCTTTATGCCGGCAAGCGCCGCTCCGAAGAAAGTCGACGCAGATGGGTTTTTGAGACGGTGGTTGCTCCTTGAGCCCATTAATAAGCCCAGCCGGACAAACACCAATCTCACGAGCGTGTATGTCCGGAAGACGCTTTACACGGAGTACTTTCCCGACCAGTTCAAGGTGATTCCTCACGATGGCGATAAGGTCAAGGTTGCCGATCAGGAATTAACCTGGCATGCCCTCGATTCCGCCAACTTCAATGTCAAGTTATTCCGCATGGCTTACGGCCTGAACAAGGCGACGTACGGCATCGTTTGCTGGGCGGTGACCGTCGTCGATAGCCCGCGCGACATGAACGACGTTCGACTGTCCGTCGGGTCGAACTCGGCTTCCGTCTGGTGGTTGAACGGCGAGGAGACCGTCGATCTGTTCAACGATCGACACATGATCGTAGATGACGTCGTTTCGAAGCGACTCACGCTCCATAAGGGCCGCAATGTGCTACGGGGAGGAGTCATCAACGGTCCCGGCTTAAGCGACTTTTGCGTTCGCTTCATCGACGAGAACGGTCGCCCGATTACAGATATCGCCACCCGCCTGGAGTAGTCGGGCCGGCGGTTCCGCAAGTTAGTTTGAAGGAGTTTTCGTGAGAATCATCATTTCATTTTGGATCGTTGCCGCCGTGCTTGCATTTTGTTTGGCGCTTGGGGCCAGAAGGCAAACTGGTGAACCTTACATCCACGATCCCTCCACCGTAATACTGTGCGACGGCAAGTTTTACGCGTTCGGCACCGGCGGAGGCGGCCTCATTTCCGACGATGGATGGGTTTGGCATGGAGGGGCCGTACGGCCAGGAGGGGGACTGGCGCCCGATGTGATCAAGATCGGCGATCGATACTTTGTGGCCTACGCCTCAAAAGGAGGCGGCATGTCCGGTGGCCATGCGGGCGCCATCAACACCATGTGGACAAAGACCCTTGATCCGAAATCTACCGATTTCAGCTTTCACGACGACACGATCGTCGCCACGACCGACGGCGTCGAGGACGCCGACGCAATCGATCCGTCGTTCCTTTATGCCAAGGGGCGGCTATGGCTCACGTACGGCACGTACTTCGGCTATATCCGCCTCGCCGAGCTCGATCCCAAGACCGCAAAGCGAATTCCGGGAAACAAGGCGGTGAATATCGGCATCGATATGGAAGCGACCGACATGATGTATCGAGACGGCTGGTACTACCTGTTGGGCACGCATGGGTCATGCTGCGATGGCTCGAACTCGACGTACAACATTCGAGTGGGCCGATCTCGAAAAGTGACGGGCCCGTTCCTTGACAATATAGGCGTCGACATGCTCCGAGGCGGTGGCAAGCTTTTCGTGGCCGCGAGCGGCCGGCATTTCGGACCAGGACATTTCGGGTTGCTCGATCTTGGCGACGGCGTTCAGAAATTCTCCTGTCACTACGAGTCCGATTTGGATCGCGGGGGCCGCAGCGTGCTGGCCATCCGTCCCCTAATGTGGCGAGACGGTTGGCCGGTTGCCAGAGATAATTTCCAGGAAGGCGTCTACGAAATCCAGTCCGAACGAAGCGGCTATGCCCTGGAATTGGGTGTGGATTTCGTACGGATGGCGCGCAGCGGCGGCGGATTTGGCCGTCCTCCTGCCGGGCCGGTACAGCCGGTTCCGGGGCAGGAACTATCACAGGTCTCGGCAGATTGGCCGGCGGGCAACATCGAGACTCGTCTCGGCAATTACATGGTCCGGCCCCACCAAAAGTGGAAAATCACGCCGGTGGATGGAGTTGGCGGCTATCCGGGCTCGCCCTTTTTCAAGATCTGTATCGAGGGCACCGATCGTACGCTTGCCGCCACTGCCGACAACGAGGTCATTGCAGTCCCTGCCTATACGGGCGCGCCAGAACAGCTCTGGCGCATCGATCAACTCACAGACGGGACTTATCGGATCATGCCCAAAGCCGTCACAGGTTCAAAGGAACCTTGGGTTTTGACCGCTGCCGGCATGAGCACGCCTACCCTGGCCAAGTTCGACCCGAATAGCGATAAGTCGCGATGGACGTTCAACAAACCATGAAACCAATCTATCGAATCGGATTGAAAGGCTGTATTGCAGCCATCGCGGTGCTGTCATTTTCGGCGGCATTTGGCCAAAACGGTAATCCCGACCCAAAGTTTCAGATCTATCTGTGCTTTGGCCAGTCGAACATGGAAGCTGCCGCCCGACCCGAAGATCAAGACAAGGGCCCGGTAGACCCGCGATTCCAAATGATGTGTGCCGCCGATATGCCCGCCCTAAATCGAACCAAGGGGAATTGGTATGTCGCTGAGCCGCCGCTCAATCGCCAAGAGAACCGAATGGGGCCCGTCGACTTTTTTGGCCGGACGATGGTCGAAGCCTTGCCCAAGGACTACCGGGTCGGAGTCATCAACGTGTCGGTCGCCGGGGCAAAGATCGAGCTCTGGGGCAAGGATACGTACGCGAACTACATTTCGACTGAGGCGCCGCAGTGGATGAAGGACATGGTCAAGCAGTACGACGACAACCCATACCAGCGCTTAGTCGACATGGCCAGAATTTCCCAAAAGGACGGAGTCATCAAGGGCATTCTTCTACATCAAGGCGAATCCAATTCGACGGACAAGGATTGGCCCATGAAGGTAAAAGCCATCTATGACCGCCTAATGAGCGACCTGAACCTCAATCCCAAGGACGTACCCTTGCTCGCCGGCGAGTTGAAAAGCCAAGAGGAGCATGGCGTTTGCTTTGCCTTCAACACCGATATTCTGCCAAACCTGCCAAAGGTGCTGCCAAACACATATATCATCTCGTCCGCCGGTTGTAAGGGAACTCCCGATCCCTTCCACTTTTCAACTGCGGGCATGCGCGAGCTGGGTAAACGGTATGCCCTCCAAATGTTGAAGCTCGAAGGGTTCGCGAAGTGATGTGAGAGTCCTGCAGAGGTACCGTTCCGCTTCAGGACCCTTACCAACACTCGAATCGCTATGCCCTAATGTAGCCGTGCATGCGTAACCACGAAGCAAAGGCTTCAAACCAGCCGGTGCTGGTTGTTTCCTTTGGATACATCCCGAAGCCGTGCCCACCCTGTTCGTAGAGATGGAACTCGACTGGCCGCTTGGCTGCTTTCCAACTGTCGATGAGGCCGTATCCGGCATTTCCGAAGATGGGGTCATCTGCCGCCAGTGCTATGAACAGCGGCGGGGCATTACGGGGAACCTTGACGGCGTTGAGCGGACCGTAAATCGTCCCGATGAAGGCAGGGTTGACGTCCCTGCCGTACAGGGCTGTGGACAAAGTAAGCATAGCCCCGGCCGAGAAGCCGACCATCCCAACCTTGGTCGGGTCGACGTTCCATTCCTGTGCCCGGGAGCGGATCATTTCAAATGCCGCGGTGGCATCGGCGATCTGAGGCGCCAAAGCTACCGAAGGGTCCTCAGAACCCGGAGCCGGACGCCTGCCCGCGGCCGAAAACATCTGTCGCATCGATGTTTCAAATCCAGCCATGTCTGCCGGCGTCGGATTGAGCCGATACTTTAAGACGAACGCCGCAACCCCCTTTTTCACAAGGGCCTTCGCGACGTTCCACCCCTCGTTCTCCATGGACAGCGTGCGAAACCCGCCGCCTGGAGCCACGATTACCGCCGCCCCCGTTGCCCTGGACTTGGACGGCAGGAAAGGCGTAAGCGTCGCAACGCTCACATTGCGGGCGAACATACTACCGTACTGCGAGTGCCATGCCTCCTCGGCTGTCGCTTCAGGAAGCTTGCCGGTAGGGATGACAATGGCATTTGGCTGCTTCGGGGTGGCGATAGGCGTCATTTTGTCGTTCTGAGCGATCACGAGATTTGAAACTGTTGACGTCAACATAATGAGTGCAAGTTTTGAAATGGGCTTCATAGTCGAATTGGAATTCCGGCTGGATTTGCGTAGGGAGTTCGAAGGAAAGCTTGTATCCCGGTCCGCAGCCGTACGGAAAGTCTACTGTACATACGCGGGCAAGGCCAACCGACCGTCTTGTTTTCGTGGCGCCAACTACGCCCCGGAATCTATATTTCAGCCTCGCGTCTTACTTAATTCAGGTCAAACAAGTATGCTGGCGGAACGGGTTGGGACAATGGCGATTTACCTTCAAATACCGAACGTTCCTGGGGAAAGCACCGACAAGGGCTATATAGGCCAATTCGCGGTTTCGTCCTTGTCATGGGGCGGATCGAACAACGCAGTTATAAAACCGAGTGGTGATTTTACGACCACCTTCACCTCAGTAAGCGTTTCGAAGCTGGCAACCATAAGCTCTCCTACTTTGATGCTTCTCATGGCGATCCCGAAGGACATTGGGACAGTTGTGATTACCCTCGCAAGCAAGGATAGTGGTCGCATCAGTCCATGGGGAATATATACGCTGTCGAACGCGGTGGTTACCGGATTCACCCAATCATCGAGTGGCGACAATCCAGTGGAGGACATGACCTTTGCTTTTTCGGGAATCTCGTATCGACAAATCACCTACCGCAACACGGGCAGCATAAGCGGAGATGAGACTCACAGCTGGGATCTCACCACAGGCACGGGCAGCTAGTTCGCTCTAAAATCCTATTAATTCAAGCCACCCCAGCAATCCTAGCTGGGCCGGAGTTCAGTAACTTATGGAAACAATCGACGAGGGCAGACAATGCACTGAGGCCACGAGCAGCGTGCTATCGCGCCGCCAAGTCCTGGTTGGCGCTGCTTCGGCCGCGCTTGTTGCCGCGGCGCCGGCCGCTCTGGGCGTATCCGGAAAGGCCGCGACGACGAAACGGCCGGAATTCAGTGCTGAGGGCTTATCGCCTGAATGTCCGATTCGACGGTACATGGCCGCATCGGTTTGTCTTCAAGACGGGCGTATTCTCGTAACCGGGGGATTCAGCCGCCCGGCTACCGCAGACTCGCAGCCTTTGGCTATGAACTCGGCTGTGATTCTGGATCCAAATACGGGCGCCTGTATCGAAGCACCGCCAATGAATATTCCGCGCGCCCGCCATGCCGCGATCTTGCTGCGAAATGGGCTCGTCGTCGTGATTGGCGGAATATCGCGAGCGCCGACTGCGTCGGTGGAGGTCTACGACCCCCAAATGAACGCCTGGAGACTGGCTGACCCGCTCGACCAACCGCGATACGACCACAGCGTCGCCTTTGACGGGGTGAATATTTTCGTGTTGGGGGGCAGTTCCCAAACGATGATCAGCACCATTGAAGTAATTCGCGTGGGAGCCGCCTCAAGTTCTCAGCCGTTCTAGCGCACTGGAGTCCAAAACAATGTCGATCTACCTTCAAATTCCAAATCTGAGTGGGGAGGGTATTTCCAGAAGCTATCCAAACCAGTTTGGGCTTAATACCTTGTCGTGGAGTGGAATGGTTGCCCAAAGCTCAAATGTCTCGGGTATGACCAATTTCACGTCTCTAAAAGTCTCTAAACTTGCATCGATACACTCCCCGACGTTGATGCTTTACATGGCGAGTCAGCAGAACCTTGGGACCGTAGTGATCACCCAGACGAAGATTGGCAATACCAAGGAAATACCAGTAAACGTGTATACACTGGACAATGCATTGCTGACCGGCTTCTCGCAAACAGTCGACACATCCGTAGTTCCGCTTGAGGAGATGGTCTTTATCTTCTCACGAGCTACGCTCACACAATTCGCCTACAACATATACGATGAGCAGACAGCACGGGATACGCACTCCTGGGATGTTCGAAACAACGTGGGTAGCTAGCTCGCTCTTCTAGATTACGGAGACTAAGACTATGTCGATTTTCCTTCAGATACCGGACGTCACCGGAGAGAGCACCATCGAGGGTTTTATAGGTCAGTTCTTGGCGGGGTCTTTATTCTGGGGTGGTGCAAGTATTTTAGGTCAGGGGATTAAGCCTACTTATAAGACAAGTCCCACAGGAGTAAGCGTTTCGAAACGTGGGACCATAAATTCTCCCACCTTGATGCTATTGATGGTGAATCAGAAAAAGCTCGGGTCGGTTGTGATTACCATTTCAAAGGAGCTGGCGGGCAAGAGCCTTCCCGTCCATGTGTATACGCTGTCCAATGCGTACCTTATGAGCATGTCGCAATCTACAAATAACCAAAATCCGGACGAGGATCTGACCTTCAATTACTCGCGAGTTACCTACAAGCAAATCTACTACGACAACGCGGGAATCAAAACGGGTGACGAGACTCACTACTGGGATGTCGCCACAAGCAAGGGAGCCTAGAGGCAACTCCCCGGCGCCATCTCCTACGGCCTCAGGGCGGTACGCTTCATCGTGAAGTGACGTGTCGCAACCTCAATGTCCGTATACCGACGATTAATGTTGCGTCGAAGCGCCCTTATTATCGAAAACAGGCGAAAACAATAATAAAGGTGCATTTTAAGGTAGTAATTATCGTCAGCGTGGAACAGACCTCAAGACGAGCGGCGAATGCCGCTGCTATCCAAGGTGGGCCTCGTACATGCGCAGCTTGAGACGATCCATCCTTTCCTTGACGGCAACGGACGTGTAGGACGGCTCCTCATAACGTTCTTGCTTTACGAACGGCAAGCACTCAAACGACCGTTGCTGTATCTGTCTCACTTCTTTAAGCGGAATCGATTGGAGTATTACGATCGACTTCAGGCAATTCGCGACAAAGGGGATTGGGAAGGTTGGCTACGCTTCTTCTTACAAGGGGTGGCACTGGTGGCAAATGAAGCCACCGACGTTGCGCGAGGGATTGTAACCCTGCGAGAAGAGCAGCGTGGTGTAATACAGGCTAAGTTCGGTAGGACAACAGCGGACGGGCTTCGCCTTCATGAGCAACTCTTTCAGCATCCATTCGTGAGTATCAACCTCGTGCAGAAACTCACGGGCAAGGGGTTTTCCGCAGCCGGCAGGCTCGTCGGGCAGATGGTGGAGTCCGGAGTTCTGAGAGAAATCTCGGGACGCGCTCGCAAGCGCGTCTATCTGAACGACCGTTATTTCAGCCTATTCGACGACGCCCCCGGTACCTTGAGTCGATCCGAATCTGGAACCATAACCAGCTCAACCTAACCGAGCGCGGGTTCAAGAAGACGCGCGTTTACGGAACCTCCGACGGTGTGGAGTGGTTCTGCCTGACTTCGGGCGAGGTTGTTCAACTCCCCCGCGCCACCGGCGCCGCCCTCGCCGCCGAACCCACCGACGACAACGACGGCGCAAACGGCTACGGCCTCAGCGCAGTCCGATTCATCGTGAAGTGAGGCAGTCGGCTGATATACTGACGGGCAGACGGAGGTTGACCCATGATGACCGTTGAAAACGCGGTTTCAAGCGATCCTGAGATTCTCGGCGGAACCCTATGTTTCTCTGGCACCAGAGTTCCGATTCGAAATCTGTTCGACTACCTTCAGGGCGGGAGCGGCATCGACGCCTTCCTCGAATCCTTTGACTGGATCTCTCGCGAGCAGGTGACCACTGCTCTGGAACACTCGGCTCACGCCTTGGAAGTGGAACCGGGCAAAAGTCACGCTGCATGAAGGTGCGCCTTGATGAATGCGTCGACCCAAAGGCGCGGCAATTTTTCTCTACTGAGTCCCCCGGCTTATTCGGTGTTCTTTGCGTTGTGCTGAGTTTGGCGATGCGAGATTTATTCTTGCCGAATGGCGACGGTAAGAGGCTAGCCCGGTAGCATTATGCTTCCCATGCGAACCACAAGAAGGATGTTTGAGATGCGGGTCTCCCTACGCGGAACCGACCCACTTGTTTGGCGTGAGTTTGGGGCGCCTGCCAACTACACGATAGAAGACCTACATGAAATCCTCCAGATTGTGATGGGTTGGCACAGCTATCATTGCCACGTGTTTCGGATTCCTGGAAAGGAATACTCCTGTGACATCGGGTTAGAAGGTGTCAGCTCGCAATCGATACAACTCGCTACTGCGTTCAAGAAGAGTTCAGGCAGCTTCGAATACGTTTACGACTTCGGTGACTATTGGTGCCACGACGTCACACTGGTACGCGGCTTGATGGCCAGGGAAGAAGATCCGCCCCCGCTCTGTTGGGATGGGGCGATGGCGGGCCCACCGGAAGACGTCGGAGGCATCGCCGGTTTCGCAGATTTCAAACGGATCCTAGAGGACCCTATGCACGAGGAGCGCAATGACTGGCAAACCTGGGCCGGATCGACTTATCGGCCAGACTGTTTCAGCGCAAAGCAAGCAACAGCGGGCCTGATCGGCTGGTGGCGATGCAGGTCGAGACTAGGGAATTACATCAACACGCATCTTCAGACAGCGGGCATCGACGGAAAGAGTTAATCAAGCCATAACCAGCTCAACCTCACGGAGCGCGGCTTCAAGAAGATGCGAATTTACGGAACCTCCGACGGCGTGGAGTGGTTCTGCTAACCAGGTCCGAGGTCGTCCAACTCCCCCGCGCAACCGGCGCCGCCCTCGCGGCAAGTACCAACTTTTTCAGCGCCGTCTCCGAGCACCTCATCCGCTCCGTAGTCATCGCCGCCGAACCCACCGACGCCAATCACGGCGCCAACTGCTAAGGCCTCAACGCGGTCCGATTCATCGTGAAGTGACGTGCACTAAGCGGGTCTCAGTCGGAGAACCTCGATTACCGATGCGGCACCGACTCCGCCCTGCTATGGCCGTGAAGCAGGGTCGGGCATCAGCTACGTACAGGTTGTAAACTCTGGCCAATTCCGTGAACCATCATGACCTTGAAACTAGGCGCGAGGCAGTGAGTTGAGCATAGAAATGCCGACATCTCGAATAAAGGCGGTGGTGGCTGAGATCATGGCCTCCCCCTTGGTGAAAGGAACACCTACTGAACGGTTCTGCGATTTGAGCGAGCATCAAATCTGGGGACATATTGATCAAATCCCTGTCGAAGACGCTGGACGCATAATAGGCATTTGCGATAGGCCACTAAATCCAAAATCTATCCTTGGGGACAGCATGATCGGGATCAGCAGTGACATGTTGGTGTCAGGTGACACGAAGATTTTGAACCTATTCGATGCGGACTGGGATAATCACCCATTCTTCCTTGTCGTCGAGCAAACAAGCATGGTTGGCATAGTTACCCCAAGTGACCTGAACAAACTTCCCGTCTATGCGGCGATTTTCGATTTGATCGCTCTTTTGGAAGATCGGTTGACCAAGTTCTTGGATCGAAAACCCACCAATGACATGCGACTGAATATTTTCAGCCCAAGAGAGTTGGGCCGAACCAATAAGGCGTTTGCAGCATTGAAACGAGGCGGCTTCGACATATCCAGGCTTCAAGTTCTCTACCTAGAGGAGAAACTGAGACTGTACCTACATGAGCAACCTGATAGGGATTTGACGAACGAGTCAATTGCTGCTGTAACAGAGCTAAGAAACAAGGTTACGCACCAGAATCCACTGGTGAACTCGATTGACCACATTGCAGGACTGGGGACTATCCTGCGCTTACTTCTCAGTATCATTTCAGCCCTACCGGCAGCGACAGAAGTCCCATGAAACGGCCCGGGAAGCTGGTCGAGGTAGCGCCTAAGCGCATATGGACCACAATTATGTTGCCTTCACTTGAAATCCCTATCAGATACAAGCCCTCCGTTGAAACTTAACGGTCGAACCCGAAACCGTGCTTAAGGGCTGTGTATGTCGGATTACGGACTCCGGAGCCGGTGGCCTATACTTTCCAAGAGAGTAGCAAAATTCAGCTATCACCTTCCTGCGGATGCCTTCCCTATAGATGCCGTCGATGACCGAGGCAATTCGCGCGAAGTCCTCGATATTCCGCGTTGCCAGAGGCGCGCCTCGGCATCGTGCGACGGAGGCGATCTGATCGTCGAATTGCGCGATTGGCCGCCCTGACTTTCGGCGGTCGGCGACGATTTTCACATATGCAATCGCGGCGGCTTGATCAAAGGATGGTCAGGACAGGCTCGCGGCTGAGCGCGCTCCAGATGATGTCCCTCGCTTCTTCTTCCTTGTACTGCCCATGGGCGGCACCTGCCAGGTTTGGCCTTCTGCCCTGACTCCGTCATGGCTATAGGCAGCGGTAACACGCGTTAGACACGGCTACCGAGTCCGCGTCCGCTAAGCAAAATGTACATTGCTGAAGTCCGCTGTAGGAAACTCTTGCTGTGCTTCCTTTAGCGCGAGCTTGAAGTCGTCTTCGCTGTCGTACGCATAACCTACGAATCCGATCCCGTTCAGGGACTTCTCGTCACGGCCAAGGCGCTTAGCAAGATCGCTGTACTCCGAACCGTCTGACGAAAGATAAGCGATGTCTTTCCCAGAAACAGTAGCCACAACGATCATCCTCTGACGGACATCCGGGATAAGCCGGACTTTCAACCCGGAATCTCGTAAACGGATTTCTGCTGTTGCAAGAGCCTGCATGAACTCAAACATCGACGTTGGATACTCGCTCGTTTGTATTGCTACAACGAACTCATCATGCCGCTTAAGAACGTGCTCGCCATCGAAGTCAGCCTTTGGGCCGGACGCCAGTGCTTGGTCGAGTTCGGAGCGAATAAGGTCGG
>Ga0206860_10068_pt2 | contig 22083 bp, 9 predicted proteins | sample Alteio_BWOrgCont_44_FD_152624 | JGI IMG/M metagenome (GOLD analysis project Ga0206860, IMG submission 152624) | Enriched cells from forest soil in Barre Woods Harvard Forest LTER site, Petersham, Massachusetts, United States -... | ecosystem: Environmental > Terrestrial > Soil > Temperate forest >...
GTCTACCGCTAACACCGTCGCCCTTCATGGCGCGACGAGAACCAGCCCGCTTCCCGGCGCCAACTTCACCTTGCCGGGCGGCGGCTTCGGGACTGAAACGCTCACGGATGAAAGCGGGGCCTGCTTGGGCAAAGCGGCTGCGCCATTCGACTGAGGACAGGAGTTCGCCGAGCTGGGCGGCGAGTTGCGGCACGGGAGCTTCATCGAGCACAATGGCCGAATGGCCTTCGCTAACTGCTTCAGGTGCGCCGCCGACTCGCATGGTTGCCGCGGCCACGCCCAATGCCTGCGCTTCGATCAGCACGTTGGGGAGGCCCTCGGTCTTGGACGAGAGAAACAACACGTCCATTGCCTGCATCCAGGGTTCGATCGGCGTGTGGCGGCCGACGAAGTGGATTCGATCGGCAAGTCCCTCCTGTCGTACCTGATCTATCAGCTCCGGCATCATCGGACCGTCGCCCACCAGGATGCCATGGAAGCGCGGATCACGCCGGGCCAGTTCGATGGCAGTCCCCGTCCACAGTTCGGGGCGCTTCTCGAAGGAGCAGCGCATCACGCCGCCCAACACGGGCGCATCTGCTGGAATGCCGAGCGACGTACGGATTCGTCGTGATTCGTCCGGAGAGACGTTAGCCTGAATCGCGGCGAGGTCGCAGGCGTTGGGAACCACGCCGACGGTGCCCTCGGGGAGACCGAGCCAATCTTCATAGTCGCGCGCGCCGTTGAACGAGTTGCCGATCATGCTGATGCCAGGGCGCTGCAGCATCGCGCGGTAGGCCCCATGAAAGAACGGCCGTGCGCGCTGGAATTCGATAGGTCGGGTGCTCCGGATACCGAACACGATACGCGGCACACCGGCAAGGACAGCCGCAAGGCCGCCGGCAACAGCAATCATGTCTTGCCACAGATGCACGACCTGAGGGCGCTCTCGGACCAGAAGCACGTAAAGCGGAAGAGCGATGCGCTGCGCCTGCGGGGGCAGGGAAGACAGGGTCCGGATATGGGCGCGCAACTCGGGGCGCTCGGCCAGCAGTTCGCGCCATGCGCCCTGGGTATGCAGTGCCTTGAGCTCGCGCACTGGGACGCGGCTCTGGTCGAGGCGCGGCAGGAAGAAGTCGCGCTTGAGGGCGGGAGTGAGGTCCTCGGCGATCAGCTCGACCGCGAGGTCTGGCCGCAGCTGCGTCAGTGCATTGCAGGTCAGGATGACCTGACGCTCTGCTCCGCCGGCGGCAAGCGTACTCGTCACTTCGAAAATAACGGGCCTGCACTGCGCGGCATCGAGGACGGGCAACCGCTGCACGGCCTCCTGGTATACGAGGTCGGGGAAGCGGCCTTGGATCGGTTCGACTGCGCCGTTGGCTATCTGTGTCGGGCGCACGCTGTGGAAAGCGGCCGCGACCTGAGCAAACAGCCGAACGGTGTCTATGGGGCGATCGGCGGGCTTTTGCAGCTCGAGGAGTTGGGCCCAGGCGCGGGCGAAATCGCCCTCTTCGACGCTTTGCCGAGCGATCACCTGGCGCGCGATCGTCGCGCCGGTTGCGGATTCCAGACCGTGCTCCGCCAACGCAGCCGCTTCGTCTCCCTTGCCGGTTGCCTCAAGGATATAGGCGAGATTGGCCGAGGCATCGGCTCCTCCATCGCCGAAATGCGCTCTTGCCCGTGTCAGCAACTGGTCGAGGTCGGCTGGATTCCTCGAGCGCGCCACAAGTTGGGCGGCAGAGCGCCAAAAGTGAATGCTGCCGGGATGGTGGCGCGAGCCCTCGACAAAGGCGTCCATGGCCTCGACGCGCCGGCCGAGGCCGAGCAATATCGAGGCCTTGCGCCTGAGGGCCAGCTCGCTGCTTGCATCGACCGACAGAACGCGGTCGCAGATCACAAGCTGCTCCGCAGGGGCAATGCGCCGGCGTTCGGCGCACACCAGGATGCGTACCAGTAGGAACATCGACTCGGGATGCCGTGCGGTGCCGGCCTCGAGGGTCTCGGCTGCCTGGTCGAAATGTCCAAGATTGGTGAACAGATCGGACAGGTGGCCATAGTTCTCGACCAGATCGGGGGCGTCGGCGATGGCCCGCTTGAAGATCGCGATCGCCTCTTCTGGCCGATCTTTCCTGTAGGCTAGCGTCGATCTGAGCCAGGGAAGCTGCTGGTTCTTCGGCTCGACCTCTTCAAGCCTCTGGATGTAGCGCTCGGCCGCCTCGAAATCGCGGTACTTGAGATAATGGCGGCCAAAGAAGCTCAGGCACTCCGCGTTCTGACGGCTGAGCGCATAGACCGCCATATAGCGCTCGAAGGTGGCGTCGTCGTCTCCACGGAATTTTGCGACCCGGGCATGGAAGAGGCGCGCATCGAACTGGCGGGAATCGTTCCACACCACAATCTGATCGAAGAAAGCTTCGGACTGCAGCCTGCGCCCGTTGTTGTACAGTAGCCTGCCCTTGTAGAAGGCAACTTCCTGCGGTGTCAGCCGTCCCTGCCAATCGCGATCGAGCCAGTCGAGCGCGCTGTCGATACGGCCTGCCCGCGCCAGGGCATCGGCGATCTTGTGGATCTCAGTGATCCGCGGCGGGGTGCCGACACCTTCAGCGAGCCGGTCGAGCAATCGCCCGGCCTCGTTTGTGGCGGGCAGCCTGTCGACGGCAGCAAGGTAGTCGGCGAGCGCCCCCGAACCGACCGGATCGTTCGAAAGCAGCGGTTCCAACACATCGGCCGCGGCTCCGTGCCGACCGGCCTTTATCAGGACATGGCCCAGCGCGCGCCTGCGCGGCTGCGAGCCCGATTCGGCCGACATCAGCATCGCAAGGTATCGCGCGCTGCTGGGAAGGATGGCGGCATGCTCGGCCACCTGGGCGCCGAGTTCAATCGCGGTCTTCTCGCCGGGCGAACGGCGCAGTATCTCTTCGACCAGATCGAGTGCCTGGTGCGGATGGCCGTCGCGGAACAGGGCGAACGCCCGCGCACATTGCTCCCGCGCCCAGGACGAAGGAGCCAGGGTTTTTTGATTTTGAGCGGCCCCTGTCATTCTGCAGTTCGCCTGTCGTTCAACCCGCGGCGCGCAGCTCGTGGACCGGCTTGCCGACGACATTGATATCGAGCGCTCCGGGCTCGCGGCGGTCGATGAATGTACGATACCACAATTCGAGGCAAACGAGCTGCCACAGCCTCTTGCCATGCTCCTCACGGCCGCTCATGTGCCGGCCTAACATGTTCCGGATGAAATCCTCCGTAAACAGTCCACGCTCGAGGAAACGGCGGCTGGTCAACAGGTCGGTGGTGAATTCGCGAATCTCTCCCCGTAGCCAATGTCGCATTGGAACGGAGAACCCCTGCTTCTGGCGATAGAGCACCTCGGGCATCACAAACGGCTCAAGTGATTTCTTCAGGAGAGCCTTCAGTTCGAGCTGGCCGGCGCGCTCGAAGACCCGTTTGTCCTGGGGCAGGCTCGCCGCCCAATCGGCGAGCTCATGGTCGAGGAAGGGACTTCTGACCTCAAGTGAGGCGGCCATCGAGGCAATATCGGATTTGACCAGCAGATCGTCCGGAAGATAGGTCGCCATCTCCACGCGTGAACAACGGTCGATTGCATCTGCGGGGATCGCGTCTTCGAGCAGCAGTCCGAGCCTGTCGTTCGAGGAGTTGAACAGATATTCGGCAAGATTTGGGCCGTAGCCGCCGATTTTATGTTCCTCGCGGAAGCCGGCGACGGTACGCACATAGGCGTCACGGTAGCGACGGCTCGCTTCCTCGTCATGCATCGTCGAGTAGGGCAACGGGCGCCGGATACCGGCCTGCGCGTTCAGCACGGTCGAATGGAAGCGGGCATAGCGTGCGTAACCGAGGAAGGTTTCGTCGCCGCCGTCGCCGGTCAGGGCGACCGTTACGTGGCGGCGCACTTCGCGTGACAGTGCGTACGTGACGAGTGCTGAGGAATCCGCGTACGGCTCGCCATAATGCCAAATCAGTTTCGGCAGTTCGCCGATCAGGTCGTAGTCCATGATGAAACTGTGATGCTCGGTGCCGTAGCGCTCGGCGACCTTGAGGGCGTGCTGGGTTTCGTTGAAACCCTCGAGCTCGAAGCCGACACTGAAGGTCTTGACTGGCTGGCTGCTCATGCTGGCCATACGCGCGACAATGCCGGAAGAATCCACGCCGCCGGAAAGAAAGGCACCCAGTGGCACATCCGAGACAAGACGACAGCGCACCGCGTCGTCGAGTCGTTCGATCAGCTCGTGCGCAAGATCGTCGACCGAAAGGCCTGCCTTCGCGGAATCCATCCCTGCCAGGGTCCAATACCGCTCAAGCCGCGGAGGCCTGCCCTCGGTAGAGATCAGATAATGCGCCGGTGGCACTTTCTGGACACCCTCGAAGGCCGAGTCAATGCCGAGACAGTAATTGAAAGTGAGGTAGTCATGGACAGCGTCGAGGTTGACCTTGCGCTCGAAGCCCGGCCACTCGAGCATCGACTTGATCTCGGAGGCGAACAGGAGGCAATCGGGGCGGTCGGCGTAGAAGAGGGGCTTCTTGCCGAAGCGGTCGCGCGCCAGCATCAATGTGCGCTGGCGCTGGTCCCACAGTGCGAAGGCAAACATGCCGCGCAGGCGGCGGACGATCCCTTCACCCCAGACCAGCCAGCCGTGCAGCAGAACCTCGGTGTCGCTCTCAGTACGGAAGGTGCAGCCTTCGGCCTCTAGGAGTGTCCGCAACTCTCGGAAGTTGTAGATTTCGCCATTGAAGGTCACCATCACGCGGCCATCGACGCTGCGCATTGGCTGGGCCGCACGGTCGTTCAGGTCGATGATCGACAGGCGCCGATGGCCAAAGCCGGCGGGGCCAACAATCCCGGCACCGCCGCCGTCCGGCCCGCGGTGGTGAACCTGGCTCGTCATTCGTTCGAGCCGGGGGAGCAGGCGAGACGGGTCGATTGCCGTCTTCATCAGCACGCCCGTGATGCCACACATCAGCTCTCTCCAATGACACGTATCACTTAGAATTGGGTGATGATCGTTCCAGCCTCGCTGATCGCGGGATCCAACTCCAGTACTTTGCGCGCCGTGGCCTTGGCCGCCTCGCCATTTCCGAGCCGCGCGTGGCATCGTGCGATCTGCAGGTGATAATGCGCGTCTTGGGGCGCCGATGACGAGAGTTTTTCCCAGATCGGAAGCGCTGCCTCGTAGGCCTTTTCACGCATAAGAGTGCGGGCGAGTATCAACTCGACCTCGCCGCTTTCCGGTTCATGGGCGAGGTAGTATTCCGCGAGCATGCGCGCCAACGGCGATTGCGCCTTGTAAGTCTGCCGTACGGCGTTGAGCAACGTGTGAGTCGCTCCAGAGAACAGCGCGGCAAGAGCGGGATTGCCGGGGGCTTCGGCCACAAAGAACTCGTGGACGGCAAGCGCGACCATTGGACGTCCTTCCTCCAGGGCCTGCCGCGCATTGGCAATCATCATAGATGGGAACTGGCTCAGGGCCTTGTCCGCTTCTAATGTGTAGGGGTTCTTCTGGCCTCGCGCTAATTCGACAACACGACGATAAGCGCCGGTTGCCATTATATGCTCTCCGTTTTGGCGCAAAGCTCGACCGTAATATGCCCAGTAGCGCTGGTTCTCTGGATTGTACCCCGTGGCTTTCTGCAGGAAGGGACGCGCGCCGGCCGGATCATTATCCATCAACCGGTTCTGGCCGAGAGCGAACCACGCCTCGTGGGTCGTTGGATCCAGCATCAGGGCGGTTTCCGCGATTTGACGATCGCTATCGGCGCTGTTGCCGACCAGCGAGGTATCCTTCAGGGTGGCGACAAAGTAGCTTTTGACGCGCCCTATGCTCTCAGTGAGTACTGGGTCCCCGGGATTGAGCGTCCGCAGCGCGCATAGGTAGTGCGCGGCCGCCTTGTCGTCGCGCCTCAGTTCAGAGCGGACGGCCAGTGTGCGCCAATCCTCCGTGGCTGCTTTGGCGGCTTCTCGAATCGGATCATTTTCGGGCCGCGCCTCCAGCAGCATCGACAGCATCTCTGCTGCGGCCGCCAAGCCTTCGCCCTGCGCCAGTCGATGAATCAGGTCCAGTACCAGGATATGGTCGAGGTCGAAGCACCTCGCGATGACGGGAGACAGGCGGTCATATCGGCCAAGGGACGTCGCCGAGTCGAAGTTGAGACGAAGCGCGTCCGTGTTACCGGCATCGAACGCCAGCGCTTTTTCGGAGAAGTGCAACACCTGCTCGGCATGCCCAAGGCGTTGATGGCAACGTGCGGCCTGGAGTGGGGCCTCGGCGTCTTTGGGATTTATTTGTGCGACACGCTGCCAGGCATCGGCTGCCCTGTCCCACTGAGCACGACGATTATACAATCGGCCCAAGGTCCGCAGTGAATCGACATTGTCGGAAGCCAATGCGTTCAGCGCGCGGGCAGCGACTTCGCATTTTTCATCGTTGCCTGAGTTATAATGAACCCGCATGAGAAAGGTCGCCGTTTCAATATCCTTCGGGGCGGACGCAGTCGCGCGGGTGAGCAACGGTTCGGAGAGCGCGTACTCCTTGCGACGATAGCGGATCACTCCGGCATATTTCTGTATTTCCGGGTCATCCGGAAAGTCGTGCAGGGCTGCTTCGATCTGCGAGAGTGCCTCGTCTGAGATGTCCAACATAGCCAAGGCGCGCAGCCGGGAACGCGCCTCCGACGTCAGGCCGGACCCTTGGCCGGCGCTCAAATTTTCTAAAGGCTCCCCCAAGAATTCCCCCAAGACCCCGTTGCCGCTTGCCGTTGCTAAACCAGAGTGAGCGGAGCCACATCGAAAGCGCCGCTGTTCCCAGCCCCACACCACGCCGATCATACAATGCAATTACCGAGATAATTGCATTCACTACCCGCTCAAGGCAAGTAGCATTGCTGAGACTGAAGGTAGTAGGGACGCGGCGTTCTCGCTCCCCGATCTCAGTGCGTTACCGCACGATTCTTTGACTCTGCCTTCACCTCGCACCGCGTCCTGGTCGTGGGGGCGCACGCATACTGCGGCGTGAAAGGCGAGAAAGGCACCGACGAGGTCGCCTTTGAGTTCATGCGCAAATCCTTGTCCGAGATAGTCGATCCCTGCCTGCTCGGCAGAATTCAACAAGTCGGACCTTCCCGGCGAAATGGTCATGGCCCTCGAATAGGCGAGGCCGCCGACAAGTTCTGTCCAGTATTCGGGTTGATGCGCAAGCCAGGCCCGAGCCTCGCTCGGGGATGCGAGTATCATAGGCACCGTAGCCGCTACGGCGTCCGTGATCTTGCCTTGCGCCAGTGTTGCTTTGGCCCTGATGCGCATCGCTTCTGAATCGTCTTCTTTGCGCGTCAACACGATTGCAGCTGAGTCCGCTGCTTCGGCGTATCGTTCGAGTCTGGCGTAGCAGCGCGCGAGCTGGAGGGGTGCTTCGTCATCTTCTGGCTCTCGTTCGCGCAAGTGAGACCAGATTTCGATCGCTTCGGGCAAAGCTCCTGCGTTTACCGCTAGGCGTCCGACGGGTCGCAAGTGAGTGGTATCGCGCTGCGCAAAAGCGACGAGTTGCGGCAGGAGTTTCCGTAGTTCTTCGACATCTTCGTCCGTATCGAGGGCCTGTGCACGGCGCAGCAGTACCGCTTCGGGCAACGGGACGATTTTCAGGATGCGTGTCAATGCCACGAATGCCGCAATACCGGCGCCGCTCCGCAAGATACGGCCGACAGTCCTCGATTTTGCGCCGGCCAGCCGGACCCAGCGTGACGGACCGTGAAGCCAATCCCGAAACAAACCGGAAGGAGGCTTTACGTGCATCGGATTCGGATTATCCAGCACGTTGCTCCCGTCCGGTTGCGCAAGGCCGCTGGACCTTGCCTGGGCGTTTGCTCTTTGTTCGAGTATTGCCTGCGCAAGCTGCTGGACGGCAGGATCGTCCGGAAAGGCCGTCGTGAGAGTGTCGACCAGGGCTGTCGAGAATTCCGCGCCACTGGTGCGGGCCAATCGCCGTACCAGCGTGACAGCTCGGCTGGGGTCGAATCGGTAGTAGGTGGTGATGACGCTGACAATCGGCCAAAGATCACCGTCGCCGATCGAGATGATCGCGTCGATCTTGATGCGTGCTGCCTCACCGTTTTGAGGATTTGCGGCAAGCGCTAGCTGCGCGTAGGTGAGAGACTCGCCATGACGCTTCAGGTGCTCGAGCGAGCGCGCTGCCTGGAATGGTGCTTCGGCGTCATTGGGTGCACTGGCCGTCAGGCACTGCCAGACCGATGCCGAATCGGCCCAGGCGCGTTGCTTGTTGTAGATGCGGCCGAGAGTGCGCAATGCCTCGCCATGATCAGGCTGGAGATGTAGCAGTGCCTGCGCGGCGGCCTCGCATTTGTCGAGCGCGCCGTTGTTGTAATGCACCCGCATCAGGAACAGGCGCGCTTCCGGGTCATCCGGTTTGGAGGCAAGCGCTCGGCAGAGCATCTCCTCCGCAGCGGCTAGCTCCTTCTGACGATAGTGGTATATCCCGACATACTTCTGGACGTCTCGATTGTCGGGGAAGCGATTTTGAGTCCGACGTACGGCTTCGCGATCGCCCGCCATCGCCGCACGACGCAACAATCGCAACTCGCGCGCCGGCGCATCACCGGACCCATCGGCGATTGCACCTTTTTGCGCTGGAGGTCGGCGAGGGAAGAGCATTAGGAGGGACACATACAAGGTAGGCGCCGCTCACGAAGAGTGAACATCATAGCTCCTCTGTACACCCAGCGTTATGAATCAGGGTTGGCCGCTGTCGAAAGCAAAGCTTCGAACCCTATCTGCCCGTACTCAAGTCGTCGTCCGAGTTCGGCGCGAAATGACGTTTCCAAAGCCGCGTTGACGTCAGCCCCCTGAGCCGTCGGCGCGGGCTTCGTCCCTGATGGTAGTGGACTGAAACCGGAATTCGAGAGCTGCAGAAAGGTCTGGACGCGCCGCATAGTCTGGGCCGGATATGCGACGAGTTCTTCATAGTAGATCGTCAAGGCTTTGATTTCGAATAAGCCAAGGAATCGATCGATCCGTTGTCTGGCCAGGAATATCTCATTTACTCTCTTCGCTATCGCGGTGAACGTCACCTCCTTGGGGTCAAGAACTGCTGTCGCTGCCATGTCGTTGCGCCATCGGCCTGTCTGCTCCGCGAGGAAAAGCGAAACGGCTTGGCGAACGACATTGCGTCGTATCAAGTGGATGAAATGCCATTCACTCAGGTGTTGTGGGAATTCGCCGATGGCGAACAAGGGCATCAGCCTGTGAACCAATTCTTTGGTGCAAAAAATCCTATTTGGTGCGTGGTCGCAAACTTTGGCGATGAATGTCGCCTCGTCAGCGCCCTCAGGCATTGCGCGCCCGCGTGATACCGATGAGCCGACGGTCAAAAATTCCTCACTATCGATGCCAAGACTCCGCAATTGATGCGAGAAGTATTCGCTACCCGATCTGCTTGGTGCCAGAAGTACAATACGCCGGTACATACTACGCAACGCATGTCGGCAAGCGAGGGCCGAACCTGTATCCTGCCGCAAGCTGGCAGACATTGGCAGCGAGAATATCTTGTCTATCGTTGGATCGGCCGCTTGTCCTGATTTTTGCTCACGTTGCCCCTCTTTTCGAGCCAACACTGGAAGACCGGCATGATATCGACGACCGTTATGGCGTGGATCTGAATTGTCGCTTGCCGAGAAATAAATCGTATCGCTCCAATGTGAATATTGGCCCTTGCCCAGTTCTGCGATCGCATCATGAATCGAATGCGGCGGTCCAAGTGGAGTTCCGTCTTCGTAAAGCAACAACGACGATCGCATCGGATCTGTCTGTGTATCGCCACCATCCAAATCGACGCGTTGAATCGCAAAGCAATGGCCGCGGTCATGTCGGAAATTGCTCAGCTCGATCAAAATCGGCTTTTGCGGCGTAAGTGCCATGTTCACTTAGAAGTACCCCAAACAGGCGTCGAAAGAATACATCCGCGGCATTGCCAGCATCCTCTCTGCATCAGCTTGGCAAGGTCGTGGTGACGGCCCTAATTCCGTGATTTTTGAGAGCAACTGCAGGTGCATGATGCCATCGAACCGTTTGTCCGTCTTACTTCACATCGACTTTCCAGAAGCCGTGCCATGTTCTTGCGCGCGTGTTGCTACCGTGTATGTACGCCCGTTGGTGTTGGGATCACTTCCATCCGAGGTGGAGAAGTAGAGCGTTCCCTTCCAGAATGAATAGCCTCCGCCGCCCAGCTGGGCGATTCTGTCGTGAAGTTCGTGAGTTGGCCCAAGCTCGACGCCGTTCTCCAGCAACACCAGCGGTGATCGTTGGGGTGCGTCATTCCCATCGCAGCGGCTAGTGAGGGAAGCGACATAGGCGACCCAGCCCAGCGGCGGCCGCGGATCGAAGTGATGATCGAGTCGCATTAGTTCGCTATGGCCAAGGGACGTGGGGGCCGGCGTATCAAGATAGTCTCGGACGAGAACCTCGACAATATTCGCGACAAAGCGGTCATTGACATGAATCAAGTCGCCTTCCCAGACATCGGCGCTGCGCGATACGGTCACCATCTCATAGCTTGGGAAGTAATCCACCCGCTCGAACTTGTCATAGAGTGTCTGGGCCACGGTTCGCAGCACCGCCTTGCTATAGGCATTTGCGACCACGACATCCATCCCTGAGAAAGTCACCCGCAGGGGAACTGGCGAAACGGTCAGGAGGATATTCATGTCCGGGCGGCCATGCTTCAGTAGAAGCCGGACCGCGTGTTCTGCCGCCTTTAGCGTCTCCTGGACATCGAGAATTTTCAAGACGAACCGGTCTTTGGCGCGGCGCATCGCTAAGGCATGTGGTGCTTCCTGAATAGCCCGGCCAGTCTTCTTGTCGAGCCAACATTCGACGAGCCCGAGAGTGATGACTACACAATCAGCATCGAAAACATTCTTGAACACATTGAAGATTTCCCGTCGACGCTGGCGGGCTCGCTGCTTCGTAACTGGAACAAACTCACGTAGCTCGAGGTCGATGACCTTTTTATCCATGATAGGGAACAGGACTTCGTCGGAAATCCGATCGATCTGGCGCGGATTCTTGATCATCGCCAAAGTACGCTCGATTTCCTGCAGAGCGCTCAGCGGTGTAAATTTGTCGAGGATTGCTGGGGCCGGGCTGAATTCCTCTGGTGGCACTCGGAGTGACAACATCGGCACGTCGAAGCCAAACTGCTGCAGATGCGTCTCGATATGCCGGGCAAAGCAGCTGCCGATCGTGAAAATCTTGGCACCTCGTTTCAGGCGGAAGCGGGGGCGCAAGATTGGTGTATATATTGGATCCAACCTCGCCTGATTGCCGCCAGTGGGCCAGCGGGAGGCGGTATGGTTATCAGTTGCATTTGCGAACGCGCGGGGCAGAGGAATCTCAGTCATGATCGGTCTCGCGGGGAATTGTTGAAGGAAGACTAGCAGTTTTGACGCACGCTAAAGCCCCTGGTCACCGGTTCCGTCCGGAATCAAGCAAAGAGGTGCGCCGAGCGATACTGGCTTGAGCGCCCGTCTCCGTCACCTTGGCTGCGAAGTGCGAACAATTTCTAGATGGCACTCTCCGCGTCAGACACCAATGCTGGGTTGAGCGAGTAACTAATTTCGGTCACAATGCAGCAATAGAGTTCGCTGAGATCGTTCGTTAGCTTTGACCTTAGTACTCACGTCGGAATGGACACAAACTGACGAACCATGATTATGGAGCTGAGGTGTTAGCGATTATTCGGACTTCGTTTCGTTCGCGACAGCAAGTGCTAGGGACGATTCTAGTTCCATGATCGTTAGCAGCGGCCAAAACCTCGTTATCTCCTCCGGGCAAGTCGGTACGGGCGACTTCGTTCTCAACGGCGGCGTATTGGTCGTATCGTCCGGCGGTGCCGCCAATGGCACGGCGATCAGTAGCGGGGGGCGAGAAAATGTAGTCGGAGGGGCGACCACCAACACAGTAGTCAATTCTGGTGGCGTGGAAGCCGTTTACGTCGGCGGCGTTCTCAATGGAAGCATAGTGAGTGGGGGCGGCAAGGAAATTGTCTCGTCCGGCGGCGTGACCAGCGGCGCGACACTCAGCAGCGGAAGCGTGCAGTACCTTTTCGGCAGCGGTCTTGCCAGCGGTACGACAATCAGCAGCGGCGGAATGGCGATCGTGTCGTCAGGCGGCGTGGCCAGCAGCACAACGATTAGCAATGGTGGGGTGCAGTACGTATCGGCCGGCGGCGTGGCCGGCGGCGCAACGATTGGAAATGGCGGGCGTGAAGAGTTGGACGGCGGCACGGCAATCTCTACGACGGTTAGCAGCGGCGGTGTCGAGGCTGTTAACGTTGGCGCCATACTCAGCAGTGCTGTCGTCAAAAGCGGCGGAATAGCGATCGTCTCTTCCGGCGGAGCGGCGAGCGGTACGGCACTTAGTGCTGGAGGGCTGCTGTACGTCGTCAGCAGCGGCCTCGCCAGTGGCACAACGATCAGCAGCGGTGGTACTGCGATTGTGTCGGCGGGCGGCGTGGCCAGCGGCACGACGATTGGCCTGGGCGGCCTGCAGTATATCTCAGCGGGGGGGATGACTAGTGGCACGACGGTCGGCAGCGGAGGCCGTGAGAATCTACTGGGCGGTACGGCAATCAATACGGTGGTCGGCAGCGGCGGCGTAGAAGCCGTTTACTTCGGCGGGACTCTCAGTAGCGGCATCATCCAAGATGGTGGCATAGCGATTGTGTCTTCGGGCAGTGCGGCCAGCGGTACGACTCTCTCTAGTGGAGGGTTGCTGTACGTCTTTAGTAGCGGGCTTGCTAGCGGCACGACGCTCGGCAGCGGTGGACTCTTGATTGTATCGTCGGGTGGAGCGGAAAGCGCGACGACGGTCAGTGGCGGAGGTGTGGAGTACGTCTCAGCAGGCGGCGTTGCCACTGGCACGATTATCAGCAGCGGGGGTGTCGAGAATCTTTTCGGAGGAATTGTCGTCAACGCAACAATCGGCGCCGGCGCTCTGCAGTATATTTTCAGCGGCGGCATCGCAAGCGGTGCTTCATTCTTGGATAGTCTGCAGATCATATCGTCTGGCGGCGGAGCGAGCGGCACGACGATACAAAGCGGCAGCGTGCAATACATATCGTCCGGCGGAGTGGCGAGCAGTACGACAGTCGCCAGTGGCGGCCGTGAAGAATTGGATGGTGGTGATGCTGTTGGCACGGCAGTCGGCAGCGGCGGCGTGGAGGTAGTTTACTCAGGAGGCATTCTCAGCGGCAGCATAGTGAGCCAAGGTGGCACGGAGGTCATTCAATCCGGCGGCATGGCCAGTGGCACGATGCTCAGTAGTGGCGGCGTGCAATATCTCTTCAGTAACGGCCTTGCTATAGCCGCGACTATTGGTAGTGGCGGTATTGCCATCGTGTCGTCCGGCGGCGTGGCCAGCGGTACGATTATCGGTGAGGGCGGTACGCAGTATGTATCGACTGGCGGCACAGCGAGCGGGACGACGATCGTCAGCGGAGGTCGTGCGGAGTTGGATGGCGGCAAGGTCGTTGGCGCGACTGTCGATCTCGGCGGTGTGGCCGTGGCCTATTCCGGTAGTGTTCTCAGTGGAAGCGTCGTTAGCAGTGGCGGACAGACACTCATCGAATCCGGGGGCGTTGCCTTAGGGACGGCTATCCTGAATGGCGGCAATGGTATGGCCATTTCCGGTGGCGTGGAAAGCGGCTCAATCGTCTCGAGCGGTGGGACGGACACCACCTTGCAAGGTGGCATCGCGAGTGCCGTGACTTTGAGCGCAGGCACCGAACTGGTGCTTTCCGGCGGCCAGGCTTTCGCAACGACGCTCCTCGGCAATTCACTGGAGATCGTCTCGTCGGGCGGTCTGGCAAGCGGCTCCGTCGTCAGTAACACCGCAACCGAGCTGGTGCGTGGAGGTGTGGCGAGCGCCGCCACGATCCTGACCGGTGGCCTGGAAATCGTCTCGTCCGGCGGCGTGGCCAGCGGCGTGACGATCAGTAGTGGCGGTTACGAGACCGTGTCGTCGGGCGGCTTCGATAGCGGATCGACGGTACTGTCGAGCGGCATGCTCCAGGTGTCGGGTGGCACTACGAGCGGAACGTCGATCGCCAGCGGCGGCATGCTGCAGGCCTTCGGCGGCGCGACCTTGACCGGCCTTTCCTTCGCCTCGGGTGGCACCCTCTACGTCGGTTCGGGCTATGCGCTGTCGGGCGTGGCCCTCAACACCGGCGAGATCGTCGACGTCGCCAGCGGCGGCAATGCTCAGGGCATCGCAGTTCTCGCCAGTGACTATCTCCAGATGCTTTCGGGCGGGACCACTACCGCCACGATCATTTCCAGCGGCGGCCATGAGGTCGTCTCGTCCGGCGGCACGGCCAGTGGCAGCGTCTTCCTGAGCGGCGGCATCTTGGTCGTTGGCGCCGGCGGCAGCGCCATATCGACCGTCCTCTCAAGCGGTTCGGTCGCCAGCGTCACGTCGGGCACGACGTGGAGCGGCACCACCGTGAGCAGCGGCGGCTACGAAATCGTGGCATCGGCCGGCATTGCCCACGGCACGACGGTGGGCGCTTCAGGCACGGAGTGGGTCTGGTCAGGCGGCGCGGCGAGCGCCACGACGATACTGAGCGGCGGCTCGGCGGTCGTCTCCTCCGGCGGTACGATGAGCGCCGGGATTGTCAGCAGTGGCGGCAGCCTGATTGTTTCCGCCGGCAGCGCCAGCGCGACCACTATATTGGGGGGTGGCTCGGCGACCGTTTCTTCCGGTGGCACGACAATCGGCGATGTGCTGGTCGGCAACGGTGCCAGCGCGTTTGCCCGCGAAAGCATATCCAGCGGCGGCGTGGCCTCGGGCACGGTCCTGTCCAATACCGCCGTTCTGGGAGTAGCGTCGGGCGGCCTTGCGATCGGCACCATCGTCCTCAGTACCTACGTCAGCAGCGGCGGCGCCAATGGCGCGCTTACCGTGTCGTCCGGCGGCGTTGCTAGTGGTGTCACGCTCAGCAATGGTGGCCTCGCCTTCGAAAGTGGAGGTGTCGACAGCAATACCGTGATTTCCGCTGGCGGCATCGAGGTTGTGTACAGAGGTCTGGCGATTGCCACCGTTGTATCCGCTGGCGGCACTTTGACCGTGTCCGGTGGTGTCGGCAGCAACGCCACCGTCGGCATTGGTGGGGTAGAGGTCGTCTTCAGCGGTGGTGTCGTCTCGAGTACCACCTTGTCCAACACTGGCCAGTTGATCGTCTCGTCGGGCGGTGTTGCTAGTGCCGCCACGATCGGTAATGGTGGTTTCGTCTTCGAAAAGGGTGGCGTCGACAACAACACCGTGATTTCCATTGGCGGCACCGAGATCGTGTCCAGCGGCGTGGCGAGTGGCACGGTTGTATTGAGTGGCGGCGGTTTGGGTGTGGCTGGCGGCACGGCGAGTGGCACGACCGTCAGCAGCGGTGGTGCTGCGGTCGTCTCGGGTGGCGGCGCCGTTGCCAACAGCGTTATCCTTGCCGGCGGCTCCGAGATCGTGTCGTCGGGCGCAACCATCAACGGCGCCACGGTGGCGGGCGGCACGCTCGAAATCGTCGGCGGCGCCACCGTCGGGGCGAATGCGATCACCTTCACCGGTTCCGGTGGCACGTTGAAGATTGACAGTGCGACCTTGCCGACGGCCACCGTCAGCGGCTTCGTCGCGGGCGATACGATCGACCTTGCGGGCGTGAGCTATGCTAGTGGCGGCATCGCCACGCTCTCGGGCCACACGCTGACCATCGGCGCCGCAGGGACGACCAAGACACTCAATCTCGATCCCTCGCTTACCTATTCCAATCTGTCCTTCGCCGTGACGTCCGACGGGAATGGCGGCACCCAGATCAAGGCGACCGCCGGGATGTCGCTGAATTATCAATTCGATTCCAGCGTCGCGAGCGCGCCGGCGGCGTTCAAGACCGCGCTCGCGCAGGTCGCCAGCACCTACGAGGGCATTTTCTCGAGCCCCGTGACCGTCAACATAGACATCGGCTATGGCGAAGTCTTCGGGACCACCATGGGAACGGGTGTGCTGGGGGAGAGCGATACGTTCCTGAATTCGCAAAATTACTCGACGGTGAAATCGGACCTGATTGCCAACGAGCAGTCGGCGAACCAGATCTCCGCCTATAGCACCTTGCCGTCGACCAGCCCGGACAGCGGTACCCTCTGGATGTCGTTCAACAACGAGCAGGCGATCGGCATCCTCGGCAACAATGCTGTCGGCATCGAGGGCTATGCCGGCTTCGCCTCGATGTACCCGATGGGCTACACGTCCGGCAGCGCACCTTCCGCGGGCTCGTATTATTTCGTCGGCGTTGCCGAGCACGAGATATCGGAATTAATGGGCCGCACGTCGTGGCTGGGTGCCTCGATCGGCGGCACCTCGCCCGACTACAACATCACGGATTTCTGGCGCTATTCAGGCTCGGGCACGCGCCAGACAGGAACCGGAGCGGCGTCCTATTTCTCGATCAACAACGGCGCCACGGACATCAAGGACTGGAACAACTTCCAGACTGGGAACGGTGGTGACCTCGCGGACTGGGCACCTGGTACGAACGACTCCTACAACGACAATTCGAACAGCGGCGTGGTCAACAGCCTGTCCACCGCCGACCTCGAAGTGATGAACGTCATCGGGTGGAACGAGTTTTCCAACGTCGTCCCCGGTGGGCAATCGATCGTGCCGTCTTCGGGGGGGATCGTGGGCGGCAGCACGGAAGCGATACCGACCCAGGGCGGCATCGTCCTGGCCGACACCGACGGCACGGTGCTCGAAACCGTCGTTACTTCCGGCGGTTCCGCCGAGATCCAGGCCGGTGACGCGGATTCAAACGCCGGACTTGTCGCCTTCTCGGGTAATGGCTCTCTCAAGCTCGACGCATCGGTCAATTTCACCGGCGCCATCCAGAATTTCGACTCGACCGATCAGATCGATCTGGCCGACATCACCTTCTCGCCGGCGACCACGCTGGGCTACGCGGGCAACACAACGAGCGGCACCTTGACGGTGAGTGACGGCACCCATACCGCCCAGCTGGTGTTGCTCGGTCAATACGCCGCCGCCAACTTCAACCTAGTCTCCGACGGAACAGGTGGCAGCACCCTGACCGCACCTACGGCGGTGGCCGCTGAGGAGAACTCGCTGCTCACTCAGCCGAAATCCATGTAGGGTTCCCGGCCGGGACAGGCGTGCATGGGAAATTGGGATGCTGGGGAGCACCGCTGGCTGGGGGACCAGGATTCGAACCTAGACTAACCGGGTCAGAGCCGGTTGTTCTACCGTTAAACTATCCCCCAATCGGCCGGTTCCACGTCGGGCGCTCGCTTTAGCGGCCTCGGCTCGTCTTGGCAAGTTGCCAAGTCTCGGCTGCTCAATCGCATCAATTCTTCAGTGAAGCGAACCCTCTGACGATCGGAGGCGCCAATGAGCGAACATTGATATGCGTTCGAGTGCGAGATTGTGTGATGTGCTGGCGAACCAGCCTAGGGGTCATGGGAGAGGTGAAGCCAGTTCGGCCTTTATTTCGAAATGCTCGTCATTCTGGATCGAGCTCATTCATCTTTCGTTCCCTATTCTCAAAATCAGCGAATAGACGCCAAGGGAGACGGCGTCCCTTTTGCCGGCAAAAGAGGTATCAGGGCCGGTGATTAAATGCTAAACTATGGCAAGATACTGAGTAAACGAGGGCAAAATTGGCGCGGGATTTAATGGAAAAAGCCGTATATTCTGCAATTGCAGCTATACTGCTCCCTTGGGCCGCTCACGCACAGGATATCGAGGCGTTACCCGGATTTTATATCGGCGGCGGCGGCGGCATCACTACTCCCGTTAGCAGTCCCAACAATGCATCCGGTATCGGTTGGGTGGGTGGCGTAAAGGCTGGTTATGATTTCGTTGGCCCGCGAATTGACCTGGATGTTGGGTATGGGCAGACCCCGCTCAGTGTGAATATTCCGGGAACGGCGATTAATGGGAAGGGTGCCCAGCTCACCAGCTTGGTTAATGTCTCTTATGACTTTGCTCCAACGTCGAGGATTACTCCTTACATTGGAGCCGGCGCCGGTATTGCGTTTATCGATAGCAATACGTCACTGGGTAGTACGCAGTTTGCGTGGGATGCTCTGATTGGCCTTCGGTACAACATAACGAACTCCTTCACCGTAGGTCTCGAAGGGCGATACGTCGGAACGACTAGTCCGAGTATCACTGTCGCAAATCAGACTGTCTCAAGCCAGAACCAGAACTTCGTTACGTTGCTTGGTTTCGCCTACAAATTCGGGCAGCCACAAGCTGTGGTCGCGCCACCGCCGCAGGCGGCCATTCCTCAGGCCCCTTCATTTATGGTGTTTTTCGACTGGGATCGTTCGACTTTGTCAGCGCAGGCTGTGAACACGATTGGGCAAGCCGCCAGTGCCTACAAGGTGAAGGGCTCCGCCCGCGTCACAGCGGTTGGCCATACAGATAAGTCGGGACCCGATTCGTACAATATGGCGTTGTCCCTGCGTCGTGCGAATGCTGTGAAAGATGTATTGGTGCGCGATGGCGTGCCTGCATCAGCGATCACGGTGATTGGGAAAGGTGAAACCCAACCGCTGGTACAAACCGCGGATGGCGTCCGCGAACCGCAGAACCGGCGCGTCGAGATTGTTGTACAATAGTTAAGCGCTGAAGATGCCCCAAGGGGAGGATGTATTTGTCGAATCTCCCGCTCGTGAAGATTCCAACACCTTGCCTACGATGTAAAGATTGGTCGCTCAACTCCGCCGATTGCTGTGCCAGGAATTGGGTTACCAGTTGAGTTTTGATGCAGCCAATCCCCGGCTGGATTGGAAACTGCGACTGCGATGCACTGTGGCATTGGTCCAATTGCAACGCTGCAAGAGTTTTCCTCGTCGCTACGATCGACTGCACTAACTCTAGTGCGCAACCCACTCCCGCACCAACTTTTGTGCACTAGTGATCTGACTTGAACTCATCTTGGCGCCCACGGCAGTTCGGTTAGCCAGCGCATCTTCGCGCATCTCTTTTTCAGAGTCCGTGAGTATCCCAGACAAGGCGAGTGTGAACCATTTGTACGCTTGCACATAGTCCTGCGGCACGCCTTTGCCGTCGGCATACATTTTACCAACGGCGGTCTGGGCGAAAGCGTCTCCCCGGTCAGCGGCTTTAAGATACCACTTCTGCGCCATTGCCGTGTCAACGGCCACGCCCTGGCCCTTCTCATAGGCAATCGCCAGATGTCGCTGACCACTGCCATTTCCTTGTTCAGCAGCTTTGCTGAATAGGTCAATCGCTTTTGCAAAATCCTGCGGCAAATCCTTACCGCCAGATAAGTACAGCTTGCCCAACTGGTCCTGAGCAACTGCATCTCCCGCCTCTGCATAAAATTCCAAATATCCTGCCGCGCTTGCATAATCTTTTCTAGCCGCCGCGGCCGACGCATCATTGAGCGCCTTCATCCGAGTTTGCTCAGAGGTTTGCGCTAATGCATTAAGCGAACACACAAGCACCACGACAAGAGGAATTGCCGACAATAGTCGCATGAAAGCCCCCGTTATCCGCCCCTACGGATCCCCGAAACATTTGCGGCTTTTCCGAACGTGCGCAAGGCAATTTTGTCTTGCTGCGAAGCGTGGTCCGCGCAGATCGTCATGCGCTATAGGTCATATACCTTTCACGCAAAATGGATCGCGTCTCGACTTGCAGGTAGAGCGAATCGCCAGTCGTGCCCGCGCCTATATTTGGCTCAGTAACTGTATCTCCGCCAGCGTCATCTCACATCGATTCAATGCAGCCAAATCACCAGCTCTGACATGTGGCACTCTGTCAAATGGCGCCTCTTCTCTCACGAGCGCGTGTAGTAACTTTTATACTTTGAATAATATGTACCGTAGTCCGCATATCCATAACGCACGTGCTTGCGTAGATTAACTTGTGAAAGGACTACGCCTATTTGGGAATTCTCCGGGAGCAAGCTTAAGGCGGTGACGGCAAGATCGCGCTCTGTCCTTTCCCATTGGATTAGAAACACGACGTAGTTTGCAAACTGGGCAATGATGCGAGGATCTGAAACAGCCATCAGCGGCGGTGTATCGAGAAATACAAGATCGAACTCATTTGCTAGCGCATCTATGAGGGCGGACATTTTTTCGGAAGCAAGTAATTCTGCCGAATTTTCTGTATCGGCTTTCGCAGGCACATAAAAGAGGCCACTCTCGTCCTCGTGACCGAGAATGTCTTTTAGCTTCTTGGTACCCGAGAGAAATTCGTCAATGGTACCTCCGGCTGCAGGGACAGCTAACAATTTCTGAACGGACGAGCGACGCAAGTCGCAATCCACAATAACGATCTTTTTGTTCGGGTTTGAGCGGGCTACTAGCCGCGCTAATGAACACGAAAACGTCGACTTACCCTCACCGGGAACAGAAGAGGTGATCATGATGACCTTCGATTTCAAATCGACCGAGCTGAGAGAGATTGAAGTTTGGACAGATCTGAGGGCTTCCGCATAAATGGATGTTGGCTCTTCGGTGACGAAGCGAACCGGGCTGGATTTCCCTACGGCAGATCGGGCGAGAGTGGGAATCATCCCGATCAATCTCCGTCCTGTCAGGCTCTCAATTTGCTCGCCTGTGCGAAAGCCGGAGTCGAGCAGTTCGACGAGGCAGGCCCATCCCAGGCCCGCAATCAGTCCTCCCATTAAAGTAATAAGAAGCACTCCGCTATAGCGCGGATACGAGGGCAAATCTGGCAACGACGCTGACGCAAGAGGTCGAACCGTGGCGTGGCGTCCGGCCAGCTCTGCTGACAGTTCGTTTGAGTGTCGTAGAAAATCGCGATAGGTAGCGTTTTCTTTTTCCGCAGTTTGATCGAGCTGTTTTAGTTCAACCTCCTTCTGCTCCAAAGATTTAGCTTGCTGCGTAAGGTTGTAAACCGCCTCTTGGAGTTGCCTCTCTTTTGCCTGTGCGGCAATAAGATCCGCCTCGAGACTACTTGCTATCTTCTTAATCTCGACCGCAATAGCTCCTCTGACTTGGCCTAGTTCCGCCTTGGCTTCAACAACGCGGGGGTGCGTCTCGCCGTAGCGTTGGGACATCTCCGCGACACGACGAGCCGCGTCGGACTCTTGAACGCGTAAAGCTGCGATGACGGGGCTGGTCAGAATCTCCGACGCAGCTCCACGCGACTCGTAGCTAGATTGCAGAGTCTGGAAGGAGGTAATGCGAGATTGACGATCAAGGGCTAGGGCTTGAGCTTGGCTAAGCTGCGAATTTAGTGCGGCCAAGGTCTGAGCAGCGGTTTTGCCGACCGTATTCGTCGAAATGCCATATTGCTCGCGGAATGTTTTGGCCGCATCTGATGCCAAATCTGCGTTGCGCTTCAGCTTTGCCAATTGCTCGCTAATTTGAGCTGCTGTATGCACCGCAGCGTCTTGATCGGCCTTTTCTACTTCTTCTACATATAGAGAGGCGATGGTGTCTGCGATGCGCTTAGCCCTAAAGCGATCTGCGGTCCAAACGGATATTGTGAACGTATTAGACGGCGAATGTTCCCAAATAGATAGTCTCGCGTGTAGCGCTCGCGCAGATTCGTTGTCGTATTCGAGCCGATGGCCATCGTAGGGTTTATCTTGTGCCTGGAGACCAACAACGTTCAGTGCATGAGATTTGACCCAGATCCAGATCGAGTCGAACTGCTGGCTGGGACTTGGACCTAGCTCCGCTGCATAATGAAGGTTGAGCTTCTCAACCACTCTATTAAGAAATTCCGATGACTGGATAGTGGCAGCGGGTTGGACGTGCTGAACATTCGATGACGATCCATGTTCAACGGCGATTTGCACCCTCGACGTATATTCTGGAGTCAGGGCCGACAAGGCGGCTATAGCTGCTAGCGAAGGAATGAGACTGACGGCTGCGAGCATCCATTTCCGACGATTTAAGACGCGAAGAAAAGCGCGCAGGCGTTGATTGGATGTCGCAAGCTTGAACGGCATCTCAGATCGTACACGGGGCTGGGTCATTTATTGCCATTCTAAGGAGGGAGCTGCCTTTCGGCCACAA
>Ga0206860_10103_pt1 | contig 22001 bp, 30 predicted proteins | sample Alteio_BWOrgCont_44_FD_152624 | JGI IMG/M metagenome (GOLD analysis project Ga0206860, IMG submission 152624) | Enriched cells from forest soil in Barre Woods Harvard Forest LTER site, Petersham, Massachusetts, United States -... | ecosystem: Environmental > Terrestrial > Soil > Temperate forest >...
GCGGCCGCGCGTCTCGCCGATTGCGGCGTCGTCCGAAAAGCCGCTTCGCCGGCCGGGGAATCCTTCCCCGAGTGAGGAGACCCGCGCGAGCCTGATGGACCAGGAGCGCTATCGCCTCGTTGAAAGCGCAATCTACGGGGCCGACTCGATGCGGTATCGGGAGCGCCGGACGTAGGTCGCGTGTGCGCCTTCTCCTCTCACCACGAAGCACACGAAGGACCGCGAAGTCAGAGCACAAGGCGTGGTTGCGCGGAAGCCCGTTGAAGTTGATAGCCGGTCGCACGGGTCGTTGGCTCCCTTTTGGGTCCTTGCGCGCGGAACCTGTCAGAGTATCTCTTTGTCAAGGAGATCAACCATGGCAAGCCTCAATCTAGCGGCGCTCGGAACAGGTGAGATCATCCGGATCGGGCCGATTCAGGTGCGCGTGCTCGAAGACGGGTGGCGCACCGACAACCGGATTGGCGCCGCGGAAATCACCGTGCCCGCCAGAACGCCCGGACCGCCGCAGCATGTCCACCGGATGCACGACGAGACCTTTCTCATCACCCGCGGGGCCTTGCGCTTCATCGTGGGAGAGACGGAGCTGGACGCCCGCGCCGGCGATTATGTTGTCGTGCCGGTCGGCGCCAAGCACACGTTCGCCAATCCGTTCGATGAGCCGGCGGTCATGTTCAACAGCTTCACGCCGGCCTATTACATCAACTATTTTCGCGACGTTGCGCGGGTTGTGGCCGCCGAGGGCTTTTCGCCGGAAGGCATTCTCCGCGTCATGGCGCGCTATGCCACGGAGCCGGCGTAAGAAGGGCGCATGAGGCTTTTGGATGTTCACCGGAATTGTCAGCGACGTCGGCGAAGTGATTGAAATCACGTCGCTGGGGGATTTGCGTCGGCTGGTCGTCGCGAGCGCGTACGACCCCGAGTCGATCGCGATCGGCGCCTCGATCGCCAACGCGGGGGCCTGCCTGACGGCTGTCGGCGTCGAAGCCCGGAATGCGGGCTCCCGCATCGCGTTCGACGTCGGCGCGGAGACTCTCGCCGTCACCACGCTTGGCCGTTGGCGCAAAGGCGATCGCGTCAATCTCGAGCGTTCGCTGCGCGTCGGCGACGAGCTCGGCGGCCATATGGTCAGCGGCCATGTCGACGGCGTCGCCGAGATTCTGTCGCGGCGCGACTTCGACGGGATGACGCATTTCCGGTTCCGCGCCCCGAAGGATTGCGCCAGATTCATCGCCGTCAAAGGCTCGGTGGCGCTCGACGGCACGTCCTTGACCGTCAACGCTGTCGATGGTGAGGCGTTCGAGGTTCTGCTGATCCCCCACACGCTCGCGGTCACCACCTGGGGCGAACGAAAAGCAGGCGATCACGTCAACATCGAGGTCGACCCGATGGCGCGCTACGCGGCGCGGCTGATCGAAGCCGGGCAGGGCGGCGCCCGTTGATCTGCCTATGGCGCCGAGCGTGCCGTTGGAAAAGTCCAGGCGCCCTCGAGGATCTCTTTCCGCGGGCGATAAAGGCGGACCAGATAGTTCCAGCCTGACGTCGTTGGCAAACAGTTCGGAATCTTGCCGTCGCAGCCTCCAAACTGGACCGCTATAGACCCGTCGGCCGCCTTTTTCGCGGTGATGTTGTTCAGCGTGTAGGCGTTCTCGGGATTGGACGCGAAATAGCCCTTCGCGTCGTAGACGCTGATCGACCAGAAGCCGTCGACCGGCACCTCCTTCACGTCGAGTTTGTAGACCGTCGTCCCGTCATTCTTCGCAGGAGTCACGTTCAAATAGAGGGCGTCCTCCTCCGGGTTTCCGCCCCAAGCGGAGGCAGCGCCGATCAGGTGGCGGACGGGATCCACGTCCTTCTTGTCCCCGAACATGCCTTTGGTGTCGGCCAATTGCGACGCGAGGACGAGGAGCGCGTCACGCGCCGCCTTCTGGCCCGCCAGGTCCCAATTGGGAATCTCGAAAGCGCCGGGGCCGCCCGCCTGGTCGAACTTGATTGCGTCCTGCAAGGCGTGCGCCGCGGCGACGTCTTTCTGGTCGTTGGGATCGACCAAGGTGCGCACAGCCGCGAGCACGTAGCGCGTCCCAATGCCCAACTTCGTGAATGTGTTGCCGCCGGGCTTGTAGTCGACCTCGCGGGTATATTCGTCCTCGTCGATCACCTGCAACGACATGAAACGCCCGTGCGCCTCTGGAAGCGCAATGGTCACGGCTCCCGCGTCGAGGTCGAAGACAGCGGCCGAATAGAGCGTGTCGCGATTCATGCGGATGACCGTCTGTTTGTCGATCGGCGTGGGTTCGCGCCGATGCATGAATTTGCCGAAACCCCCATCCTTCACGACGCCGCCAAAATAGAGATCGCTTTCCGCCCGCGGGAAATTGTCTGCCGTGACCGGCGTTACCGACGAGTCTTGAGCCTGCGCGGCCGGGACCGCCGCGAGAATGAGGAATCGGATAAAGGAAACGCAGAGTGGGCGCATGCCGTGCTCCTTTCGCAAGGGGTCCAAGCTTGGTAACGCGCTGGCCCCCAATGGGGTTCAACGCTTTCCGCCGCCGCGCGCGAAAACGGGACCCGACGCATTGATGGCTTTTCGGGCGCCGCGCCGGTTTGCCGCGCGCGCGCCACCTTCGGATCGGGCTCGTCGAGCCCGCTTGAGCGTGACGTTCGCCCTTGTCCTAGCCAGGCGCGACCGACCGGAGCGCCAATCCCGCCTGTGCCGGCTCATTCGCTGCTCAACGGAGCGCCTCCGCGAGCCGTAGCAGCATCGCGGTGACCACCTGGGGATCAAGAGGCGCCGCAGCGTTCCGTACACACGCTTCTGCATCGGCGACGATCCCAGAGGCCGCTTCCAGGGCGCCACGACCTAACGCCGTCAGCTCGGTCGTTTGAACTCGCCCGTGTTCGGGATGGGGTGTCCGTGCGATAAAGCCCGAGCGCTCAAGTGCGACTACGATTGCCTGCATCGTCTGTGGAGTCACAAAGGCGCGGCGCGCAAGCGCGGCGTTCGAAGCACCTGCTTCGACCTCCAGGAAGGCGAGGACTGCATACTGGGGCGTGGTCAGCCCAATCTCCCGTAGTCCAGAGTCCAAGCGGGTGCGAAGCGCGTGTTGAGCCTGCTTCAACGCAAAGCCGATCGTCGCGTACGGGTCGCCCATCCTCGAGCCAACTTTCTGACTTGACATATAAGGGCCCTTACATATATCATCCTCCTGATACTAAAGGCTTGCGTAGCAGAGGAAAGCCCAGCCATGCCCCATCTGATCGGACCCGATTTCATTGGCATTCAAGCCGAAGATCTCGACGCTGCACGGAGATTCTACACTGAGGTCGTCGGGCTGAAGGTCGTCGCTAATAGCCCGCCGGGCGCCGTAGTGTTCGACACCAAGCCGGTCCCGTTCGCCGTCCGCACACCCTTGGTCGACCTAGGAAATACGGACAAGCTTGGCTGGGGCGTCGCGATCTGGTTCGGCTGCGATGACGCCGACGCCTTGCATGACCATCTTATCGAGCAGGGCACGCCAATCGTCTTCGCGCCGAAGGATGGACCGTTTGGCCGCTACTTCGCGTTCCGCGCGTTTGGCTACACGATTACGCCCCACACGGTCGCGCAGTCTTGAGCGTGGAATGACTGGTGATGAGCAGCTGCAAATTGCACGCTGGTCGGTATAGCAAGTGTTCTGCATCTGCTGGCGGCCGTCAAAGGCTGAGCCCAACTCGGGCAAGGCAGACACTCAAGCGGTCCACCCCAGGACGGCCGCTTTCCCGGCGCGTCATCTGTCTGTCGCGATGACCTGGATGGGCGGAAGCGGTCCAGCCGCTTCCGGCGTTGGTGCGCCAGGAGCTGACGTTGTCTTCGCTCCGGGAAGGCGACGTTCGGCTAGCCAGCGAACGTGGGATAGCGGGAGCGGCGCCGTCTTCTGCTCCCACCCATCCTCGCCATTCGCCATCCGTTCGCGTCTAGCGTACGTAAAACTCACTTTCGTGTAGTGGCCCGAGCCCCGCTGGGGGAGCGCTACTTCGCGGATCCACCGCAGCTTTCATCCTCTCCGCCCCGTCGAACGAGGAGCGTCACACTCCCATCTACATATGCATCATGTCCGTCGGCATCATGTTGTGGTTCATGTTGGCCATGATCCACAGCGAACCGATGATGATCAGCCCAACGATCAGCACGCCGAAGGCGAGCGCCAGCACGTTGTTGTAGTTGTCCGGTCCGGTCGTGATGTGCAGGAAGAAGACCAGGTGGACGCCCATCTGGGCGACCGCCAACACCAACAACGCAACCGGAATGCTCGGCCGCCAGACGAGCGACGTGCCCACGAGGAAGAACGCAACGGCAGTAATAAGAGCGGCAAGGAAAAGCCCGACAATATAGCCGAGAAGGCCTTCCGCGATTTCGTGGCCGCTCGCCGGCTCGTCGCCGGGCGCATGGTCTGAGCCGTCGTGCAGATGCAGCCTTGCGTCGGTGTCGCTCATACCACCACCACTCCCAACAGATAAACCACGGTGAAAATCGCCACCCAGATGATGTCGAGCGTATGCCAGAACAGCGCGAAGCATAACAGGCGCCGCATAATGTCGGGGCGGTAGCCCTTGGCGAACACCTGCGCCATCATCGTTAAAAGCCACATGAGCCCAAGGGTCACGTGCACGCCGTGGCAGCCGACAAGGGTGAAGAAGGCCGACGCGAAAGCGCTGCGCTGCGGACCCGCGCCTGCGGCGATCATGCCGAGGAATTCACGGATCTCCAGGAACAGAAAGCCCGCGCCGAATAAGGCGGTCACCGCCATCGCGCCATAGTACATCGCATCGCGATGGGCGCGCGCGCCAATGATGGCCACGCCGCAAGCGAAGCTCGACATCAGGAGGAAGGCGGTCTCGAACGCGACGATGTCCAGATGGAAGAGGTCTCTGCCGCTCGGGCCGCCGGCCGTCTCGTCCACCAAGACGGCGTAGGCGGCGAAGAACGACGAAAACATAATGATGTCGCTGAGGAGGAAGATCCAGAAGCCATAGCCGACAATGATGCGCTTCTCCTCGAGCTCTGAAAGCTCATGCGGGACCGACGGCGCCCCCGCCGCTCCCTCGCCGCCGAGCCCGACGGCCGTCGTTCGTGCGGCGAAGCTCATTCGGCAGGCTCCATCTGGGCGAGCGCCAAGCGGCGCGAGGCGCGGTTCTCGCGGTCGATGCGCGCGACCTCCGCGGCCGGAATGCGATACTCGGTCCGGTCGCGCCAGGCAAAGACCACGAAGGTGGCGAAAGCGCCGACGAAGGCGAGAATCGCGAGCCACCAGATCTGCCAGATGAGGGCGAAGCCCAGGAACGCGGCGAAGAACGCGCAGACAAAGCCGGTCGCGCTGTTCCGCGGCATCTCGATGTCCTGATAGACGGGTTCCGGCCCCGGCGCCCCGCGCTCGATCGCGCGCTGCTTCATCAACCAGTAGGCGTCCGTCCCCTCGACATGAGGCAAAACGGCGAAGTTGAAGGGCGGGGGCGGCGACGACGTCGACCATTCAAGCGCCCGGCCGTCCCACGGATCGCCGGTCGTGTCACGCAACTGCTCGCGATTGCGGATGCTGACGACGAGCTGCGCAACCTGGAGGAGGATGCCGGCCAAGATGACAAGGGCGCCGACCATAGCGACCAACAGCCAAGGATACCATGCCGGATTGTCGTAGTGCTGCATGCGCCGCGTCATGCCCATGAGGCCGACAACATAGAGCGGCCCGAAGGCGAGATAGAAGCCGAAGAACCAGCACCAGAACGCCGCTTTGCCGAGGCGCTCGTCCAGGCGGAAGCCGAACACCTTCGGGAACCAATAGGTATAGCCGGCAAAAGCGCCGAACAGGATGGCGCCGATGATCACGTTGTGGAAGTGGGCCACCAGAAACAGGCTGTTGTGCAGCAAGAAGTCGGCCGGCGGCACCGCCAGCAGCACGCCCGTCATCCCGGCGATGATGAATGTGACGATGAAGCCGATTCCCCAGTACATTGGCGACTCGTAGCGCACGCGTCCGCCGTACATGGTGAATATCCAGTTGAAGACCTTCACCCCCGTGGGGACCGCGATGATCATTGATGCGATGCCGAACACCGCGTTGACGTTGGGGCCTGCGCCCATCGTGAAGAAATGATGCAGCCAGACCGAGAACGACAGCACGCAGATGGCCATGGTCGCCGCCACCATCGAGCGGTAGCCAAACAGTGGCTTGCCGGAGTAGGTCGAGAAGACTTCCGAGAAGACGCCGAAGGCCGGCAGAACAAGGATGTAGACCTCCGGATGGCCCCAGATCCAGATGAGGTTATTGAACATCATCACGTTGCCGCCGGCCTCGTTGGTGAAGAAGTGGAAGCCGAGGTAACGATCGAGGATCAGCATCGCGAGCGTCGCCGTCAGCACAGGGAAGGCGGCAACGATGAGCAGCATCGAGGCGAACACCGTCCAGGTGAAAACCGGCATGCGCATATACGTCATGCCAGGGGCGTGCAGCTTGAGGATCGTGGTGACGAAATTGACGCCGGTCAGCAGCGTTCCGACGCCGGAGATCTGCAGCGACCACAAATAGTAGTCGACCCCCACTCCAGGCGAATAGGTGATTCCGGAGAGCGGAGGAAAGGGCAACCAGCCGGTTTTGGCGAACTCGCCCACCACCAGCGAAAGGTTGACGAGCAGTGCGCCCGTCGCGGTCAGCCAGAAGCTGACGGAGTTCAGCGTCGGAAAGGCGACGTCCCGCACGCCTAGCTGCAAGGGAACGATAATGTTGGCGAGCCCGATAACGAAAGGCATCGCGACGAAAAAGATCATCAGCGTGCCATGTGCGGAAAAAATCTGATTGTAGTGGTCCGGCGGCAAGTACCCTGGCGACTGAAAGGCGAGCGCCTGCTGTGAGCGCATCATCAAGGCGTCGACGAAACCGCGCAGCAGCATCACTGCGGCGAGGAACACGTACATGGTCCCTATGTGCTTATGATCGACGCTTGTGATCCACTCGCGCCACAAATAAGGTCCCCAACCCTTGAGCAGGACCCAGACGATGACGAGCCCGAAGATCCCAAACGCGGCGACGCCAGCGATCAGCGGGATCGGCTGATCGAGCGGAATATCAGCCCAGGTCAGTTTGCCCAACATGCTACTTCCCCATGCACAAAGCTAGCCAGGGATCCGCGTCCACTATCGGGCCGAGCTTAGGCCCGGGCCCGGGAGGCAGAACCTGGGTCAAGATCTTCTGGAACAGGTCTGGCTCGACGTCCGAGAAGACGAACGGCGCGACGTTGCTGCTCGGCTTGGACAGCTCCTTGTAAGCGTCCGAGTCGAGCGTCTTGCCTCCGCTCGAGCGCGTCTCATCGACCCAGGCTTTGAACTGGTCAGGCGTGACAGAGTCGACATTGAAATGCATGCCGGCGAACCCATCCCCGCTGAACATGGCCGACAGACCCATAAACTGGCCAGGCCCATCGGCGATCAGGTGGAGGTTGGTCTGCATGCGGTTCATCGTGTAGATCATGCTGCCGAGGTCGGGGATGAAGAAGGCGTTCATCACGCTACCGGATGTGAGGCTGAAATGGACCGGTCTCGCCGCCGGAATGACCAGGTGATTGACGCTCGCAACCTTCTGCTCCGGATAGATGAACAGCCATTTCCAGTCGAGCGATACGACCTGAACGTTGAGCGGCTCTTCCTTCGACACAAGCGGCTTGGCCGGATCGAGGTCGTGTGAGCCAATCCAAGCCACGCCGCCGAGCAGCATGATCGTCAGAAGAGGGATTGACCAGGTGACCATCTCGATCCGGCCGGAATATTCAAATTCCGGCAGGTGGATGGCGCGCGCGTTGGACGAGCGGAACCACCACGCGAAGGCGAGCGCAACGACGCCGGTCGGCACCACAATCGCCAGCATGATGACCACCGAGTCGATGAGGATCGTCGCGGCGCCTCTTCCGACTTCTCCCTGCGGGTCGAGCACGTTCGGCTGGCAGCCGGCCAATGCGAGCGTCGCAACCAAACCGCAGAGGCGGAGCGCGAGAGTAATCGGGGATCGCGCTTTCGAGCGCGGCGGCCGGTCGAGCGAGCCCATCGCGAACTTCTCCAGCATGAAACTTCCCCGCGTCTGCTTCGCCGCGTCCGTTAGCTTCCCGATTTTTTTGCTGACGAGCGCGAAGCCCCTCGTCTTGTCCACATTGTCAGGATCGGTCGTGTTCATGGCGTTGAACAGAAGGAGCCGTTGCGCCGACGCGATCGGCCCTTGTGGATCCAGCACCCCTTGCTCGGAGGAGACCAAAAATGCGGAGGAGAGGATGAGGCCGCGAGACAAGCCGGCGCGGCGAAGCCCATCGAACCGGTTCGCTCCCGCGCGGCGCGGCGAGTCGAAGGTTGAGCACCGCTGGTCCCGCATGTCAGCGCACCTCGAGGGAAGGCTCGCAACCTTACTACCGAAATCGCGCGAAACGCAAACCCACTTCACTCCTCACAATTGTCGATCACCGCGTCTGCGATCGGCCGTTCGGTGATCACCCGACAATGTCGCTCGCACGGGGTCGGCGCGTTCCTCGTCGCGGCCGAAGGCATGCTCAGACCGCATAGCGCCAATACTTCAAACAGTCGCGCGCGAACCATTGGGCAGCGCCACGAACTCTCTTGTTCTCGCTCCTGCGCCTCCTGTTACCGCCCTGATAAGCGCAAAATAGCTCCCTGTTATTGTCCTCTTGCGACGCTTGGAGAATTTCGTGGAAGCAATTGGAATAAAAGGATATTGTTGGCCAACTCGCCGGCCAGACGTCGCAATTCTCCCTGTTTTCCCATCCCCTGTTTAACAGGCCGACCCCAGCCGCTATCGATGAAAAAGCCGACGGCGCGTCCCGTCGAACGCATGCTCAGCCCGCATAGCGCCACCGCCGCCTCGTATGTGGTTATCCGGCCCGGCGCGGAGCGACGCCCTCGCGCATGACGAAACGCCGCAAGGGCCCGACGGCTCCGAGGACCGCGAGGCCGGCGCCGCGAGCAAAGTCGACCGGCGCGAATCGCATCAGCAGCGCCTGGTTGAGCCCGTGAACGAAGCCGGAGCGCGCGGCGATATCCGTACGCCGGGCGCGTTCGTAGCTCAGCAACGCGGGCTCGCCGCCGATGTCACGCCCCTCGTCGCGCGCCTCGACCGCGCAGGCGACGATCGCCTCGACGTCGCGAAGGCCGAGGTTGAGGCCCTGCGCGCCGATGGGCGGAAAGGCGTGCGCCGCATCGCCGACCAGCGCGAGCCGTTCGGACGTGATCTTCGGCACGATCTGGCGCGACATCGGAAACACTCCCGGCGGACCCTCAAGCCGCATGGAGCCAAGCATCGACCGCGCCTGACGCTCGATCTCGCGCTCGAGCGCCGGCGCCTCAAGCGTCCCGCGCCGGCGCGCCTCCTCATCGGACATGAGCCATACAAGGCTCGAACGGTGCGACGCCGTCTCTTTTGCCGGGAGCGGCACGAGTGTGAAGGGCCCGTTGCGAGTATGAAACTCCGTCGACGCGTCGCGATGTGGCAGCCGATGGGTGAGGAGCGCGGTCAATGCGCTCTGCGGATAACGGCGGCTGCGCACCGGAAGTCCGGCTGAGCGGCGCGCGCGCGAATCGCGTCCGTCCGCGCCGATCACGAGCGAGCAGGCGATGAGCCGCCCGTCGCCGAGCCGCGCCAACGCTCTTTCGCCCGAGAAATCGTAGCGGGCGACGGCGGAACTCGTGCGCTCGACGCCTCGAGTTCGAGCGGCCACGACCGTGAGCGCGGAGGCCATGCGATCGTTCTCGACGTTCCAGCCGAACGCGTCGAGCCCGATCTCGGCTGAGTGGAACTCGAGCGGGCGGGGCGGAAAAAGGGCGCCCGTATCGTCGACGATGCGCAGGGTGCGCAATGGCGCAGCTTCGGGCCGGATGGCCGGCCAAAGCCCAAGAGATTCGAGATAGGCGACCGAGCGGTCGAGCATCGCGACAGTGCGTCCGCGCCCGCTTCTTTCGGCTGCGCCGCATGAGACGACGTCAAATCCAGCCTGCGCGAAGGCGATTGCCGCGGTGAGGCCGGCAAGTCCCGTTCCGGCGACCAGCACGTCGCACGAACGATCAGCGGACGTCTTCAGGCTGTTCATTGTCGAAGATTGACGCACTTTGGGCTCAGAAGCCTCCAGTTCCTGGACGGTAAGACTGCGCCGCTTGACTTTGATAAGGCGAAAGCCGCGAGGTCAAGCCCGCGCATCCCAAGGGGCGCTCCTGTCGCACGGAAACGCCTGCAAGGCTCGGCATGTCGATCGATAAGCGACCCGTACGCGTAGCCCAGGCGGCGGGATTCTCCGTTCATCTCTTCACCGCCTCCGGCGGCGCCGTCGCCGTTCTCGCGCTTTACGCGGCGATCGAACGCAATTTTCCGGCCTGCTTCGCCTGGCTCGGGCTGGCGCTCTTCATTGATGGCATCGATGGCACTCTGGCGCGCGCCGCGCGGGTGCAGGTGACGGCCGCTTCGATCGACGGCGCGGTCCTGGATCTGGTGATCGATTTCCTGACCTATGTGCTCGTGCCGGTCGTGGCGCTCTGGCGATCGGACCTGATGCCGACCGAGGCCTCGTTCTGGATCGGACTTGTGGTTACGATCGCCTCCGCGCTCTATTTTGCGGACACGCGCATGAAGACCGACGACTTGTGGTTCCGGGGATTTCCTGCCACCTGGAACATCCTGGTCCTCTATCTCTTCGTCCTTCGGCTGCCATGGGTCGTGAGCGCGGCCATCCTTCTTGGCGCGGCGGCGATCATGTTCATGCCGATCGTCTTCGTTCACCCGCTCCGAGTCGTGAAGCTGCGCCGGCCGACGATCGCGATGAGCATCGCCTGGTTCGCCCTTGCGGCCATTGCGATCGCCGAAGATCTGTCGCCGTCGGGCTGGGTTGTCTGGGGGCTGATCGCAACCGGAGCCTATTTTCTTGCCCTGCCGCTGCTCAGGCATTCGCTATGGGCGCAGGATTGAACCGCTCCGGAGGGCCCGAGCCGCCTTGCCGCGCAGCGCGAATTCTTGCTATAGGCCGCCGGTCGCGGCGCAACATCGGTTGCTCGCCGGCCTCGTGGCGGAGTGGCTACGCAGAGGACTGCAAATCCTTGCACCCCGGTTCGATTCCGGGCGAGGCCTCCATAATATCAATGGGTTAGCCGACACTCAGGCACCCACGAAAAAGCAAGTCAGCGGATCGTCAGCTTCCTAGCGCGCCAGGCGGCAACGAACGCCGGAGCGCGTTGGGCATCAGACCGAATCTCATCCGCTGAACGTGACCCTTGATCGCGGAATGAACCTCGCGCCCGACGTCGGCGACGACATCTTGCATTTAGTCAGCGAATCGCCGGAACTGGGCGTTCCCAAACGGCAGACGGCAATGGAATTGGCGCCCATCGAAAATCCACCAACGCGGCCCGCCCCTCACCCGATCTGCCTTTTGATCCCGTCGGCTGACGAAGACGAATTGCAGGACCTGACTGATGACATTCGCACGCACGGTTTAGTCGATCCCATTGTCCTGTTCGAGGGGATGATCCTGGACGGGCGAAACCGGGCGGCTGCTTGCGAGCGCGCTGGCGTCGCGCCGCGTTATGTGCATTTCGGCGGCGGCCGAGAGGACGCTTTGATCTTGGTGATTTCGCACAACCTCAAGCGGCGTCACCTGACCAAGCAGGGGATCGCCGACGCGCTGGTCGCCGCCGAAGACTTCAACCTGCATTACACGTTGGCAGAGCCGGCGGCTGAAAAAGAAGCAGCAGAAGAAGCTGCCGACGGCCCTGAGGCCCAATCTGTAATTAAAATTACAGAACCAAAAACAGCATCGAGTCGCAAATTGGCTCAAGCGGCCGGCGGCGTGGTCAGCCACGTCATGATCGCCGCGACGCGCAAGGTCAAAGAGAAAGGCGAACCGGAATTGCACGAGGCGGTGAAGAGGGGGCGCATTGGCGTGCAAGACGCCGCCAAGGTGGCCGATCTGCCGCCCGAGCAACAAAAGGCTATTGCCGTGTCGCCAAAACCGAGGAGAGCGGCGGCAGAGGCCGCCGAGGTGGTGAAGAACGCCGTCTCGCGCGCCGGCGGCTCCGAGCCGAGAAGCGACCGGCACGCGGCGTTGCGGAAGGCGTGGGATGGGGCGAAGGCGCTGCGCGCCCTGTGGGAAACGGCGGACGACGGAACCAAGGAATGGTTTGTCGGCGCGGTTTTGCTGGAATCCGAAGAGGCTCGCGAGGCCGGGCTTAATCCGGAGCGCCATTGAGGCCCCGTCCAGTCCGTCGTCGCCCTTCCTAGCCGAATGAACCTCGCGCCCGTCCAGGTCGAGCACGCCTCGCAAACGAAAGAAGGATGGCGCTTACCCTTTCGCGCACTTGTCCCTCGCCTCGTGGTTGCATATTCATCGGTGGTTTTCGGGACCAAGCGGTTCGGCGGGTTCGTTCGGAACAGCAGGGGGATTGGCCAATGAGACCATTAGCGGTTGCGGTTTGGCTGTGTATCATGGCGGCAACAGCCGCGCAGGCGGGCCCTCCGCCTCCTCCTCCCCACATTCCGCCTCCGCCACCACCTCCTCCTCATCACGTTGTGCCGGCCCCTGAGATCGACGCCGGCATTCCCGCCCTGCTAGCCGTCGGCGGTGTCTTGCTCGGCGCGCAGCTCTTGAGGCGTCGGCGGCGAGCCCAAGCGACCTAAGCAGCCAACCAGCGCCTGCGCGCCACTATGGGTGAAAATGGTGACGCGCGTCACCACACCTCCGGCGCATGCCCGCGCCGCCATAGCGCGAACTCCTCCTATGTTATTTTCATGGCAGAGTTTCTCAGGCGGGCCAACGCATCGACGGAGGCGGTTTCACTAGCGGCATTGGCGGGGCCAATGGTCGATCCGTTGGGGTAGCCGAGCAAGCCTGCTTAGTAACTTGCTGTCGCCCTTGACCACAGAATGAACCTCGCGCCCGTCCAGGTCGAGCACGCGCATGGCGGTCGACGCCCCTCCACACCTAAGATGGATGGCGTTACGCCTTTCGCGCGCTTGTTTCTTGCCTCGGCCCGATGCCTAATTGAAGACGCCATCGACCTCGCTCGCGAGAGGAGGAAAGCAGTGATCAGACATTGGGTGATAACCGACGCAGACGGCCGCAATCCCCGCCACGTCACTCTCGAGGAGTACGTCGAGGCGCTTGCGCGCGGTGAACGCATTCTGATCGACAGCATCGTTGACCGTCGCATTGTCCGACCAGCGCCGGCGACGCTCGCGGAAGCCGCGCAAGTCCTCTCGAATTGCTGAAGGGAACGGCAAGTTTTTCGCTTGGCTCGGCGGCGGCTCACCTAGGCCGCCATGAGTCGTCACGCTCGCGCTGGCGAGCCTCCCATAGGCCTCGGCCGCCATGGTCGCGGATGAGCGCCTCGGGCGGCGGCTTGCGCCAGCCGGCGGCCTCATGAGAGAAAATAAATAAATTTCGCTAGGGTGCGTTTTTGCATCAAACGCCATATAGTGGGTATGGACATCCACGGACATCCGGGGACTTCCACGGACTTCCGGCAGGGTGTGGCTGATGCCGCGGCTAGCGGCGCGCTGGCGCTAATGAGACTGGATACGGGAAGTGGTCGACGGTTCTACGCCTAGCTTTATGTTACCGCTTGTCGGTTTCAAATCGCGCAAGGCTGCGCAGATTGCGGCGTTTTTTGCCCTAAAAAGTACGATACCGAATCACGGAACTATCGAGAAGCTTAAGCTTATTAAGCTTATCTACTTCTCCGAGAGAGAATTTCTCAGGGCGTACCATTTGCCTATGCTGTTCGACGAATTTTATTCCCTGCCGCATGGCCCGATTTGCTCGGCAACGCTCAATGGCCTCGATGGAAAACTTGACGACGGTGATGAATCTGTTTGGGGTGAATTCATTGCGCGGAACGGTAACGTTGTCGTTGCAATGAAAAGGTTTACTCGAGAAAGTCTTGATGCGATCGGCACTGCTGAAATGAAAATGTTGAAGTTCATCTGGCACCGATTCGGCGACATGACGGCATCGCAGTTGCGGAACTATTCGCATGAGAATTGCCCGGAATATACCGAAATCACAAAAGGCAGAATCCCTATTTCGTATCGAGAAGTTATGGAAGCGCTCGGCGTCGAGAAGGCGGAAGCTGATTTAATCGACGATAACATTCGAGATATACGGCGGAAGGAAAGCGTCTCCTCCAGCAGGAGCGTTAAGCTAGAGAACGATCGAAATCACTTAGAAGATGCGATCATAGTAAGCTTTCAGGAATACGCGCGCCTCGAAGAGTGCACCAAAAACCCAGCACGACCGACGCAAGCGGTTCTCGAGGGAGCCGAGCTGCTGCGGAGCCTGCGACAGTCGAACCGCTAGATACCATACCGCTCGACCCCAGTAGGCACCGGATCAATGACTTCCAGTGCGTGAGAAGCCCGCGGTGCGCGGGCTTTTTCGAGCATGATATGACGCGCCTTGTGAGAGCGGGTTACACTAGGGTTTTTGTCTACGAGAATCCGGACGATCGCGATCAAATTTGGGACTACACCCTCTCGACCGCCGAGGTTCGTCACATGGACTTAACTGGGTCTCAGCAGCGAAAGGTGCCAGGCAGCATCCCAGTCCCGTGTGCGCGCATCGGGTTTCTCGCCAGGGACGACAAAGCGCCCGCGAAACTTGGCGCGGGTTTGCTTGTCGACGCCGCCCGCCGAGTGCTTCGTAGCGATGCCATGACTGCATGGGGCATCATCCTTGAGCCGGAAGGTGGCCCCGCGAACGCGAAGCTGTGGGGCTGGTACAAAGACGAAATGGGCTTTACGCCCATCGCGGACACAGGATCAATGTATTGCCCCCTCCGACGCCTGATCCCTGAGGACTGGGATAAGCGATGACGTGCGGCATCCTGGCGGCGTCGGAGCCATCGCAACATCAACGACCCTCATGACCGCGGCCGATCGCCGGCACCTGGCGCAGGCGATCCTTGCATCACGACATAGCCGGAGGCCTCGAGGCGATCAATGATCCGCTCGGCCACAATGGAGGCCGTCAGTTCAGCCGCTTGCGCCTTTGCCAAACGGCTGTCACGAGTCAGCGCGAAAGCGAGCGTCGCGATGAGGTCGTCGCGCCGGGCCGGGATTAGCTTTTCGGGAGCTTCGGACATGCCGGCCACCATAGGCGACTGCCGAGAACAAAGAAAGAACTTAGTCGCTCCCGGCGTAATCTGAAAGGCGGCCCGGACGGAAATGCCAAATCCGGGCCGCCAATGGCGGTCAGCCCTGACACTGACTCGGTGTCGGCCCCCTCTCGGCTGGCGCCGTACCTAGTACTCCGCGAGCACACGTTCGGTTGCGGCGCTACCGCCTCCTCCCAAATGCAGCGTCGGGCCCGATCTTGGTCGTGGAGTGAACTTCGCGCCCATTCGCATCGAGGACGCGCATCGTGACGGCATGCGGCGGCCAATCAATCTCGGTCACAAGCGAGACGGCGTCCGCGACGCTTCGTGCGTTGGCGCTCCATCAGCTTGACCGCCCTTGGCGCCTTGCCGTTTCGGCCTCAATCGAGCATCAGGGCCGCCGCCCCGGGCTCCGGAAATAACGGCGAACAGCTTATCGGCCTGATTCACCCCCACTCATTCCGTGGGCTGAGATGATACCGCCGCGCCGATTGCTTTCCCGATGCCACCGCTCGCTCGTCGGCCTCAATTGCAACGTTGGCATCCATTGGATATTGTAAGGTTTCGTGGAAGGAACCATGTTGAGAGTGCCACTCAACATACTCGATGGTGGCCGCGGTATAAACGTCCATGGCTTTGGCATGAGCTTCCATGACCGGCCAAAACTCAACCATAGCCAATATATAGACTGGATCGTCAATATTGCCTACCGGAGCAGCCGGCGCAACAGGCGCGATAGGTTGAGGAGGACCAAAATCTGACAAGTATAGCATTTTGGTTGCTCGGACGTCAGGTTTCATCGAGCGTCAACCTGATAGCACGGCGTGGCTCGCTCTCGGCCAGAACCACCGACACCCGCTGGCCTGCCGCAAGGGACCAAACCTGCGGCCAGAACAACTTCCCCATCGATTGTGACATCAGCCGCACCGCTGTCGAGCTCAACAACTCCCGTCCCATCTCCCTCGCGCGGATGGTAAAACTTGACACGACCGGCTTCTGTCACAAGCATTGGCCTTCACCCGGTGCGCGTCAGGTTGATGAATGTGGCCATGTCCGGACTCGATGGGTCGATCTTGGCCCGGAGCTCCTCGATCTCAGCCGCCGTCGCGCCATGGGCAGGCTGAGGGCCGCGGGGCTTGCCACGGACATCAACGGCCCATCGGCTGTCGGCCTTCACAACCGCAGGCTCGCCATGGTCCCTATGCTGGCCCCAGTCCCTGAAGGGGTCTTTTCTCATTTGCGCAGCCCCAGTGGAGACGCCGCCTTGCGCATGCGCTCGTTCGCCCAATCGATCGTGCTCCATCGCGGTTGCGGCGCGAAGAGCGGTTGCGGCGCCACAGGAGCGGACGGCTTCGAATACCCCCGGCGCAAGCCTCCGGCCCATCTGTCCGCAGCCGGAATCACATCCGGCGAATCGGCAGGATGGTCGCGACCAGGCGCATACCCGCCGGACGTCATCGGGCGTCGCCCTTCCGGTCGGGCCCCAGCTTGATACTCCCGCCGCCCGCAGCTCCACGTGCGCCGTAGACGCGATTGGCCGCCTTGCTCGCCTGCATTGCCCTGATGCGCTCGGCCTCGACAGGATGGCTCACCATCGTGGCCGAAGCCATCAATTCGGGGCTCAGCGGAGGCGGACCGACCCCGCCGCGCTCATTAGGGGAGCCGGCGCTCATCTCCCGCCACCGGGCTTGGTGGTCGGGTCGCCAGGGGCCGCGAACGTCCTCGAAATCGAGGCTGCATAGCCCGGATGGCTGCCCGCGCCGCGGCGATCGGCCATGCTGGGCGAGGCGATCGGCGCTCCGGTTTTGCCGCTCAGCCGATCAGGCTCGGGGCCGCTGACATCGACCCGATCGCCCACGCCTTGCGGCCGCAGCCGACCCTTGGCGACTGGCGACATGTGAAAATTGCCATCGACGCCGGGCCGCTTTGTCCTGTCGCCAGCGCCATAAACCGGCTCGGGCCGATTGTCGCCCCGCCAGTTGTCAGCCTTGCTGCTCGGCTTAACGTGATTGATTCCGCGTTCCATTCTTACCTCCTGTCAAGTCAACCCCGCCGGCCAGCGCCGGCAGTCCGCGTGATCGACGCCCCAGCCGGGAACGTCGCTTCCGGCGTCGCCTCGACAGCGAGCTCGGCCGCAACATCAGCCGGCGAGCGACGCGCAGCCCGCGCTTCCTCAAGCTGCCCAGCTCGGGAAAAATGGCCGCTATGCAGCCGCGCCATGTGACTTGGATTGCTCAGGTCAATATCGACCCGCAGGCTCTCCCGGTAGCGATGCGCTTGAGCTTCGATGTCGCCACAGCGCTCGGCCCATTCCGCTCGGTCGGCCCGGAGCTGGGCCCAGTCGGCCGCGAACTTCTCCTTGTCGGCCCGCTTCTCGTCGAGGTGCGCCTTCACTCGCACGGCAAGATCAGCCTCTCGAGATTCGACCAGCTTCTCCCGCTTGCCCAGTCTCGCCTCAGCCGCACTGACCGCACTCTGCCGCCGCTCCAGTTCTCCCAGCCTGGCGGTAGCCGCGGCAGGATCAGCAAGCAAGGCCATGAGAGCCGCAACCGCGCCAAACCCATCAGGCGGGCTCCCAGAGCCGTTCATCGGCGGCGGCCCATTCGTAGTAGTCGGCTCAGACACGCCCATCTCGTCAACCATGCTCACAATCTCTCTCCATCATGCTTCGACAAGAGCTCAGCAGCCCCGCGCCTGCAGTAGAGCCCATGCTTGGCATGCCGCCCAGGCTTTCCAGTCGACGGGCTCCTCGCCATCGCCAGAGGCACTAGGTCCTCCAACACAGCCAGCAACTGGTCGTCCGGCCATGCAGTAAAACCAAGCTCGCCGCGCAGAAAACGAAAACCCAGCCGCACCTCCGGCCGAAGCGTCATGGCCGGGACGCCGAACTGTTGTACTGCCACGTTCCGACCACCCCAGACCCAGTTCCACTCGGAACAGTCATGACCAAACTCCCAGATGTCTGCGTACCCTGACTGTTCTGAATGGATGCAGCAGCCAATTGCAATAGCTTACACAAGTAATTGGCCTCAGCCGATTTCTTGTCAAAGACCTGGTCCACCACAGAAAGCGTAAAGACGGCCATCGCTACCTCTGTGCTGCAGTAGACGAACGTGCTTCAGCCAGCCCGCGCTCGATGTACTCCCAAGCCTGACGACTAACCGTTCGCCGATCGGCTCTGGCTGCCTCAGCCAGACGCTGCTTGGTCCGCTCAGGCAAAATCACCGACACCTGGCTCCATAGCTGCGCAACATCGCCAGTGCCGTCCCGTTCATCAACCCGCAAATCACTCATCACCACACGATAGCCCATCCCTACTGATACCGCAAATCATCATAGCCAAACTCTATCAGGAGCCCCAAATTCCTGTGCACAGCCAAATTTTCCAGACCAGCAGCAAAATCACACACGCGATGGACATGTGCCTCAGATGCACGGCAGCCACACAAATTTTCTGTACCTAGCTTAACTCAACCCCAACACTAGGCGCTTGTGGTTATCGCACGCCCACGCCCAGCTAATTCCCAGCCCAAATCCGAGAAGCGCTAGGCTGGAGCACAGGTTTGGCTCGTAACTTTCCCCCCGGTCGCTTCTGTAGATGAGTTGCACATTTGTGGCGGGGAGTGAAAGCATTCCTGCGGAGCGAAGCTGCCGATCGGCGAGCTCAGCCTGTCCACTGGGAGGGCCAAGGAATGCCGCTGAGTGGCCTCGAGTTGCCGAGTGAGGGATTGATGCCAGCCGGGTGATGATGGGCCTGGCGGGGCGCTAAATGCCTAGCCCTTGATTGGTTATCAAGAGGCCTAGCAGCCTAAGCGCTTGATATACCTGGCATCAGCCTCGATGCCCAGTATCAGGGGTAACAGCAGGGTATCAGACTGAGCCTATTCCCAGGGCTTGCGCATGCGGAAGATCGGCTCTGGGTCAGGCTCAAACACCGGCTCATCCGGCACATAAGGCAATGGCTCAGAGGGTGGCACTGGCGCCCTGGTCGGATAAGCGTGTGGAACCGTGGGCATGATGGGATGCTCGATCGTAACCGCAGTCTCAGGCTGATTGTTAACTCTGTTCACGATTTGGATGACAAAAGGCGATGATGGAGTATCGCTGGACTGACGAGCGCCGCCAGCGTTGGCGTTCATCTCCTCGATTTGTTTCACCGCAGCAATTCGCGCCATATCGTTGCGGCTGCCATCGCGAATAGCCTGCAGCGTGAGCTCATCAGAGGCCGCTAACTCAAGTCTGAATTGCTTACGCGCAGCAATAAGCGCCGGAAGAAAGTTCGGATGATGAGCCCAAGCACGCGCCCTGTGCGGGGCCATGCCAGCAGCCCTACCAGCTTGGATCACGTCCAGTTTCTTGCCAGTCTCAGGATCGCCTCGGACCATGAACTCAATCTGTCGCTTCACTTCCGGCGGCAAAGGCGTTGGTTTCTTTGGCATAAGAGAGTCTGCGGACGAACTTCTAAGAGCAATTCTGGGCATGCTGAGCACCTAATCCTGACCGTTTGGTCAACCTACTGACACTGATTGAGTTACGCAAATCAGTTTAATGAGCTACCCCTGATTTCGCATCGGATGAGGCTGATCGGGGCTTCAGGTGCCGCCGGTACCTTGGCGCATGAGTGGCGGGTGGTTGGCGGCCATTGGTCGTCAGCCTCATGCGCGCGCGTCGCGCGAACGCATTTTGGCTGCAATCTACCAAATCTATGACAAATCCGAAATGCTAAGTCATTGATATTTCCATAGATTGCATTTTGCGCTCCATAGATTGCACGCCCAAGCATCCAATCTATGGGCAAAGAGGTTCGAAGTGGCCAAAATCCTTTCTGTTTTTTCCATAGATTTGGTAGATTGCAGCCAAAGTGAGTAAGGGCTGCCGGTGCAATCTATGGGGGCGTGTTGAGGAGGTCCGCGACGCTGATGAGTACACATGTGCTGGCGGCGGTAGCCGTGGCGACTGGCCAATACGTCAGCCGCTTGTTTAACCTGGTCCGGTCAGCGCAAAAATCCAGTGCCGCTTGTTTGCTGGGAAATTCCAGCTGCTTCAGCCATTCCCCGCAAATCCCGGTCTTTTCACGTTGCCAGTGGATCACGTATGTTGACATCTCTTTCTCCTGTTTCACGGCAATCGCCATAGCCAGGGGCCTCCAAAACCATCTCTTCGTTTGATAACACCTATTTTCTGTGATGCTCTGAAAATCCTGTCAGCTGAGAACTCGAGCTTGTCGGCTTCGGCTGCAACGTCCAACTGGGGCTTCTCCCCGTCCTTGAGTGCGGCAAAGAGGAACGCTTGCGCTGAGGCAGCTTTGGCCTTGTCTTCGTCTTTGCCGCTGTCCTCTGCTTGGGCCAGGAGATCGATTGCAGAGCCTTCAAGCGCTTCGCCCCAGACGATGCGTGAGGCGTTGATGTCGGGACGCTCCACGAGAGGGCCGCCGACGATGGAATAGCCGAAGGCTCGAGCGCTGGCGGGCGGGGGAAGGTTGCTCTTCGCCATGATGAACATGCGCTCAGGCTCGCCGGTCTTGTTCTTGGTCGCGGCATAGACAACCCGCGCGACGGCTCCGAAGGCCAAGCTGCCCGTGACGCGATCAATCGGCTCTTTGCCGATGGTGCCTTTCGTGAAGTGAGTAATCCCAACCACGGCGCAATTCATCTCCTCGGCAAAATCCACAAGCGGCTGCAGTTTTTCGCGGTGTCCGGCGTTATTTCCGTTGTCCACTTTGCCGCCGATTACGGACACAATCGGATCAATGATTAGGAGATCAACACCACCCGGGATTTCCTTCGCCACGAGCGCCAAGGCGGGGAGGTCGGTTTGGGGGTTGAACGGGCGTGGTTTGCCGTTCTCATCAAGCGTAGCCTTCACGATCCATATTCTTTCAGGGTCCGCCCCCATCTGAATGAGGCGCGGCTTGATGGTATCGGCCGCACCGTCTTCGCCCGTCCAAATTAGGACGTTGCCGGGTTTGGCTCTTGTCCCGTCTGGCCAGCGCTCCCCGCTAGACACGGTTGCAACAAACTTGAGGGCGATAGTCGTTTTTCCTGCTTCGGGGACACCCGCGATCAGGTGTATTTTGCGAAGAGCCAGAAACCCTTCCCAAATCCAATCGATCGGCTCCATTTTCAAATCCTTCAGTGCGACCAGTTTCGCGCGGACGACACCCTTCGCCTGGACGTTGAGGAGAAGCGGGTAGCGCATTCCTCCATGGGCATACGAATGGACCCAGACTTCACCGTTCGGGTGCACGTACACAATCGCGGTCTGAGACCCATACTCGACACCCTCTATCGGGTCGGCGCAGGGCTCGCCGTCGAACCGGGCCGGATCGGCAAGGATGTCGGCAACCGTCTTGCGGCCAATCTTCCGATCGGTGAAGTCGAGCGTGGCGCCGGGGCTAAGTTTCCCTTCACACCATGCCTCCGCAGTGGCTCGGGCCTTATCGGGCGACATCCCGCGCTTGATGCAGTCGTCGTATCGGCCCTTCCTGAAGGCAGACTGAGCCGCTGCGCATTTTGGTCGTATTGCCTCTTCCGCTTCACGCTAACTCGGCCATCTCGGCTGCAGTCAGGTCCGGACATGCGGTTCGGGTGTCGAGCGGGACGCCGTCATGAACCGTCGCACGACGCGGCGCCTGCTTCAGCGGCGGCTCGAGCTCTGGCGCTGCTTCAAAGATTAGGCGCTCCGGCGCGGCAACCGATTTGTCGATAATCGAACGTTCGAGAACTGCGCCGGATTTGCTTGGGATGCTCCAGCCGAAGCCGGCGAGCCAGGCGCGGTCATGCAGGACTTGAAGGAACCGGGGGACATCGGCGCCGTCTTGGACCAAGGGATAAACGTGCCC
>Ga0206860_10076_pt1 | contig 21807 bp, 20 predicted proteins | sample Alteio_BWOrgCont_44_FD_152624 | JGI IMG/M metagenome (GOLD analysis project Ga0206860, IMG submission 152624) | Enriched cells from forest soil in Barre Woods Harvard Forest LTER site, Petersham, Massachusetts, United States -... | ecosystem: Environmental > Terrestrial > Soil > Temperate forest >...
CATATCCTGCGTAATGCCTGGATTGGTATCGGCGGTATTCTTAAGGTGCGCACCAGCAATGCTTATATCGCCAGCGACAATGAAATCCGCAATCGGCAGCAACATAAGCGCTATTGCCATAAAACGAAGGGTCATAACGAACAGATGCGACGTTACTTTTTCTCGCCACATCATGCTTGTTTGCCTTGCCTAAACATAAACCGCATGCAGGTATTTTCTATCCGAAGCAGGTGTTTTGGGACGAAAAAAATAATCTGAATGAATGAACGCAGCACTCCCATATAGGAATAAATATTATACTTATCAAAATGGAGCAATTGCACTTTAAGTGCATTCATTTTCTGAAGCCGGCGCGTTTTATTCGATATTGAATTCTGGTTGTCCCATTCGTAATTTAACAAATGTTCCGCCATATTTTCTGCTTTCGTTATTTTTAATATGCGCAAACATAAATCATAGTCACCGGTGGCAAAAAACCGGGGGGAATAAAACCCGATTTTTTTCATAACATCCGTGCGTACCATCAAGGTGGGATGATGCAGTATGTTACTAAAGCACATGGCGTTGCGTATTTCACGGTCTTTAATGGGGTGATAGGTGCTGAAGACAAGATTCCCATGCGTGTTGACCACGTTAATGCGGCTTCCAACAATGCCGATCGCCGGGTTTTCCCGCAAGAAAGCTAGTTGCTTGCTAAAGCGATGGTTGAGCGCCACATCTCCCGCATCAATACGGGCAAGGAATTCGTAATGGCAGCCATATAAATACTCCAGCCCCATATTGGCGGCCGTTTCGATGCCAAGATTATTAGGCAATCGAATAAGGTGGATGGAAAGTTCGGAAAATTTCGAAAGATCCACCGGCAATGCGCTGCCGTCATCCACAATGACGATATCCATCAACGCGCTGTCGGGTATGAGCGATAGCAGCGTTTTTTCTAAGCCCGACTGGTTATTATATACCGTGATCAATAAAGCGATGGGTTTCATGCCCACTACTCTTTCTTTAGGAGATGTACACCTCACTATTGATAAGGGTATTTTAGCAATTGTCAGTTGAAATATTCAGATTATTTAGGCATTGGCGCTGGAACGATAATCATCCAATGCATGCCAAAACGGTCTTTGAGCATACCAAAACGTGGGGAATAGAAGGTTTTTTGCAGTGGCATTAGCACTTCGCCATTTTCAACAAGCGACGCAAATAGCTGGTTGGCTTCTGTTTCTGTTTCGGCAGTGAGTGACAGTGAAAAACCACTGAAATTACTTGCATCGCCGCACCCGTCGGAGGCCATGATGGTATTGCCGCGAATGCGAAAACTCGTGTGCATCACTTTGTTTTCAAAGCCTGGTTTCAATATACCCGCAGGCATAGGTTCGGGGCTTTCTGAAAAGCGCATTAGCATTTCGACTTCAGCGCCCAAGGTTTTTTTATAAAAGGCGATCGCTTCTTCACAGCGGCCACCAAAATTTAAGTAGGGGATAATGGGTGTTTTGTTCATAAAGACTCCTATGCAGCTTTTGCAGCGGCGGACAAATATTCATCGAGTTGTTCGAAAGAACCGCCCCAGCCTTGATTCATGCCCGGTATTGCCGCTTCGAAGGTTTTGCGTTCTTCTTCGGTTGCGTTGATGGGAACCCAGGTTAAGGTGAGTTTTGTTTGCTTGCCTTGATCTTCAAAACGTACGGTGGTAAGCAGTTCGAGCGGCCAATGGGCATTGAGCGGATGGCGGGTAAGATTAATGCCCCCCGCGTCGGAAAATGAATGTATCCAGACCAATGTGTTGGGAGCATCCACTTCACGATAAACAAACTTTCCCCACATGACGGTGCCATCAGGTGATGGCAGCCGTGAATGGAAAACGCCGCCGGGGCGAAGCTCATGTTTGATTACATCACATTTAGTGCCTTTGGGACCAAACCATTGAGCGAGCATGGCAGGGACGGTCCATGCTTTCCATACGAACTCGCGTGGCGCATTGAATGTGTGTGTAATAACAAATTCCTGGTTACTCATGGCATGCTCCATTTTAGTTTTTACGAGACTTGGTTTTTTCGTACATCCTTTTGCTCTTGCATCAAGGAAATAACGGAGTCAAGTTTTTTGATCTTTGAGAGCGTATACTCTAAGAACCATATTATGCGTAAAAATTCGATTACGAGCGGGATGACGGGCAATTTAATACGCTTTTTATTTTCATCCTAAAACCCACTACCGCAATTTGATGTTTTAATCGGTAGACTCCGTGTCCGAACATTCTTGTATTGATTGTCGCCGCAGTGCTTATAGCGGCACATCTAGATTTCTTAGGACGTCTCTTGTGTTTATGTTCAGCCGTCGACAAAGGGGTTTGTATGTCTATTCAAATCAGCGATCACATGCTTCACATGAGCGTGCTTATAGCGATCAGAGCCGTAGAAATATAGCGAAGGATAAATAATGATGAGAATATTCGTGCTTTGGTTAATTGGGGTGCCGTTATCCCTGATGCTTTTATTAGATTTCTTTTATGTCCTCTGGGCATACGGCGCTACCGGTTCATAATGCGTAAAGACATATTTATACAGAAAATATATGGGCGACGATAATGATGATCGTAACCTTATAATGACGGTTTTAGTATAGTAGGTAACGTGAAGGAACATGTATGTCCGATTCCAACTCAATACAGGCTGCACAGACGGCGGCGAATGAGACTTCCATTCGATTTGCTGAAACGGGAGGGCCAATCAATTCCACCCAAGCGAGCAGTATTGACCAAAATACCTTTTTATCATCCATTTTGCTTGCCGATCTAGCGCCGCCGACTGCGCAATCAAGTGGCGATGCTTTGGCGACTAGTACCGGTGATGCTCAGGCCAATATTACGGATGAAGCATTATTGAATCTGAATTTATTACCTCCTTCATTATTTAATGAAGTGCCCGATGCCACAACCACTAATAGCGGGCCGCTGACTTCTCAGCAATTGCAGGAAATTGCTATACTTCAGGAAGATGCGTTGAAGTTGGAAGAGGCATCTTCGCTGGTTACTAATATTCCTTTGACGAATAATTCTACAACATTAGATTTAAGCCTAATTGCCCAGGAAATTGCAGCCGCTAACAGTAATGTACCACTTAGTACGAGTACGCCGGGGCTGTTAACGACGGCGCAATTGCAGCAAATTGCTCAAATTATTACACCGTTTCTTAATGAGCCACTGACGCCTGCTATTCTGTTGCAAATTCAAACGCAGTTGGCAGCAAACCAAATCAATGTTTCATTATTTAGCTTAAATGCAATTTTTCTGGTTCAGAACTATATCGTTAATATGCAGGCTACGCAAAATGATGCAATTAGAACCAACAAGAAAGCAGATAGTTCAAGTGTATCAATGGTAAATCCGGTCTCGTCAATTGATAAGGTGGCGGTGGAGGATAGTGCGATTGTTGCTTAATTTTTGGTAACGAGCAAAAAATCATTTTTATGGGTTTTTTATAATTTTTTATGAAAACCACATAGCCGATTTATGCGCGCCTGTGTTCCTATGGTTATTAGGATATTTCTTGCATACTAGGCAGACCGCATGACGCCTCCAACCAATGCCGCCCGTCAGTTAGTTGAAGAGCCCATCGGCAGTGGTGGCGAGATGACGGCATTGTTGCACGCGCTTAACGCGCTGCGCAATGGCCAGCCGCATGTTCGTCTTCCGTCCGAATGGACGGGTGTGGCCGGTAAAGTGGCCGATGCTTTCAATGAAGTGGTGGAATTAAACGAGCGTATGGCCGGTGAGCTTGGCCGCTTGAGCCGTGCTGTTGGTAAAGAAGGTAAACTTAGCCAACGTTTGGCGCTGGGGGATGTTAGCGGTTTCTGGCGCGGGTCGGTGGAATCGGTGAATGATTTGATCGACGATCTCGTGCATCCGACATCGGAAACCGCGCGCGTGATCGGTGCCGTGGCGCAAGGCGATCTTTCCCAAATGATGGCGCTCGAAATCGATGACCGTCCACTACAAGGGGAATTCCTGCGCACAGCGCGCACGATTAACACCATGGTGGCCCAGCTTGGGTCATTCGCCGCTGAAGTAACCCGCGTAGCACGCGAAGTAGGTACCGAAGGTAAGCTTGGCGGGCAGGCTGATGTAAAAGGCGTGGCCGGTACGTGGAAAGATTTGACCGATTCCGTGAACATGATGGCCGGTAACCTGACCGGTCAGGTGCGTAACATCGCTGAAGTGGCAACCGCTGTGGCGGGTGGTGACTTGTCCAAAAAAGTGACAGTGGACGTAAAAGGAGAAATTCTCGAACTTAAAAACACCATTAATACGATGGTGGATCAGCTACGTTCGTTCGCATCGGAAGTAACGCGTGTAGCACGTGAAGTGGGTACCGAAGGTAAGCTCGGCGGTCAGGCACGGGTAGAAGGTGTGAGCGGCACGTGGAAGGATTTGACGGACTCGGTGAACTCGATGGCCGGTAACTTGACGTCTCAGGTGCGTAACATTGCGCAGGTAACAACCGCTGTGGCAAACGGCGACTTGTCGCGTAAGATTACGGTAGATGTGGCAGGTGAAATTCTGGAGTTGAAAGATACCATCAATGCGATGGTGGACCAGCTCGGTTCCTTCGCATCGGAAGTAACGCGTGTAGCGCGCGAAGTAGGTACCGAAGGTAAGCTTGGCGGTCAGGCGAAAGTAGAAGGTGTGTCGGGTACGTGGAAGGATTTGACGGATTCGGTGAACTCGATGGCGGGTAACTTGACGTCGCAGGTACGTAACATTGCACAGGTGACGACCGCTGTGGCCAACGGCGACTTGTCGCGTAAGATTACGGTAGACGTAAAAGGGGAAATTCTTGAGCTGAAGAATACCGTAAATACCATGGTGGATCAGCTCGGTTCCTTCGCATCGGAAGTAACCCGCGTAGCGCGCGAAGTGGGTACCGAAGGTAAGCTCGGTGGTCAGGCCGATGTAAAAGGTGTGGCTGGTACGTGGAAAAACCTGACGGATTCGGTGAACTTCATGGCCTCGAATTTGACGGGTCAGGTGCGTAACATTGCCGACGTGACAAAAGCTGTGGCCGCGGGCGATTTGTCCAAAAAGATTACGGTAGACGTGGCGGGTGAAATTTTAGAACTCAAAGACACCATTAATACCATGGTGGATCAGCTCAACTCATTCGCCGCTGAAGTAACACGTGTGGCGCGTGAAGTGGGTACGGAAGGTAAGCTCGGTGGTCAGGCCGATGTAAAAGGTGTGGCCGGTACGTGGAAAGATTTGACGGATTCGGTGAACTTTATGGCGTCGAACTTAACGGGTCAGGTGCGTAACATTGCCGACGTGACAAAAGCTGTGGCCGCGGGCGATTTATCGAAGAAGATTACGGTAGACGTAAAAGGGGAAATTCTCGAACTCAAAGACACTATCAATACCATGGTGGATCAGCTGTCATCATTCGCCGCTGAAGTAACGCGCGTAGCGCGTGAAGTAGGTACGGAAGGTAAGCTCGGCGGTCAAGCGAACGTAGAAGGCGTGGCCGGTACGTGGAAGGATTTGACGGATTCGGTGAACATGATGGCCGGCAACCTGACCGGGCAGGTGCGTAATATCGCCGAAGTAGGTACGGCTATTGCAAACGGTGACTTGTCGCGCAAAATTACGGTAGACGTGAAGGGCGAAATTCTTGAGCTGAAGAACACCGTAAATACGATGGTGGATCAGCTCAACTCATTCGCCGCTGAGGTAACGCGCGTAGCGCGCGAAGTGGGTACTGAAGGTAAGCTCGGTGGTCAGGCCGATGTAAAAGGTGTGGCCGGTACGTGGAAAGATTTGACGGATTCGGTGAACTTTATGGCGTCGAACCTAACGGGTCAGGTGCGTAACATTGCCGACGTGACGAAAGCAGTGGCGGCGGGCGATTTATCGAAGAAGATTACGGTAGACGTAAAAGGGGAAATCTGGGAACTCAAGAACACCATTAATACCATGGTGGATCAGCTCAACTCGTTTGCGGCAGAAGTAACGCGTGTAGCGCGTGAAGTAGGTACGGAAGGTAAGCTCGGTGGGCAGGCAAAAGTAGAAGGTGTATCGGGTACGTGGAAGGATTTGACGGACTCGGTAAACCGCATGGCTGACAATTTAACGAGCCAGGTGCGTGGTATTGCGAAGGTAGTAACGTCGGTAGCAAACGGTGAGTTGAAACGTAAACTGACGGTGGAAGCCAAAGGCGAAATCGCCGAACTTGCCGACACGATCAATAACATGATCGATACGCTGGCGACGTTCGCCGATCAGGTGACAACGGTAGCGCGCGAAGTAGGGGTTGAAGGACAGCTCGGCGGTCAGGCGAAAGTGCCAGGTGCGTCGGGTACGTGGAAGGGCTTGACCGAAAACGTAAACCAGCTGGCGGCGAATTTGACCACGCAGGTACGCGCTATTGCTGAAGTAGCAACGGCCGTAACCAAGGGTGACTTGACACGGTCTATTACGGTGGATGCGCAAGGGGAAGTGGCCGTACTTAAAGATAACATCAACGAAATGATTCGAAACCTGCGCGATACGACACAGAAAAATACCGAGCAGGATTGGCTCAAAACCAACCTCGCAAAATTCAGCCGCATGTTGCAAGGGCAGCGCGATTTGACCAACGTCGGTCGCATGGTGCTTTCCGAATTATGCCCGGTAGTTGCAGCGCAGCAGGCGGAATTCTACGTACTCGATGGTAAGGCGCAGGGGTCTGAACTTACGCTGCTGGCAAGTTTCGCATCCGAAGGCAAAGAAGTGCTCGGCAAGCAGATTGGTTTGGGACAGGGCGTGGTTGGGCAGTGCGCGCTGGAAAAACAAAAGATCGTTCTTGATAATTTGCCGCACGATTATATTCGTATTTCGTCCGGTCTTGGCGAAGCATCGGCGCGCAGCGTACTCGTATTGCCGCTGATTTTTGAAGGACAGGTAAAAGGGGTGCTGGAGTTGGCATCGTTCGATGGATTTAATCCGTCGCATAAAGCGTTCCTCGATCAGTTGACCGAATCCATCGGTATCGTACTGAATACGATTGAAGCGAACATGCGTACGGAAGATCTGCTGAAACAATCACAATCGCTTGCACAACAGCTACAAAGCCGTCAGGAACAGTTGCAGCAAACCAACGAAGAATTGCAAGAAAAAGCCCGCTTGCTTGCCGAGCAGAACCAAGAAGTGGAACGCAAAAACCAGGAAGTGGAACAAGCGCGCCAGGAACTCGAGGACAAAGCGAAACAGCTGGCGCTTACGTCAAAATACAAATCGGAATTCCTGGCCAACATGTCGCACGAATTGCGTACGCCGCTTAACAGCTTGCTCATTCTGTCTGACCAGCTTACCAAAAACCCTGAGGGTAACCTTACGCCTAAGCAGACGGATTTCACCAAGACGATTCATAGTTCCGGTAATGATCTGCTCATGCTCATCAACGATATTCTCGATCTGTCGAAGATTGAATCGGGTACGGTGGTGGTGGAAGGAAGCGAGTTGCGGCTGGACGATCTGCGTGGCTATGTATCGCGCACATTCACGCACGTGGCCGAATCCAAGAGCGTGGATTTCAAAATTGCTTTCGATCCAACGCTGCCGAAATCGATGTTCACCGATTCAAAACGTCTTCAGCAGATTATCAAAAACCTTCTGTCCAATGCGTTCAAATTTACCCATCATGGCAATGTGACGCTGACGGTTGGGCCAGCGCAAGCGGGTTGGAGTTCATTCAATGAAGATTTAAATCGTGCGGCAGAAGTGCTGGCATTTGAGGTGTCCGATACAGGTATCGGTATTGCGACCGATAAGCAGATGATTATTTTCGAAGCGTTCCAACAAGCGGATGGTTCCACGAGCCGCAAGTACGGTGGTACGGGCCTTGGCCTTGCAATCAGCCGTGAATTATCACGCTTACTGGGCGGTGAAATCCGTTTGATTTCAAGTCCTGGTAAAGGCAGTACGTTTACGTTGTATCTTCCGGTGACATACTCGCCGTCGCGCATTCGCAGGGCTTCGGGTACGAATGAGGCGATTGAAAATCAGAATAAAAATCAGCTGACGATTGAAGATAATTCGGCGAAGACGGTGGTCAGCATGGATGTGCCGGAAACGGGCCAGCTCATTAATGAAATTGGCGATGACCGTGCCTTTATCCAGCCAGGTGATCACGTCATATTGATCGTAGAAAACGATCTCGGGTTTGCGCGTTTCATGCTCGATACTGCGCATGAAAAAGGTTTCAAGGGATTGGTGACATCGTTGGGTGCTGCTGCGCTCGCACTTACCTATGATTATAAGCCAGATGCTATTTTACTCGATATTCATCTGCCAGATATTCAAGGCTGGCGCGTGATGGAGCGTTTGCAAAATGATATTACGACGCGCCATATTCCCATTTGCGTGATTTCTACGGATGATTCGCGTGATCAGGCAATAACGTCAGGAGCATTAGCATTTGTCACCAAACCAATTCAAAAACGTGAAGTGCTCGATAATCTACTTGATTCACTGACGGAATTTTCCAGCCGTAATAAAAATACCGTGCTGGTGGTAGAGTCGGATGCAAAGCAACGCAGCCGTATTACCAAAGCCATTGCCATTGATAATATTAATACCTTGGTTGCAAAAGATAAGGAATCGGCAGCCGAAATATTATCGCAGCAGCGGGTTGATTGCCTGGTGGTAAACCCAAGATTCCTTGATGTTGTGGATGGTATTGCGGGATCAAAAGAAGATGCTGCAGTGGTGATGAGCTCGATACCCGTTATTGTATACGGCGAAGATAAGATTGAAGAAAATACCTGGAAACGCCTTGCAAAAATCTGCGCGCTACGCAAAGCTCTTTCGCCCGAACGTTTGCTGGATTTACTAACGCATTCTCTCTATCGCGACACCAGCGCTTTACCAGAGAAATGGCGCAAGAAATTATTGGATTTGCACCAATCGGATAAATTGCTGGTGCATAAAAAGGTGCTAATTGTAGATGATGATACGCGTAATATTTTCGCGCTCACGAGCGTACTCGAAGAGCACCATATGAATATTCTATCGGCGGATAACGGGCGCGATGCGATCAATATTTTGCAGCGCGAACCGGATATTGATATTGTGCTGATGGATATCATGATGCCGGAAATGGATGGCATGGAAACGATACGTGAAATCCGTAAAGTGCCGCATTTGAAGGATCTACCGATTGTTGCGGTTACCGCTAAGGCAATGAAGGGTGATCGTGAAAAATGTATTGAGGCCGGTGCTTGGGATTATTTATCAAAACCCGTCAATACTGAGCAGATGATGGCTGTGCTTCGAGCCTGGCTACATCGCTAAAGGACGTTCTATGAATGAGGCCGCAACAGCCATACGTTATGACGAAATGGAGCGTGATGATGAGACCGCCATTACTGAAGATGAAAAAGTCAATATTCTCATCGTTGATGATTTACCCGAAAACCAACTTGTCTATCGTTCGATTCTTGAGGAATCTGGCCAGAACCTCGTAACCGCCCATTCGGGCGAAGAAGCACTGAAGCAGGTACTTAAACAGGAATTTGCGGTGATACTTCTCGATGTTAATATGCCGGGCATGAACGGATTTGAAATTGCAACGTTGATCCGCAACCGCAAAAAATCAGCCCATACCCCCATTATTTTTATCACTGCTTTCACCGATGAAGTGCGTATGGCGCAAGGATATGCTAGCGGTGCAGTGGATTATTTGCCTACACCGATCGTGCCAGAAATTCTTCAGGCAAAAATCCGCGTGTTTATCGAGTTATCGCAAATGCGCCGCCGTGTTGCTTCACAGGCAGGGGAGCGCGCTAAGCGTGAGGCGGCAGAGGAAGCGGACCGTCGCAAAGATGAGTTTTTGGGTATGCTTGCGCATGAACTGCGCAACCCGCTCACGCCTATTTTAAATGCTGCTCACTTGCTTCGCCGCTATGCCTCGAATGAACCGCGATTGGAGGAGCTCGGGAATATTGTCGATCGCCAGGTAAAACACATGACGCGTTTGATTGACGATCTGCTTGATGCGACGCGGCTTTCGCATGGAAAAATTTTGCTCAGAAAAGAATGCTGTGATTTGAACCGTATCATCAACCAAACAGCGGAAGATTACCGTAGTATTTTTGATGCTCATAATATCCAACTTGAGATCATAGCGCCGGATTTCGCGATCTGGGTGGAAGGGGATCCTACGCGTTTGATACAGGTGGTTGGAAATTTACTCCATAATGCGCATAAATTCACCGATGCTGGCGGAAAAGTGACCATCCGGCTTGATTACGATAAAAAAACACGATCAGCGCTTGTCAGTGTTGAAGATTCCGGAATTGGGATTGAGCCGAAAATGCTGCCTTACGTATTTGATGTGTTTCGCCAGGCTGACCAGGGTTTGGATCGTAGTCGCGGCGGGCTTGGGCTTGGACTTGCTTTGGTGAAAGGCTTGGTAGAATTGCATGGCGGCGAGGTGAGTGTGACCAGTGAAGGGCTGGGCAAGGGCACACGCTTTACGCTGCGCTTGCCACTTGAATCCATGCCCATAAACGCTACCCCTACAGACGTAGTGGAAGAAATTCCGCAAGGCGATAAATATCGTATTTTGCTGGTTGAAGATAATCAGCTCACAGCGGAAAGCACGCGGTTGCTTTTATGCGATGATGGATATGAAGTTGAAACTGCTGGCAACGGTTTGAAAGCGCTAGAAACAGCGCGCACGTTCCATCCTGAGATTATATTATGCGATATAGGACTGCCGGGAATGGATGGATATCAAGTAGTGCGTGCATTGCGTCAGGAAGAAGAATTGGCCTCATCTTACGTGATTGCCATGACCGGCTATGGCCGCGATGAAGACCAAAAACGGGCGTATGATGCTGGCTTTGACCTGCATATGACGAAACCGATCGACTACAATAATTTGCGCCGCACGCTTGCCGGGTTGTCTATAAGCAAATAGCTATTCGGTCGCTATTTACTTTCAGATTTAGTTTTTTGCTCGAGCGTGCTAATCAGCCCATCCATCCCCTTTTGCTGAACGACGGAAGAAAATTCGGAACGCTCGGTGGTGATAAGGCTCACACCTTCGACGATGATATCGACAATCTTAAACTGTCCATTATTGTTGCGCAGACGATATCCGGCTGCTGTCTCTTGTTGTTGATCTTTAGCGGCTTTGATCTGCATATTGACGGTAATCTGCCCGTCTTCGTCATTTTTAGTATCGGTAATTACGTATTTGCTGCCGGTATAATCGGAAAAACTGGTAGTATAGTGAGTGAGTAGATATTCTTTGTACGATTGCAAATAATGGGTACGTTGTTCTTCGCTGGCTTGCTGCCATGCATGTCCTAAAACAAATTTTGCCATCCAATCGATATCCACATTTTGTGAAAACATATTGCGTAGTTTTATTTGTTTCTGGTCGGCACTATCTGAACTGTTGACTACCGCAAGTACTTGTTTGCCGACATTATCGACAAATTGACGTGCATCATCTGTGCCTGCCGCGTAGGCGGTATTTGCTATGAAAGCGGCGAATAATAGAGTGATAATCGTAACAATCGCGATGCGTGCCATAATCATTCTCCCCTAAAGTAAATGAGATGTCAGTAATGCATTTGATGCATAAAAAAGCGATGGGTAGGCAGGCTATACAATTCAATAAACCATCAACTAGGGTCTTAAGAAGAGGCATTTATGAAGATTTTATTATGCAGCGTTATTTCTAATATCGTTTACTTAGCGCTTGATCTGCATGGTGCGCAACGTGATTGCAGAAAGGAATATCATCATGTCAACGCGCACTTTTCCTCAAGCCCATAATCCCCAGGTCCATAATCCCTTTATTTTAGCGCCTATTAGCAAAAAACGTAACCCGTTCCTGGATGCGTTACAGCACATTGAATATGGGCATATGACTATTGTTGAGCCGGATGGCAAAACCCTCGAATTTTCGGGGCATGAGAAGGGGCCTTCGGCGCAGCTTCGACTTCACGATTGGGAAGTGCTCGATGATCTGATAGCGCGCGGTGAAATGGGTTTTGCTGATGCTTATATTGATGGGCGGTGGGATACGGATAATTTGCCGTTATTATTGACCTTTGGGTTAGTGAATTCGCAATCATTAGAGAAATTTTTCTATGGCCGTCCTTTGTATGCATTGTGGCTTCGCTTACGTTATTTCCTGCAGGGAAACACTTTAAGTGGCAGCAAAAAAAATATCATGGCGCATTATGATCTTGGGAACGATTTTTATTCATTGTGGCTTGATGAAAGCATGACTTATTCCTGCGCTTTATTTGATGGCCATACCGATCGGAGCCTGGAAGTCGCACAGACAGCGAAATACAGGCGTATACTTGAAAAACTGGAAGCGCTTCCTGGCGATCATATTCTTGAAATTGGCTGCGGATGGGGAGGATTTGCCGAATTTGCGGCGCGCCATGGCATGAAGGTAACGGCTGTTACTATTTCGGAAAAACAGGCGGGCTATGCAAAGCAGCGAATCGCAAAACTAGGATTAGAACATCTCGCTTCCATTAAGGTTATTGATTACCGGAAAATGGAGGGAAAGTTTGATCATATCGTATCCATAGGCATGTTTGAGCATGTGGGGGAAAAATATTGGCCGGTGTATTTTGATACGGTTAAAAATCATCTGAAACCGGATGGAAAGGCGATGATTCAAACCATTACGTTGGATGATTATTTATTTGAATCCCTGCAGGGGAAAAGTGGCTTCATGGAACAAGTGATTTTCCCCGGTGGCATGCTGCCTTCTAAATCGCGCTTTTATGCAGCAGCTGAACATGCAGGACTGCAGTGCCGCGAAATTTATGCTTTTGGGCAAGATTATGCGCGCACCACCAGCATCTGGCTTTCGCGCTTTGAAGAGCAAAAGCAGACTATCAAAAGCATGGGTTATGATGAAACCTTTATACGCTTGTGGCGGTTTTATTTATCCTGCTGTATCGCCTCGTTCACCAGCCATCGCACCGATGTCATGCAGGCTGAGCTTCGGCATGCGATATAACGCATTTTTAAGCGGAAACTAAAGGCTGGCCAATAAATCGGTTTAATGCATCTATTGTGGTCCTCGTTGCCGACCCATACTACATTACTTTATCAGAAAGTTATGTTGGTGCGGACGCCGATCACGGTTTCGTTTTTCAAGCGAACAACGCTGCTGGGATCGTTCGGGTTCGCAACACCGGCGCCGGGATTGAAGACATATTGCGCATCAGGTTGCAGCTGTATCCAGGGCATCCATTGATATTGGTATGTCACCTCGATAAATTGTTCTTTGCTGCGAACAGGGGTGGTGCCGCTTTGGCGATCGAACGCGCTATCGCTGGCGCTAACATTGGCCAAACCATAGCCGATACCGAGCGTATCGTCATCGCGACCTTCGATGATACCTTTATAGGTGAGCCCAAGATCGAGGCTGAAATCGATGAGGTTGCGATTTTGCGGTGCCCCCATGATACCAGCGAATACGCTGAGTCCTTTGCTGCTTTTCGCATCGGGACGCCAGATCATCTGGTCGGCAATTGCGTAGATGCTGTAATTGCCGTGGTGCAAGCGCGGATTGCCATTCCCAGTTGCCAGAGGCAGGCCGTCAGTGCCGTATTCTTGATCAGCGAATTGTCCGGCGTCATACCATGCGCCTAGGCGATAGATGCCTGGCAATGTCTCGGCCTGACCGGCATTATGCATATCGCCTGCGCCCGGTCGTGCATATTGAATTTCAGCAATATATAACGGATTATCGCTCAAACGAAAATTGGTGCCGCGATCATTGAGTTTTTGTGGATCACCCGCGCAGGTGGGGCAAAGGCCTCCCGGATTGTCGTTGAAGACACCACCGAGTAATGTGATCGAATCATCAACATGCTCGCGCACGCGTATCCCAAGCGATGAAAGCGGATAGGACGGACCACCACTGATCATATCGGCGGAGGGAATCATCGGCCAGCCAAACATGGCGTTGGCAAAAAGCTGCGCATTGGTACTGATCATAAATTCCTGATCGATGCTTTGCTGACCGATTTTGACATCCGCTGTATCTTGCCAGAGCGATTGCTGGCACCATAATTCCCACAAGCGCGCGCCGTTATCGGCTTCGATACCGCTGACGGTCTGCAGGTTATCCAACTTCTTGGCGCTGAACTTGTTGCCATGCACATCCAGTCCGCTGACGTTAAACAGCCCGCCTTCCCAGCCGAGCGCTTGTTTGGTATCCATTTGCAATGTGAGTGTCGTCAGCCCTTCGTAATTCGAGCCGCGCTCGACACTGCCTTTGGCGCTGTTGAACACTTCGCTGGTTTCGGTGAGTCCAACAGTAATACCGTAATTTTGCAGCCAGGGGCGCCCGCCGCCCATTTCGCCCAGCAGTGCATCACGGTGATCGAGGTCGTACCATGGGCCTTTATCCTGTGGCGATACTGCGCTGTCGGCGGCGTCATTTGCCAACGCGGTGTTTGTCCAGAGAGCGAATCCTAAAGATAAGGCGATATATAAGGTTTTAGTGTTGGTCATTTGTATGTGAGGGGACGGACATTTGGACACTTGGTGTAGCTTTACAACTTATGGATCTTTGCGCATTAAATTTTCTTTTAATTTGAAGCGATAATCGATTTTCCCACTCGGCTTATAACGGATGGCTTCTACCTCATCGATCTTCCAATCTCCTTGCTCTTGCACAAAGAAATAGCTGACTTGATTTTTTCCGCCATTTGAGAAATTAGCTCGGATAATAGGCGAATGATTTTTTGAATTTGTGTCTTCGATAAGCCTAAAATCGGACAAATTCCAATCCTGCGTGTTAATGATAATATCAAAATCAATATTGCAGATACCTTGTTCCCGCTTTTCGCATGCCTCGTTTTTATGGATAGCGGTTTGAAGGCCTTTACTTGCGTAAGGAAGAATTAAATCTAATGCCCCAACATTGCTTGGTTTTTCTGCGTGTGGATCTGCCAAATAGGAGCTATAAAGCTGCCCAACAATTTGTTTAGGCGATTCTTGCGCGAGTGCTTGATTAGTGGTTCCAAACGACATGATCAGCGCGGCAAATAAGATTTTAAAACGCATTATCTACCTCTTAGCTCTGTCCATGAATTTCAAAAATTCGATTTAAAAATAAGTTACTCTTTGATCAGAAAAAATACAGCAAAAAAGGTGGTTTTCCAAAAATGCGAAAAAATGGCTCTAGCACTTCCTGAGCACGAGACTCCAATTTCACTCTGAGAGTGTTCGAAACTTTAAATGGCGGAAGCTGTGAGATTCGAACTCACGGTACCGTTGCCAGTACGGCAGTTTTCAAGGCGTATTTTCTCGATTAATTACAATATATTACGACAATTGACAACGCCAGTCTTCAAAGGCTTAGGTTGCTATTCTTTTTGTCACGATTCGCAAGGAATTGCAATGATTTGCCACTGAGTGGACCACCAGTGGACCAAAACCACCCCCGAACATTATACCGTTTGAATCCCATATATCGGTTTGAGTCCGCGGTTTTGCGAGGGTTCCCGGCGTAATCGTTTATTCTGTTGATAGTCGCCGCTATTCATGGATGCATGACAAGCATGCAACCGATCCGCAAATCCAATCCCATTACTCTGCACCGCGATCCGCTATATAAAGAAGTATGGGAAACGCCCATGCGCCAGCTGGCGAAGCGGTATGATATCTCTGATGTCGGGCTGACGAAGATATGCCGGAAAATGGACATTCCTACACCGCCACGCGGCTATTGGGCAAAACGCACCAATGGCCAACGCGTTGAAAAAGCGTCGCTTCCTCCGCTATCCGAAACCGGCTGTGCGAAAATCATCTACGACAAATCCCTGCAGGAACTGGAAAGTGTGGCGAAGAAGCGCCGCATCTTAAGGGAACAACGCCAGACCGAGCAGCAGAAAATCACCCGTCTAAAATTAGAGCTACAGGATTGGGACACCAGCCGCCGCATACGCATGTACATCGCTATGCTGCGCACCCACCCCAATGCCTCCGACCCCGACCAGGCCGAATTCCTTACCTGGGCAGGGCAATACGCAGACCACCTTGATCCGATGGCGGATTTCAGTATTGAGGCGCTGGAGGATGCATAACGGGCGATATAAGTCAGAATATTAACGAAAAGCAGCCTAAATATATGTATAGGCATATTTACTATATAATAAATATGTGATAGCATATAAAAATGAATACAATCATAGAACAGCTAAAAACAGCCAGGCATAGCCTCGGCATGAAGCAATTCGAGCTGGGCAAAAAGCTCGGATTGCCGCAGAGCCATATCTCTAAAATTGAGAGCGGACAGAATGATCCGCGCCTATCCACGATTGAAGATATGGCACGCATCCTGGATCATGAATTGATGATTATCCCGCGCCAGATGATTCCACATGTCAACGCATTGCTGCGCGGCGGTGAAACGAAAAAACCACGCTGGACGTTAGACGATGAGGCGGGTTTATGATCACTACATTAAAAGTCAGCCTTGGAAACACCGCTATCGGCACCATAACAATGCTTCCTGCCGGCAGTGTGTTTTTCGCATTCAGTGAAGAATATCTGAATGATGCCAATCGCCCTGTACTCAGCCAATCTTTTCTGACGGAAACAGGTGAGGTTATTCCCGAGAGCAAAGCTACGCGCGTGCAGCTTCCGGCGTTCTTCTCCAACCTTCTGCCTGAGGGGCATATGCGCCAGTATCTGGCAGAGCGCGGCGGTATTAAATCCACCAATGAATTCAGACTCATTGAATTGCTGGGCGAGGATTTGCCAGGCGCAGTGGTGATCGCATCGCAGGATGGCAATCCCATCGATGCCGGACACCACATAGAAAATACGAGCGATGATAAGCCGTTCCACTTTTCGCTCGCGGGTATTCAGCTGAAGTTTTCAGCGATTGCCCAGAAGAATGGCGGTCTTACCATTCCTGTGACAGGCGTTGGCGGTAATTGGATCATTAAACTCCCCGCGCAGAATTATGCCAATGTGCCAGAGAATGAATTTGCAATGATGCAGTTGGCCGGCAGTATTGGAATCTCTGTTCCTGAAACGAAGCTGGTGCCGCTGGATGAAATCGGTGGCCTGCCAGAAATGGGGGTGCTTATCGGATCGCAGGTACTCGCCGTAAAACGTTTTGATCGCGCTGAAGGCGGCAAGCGCATCCATATTGAGGATTTTGCGCAGGTCTTTAACGTCTACCCGCACAACAAATATGATAATGCCCACTACGGCAACATCGCGCGCATGGTGTGGATGATGACGGGAAATGAAGGGCTGATAGATTTTATCCGCCGCCTGACCTTTATCATCCTCACCGGCAATGGTGACATGCACCTGAAAAACTGGTCTTTCATTTATGAGGATGGCCGCACGCCAAAGCTCAGTCCTGCCTATGATATGGTTTCCACCATTCCCTATATTCCCAAGGATGGTCTGGCGTTGAATCTCGCTGACAGCAAAGAAATGAAGGCAATCACGCTGAATCACTTCAAGAAACTGGCGCAAAAAGCCAAGCTGCCCGAAGAACTCGTTTTACAGACTGTGCGTGATACCGTAGATGCCACCATCACTGCATGGGAAGCAAACTACAAACACTACGGTCTTCCAGCAGAAATTCTGGAGCGCATTCAGGGCTACCTACGCGAAGTTGCTCTGAGGAATGGCTACGCGGGGCTTAAAGGAAATAAAATATGATTGAGAGAAATCGGATCAGTTTTGAAGCTCTTCAAAAGGGCTATGATTCTCTACCCGTAGAACCCCTGTTAAATGAGGTGCAAAAATCATTTGCGCGGGGATCGGGAGTGGCAAGGGCGCTTCTGGGAAAAGATTGGACTGAACGATATATAATTTCCGATTCCCATAAAAAAGGATTTTTCTCAATCGATGAGTCTGATCCTAATCTCTTTCAGAAATCAGGATTCCGCGTTATTGATTTGGGTGAGGTCTTGTACAATCTACAAAATACTCCGGGGTTCGATGAATGTATCGAACAAATGCGTAATGGCAATCTTGAAGATACACTGGCAGAGCTTGATCTAGGCAGAATGCTTTATATTCATTCTGTTCCTTTTCGATACGTTATACCACAGGGTAAGCAAGGATCGGATTACGATGTAGAGGTAATTTATCCCGATGGGGTAATAGCCTGCGCCGATGCGAAATGTAAAATAGAAAGCGGTGAATTCTCGGCGGAGAGCGTAAAAAATACACTTAAGAAGGGCAAAAAGCAGCTTCCTGAAAACATGCCTGGGATTTTGTTTGTAAAATTGCCGCAGCATTGGATGGAGAGAACAGATTTTGCAGGAGTAATGAGGCAAGTTGCAAAGGATTTTCTGCGGCAAACAACAAGGATTGTTTCCGTGAAATATTATGTATCTACGCTTGATTTTAACGGGAAATATATGCGGCACCGGCATGCGTATGATGAAATCAATAATCCAGCAAATAAATTTGATCCCAACCGGGATTGGAGAATCTTTCCTAAAATTGATGTACCGCCTGAATGGAATGGTATGCCGCCTCATTGGCAAAGAATTTTATTTTTTCCTGATGGAAAAATGAGATAAAAGTTCATCTTCTGCTAATTTAAATCATCGGAGGCAATCATGAGCGCCATTAACGCATCGCAGTCCGGCACGTTCAAGGTGGGCGGAGATATTACGGTCAATCGCCTCGGTTTTGGCGCCATGCGCATCACCGGTCCCGGCATATGGGACGAGCCGAAGGATCGCGCCGAGGCGCTGGCAATGTTACACCGCCTGCCGGAACTCGGCGTTAATTTCATCGACACCGCCGACAGCTATGGTCCCGGCACCAGCGAGAATCTGATTTGTGAAGCGCTGCACCCTTACAAAGGCTTGCTGATTGCCACCAAGGGTGGCTTGGTGCGCGGCGGGCCGGACAAATGGACGCCGGTGGGCAGGCCTGAATATCTGGAGCAGGCCGTAAAACTGTCCCTGCGCCGCCTGAAAGTCGAGTGCATCGATCTCTGGCAATTGCACCGCATCGATCCGAAAACCCCGCGCGAGGAACAATTCGGCGTTATCGCCGATATGCAGAAAGAAGGGGTGATCCGCCATGTGGGATTGAGCGAAGTCAGCGTCAAAGAAATTGAGGCAGCGCAGAAATTCTTCACCGTCGCCACCGTGCAGAACCGCTACAACCTGATCGACCGCACCAGTGAAGACGTGCTCGATTACTGCACGAAAAATAATATCGGCTTCATCCCCTGGTTCCCTCTCGCCGCCGGTGATCTGGCAAAGCCAGGTTCGGTGCTGGATAACGTCGCGCATAAGATGAAAGCTACACCCAGTCAGGTCGCGCTCGCCTGGGTGCTGAAGCGCAGCCCCGTCATGCTGCCTATTCCTGGTACCGGCAAGGTGAAACATCTGGAGGAAAACGTCGCGGCAGCGAGCATCAAACTATCCGATGAGGATTTCCGCGCATTGGATGAAGCGGGCCGGAAGGCATTCCGCAAGGAGGCATGATAAACGTGAAATTTCGTGAAACGATAAAAATCAGTATGTTGAATGCATACCAGCCGGGCTAATCTAAAATTACACTTTAGATTAGCCCGGTTTATTGATTCGCTGTTCCAGCGCTGACAGGCCATCCATGATTACGTCAAAATCCGGTGCGCTTCCCAAGAACATATTACTCATATCGATATAGTCCTTTTTCAGATCCGCCAGCATTTCGTCACGCGGCATCAAGCGTAGGCTACCGATAACGGCGGTATCGTAAGAAGCCTTGTTATCCGAAAACATGAGGTTTTTATTTCTGACCACCTTCTCCAACAGCGCTATATCCCGAAGCGCGGCATCGACAACACCTCTCTGCGCCATGATGAAAGTATCGTAGTAATGGCGGGACATACGATCGCGCAGCTTCGATCTGTGGTGCAGCGCATGCAGGATGGTCGCTTTCTCCCAGAAAGTCCGTTCAGCCGCCAGCACATGCACGGCGCAATGCGGCGAATTGAACAACTGCGAAAATATCTCGGCAACATAGGGAGTGATCTGCTTATTTTCGCTTGGCTCGATATCGCCCCGCGCGCCGAACTCCAGCCGTATTATTGGTTTGATGTAACCAATCTCACCCTCGCCGAATCTACCAACGCCATAACCACCTCTGCCATAACCCATGCCGTAATTCATCAGCCTGGGATAGGAAAACAAAATAGTCTGATGATCCGGATCATCGGCATCGAGCGTCAGTTCCCAAACATCCGGCAGTTTCTCGGCGAGGGATTTCTGCAGGGTAGGTAAGGCCAGCTCCGCCACAAAACGGCGTGCGTTCTCTTTCAACGCATCGATCCTGCGTCGATGCTCTTTACCAGAAATGCCTTCTTCTGTCGGATCGGCAATATCGCTGAGATATGGCGCATCGCGGCTGATGGTTAGGTCAACGTCCTCGGAGAAACGTTCGATCAAGCGATAGGCTTTCGATAGCGACGTACCGCCCTTGAAGGTAATATAAGGTGCTAACTGCGGATTCTCGAAAATCCGCTTCAGTGTCCAGCATACCCAGAAGTCTTTTTCGACGATGGCCGATGGAATGGCTTGTTTAATGCCCGTTTCTTCAAAAGCTTCTTTTTTGTCCGCATCAGGCAGTGTGAAGAATTTGTCCATGCTTTACATTCTCTATCTTGTGAATCGTATCCGCCATCCAGCCTGGGATACGATCCATCGCCTGATGCAGCCCGGCTAAATCCTTGTCCGTCAACATGCGTGCGCAACGGCTGATGATCTGGTCGTCCACGCTTTTCCTGCCAAGATAAGAAAGTGCCTGCAGCGTCAGATTAGCATGGTCAGGGATATTGTCGAGCCATGCCACGCGCGCACGCTTCAACTGGATAGTCTGTCCTGCCACGCGCCGCGTGCGAATGGTCGCATTCGTGAGATAAGATAGCTTGATCGGCACCTGCGTAGAGAGCCGCATAAGATTCGCCGCCATCGCGCCGGAGGGGAAAACATGATCTCCTGCCGCCAATGCGCGCGCAATATTATCCGGCGTAGGCGAAAGCGGGCCGAGCAATTTGCTTTGTTTCGGATAATAGTAAATGCCACGATCCAAACGGCGAATCATGCCCTGCTTTGCCAGCCGGGAAAGCACCTGATCCACCGCTGCACGTGTTCCTACATCCAGTAAATCCTTAGGCGTAAAAACCCACCCCGGTTTTCTGTGCCGGATTCTACCTGTAATTTTGTCGGTTATGGACTTCATACTTATCTCCTATTGTCATATAATACCATAGTTTTATCTGACAAACAACCAGCAATATCTCAGCGCAACTATCAAATTAATATATTGATTTATATATTAAAATAGTTTAATTTATCTATTAATTAACCGTACCGCAAGATATGGTGAAGCATATTTGATAAGAAATACCTGAAACAGGCCGCTCTGCTGCTCGATGTGTTGCCGGAAGTAGCGAAAGAAACCTGTTTCACCATGCACGGCGGCACCGCCATCAACCTTTTTGTACGCGATATGCCGCGGCTATCGGTCGATATTGATCTGACCTATGTGCTCATAGAAGATCGCGCAAGCCTCCCTGCAGCATATCGGCGAAGCTCTTGGAGTGGATATTAGGACTAATGCCTTCATTTCCGCCTATGCGGTAGAGTGGGGAGATGCATAGGAATAGCAATGACATTCTGCGATTCCTGCCGTTTCTTGCGCTCCGCCCAGTATACACCTGAGATAATTAAAAGTCTCTTTTATTTACGACGTGCGGTGCAGAATCCGAGTTTTTCGGCGTTACCGAAGCTCAGGCAGTGCCAGAT
>Ga0206860_10061_pt1 | contig 21703 bp, 27 predicted proteins | sample Alteio_BWOrgCont_44_FD_152624 | JGI IMG/M metagenome (GOLD analysis project Ga0206860, IMG submission 152624) | Enriched cells from forest soil in Barre Woods Harvard Forest LTER site, Petersham, Massachusetts, United States -... | ecosystem: Environmental > Terrestrial > Soil > Temperate forest >...
CGATCGCTGACGCTCACCCATGTGGCGAGCCAGGCGATCGCAAAAGCGCGGCCGCCCGACAAGGCGGTGCATAAATGGCAGGTTTTCCGCGCGATCTGCACCGCTAAGGCCAGGGTCGGCGTGTCCGAGCGCGCGCTGGCGGTTCTCGACGCTTTGCTGAGCTTCCATCCCGAGACCGCGCTGAGCGGCGACGGGCTGATCGTGTTCCCGTCGAACCAGCAGCTCGCGCTGCGCGCCCACGGCATGGCGCCAGCGACGCTCCGGCGGCACCTGGCGGCCTTGGTCGATTGCGGCCTCATCATTCGCCGCGACAGCCCGAACGGGAAGCGCTTCGCCCGCAAAGGGCGGGGCGGGACGATCGAAATGGCGTTCGGATTCGATCTCAGCCCCCTGGTGGCCCGCGCCGAGCAGTTCGAGGTCTGGGCCGAGGACGTGCGGGCGGAGGAGCGTGCGTTGAGACTGGTCCGCGAGCGGATCACCCTCTGCCGGCGCGACATCGCCAAGATGATCGCCACGGGCGTCGAGGAGGGCGTGCCGACCCGCAGGGCAGGGCAGGGGCCTTCAGACTGGGCCGAGATCCACGGGCTCTATCGCAGCCTCCTCGGGAGGATTCCCCGCACGGCTGCGCGGGAGGAGCTCGAGCCGATCGCCGCGGATCTGACGCTGCTGGCCGACGAAATCCTCACCATGTTGGAAAGTCACGTAAAAATATCAATTTCAAGCGCCAATGAGTCTCAGACTGAGCGCCACATACACAATTCAAACCCAAACCCCCCAATTGATCTTGAACCTGCCTCCCAAGAAGGCACGGGGGCGAAGCCTGAGCCTCAACCGGAGCTCACGAGACCTCCATTTCAGGCGTTTCCGCTCGGAATGGTGATCGAGGCCTGCCCCGATATCGTCGATTACGCCAAGGGCGGGATTGCGAACTGGCGCGATTTCCTTGGCGTCGCGGCGGTGGTGCGTTCGATGCTCGGGGTCAGTCCGAGCGCCTGGGAGGCGGCGCAATCGGTCATGGGAGAACTTCCCGCCGCGATCGTCGTCGCGGCCATTCTGCAACGGGGCGCCGCAATCACCAGCGCCGGCGGCTATCTCAGGGAACTGACGCGAAAGGCCGAGGCCGGCGAATTCAGTGTGGGGCCGATGCTGATGGCGCTGATTGGAAGCCGAAAACGCGAAAAGAAAAGGGCGTAGCCGAATGGCGCGCCCGGTCAGCCCAAAAAGCCGTTCCTCCTTTCGAGAGGCTACCGGCGTCGAGGCGGTTTCAGCGGAAATGCGGCGATGTCATCGCGCCATGGATCGAAGACAGCGGCTCCACAGTGCTGCAAATCCTTCGTGTTGCGAGAAACCAGATAGAGGTGCGCCTCGATCGCCGTCGCCGCGAGCAAAGTATCGATGACGGGCGGCGGATGACCCGATTCTCGTTTCACACGCCCTGAGATGGCCCCCCAGCGACGGACGACGGGGTCGCTCAGCGACAATATTCGAGCGGTGAAACGAGCCTCGAGCGCATCTCGCGCCGCGATGTAGTGTTGAACGTTGGGGTCGTCGCCTGCGAGATTTGCGATGCCCTTATCGTATTCCGCGAGCGTGAGGATGCTGATGAAGAGCCGGCGCTCATCGACCATGCGCCCCCACGCCTTGACGCTTGGCGCTCCGTTTGGCGCGATGAGTGACGCAATAACGTTGGTGTCGACGAGCCAGCCAATCACAGCGCGGGGTCCCGACCAAGATCGCGGTCGCGCGTCAAATCTAGCCCTTCGACATGGAGGCTTTCCAGGAATTGAACGAGCGGAACGACCGCGGGGTTCGCTGGCAGCAGTCGTTCGAGTTCGGCGGCGTCGATGATTGCGACCGCCTTCTTGCCGCGCACGGTGACGTATTGGGGTCCCTGGTCATGGGCGCGCCTGACGACTTCACTGAATTTCGCCTTCGCCTCTTCCAGCTTCCAGATGACGGAGCGCGCGACTTGCGGATGCGGTTGAACGTCGGATTCCTGCGTCGTTCTTCGTTTCGGCGCGACGATTTTTTCGCCGTGCTTCACCGGATGCAGGCGCGACGCTCCCGTTGTTTGAGCCTTGGCGGGAACGGATTGTCTCGTCGCTCGCCGTTTTCCGGTCATCGAAGTGCGCTCCTGACTATCTAGTCAGATGGTACGCCATTTCCTTTCTAATCGCTAGTTCCGTGGGGCTTGATTCTCTCCCCGCCACGGTTGTCTGCCGCATCAATCCGATGGCCCGACGGTAGATGGCATCAGCCCCAACCTCTCGGCCTGATCGAGCAGGTGCTTGACCGAGGACGCCGCCCATTGTCGCGCGCCTCGCGGGGTTCGCTCACGCATCGCCTCGAGTTGGGCGCCGATCGCGCGGAGCGAAATTTCAGGATTTGCCATGGCGATGCCGGCGGCCAACATCATCAACCGATCCTCGGGCGGCCGACGAGGCGTCCTTTCCAGCAGGTTCGCGTCGGCGAGTCGCTCGCGGACTGCTCTTCGAACGGCGCGCCGCAAGCGCTCGGTGGTCCATCGCGCCCCGTCGGCCTGATTCAGGACCCGCACCACGTCCTCCCAGGTATTGAGGCCGCCTACGTCGTACCGTCGGCAGCCATCGGTCCATGGAGGCGATGACATCTCCCGTGAAGAGCCGGTTTCGCGCCTGCGCGGCCTTGGCGATGGCGGCCGGATCCCTCGCCCTGAGACCCGGATTTCCTGGAACTTTTCACGGGCCCGCGCCGCCTTGATGCCGGCCTTCGTGCGCTCGGAAATCAGCGCCCGTTCGAGCTGCGCGACCGCGCCAAGAACCTGGAGCGAAAACATGCCCTGTGGCGTCGAAGTGTCGATGGGGTCGCGCAGCGACCGAAAGTGGGCGCGGCTCTCCTCCAGGCGCTCGATGACGTCGAGGAGATGGCTGACCGAGCGGGCGAGGCGGTCAAGACGGACGACGACGAGAACATCGCCGGGTTTGATCTCGCACATCAATCGTGCGAGCTCTGGCCGAGCGCGCGAGGCGCCCGATCCGTGCTCCCTGTAAATTGTCGCGCAGCCGGCCGCGCCTAGCTCATCGGTTTGCGCGTTCGTGGCTTGGTCCTCGGTTGACACGCGCGCGTAGCCCAAAAGACGACCTGTTGGGCCGCTAGGCGAGCCGGGGAGGGGTCTACGGGCCAAGAATCGCTTCTTTTTGGGCGCTGAGGACCCTTTTGTACAGTATCGGAAGTTGCTGGCAAATGGCCGTTTGCAGGCGTCTCTGAACGGCCGGTCCCAGCGTGCCCCCCTTGGCCATCTGCGGGGCCTCAGGCTCGACAGCCCTACGCTTTGCGGGCCTTTGAAGCCCTGGCGGCCTCGAAACCTCACTGTCTGCGGCGCACAACCGCCCGCCGCCCTGACGGCGCTCGGCAAGGCCGCCGAAAGCTCCGTTTTGGGTCGGCGCTGCCGATCGTTCATGGCAGAAGTCAACAGGAAATTGACTTCCTTATGATACCGTGAGATGTCTCTTATCAATGAATTACGAAGTTCGATATCCCTTGCCATGCCCTTCGATTGTGGGTCCGCTGGGCGCCACCGAGGACGCGTTGTCGCGGTTGGACGAGCGGTTGCGCGTCAGTCCCATTCGCGAGGGTTGGATCGCCCGGACGCATTTTATCGACGCCTGCGCCAACGCGTGGATCGACGGCGAACTCGTCCACATCGAAGACCTCGTCTTACACGACGCGAGTATGGATATTCGATCGCCGACGCGCGAACTGACCCGCGCCCATGCGGTCTTGAGGGCGCGTCGGCGCATCCTCCGCGAAGCGCCACAATGGGCTCTGTCGCCTTCGGGCTTGAATGCATTGATCGGGCGAGCGGCGGTATCCCAGCCAGAAGGGCAGGGGGCGCAGCGCGCCGAGGAGGAGGAAGAGGTCGACGCTCTCGATGGGGAGGGGCTCGCGCCGTGCGAAAACGCGGACGATGTTCCTCTCGCCAGCCACCTTGCCGGGCTCAAGGCGATCAGCCAACGCACGAAGCGCCTTCTGTCCGAGTTGGCCGCGCATCCGCCGGAAAGTCGCGATCCGATGGTCTATGATCTCGACTGGGACGAGAATGCGCGCATGGCGTCGTGGCGCCAGGCCGTCGAGAGCACGCAGGATATGCCGTCGTTGCTCGCCGCGGCGATCGCCCTCCTCGCTTGGGAAGAGATCGACCCGTTGCAACACAAAGCCTGGCTGGGCAGGCTCTTGGTCGGCGCAATCCTCAGGGGTCGTTCTCGAACCTTGTCGCATCTTCTTTGCGTGAACACGGGTCTTCGCGAGATTGCACGCGATCGCCGGCGTGCGCGAGACTGGACGACCAAGCTCGTGGCCCTTCTCGAGGGTTTCGCGGAGGCGGCGAGGTGGGGGATGAAAGAGCATGACCGATGGCTGCTGGCGCGCCGTCAGCTCGACCGGAGACTGGTAGGCCGGCGTTCGAACTCGAGCCTGCCCGCGCTTGCGGATCTCGTGGTCGCGCGGCCAATCCTGTCCGCAGGCCTAATTGCGCGGGAGCTCAAAGTGACCCCGCGCGCCGCGCAAGATCTCGTGGCCGAGCTCGATCTGCGAGAGATGACGGGCAGGGGGCGATATCGCGCCTGGGGGATATTGTGAGGGCTGCGGGAACCGCTCTAAGATTGACAAGATGGCCACGCAGATAAGTCGACAACCGCACATCGCTTTCCGCGCGCGCATCGGTCGAAATGATGCGAGATTCGATGCGGATAATTGGTGGAACCGAAGTGTCTCGACTTCGCCTGTAAGACGCTGCGCCGACACGCAGGCCCTGATCTGGCCTCGGAAGGCCGCCGAGCAAGGCGACGTCGACGCGGAGGACAACCTCGGCGCGATGTACTCCAACGGCCATGGCGTTCCGCAGGACTATGCGCAGGCCATCGTCTGGTTTCGGAAGGCCGCCCAGCAAGGGAACGCCGACGCGCAGTACAACCTTGGCGTGATGTGCCAGGACGGCCCTGGCGTGCCGCAGGACTACGTTCTGGCGCACATGCGACTCAACTTTGCAGCATCACGAGCGGCGGATTGATCAAGCGGCTAAGAGCCGCCATGAAGTGGCCGCCGCTCGCTCAGATCGCTGAGGCGCAGCGGGCGGCGAGCGAGTGGAAGGCGAAATGACCGCTCCCTCCCTAGGGCGTCGCTCCTCTTGGGATTGATCGCTTGGCGATCGCGAAGGCCCAGTCCTTGAGTCGCGGAAGAGCTCCCGCCCCATTACCCCATCAAGTGCCGAACGAGCACGCAGAGAACACAGGCACCCCAAAACGTCGACACCAGAAGAGGCTCCCGCCCTGACCCATTAGAGAACACAATCGACGTGAAGCGGACATACCGGATTGCGACGGCGGGCGACGTGAGCTCCTTCGCGACAAGATAGCGGTGTATCGGTTCGTCCCGAGGCTCCAATAGAGAAACGACTAGAGCGCCGGACTTTCAAGTGAATCCGTAGCCTGCAGCGTCGAAGTAGTTTTGGCACTCTTGGGGACTGAAGAGATCGCAGATTTCACCGATGGCGCGCCAGAGGGCGTCGATGGTTCTGACGGCGCGGGCTCGCAGAAGGGCTTTCAGCTTTGCAAAAGCCATCTCGATTGGATTGAGGTCGGGGCTATAGGGCGGAAGGAACAAGAGCCAAGCGTCCCTGGCGCGGATAGCCTTCTCGGCGGCGGCGCTTTTATGGGCCGGCAGATTGTCAAGGACGACGATGTCGCCCTGCTTGAGGGTCGGCGCCAGTTGAGTCTCGACGTAAGTTTCGAAAATGAGCCGGTCCATCGGCGCGTCAATGACGAAGGGGGCGATCAGGGCGTCACATCGCAGGCCGGCGACGAAGGTCTGTGTCTTCCAATGTCCGAACGGGGCTTTCGAAAGGAGCCTTTGGCCCTTGGGGCTACGGCCACGCAGGCGCGTCATCTTGGTCGTCGTTCCGGTCTCGTCCAGGAAGACCATCCGGTGTGGCTCAAGCCGCATGACCGGCTGGCGCGTCGAGGTCCATTCCTCGCGCGCCTGCTTGATGTCGGGCCGATCATGCTCGCTGGCCCGCAGAGTTTTTTTTGAAGCGATAGCCAATGCGGATGAGCCAACGCGAAAGCGAGGCGGGATCGGCCTTCTGGCAGGTGGCGGCAGCCAGTTCGGCCGCCAGCTCCGGCATGGTGATGTCGGCCTTCTTGGTGACCTTCTCCAAAAGAAACGCCCGATGGGGTTCGAGCTTGGCGTGGCGGCGCCCGCCACTGGGCTTGGGCGCAAGGCTTCCTCTCATACGAAAGGCCTTCATCAGGTTGACGACAAAGGAAACCGACACCCTGAAATGCGCCGCAGCCGCGCGGCACGAATGACCTTCATCGACATAGCGGAAAACTCGCTCACGCAGATCAAGCGAATACGGCTTCGGCATCGCGAATCACCTCCCTTCGGAGCGAATCACGCCGCCTCCTAAAATCCCCTTGATTCAAGCTGAGAGTCCGGCGCTCTAGTGGGCCGCCGTTGGCGGCCCCGCAACCTTTCAGAGTGGACTTGCTCAGTCGATTTCAGAGGAGACGGGGGCATTGTCATGTCTGGACGTCGCCCGCTGATCAAGGGCTATTTTCAGCGTTGCTCAGGTCGTGGGTGCGGTCATGTCTTCGGCCTTGTGCGCGGAGAATAGAGTCCGCTGGCCCTGATGTTGTCCGCTGATCCGTTGCCCCGATCAGAGTAGCGCGCTTGAGTGCGCAGACAAAGCCACGGGCTTCTGGATCAATCCGCTTTCCTGCGCATCACCTCTTGGTCACCCTCGATTCCTGTGCCGCCTTGGCTTCTCGACGAGCCGGGCCGCGAACTCAGTCGGCGCTCCTTACGCCGGAAATTTCCCGATAGACCGTCTCGCCCCGCATGATCGCGAAGGCAATGCGCGCCATCTTGTTGGCGAGCGCTACTGCGACGAGCTTGAAGGGTTTCTTCTCGATCAGCTTCTTTGCCCACATCCGCAGCGGGTCGGTGTGGGGCTTGCGGTGAAACAGCACCGCATGCGCCCCCACAACGAGCAGCTTGCGCAAGTTCCGATTGCCCATCTTCGAAATGCGCCCCAGCTTCTGTTTGCCGCCTGATGAGTTCTGCTTGGGAGTCAGCCCGAGAAAGGCGGCGAACTCGCGCGGGCCGGCGAAGCTGGACGTATCCTGGATGGTCGCCGCCATCGCCGAGGCGGTGATCGGTCCGAACCCGGGAATGCTCATCAGCCGTCGCGCCGTTTCATCCCGCTGCGCAAGTTTCGTGATGGCGCGGTCAAGCCGCGCAATCGCTTCGTCGAGGGTCCGCAATTGCACCACGAGCGGCGCCAGCGCCTCGCAAACTTCGAACGGAATTGTCTCGTCGCAGGCCTCGATCAGCTCGGCCAGTTCGCGGGCGTGTCTGGGCCCCTGCGCCGCGATCACGCCGACCTCGGTCAAGTGGCCGCGCAGCCCATTGAGCAGTTGCGTGCGTTGCGAGACCAACATCTCCCGCGCCTTGTGGCGCATCAACGCCGCCTGGTTCTCTAGCGAGCGCACGCCGACAAACCGCATCGAAGGCCGCGTCACCGCTTCGCAGATCGCTGCCGCGTCCGCCGCGTCGTTCTTCTGCCGACGAATATAGGGCTTCACATAGGCCGGAGGCATTATGCGCACATCATGGCCGAGCTTGATGAGTTCGCGCGCCCAATGATGCGCGGACCCGCAGGCCTCGAGCCCGACCAGGCAACGCGGCAACGAAGCGAGGAACTCCAGCAGCTTGTTGCGCCTGACCGCCTTGGCGACCACAACGCGCCCCGACGCGTCAACGCCGTGCACTTGAAAGACGTGCTTGGCCAGATCGAGCCCAATGGTCGTGACAGAGGACAAATCGGTGATAGACTTTCCCGTGGACGGCGCTCCTTCAAACGGTTGCTCTAACGACAACCATTTTGGCACGGCCCTTCATTGAGCCAGATGCCGCGCGGGCGTCGTCCACACCATCAGAGTAACCTCAGGTTGCCGCATAACCCCAACCCAAATGACCGCCTTTTGCAGAACTTGACGCACAGAACCCCACGCGTCCAGCTCGGCGGTTCCCGACACGCCATCCACCTCGCACAGCAACGAAGCAAGGATGATAGGACTTCCCGCATGGCGGGTTCGCCGGCTATGGCGTCACGCCGGCCCGACAAGCGCGCGCTCCTCCGTTGTCAGCGCTCGGCCGGCTGCGGTGCGCAGCGGTATCTCGAGTTCGCTCGGCGAGAGCAACATATGGTCGACGACAGTATATTCTTCGCTCAGCAGCTTCGGCACATTGGCCGAGAGATCGGCATTGCCTTCGTTGGTGCAGACGACAACGCTGCCGGTCTCGGCGACCGCGAAATTGCAGCCGGTCATCCCGGCGTCGGCGGCGAGGATCGACGGACGGATCGCGTCGCGTTGCGATTCCGCCAGGTAGTGCACGTCGCTGTTGTCGGGGTTGATTCCGATCGTCTTGGCGAACACCTGCGCGACGTCTGTGCGATTGTTGAGGCAACGACCGACCTCGTGGCGGTCGGCATTGCCGATCTCTTTCCATAGCCGCGGGATAAGAGCAAAGGCCGTCGGTGACGATCTTCCGCGATCGGCCGTACCTCTTCATGATCCGCTTGAGAAGCTTCAGCGCCGCAAACGTGTCCCGCTTCGCAGTGACGACCGCTCCAAAACCTCGCCTTCATGATCGACGGCGCGCCAGAGATAGCAGAGTTTGCCGTTGACCTTCACGAACACCTCATCCAAATGCCAATGCCACTGAGGATACCGGCGCATGTGCGCTACCCGCTTCTTTCGGATCTCGGCAGCAAACATCGGGCCAAACCGGTTCCACCAAAACCGGACCGTCTCATGGCTGATGTCGACCCCTTGCTCCGCGACCGTGATCCCGGAGATCGAGGCGCAGATCGGCGCCACCCTCACGCGAATCGTCGCCGACCGCGGCTATCGTGGCACAACGCCCCGCCCGACCACAAGTTCAGGGTCTATATCTCCGGCGAGAGACGCCGCGTCACCGAGACCATCAAACGAGAACTCCGCCGCCGCTCGGCGGTCGAACCGGTCATCGGACACGCCAAGGCCGAGCACCGCATGGGCCGAAACTACCTCGCCGGGACCCACGGCGACGCCGCCAACGCTGTCCTCGCCGCCGCCGGCTACAACCTCCGCCGCCTGCTCGAATGGCTGGCTTTCTTGTTGTCCATACGTTCTTCACGGGCGACGAGATATCCGCCATCCGCGAGAAAGCTCGTGCGGGAAGTCGACGGCGGTCGGCTTAATCCCCGAAGCCTTAGTGCTACGATTAAGTCAGTTGCTCTGCCGCTCCACGCCTTGTGGAGCATCCTGGCGTGGCGCGACCTCGCCCGTGTCGGCAGCGGTTGAGATGTTCTCGGGCCCAGCCCTATTCGCTGCAGACTGATCCTCCAGCTTCAACCCGGCGACCTTAATCAAACACGAAAGAGCATGCCCTGTAAACTCTCGGTTCATCTTCCCTATGCTACCCCGAAACTCTATGAGTGCATTGATAAATTCACTACGTTTGCCGCTAAAACTGTCATCGTCCCTCGCGTTAAGGACCTCCTCGGAGGCCATATACAGCCTTCTAAGGGTAACTTCCCATAGTTCGTCCATCGCTTTTACATCATCTTCACGGCCCTTTCCCCAAATTAGAATCAGAAATTCTGGATCACGCAAGTTGGCTTGAACGGCCTCTCTTAGAATCAAATCCAATTCCACTAATAGCTCCACAATCTCTGATTTTAAGCCTTCACAACTCACAATTGGATGACCCATTGCCTCAGGACGGAATTTACTTTGATCTTCAAGGACCAAAAAACGAAACCGAAGGCCTACTTCTATAGCCTTCAAAAGGCGCGTCGTAGTTGGATCGCCATACTCCTTTCTTCTCATCTGCACTATATAAATATCAATTTCAGTCTTCTTGCTGACGTATGTAACAACTTTCGAAACAAACAAACGGAATACTTTATCTCTTGCTACAGTCGTTACCACGTGATAGTTGTCACCGGTATTGCCTAGTACATTTGCTATCAGTCTCCGGATACCAGCTACTGTGTTAGCTCGGAGTTCCACAGGTATAGATTGAGTAAAATCTGCCCAGTTATATTCATGCCCCGTGCTTGAAAGAGGAGAAATCTCGAATATAGACGAAAAATCTCCAACAAGCTCTACGGACGCTGCGCTTAAATCGACACCATCGTTTTCAATCGTGGGTCGCGAAATTGTTCTGATGGTTAATTTTCTTTCGGGGTAAGTCTCCATAAATACGCGCGATTGCAAATAATCGTGTATAATTAAATACAAATCAGAGGCCGGTTTCGCGAGCCATTTCTCGGGCAATATATCCTGTCCAAATTCCGAGTTCCCGCTCCCCAAAGCCTGCGTGACAATGTCAAAGATGCGTCTTAGCAACTGAAATAATGGATGCTTTGCCGGTACAATCGGCGGGGCCCCAGCATCTATTGTTGTACGCATAACCTTATAAACTTCATCATTGCTTATCGACACGCCCTGGATATAATGCAAAGTATCTGGTATCTCGGCACCAATGCATAGCGGCAGGTAAATCCTATCGATACCTCTGTTTCCCTTTGGGCTTTGACGAACAGAATTACGAAAATAGCCGACTTCAAATCCCGTCCATGAATGGCTAATCTTCAATCTTTGAGTAAAAACTACGAGCAAGATGTTTGTCTCGTCCAATGCATTTTCAATAGCACTCTGGTAGTTTACGCCTTGTTTTATCTCAACGTCTCTTAAGAACGAAATAGGTGCCAGCTTAAAAGTCTCTGCAAATAGCGTGACAAGGCGACCAACAAGCTCATCATCTTCTCGGGCGTAGCTAACGAAAACGTTTATTCGCGGCGGGTCGATCCGTGTTTCGTCAACAGTTCTTTTGGGTCGTACACGAGCTATCGTGCTTCTCGCACGACTTCTAGGTCTAGTCTTTTTCTTTACATAAGCCATGAAAAGTTACCGCCTTACGCGACAACCAGCTCACTGAATAAGGCCCATCAAAGCAGCTGCTAGCGCCGCATAGAAAGCTGTGCCTATCTTGTTTTGTTGACAAGCAGAATCTTCGCCTGTTGGAGCGCCGCCGAACACACGGCATCGAGGAAGGCGTGGCTCCATCAGATGCCAGCGGTCAGCGACCTGGATCGCCTTGGGGAGCGCCTTCTGTGTCAACGCAGCGGAAGCGCCAACTACGGGCATTCGCCCGAGGCGGATGACTCGTCGTCTTGAGCATGACCACGCAGTTAATGCGATGGGCTTCGCGACGTCACTCTCCACCCGGCACTGTCGCGTTGCCATGCGAAGAGCGCGAGCGGTCCAGGCCTTACGGATTTTCAAGCCGCCGCGACGGCCTCGCGCCAGCGCTCGAGTTGCGAGCGCGCCCAACTGGTCGAGCCACTCGCCCCAGCTCGCCGACTTGGGCGGGCCGTCGAGCAAATCGATAAGAGGGATTGCGTATGCGGCGAACGCAGCGAGGTCCTCAAGCGTTCGCGCCAAGACCGCCGCCTGCGTTTCGTCTTCCTCAGCAAGCTCCGAAAGCCTCAGCCGGATATCGTTGACAAGCCCTTCGATTCGACGCCGCCACCGATCGCGCCCGCCGATCACCGCCGCTTCGACAAGGAGACGCTCCCAACGGCGCGGCGCCCGCAGCTGTCCTTCCCGAACCGGAGCTTCATCGGTTTCGTCCTCTGCAGGCTGCGTTGGTCGGAGCTCTTCAGCGACTTCGTCAGTCGAGGATTGGGCAAATTCGGAGTCCGGAGAGACCCAGCGTTCGCTGTCGGGAATCGCTTCGGGAGGCACGCCGTCGGACGTCGCATCCGGGACCTGTCCAAGTGAAAGGTACTCCGCGAATCTCCGCGCTGACAGGCCATCGGCCGCGCACTTGAGAAGCGCACAGAAGGCGCGTCCGGCGGGATCGGGTCGAACCGCCCCACGCGCAAAATGAGCCGGAATGCCCGCCCGGTTGAAAGCCTCCTCCAGATAGGAGCGGTACCCGTCCGGCGACCTTAGCAGCACGGCGATCCGGTCGAAAGGAACTCCGCGGCGAGCGACAGATAGGACGCGCCGTGCGATCTCAACGCACTCTCGGCCCTCCCCAGGGACGGAGAACACCTCAACCGTGTGATCCGGCTTCGCTTCTATTGGTCTCTCTCCCTCCTTGAAAAGTCGGCGCTGGAGGTTCGTGAGAGTGCTCGCGCTCGTCGAAGAGGCTCCGCTGTCGTCACCGCCAGATCGCAGTTCAAGATCTTCGATTTGCGCGCGGAGGCGATCACGAAGGCGGCGCAGAGTTGCTTGGTCCGCGGTTCAGTCGTGGCCGCGGTGAGCAAGTCAACAAAGACGAACTCCGCCTCATTGCGTATGGGCACGTCGAGCAACAGCATAGGCAGGCCGATCAGGCGAGGCCTGTTGCCGCCGACGGCGCTCGCGGCTTCGGAGGCCAGCGCGAGCACTCCGGGCCAATCAGTCCGGCCGGCTTCCTTCAGCTCAACCTCATAGGCATTGATCAGCAGCTGGAGATCGGGGGCACTAGCGCCAATCGCGTCCCGTGGGATTCTTGCAAGCCGCAGTTCGGTAATCACGCCGGCAACGGCACGCGGAAATCTTGGCGTGGTGGCGACTGATCGGTAGTGGCTGAGCCTGCCCTCCACGTTCATCCGGTGCACGAGTCGGGCGACGAGGGCGGCCGTGCCGATTCGGCTGAGCGGCTCAAACCGCGGGCCGCCAGAATTGGCGCAGCGATGGCGAAAGCTAACTGGGGTAGCGTGAGCCGATGCCAGCCGAACGCGGCGCCTTTCTTCTTGGCAACCGTGCGCGCGAGCTCATTGGCCGCGTCTAGGGTTGCACCAACAATGAGCACTTCCTCGGCGGCGGCTCGGTTCTCCAGCCAGCTCCGCGCGCTGTGGATTCGACGATGACCAGTCGAGGAGATGACAGCATGCACGCTCATTCTGAGGAGGCTTAGCACTTTGCTCCGATGGGAGTCATATCAACCCCGCAGTCTCTTCCACCGCGCGGAAGGTTCGCGGTCTGGATATTTCCTGCGAAACGGGGCGGCGACTACTCTTGAAGTTCGAACCGGCCCTTGCCCAAGAGCTGCGCCATCGACGCTCTCGGCGGACATCGCAGTGGGATCTCGACGAGATCGCCGCGATGAGCGCTAGCACCGCCGGTCATACCGGCACTCTCATGTCGCGTTGAAGGTCGCCTCCGCAACCGTCATTTCAGTATTCGCGACTCTCGCTAGGCGAGGTCGACAAGCCCGGCCAGTTCCGCAAGTTTGTTCTCAGCCGAAATTTTTTGCAATGTTGGCGACTAGGCCGAATCAAAACGAAGGGCCGAAGGGGAGAGCATGCATCTGTCGGACCAGGGGTTGATTGTCATTTGGTCGTCGGGCTCATCGCCGGATGGCTGGCAGGCAAGGTTGTACGGGGCAACGGGTTCGGTCTCGTCGGCGACGCCGCGATTGGCATCGTTGGCGCCCTCATCGGCGACTGGCTTCTGCAACGCCTCGGAATTCACTTCGGCTCCGGCATAATTGGCCTCATCATCAACGCCACGATCGGAGCGATCGTGCTCCTGCTGGCGTTGCGGCTCACGGGCGCGAGCCGATGGGGCGCTCGCTAGTCGAGGTGGTCGGATCCCGATCCGAGGCGTGAGACTGACCGTCTTGTTCGAAAAGGCTTCTGTCAGGTTTCCCCGGGGCATGACTATCCGAACACCGGTCGCTATCGTCATGATCGCATCACCGACTCGATCAAGTGAGCCGGATACGTGCGCCCTCAAGCGGAATGCGGGTCAGTTCGGTCGTCCATACTTCACCAGCCGCGACCGGAAAGGCGCGCGTCAGCGTTCCTGTTGTGACAACTTCGCTCGCAGCGAGCGGCGGATTGAGCGGGTCGGCAGCGAGCAACCCGACGAGATGCTGCAGCGCGAATAGCGGCCCGTCCAAAACATTCGCGGCACGGCCGTGGTCGGCCAGGGCCCCGTTCCGAAAGAGGTCGATCTCAAAGGCCGAGAGCTGGCGCAGCCAGTCGTCCGGGCGAGATGCGATCGAATGCCGCGGCCCAATCCATAACGCGCCATGGAGGCCGTAGGCGGCGATCGTGTCGGGGGCGAGAAACGTCCAATTGGGGAAGATCGACTGCACGATCTCAAAACCATGAGCGACCCAGTCGATACAGCCGAGCAGAGCCTGTTTGTCCATGCCGGGGACAGGCGCAGCCGCCAATCCAAACACGATCTCGGGCTCGATGCGCGCCTCGACCAAACCGCTCAATGAAACGTTCATGCCCCCTTCCAGCAGGTCATGGACCGTTCGGTCATAGACGTACCCCCACATCGGCGCATGGACGTTGTATTCGGCCCAGATCGTCCGGTTTGTGAAACCGATCTTGCGTCCGACGGCGCGCTCTCCGCGCGTCTCGCGCTGCGCCCGAACGGCGGCAACGACCCGATAGGCCTCCTCGAGTCCGAAATCGGGGTGACGACCAGAGAAGGGCGCAACCTGGCGGCCCGTTCTAAGGACAGCGAAGGCCTCCTTTGCTGTGTCTCGAAAATCCATTTGCCGGCATCCAGACTGTCGGTCGCACTCCCTATTCGCTGGTTCTTTTCCCATCGAACATGAAGATCAGGCTTCCTCATGAAGTTGATCACCGCGCGATAGACGGGTCGCGATATCCGCGGTTTGCAGCCAAGCGCGTTCAGTCGGCGCGTGAGCCGCAAGGTAGATCGATTCCGCCGGATGACCCAATGTGAGGTGGCGGGCCACGAGGTCTGCCGCCTTGTCGACCCGATGCTGCCGATCAAAAGCGTCCAGCAAAGCGGCTCGAATTTCTTCGACCGCCGAGGGCAAATCTTTCAGTCGATCATCGCTTTCACCTGGCAGCCGCGCCGGCGGCACGTTCAGGTAGCGGATGAGATAGATGGCCATAGCTCCGTGGAGGACCGCGCGCACCGACTCCGCCGACCCCGTAGCCAGATCAGGGTCAGAGCTGATGCGCTTCAGCCCTTGATGCACCGCGTTGCAATAAGTGAAAACGTGATGCGCAGTTTCCCAATCTCCATGCTCATTCGCCGTGCCGAACCGTGCGATACGCAACGCAGCCGCATAAGAAAGCGAGCGGCCGAGGTCAACGAAATCGGCCCCATCAGAGATCGCGGTCTCGAGCGCGACGATAATTGCACTCGGATCGTCGCCGAGGAGATGCTGGACCAACTCGGCGTGCTTCATCCACGGACCTCGATCGCGACCAAGCGTAAACAGCGTTGGGAGTTCAGCGGCAGCTCTCTCGCAGAGCGCTACGAGGTCTGTTGGCTGCCGCCACTCCGTTGACTCTTCCGCACCCCGCGCCGCCACGATTTGGCCGATGACGAGGGGCAAGAACTCGGCCGCGTGTCGCCAGCCAACGAGGTCGAGGCACTCGAAGGCTTTGTTGATGAAGTCGAGCGAGTGTCCGCTGTCGGCAAAGACGCGGTCGGTCTCGGCGGTCAATAGCAAGTCAGCCAAAGCCGCGGGCTGCGCTCCATCGGAGATGGCGGTCAGAATCGTACGTTCGGCTGCCTCGTCATGGCGGACCGCGGCCCAGCGACGCAACCACCGCTTGAGGGTACGATGGTCCGGTCGACTGGTGATGGCTGAGCGCCGCCTATGCGGCGCGGCGCCATCACAATCAGCCGCTAGCCGTCTGATGCCATGGACGAGCGCCAAAAAAACCTCTTCCTCCGGTAGACTTTCCAATAGGTTGCCAAGGGCGGTCAGGACGGTCATTCCCACGCCCCAGCCACCCAGGTTCTTGGCGCCGAACAGTGCAGCCTGGCGAAGAATCTCGAGCGGGCCCACGCCAGCCGCAAGTTGACCCTGCACCGCCTTCGCGATGGTGAGCCCGAGATTGTGTTCCATGCCGACTTCCAGTCTTTGTCGCCAATACGCGACGGCGTCCGAGTGCCCGAATTCGGCCTTGACCCACACCTCGCCGCCGCGCACTTCGACTGGGCAGGTCGGCACATCATCCGCCCAGAGATCGAACGTGCAGCCACTCGCAAGATCGAACCGGGCATGGTGCCAGTGGCAGGTCAGAATGCCGTCTTCTACACTTCCTCGATCGAGGGGGAACCCCATGTGCGGGCATCGGTTGTCGAACGCGTAAACGCGACCCTGGTCAACCACGACCAGGATGGGTCGATGAGAACCTCGTACTAAGAGTCGCCCTTTGGCGTTGAGTTCCGCAAGCGTGCACGCGCGCACGAATTTGGCGTTCACAGTCACGCCTCCTCTCCCCCGCCGCGCTTGGCAGGATAGCAGAATGCGGCCAACCACTGAATGAGCACTTCGATCCGCCGAAACAGCCTAGGCGGCCCACGGCGTGCAAACAGGCGCACCGCCCAGCGCCACAAGCACTCCCGCATTGACTTGGAATTCGCGGTCCGCCCAGCGTCACCCTGAAGACGCGGTTGCGCGAGAGCGAGGTGGCGCAATCCTCATCTCAGCGCATCATACCGATTGCCAAGCGCTCTTGGTCAGCTAGCGCCGTCCGGAAAATGACACCGGCTTCTCACCCGCGGAGCGAATCGAGATCGACCTCGCCGAACTGCGCCGGTATTACCGCCTCCTGAAACTCTCCTGTCGCCGGATCGCCGGTCCGAGAGAACGCCAGGGCGCCGGCGTGTTCGAGCGCGAGCGCACGGGCCCTCCGTTCGGCCACGACGGGACTCATGACCTCCTGAGCTTCGCCGGGCTTCAAGCCGCCTTCCGCATCCCGATCGAAAGCGACGACGACATGATAGGTCACTGGCAATTTCAGACCGGCTTCAAATTGTCGGCCGAGGATCTTCCGGTGCGCTTGTCAGCGACGATCTCATAGGCGATCTTCTGCCCTTCATTCAGGTCGCGCATGGCGGCCCGTTCGACCGCGCTGATATGGACGAACACATCGGCGCCGCCGGCGTCGGGTTGAATGAACCCGAAGCCTTTCGTTGCATTGAACCATTTCACTGTGCCCGTCGCCATGGCGCGCTCCTCTCGAATAAGCCGACGAACCTAGCCGAGCCGTCATTCGTTGCAAGGCGCAGCCATGGGCGATCGGCGCTGGCGTTGTCGTAACGCAGTGGGAGCCCCATGTGGATCGGACAATTGACGAGATAGTGACATGGCGACGGGGCCATGCCATTGACGCCCCGAATCGAATCGTAAGGAAACTCTGTAATGAACACATCCGAACTCGTCGCAAAGCTCACGGAGGCGCATGGCGTGAGCAAAGCGCAAGCCAAGTCGATCGTCGACGACATCTTGAAGAACATCGTAGACGCGGCGGCAAGCGGCGTGGAGGTGTCGCTACCCGGGTTCGGGAAGTTCAAAGTCAAGGCGACGCCGGAGCGCGAAGGCCGCAATCCGGCTAGTGGCGAGAAGATCGAGATTGCGGCGTCAAAGAAGCTCACCTTCTCGTCTGCGAAATCGGTCAAGGACCTCCTGAACGGCTGAGCCGAACGAGCGCCAGGCGGTCAGAGTCGGAGGAGGCCCGCGTCGGGCATTGGAGCGGAAGTTCGCCGTCGCTGGAATAGGCTGAGCAGTGAAACCAGACCCCGGCTTCCAAAAAGTGTAGTCTACGGGCAGTCCGCGCCAAGTTCGATGGCGTGTCTTATGGCGCGGGCTCTAATCGGCAGAGCCACGGGCGATATTGTCTTGGCGGGCGAACATGAGATCGAGATTCGCTGAATTGGGTGGAGCGGAAGCGCCCGGTCGCAGTGGTCTTTTCGAGCTGATGAAGGCGACTTCGAAAACGCGCAGAAAGTCAGTCGTGCAGAGACTTATCGCCGTTGCGGCCGTAGGCCATGGAATGCGCCTGGTGCTCTCCGCCATCTGGATCGCCTTGTTCGCACTGCTGAGTCAGGCTCGAGCGGAATCCGCGGACTCCGCGCTGTCCGCTGCGATTGACGGCGCATGGCGTGAACCTCAGAACCGCGCGCGTGACGCCTATCGCCATCCGTACGAGTCGATGACGTTCTGGGGCCTGAAGCCCGGTATGACGGTTGTTGAAGTCGATCCGGGCATCAGGGGATGGTGGACCGAGATTCTCGCGCCCTACGCCCGCGCAACAGGGGGCGCCTATATTGCCGCCCTGCCTGATCGCGCGCAGTCCGGCGCCGCGGCGGAAAGTCCCGAAGCCGCGCACGCCGCCTTTTGGAAGGGCGTCGCGGACAAGTCAGTCTTCGGCGAGGTCAAAGCGTACGACTTCGGCCCGCAGCATCCGGACTCCATTCCTGCGGCATCGGTCGACCTCGTTCTGGTGGCGCGGGCCTTCCACAACTGGGCGCGCCAAGGGGACGCGACCCAAGCCTATTTGCGCGCCTTTTTCACGATGCTTAAGCCAGGCGGCGTTCTCGCCGTCGAACAGCACCGTGCGCCCGAGGGTGCGGACCCACGCGCCGGAACCGGTTATGTCCCGGAATCCTATGTCATCGAGGAGGCGCGTAAGGTGGGGTTCGTCCTCGAGGCAAGGTCCGAGATCAACGCGAATCCAAAGGACACCAGAGACCATCCTTTTGGCGTTTGGACATTGCCCCCGACTCGTCGCAGCGCGCCAGCTGGCCAGCCCGCTGACCCGAATTTTGACCATGCAAAGTACGATGCGATCGGCGAGTCCGACCGAATGACTCTCAGGCTTCGAAAACCGGATTGAGAGTCGACCATTGAGGTGGGAACCTGCAGGCCTCATCGGCGAGCCGAGCTATCTCTAATTTGTGAACCGGCGCCACGAGCTGATCCCCTCGAAACAATAGTTTCTATGGCTTCTTGGGACCCACTCCGAATTCCGATCAAAGTCCTGTCGCCACAAAAGCGATTCACCCAGGGGCATGATACAGCGATAGGAGCTTCGGCGCGCGCTTGCGGCGCGCAGCACTTGCGGGACGTGCCGGCATCCTGACGCCGGTCGCCTGCCGTCAGGCCCGGAGCTGGTATCCGCGGCGCCTCTTGCGATCGAGCCATTTCTGGAGCTCGACCTGAGCGACCGGCCGAGACGGGTGCAGATCGATGCGCTCGCGCCCCGCGCTCCCGATGCGACCCCACCGTCGCACAAGCGCGAGATCCTCGAAGAGCGTGGTTTCGATCGACAGGACGTAAAATCGGGCCATGTTCCTGTCGCGGTCGATCCGCTCGAGCACGAGAACTTGAATAAGAGTCGAATTGTCGGCGTCCGGGGCCATGGACCATAGCTAAGACGCAATAATCCGCTCGCGTCCAACGAATGATCGGAATCGATTGCATCGCTCCGATTCAGACTTCGAATCGATTGCGAATTGGTTGGGCTCCGAACGCCTGCCGCGGTCGTCCTCGTTTTGGGTCTCACGCCTCAGCTCATGACGCGGATCGTCGTGCCGACTTGATCTCAAGCCCTCGTCAACGCCGAGCCCGCCTTCCCGCCATGCTCAAAGCCCTCCTTTCCCGGCCGGGCGAGGCGTCTCTAAACCGAGGGGATCTTAGGGTGAGACGGCGCCGGACGCCCTCGAGAACGAGACAGGAGAGAACCATGAGCCACTGCGCGGACTTCCAGATCATCGGCTGCATCGGGCAGATCAAGAATCAATGCATCCGCTCGCGAAAGCGATCCGCTTGATCGAGGACATTTTAGTTGTTTCCGAGCAAGTCTGTCGCGCGAGGTTTCCCGTCAGACCCGACTGCGACCTCGAAGCGCCGGGTATCTTCGTCGCGCGTCTCGGCGATGTAAAAAATCATTGGGCTCGGCCACTCGCACTGTGTTGGGCGTTGCATCAGCGTAAAAACGCCACCCCGCGTCCTATACAACTCCGCCCTGTCCGGCGTGTTGGTAAGGTCTTCGATCCCGTCGACGTATCCAACACCCTTACCGAGCGTTTCGTGGTGTCGGAGGATTAGCGATTTCGCTCTGTTATGTCGCTGACAGGTTTCGTCAATCCGATCTATGGGAACTACGCCCACCCCTTCGATCAGAGAGACAGCCCGAGGGTCGAGCGTGTAGCGACAGCTAATAGGATATCGTCTTCAGATGGATCACCCCCGACAAATGCGAAAATCTTCGGGAAATACATTTTGAGGAGAGGACACCACAATCCCTTTTTGATTGGGATGAGGCCGTCCGATCGTATCACCTTGTTCATTCGCAACGCTTCTACACTCCCTTTGATGTCCGAGCGCTCAATATGCTGCCCGAAATCGGACAGTCGAGTGCTCCGATGACAGAAGGTTGCCTTTTGGTCAGGATATTTGCCGCGCTGTTGTTGCGCTACGACAAATGACACAGATAACAAATGCGTGTACCACAACAGTCTTGGTGATTTTACGCCGGCCTTCGTCAAGGACCGCCAACCCTGCTGTGGAAAAACGATCCGCGGGGACGTCTACTCGGCTTCGCAGCCGGGAATAAGCGGAGGCGCCGGAGTGTCAACAGATCATGGCTTCGTCGCCCAAGCCCCCGCGCGGCGAACCAGAGTTCCGATCGACGACTGACTGCCGGCGGCCTCCGGGCAATGCGGCCAGCCCATCCCGTGGTCGGCCATCCAATAGGCCGTCATGACCGGCTGAGCGCACTCAGGAATGGACTGCCACGGCGGCGCACTTGGGCTCGTGCAAAGGAGGAGGGTGCAGCCCGACGCGTCCGCGGGGGCGGGCGTTGAAAGCATCAACCCGGCAAGCGCGGCGAAGAAAAAGGTTCGGGACATTTCAAAGGCCTTTCCCTCCAGTTCCACGCCGCCTGACCAGAGAGCGCACCAAGCAACAGGTTGTTGGAAATCATCCGCCCAAGGCGCGCGGCCGGCCGCGAGACCGCGAGATCCAGCGCACATGAAGCAAGGGCGGTGACCCCGAGCGCAATCGCCACGGCGAACGCAACACTGGCTCGGGGAGCAACGAAATCTGCCGCCCACGCTACGATTGGTAGATGGACCAGATAGACGGAGAACGATCCGCGCCCGATCGCCCGGATAGCCTTCCCGAACCGCCCGATCGCTGGCGAGCCCCTCAACCGGCCTGCCACGATCCCGGCGGAGATCGCTGCGACACCCAACCAAACAATGCCGGACATTGGCCCCACGCCCGCGCGGGCGACAGCTGCGGCTATGAATAGCCAGAACACCGCCAGTCCGCCCGAGAGCGCGGGAAAAGCTCGCGTCCAGGGCGCATTGGCGCGATCGGCGCGAGCGACCGCCATCCCGAGAAGGAGCGCGTCCGGTCTTAGGGCCCACAAAAGGCTTCCATGCGGGCGAGGAACGAGCGCCAAAACGGCCAACGTCAAGATCAGGGCCGCAAGCGCTTTCCGACCTGTCACGAGTATGAGCAGCGGCGCCAGCAGATAGAATTGCGCCTCCGCCGCCAACGACCAGAAGTGGGAGGTTTGGAGCGGGTCTCCGCATCTCGCGGTCGGACAAAGTCCCCAATGGACGTTCGCCATCAACCCGGCGGCGGAGACCAGATCTTCGCGGGTGACTAGGCTCCCGCTTATGCTCGCAGCGATCGCGATCGCAACCAGCGTTGCCCAGGCGGGGACGGCGATGCGAAAAAAACGCCGCGCATAGAATGCCCCCGCCGCTCGGACACGATCGCCTTCGGCAGCGTCGGCCATCTGCCGGAGGCTTACGGCGATGACAAAGCCTGAGATTGCAAAAAACAAGTCGACCCCTACCGCCAGGTCCGGCAG
>Ga0206860_10104_pt1 | contig 21664 bp, 21 predicted proteins | sample Alteio_BWOrgCont_44_FD_152624 | JGI IMG/M metagenome (GOLD analysis project Ga0206860, IMG submission 152624) | Enriched cells from forest soil in Barre Woods Harvard Forest LTER site, Petersham, Massachusetts, United States -... | ecosystem: Environmental > Terrestrial > Soil > Temperate forest >...
ATTGCCGGAAGGCCATGGTGGTGCCCGCCTGTTTAAAGGGGCAGGGCACCGGAGGCCTTACGACGCATCCTGACGGTGCTTGATCGCATCCTGCATCAGGCGGGCAATTTCCTCTTTGATGAGAAGCTTCTGCTTCTTGCCATCCTTTATGGTGAAAAAATCCGGTGATGGCCGGGCCATCTCCTGCGCGAGCGTGGCCTCCAGCTCAGCGTGTTTGGACTGCAAGTGTACGATGTGCGACACTACCGACATAACTCCAACTCCATTAGTTATTGAAACGAAGGGCATGGGGAATGCCCCGGAAATGGCCGAAAACCTCAACTCTCAGACAGGCGCGGCATCTTTCATTAAACAAAACCGCTCTTTATATTTCAAGTTAAAACCGTGTCAAGATTTATATATTTTCGTGGTAAAATTTTTTGCTTTGGGGGACATGCGCGTTTTTAAGGAGCGGGAACGGAAGGCGGGGGGTTGTTTCAAGCCTGCAGGGTTGTCTATCGGCTGAAACTATCGTATCAGTGCGCTCTATGCCCCTGTACCTGCATAATACGCTGAGCCGGAAAAAAGAGGAATTCTCGCCGCTTGATGCCGCAAACGTGCGCATGTATGTCTGCGGGCCGACGGTCTATGGCCGCGCGCACCTGGGCAATGCCCGTTCGGTGGTAGTCTATGACGTGCTTTACCGCCTGCTGCGGTATATATACGGGGATGGCCATGTCCAATATGTGCGGAATATTACGGACGTGGACGATAAAATCAACGCGGCGGCCAGAGAGCGCGGCATCTCCATCAAACAGCTCACCACCGAGGTCACGCAGTGGTTCCATGACGACATGCGGGCGCTGAACGTGCTGCCGGCGGAAGGCATGATGATTGAGCCCAGGGCCACGGACCACATCGCCCAGATGATAGCGATGATCGAGCGGCTCATTGCGGGCGGAGGGGCTTACGTGGCGCAGGGGCACGTGCTGTTCAGCGTCGCCAGCTGCCGCGATTACGGCAAACTCTCCGGCCGCGTTCAGGGCGAGCTTGAAGCGGGCGCGCGGGTCAGGGTGGAATCCTACAAATGCGATCCGGGCGACTTCGTGCTCTGGAAACCGGCGGACGGGGAAGACGACGCTTCAAGCGTGTTTATGAGCCCATGGGGCAGGGGAAGGCCGGGCTGGCACATCGAATGCTCGGCGATGAGCACGCATTACCTCGGGCTTGATTTCGACATTCACGGCGGCGGCTCCGACCTTATGTTCCCACATCACGAGAACGAAATTGCCCAGAGCGTGGGCGCGTTTCCCGGCTCCGGCTTCGCGCGCACCTGGGTGCATAACGGCTTCCTGACGGTAAACGGCGAGAAGATGAGCAAGTCGCTGGGCAATTTTGTGACCGTGCGCGATCTGCTGGATAAGGGCCAGAAGGGCGAGGTGATCAGGTATGCGCTGCTTAAAGTAAAATATAATGAACCGCTCGACTGGAACGAAAAGCTGCTTGGCGACGCGAAGAAGGAATTGGATTATCTCTATCGTAAGCTGAATGAGAAAAGCGAATCCTTTTCCGGAAGCTTTTACGAGGAACTTTACGACGACCTGAATACGCCGAAGGCGCTGAGCCTGTTGCTTATGTCGGAAGGCAGTCAGCTTAAGGCGGCAGGAAAGGTTCTGGGCATTCTCCAGCAAGACCCTGAACTGTGGTTCAAAGGTGGCGCAGAGGTTGGCACTGATGTGCAACCCCTCATTGATGCGCGTATCGCTGCCAAGAAGGCTAAAAACTGGGCGGAGGCCGATCGCATCCGGGACGAACTGAAAGCGCGGGGCATCCTCCTGGAGGATCGTCCGGACGGCACTACCGACTGGCGCCGGGAGTAAGCCAACGCTACCATCGTGAGGATATTGACATTATGTTGCTTATAAGCTACATATGATATACGAGATTGAAGAATACATTACAGCAAAAGGCAAAAGCCCTTATGCCGAATGGTTCATTGGCCTGAAGGATAACATCGCGAAAGCAAAACTGCTGGGGCGCATTGATCGCGCAGCGCATGGCAATTTCGGGGACTGGAAATCCATAACAGGGGCAAAAGGCGTTTATGAGATGAGAGAAAATTACGGCGCGGGATACCGGATATTCTACAGCATCGTGGGGCAAAAAATCCTTCTTCTTCTCGCGGGTTCAACCAAGAAAGATCAGAATCGCGCCATAGCAAAAGCAAGGAAATATATGATCGATTACGAAACAAGAGCAAAAAAATGAAGCCCAGCAGACTTTATGATGAAACGCGTAAAAAAGCGCTTCAGGACCCTAAGGTAGCCGCAGCCTATCTGGAGGAATGCCTTCAGGATGGCAATATGAAGCTGTTTACGGCAGCCCTCAAGCATGTTGCAGAGGCAAGGGGAGGCGTGGCGCGGTTGTCAAAGGCAACGCGCCTGAACCGCGAAGCGCTTTACCGGACCCTTTCCAAAAGCGGCAATCCGCGCCTTGATACACTTGCCAAGGTGCTTGGAGCCATGGGATTGCGTCTCGGCGTTGTTTCGGAAAGCCTGCACTCGTAATTCCGCTATTATCGCCGCTTGAATCTCCGCCATAGCTTTTCCAGAACGCGCGTCAGTGAAAAGCACATCCGCTTGCCGTCCACCAGGCATTTATCGCCGTAAACGGAGAGCGTGTGGAAGCCATGCGGGTTCAGGCCGCCATGCTCCGGGGCGATAAGATTCGCTTCTTCCTCACGGTAGCGCTCAGGCGTGCATTCGGTGACGCGCATGATGCGGACAGCGCCGCCGTAGGTCCGTGAACAATCCTGTGCCGGGCGGTAGAGCGTGCCATCCACGTGAAACGGCGTGCCGCCATTGCGGGAGCAGTGTGCGCCGCGCCTGACCGGATTCTCCGGATGAAGCCGCCACGGCCCCGCAAGCGATGCCGCAAAGCACAGGTTGAGGTTATCGCTCGTTCCGAGCGCAGTATCGGTATAGCCTATCCAGAAACAGCCCTGGCGCACGAACAAAACGCTGTCGGCGGCGGCGACAGCGCCAAGCGGCGTGCTGAAGGGAACGAAGACGCCATTCTCCCAGCGCAGAATCGCAAGGCAGCCCGCTTCCCCGGATTCCGGCAGGCAATATACCTCGCCCTCATGCGCGAACAGGAACGGAAAGGAAAGATGGCCGGGCAGGGGCATCGGCAGCTTTTCTTCGAGCGCGATCGCCTCCTCCTTCATGGTCAGTTGCCGGAGGCTGCCCTTGCGCGTTGCAAAGTCATATTCCTCGCAGAGGATAACGTCCGGCCTGCCCGGCCAGGCGAACGGGTCGGCAAGGTAACGCTTCCGTGAACGGCTGCCGAGCCAGCGGACCCCAGGGCAGGAGGTCCAGGTGAGGGACTGCTCAATCGGTGCGTCCACCACGCCTGTCATCCAGTTCTCATGCAGCATGATGCTGCATAGCCTGCGGCAAATACGTTGTCGGAGAGAAGGCAGGGTGGGCAGTTCGTCGATAAGCGCACGATAGGCCCTGATACAGCGCCATGCCGAAAAATCCTGCGCGCGGGCGTAAGGCTTTTCGACATCCGGCGGATTGTCCAGCGCCTGTGCAATTGCCGCCGCAAGCGCCTCGGCATCGCCCGCGGGAACCAATTGGCCGAATCTCCCGTTATCCAGTATCTCGCGGGGGCCCACCGGGCAGTCGGTGGCAATCACCGGAACGCGCGCCTGCATCGCCTCGACGATGGCATTGCCGAATCCCTCGAAGCGCGATGAGGAGACGAACAGCTTCGCATGCGCAAGCCAGTCCGTGGCATTGTTCACGAATCCGGGCAGCAGCACCCGGTCGGCAATGCCCAACCGGCGGATCAGCGCTTCGAGCGCGGGGCGCTCTTTGCCTTCGCCCAGAATCACAAGCCGCAGGGGCATGGAAAGCGCCGCAACGGCGCGCAGAAGCGTCGCGAAATCCTTTTCGACGCTTAACCTGCCAATGGCCATAATAACCGGCGGCGCACCGCTTCCAAGCCACGCATGAGGCGGCGCGACCTGTCTGGGGATTTCGCGCGTCACGGGATTATAGATGACGCGTACATTGCCGCGCAGGCCTTTCGCTATGCCGCGCGAAACGGCGACCACCGCGTGCGCGAGCGGGTAAAAAAACCGCGTGAGCAGGCGGATGCCTGTGCTTCCCGCCGGAAAGCCGGGCGGCGTATGCTCGGTCACGATGACGCGCACGCCGCAGGACGAGAGCTTTGCCGCAAGGATGGCCGCGATGTTGGTATAACGCAGCGCCGAGAGGACAATGTCCGGGCGCCTGGCGCGCAACATGCGGCTTAAAGGGAGAATGGCGGAAAGACTGCCCTCCGCGCCCAGGTCTTCCACGGTAAGATCAGACGCCGCTTCAGGCGCGAGGTGGCGTCCTTTGCCGCAGACCGCAAGCGTGACGTCGTTGCCCGCATCTTTAAGGCCCCGCGCAATGGCGAGCATGGAAAGTTCGGCGCCGCCCCAGCGCTCAAGCGCGAGAAGGACGACGACGTCCGTCATCAGACGCGTCTGCTGAAGGGGAAAACGGCAAGCACGGGCAGGCCGAGGCCGCGTTCAATCTGCTCGGGCGCGAGAAAGCCCCAGCGCGAAAACTCCGTCACCGCCGCGACCAGCAGGGCGAAGACAAGCGAGAGAAATATCCCGGCGAAAATAATCAGGGACTGAAGGCGCTTGGGTTCGGGCGATGCGGTGGGCGGCTGGATGATGCGCACCGCGCCGATGCGCTCATGCTGGAGGTCTTCATAGGCTTTCGCCTCGTCCAGCCGGTGGGAATAGATGCTGTAGGCCTCGTTGGCGATGTCGGCTTCCTTCTGCAGCGAGACGAACCCGCGTTCCTGGATATCCAGCTGATCGAGTTCGCGGTTATATTCGGCGATTTTCGCTTCCACGTCGGGGCTGGAAAAGGACTGCTCCTGCCGCATGGCCTCGCTGCGCTCCGCCAGCAGCTGCTTGCGCTGGTCGTCCAGCGAATAGATTTTATGCCGGAGCTTGTAATCCTCCACCGCGTGCTGTGCCGCAAGGGCGTGGCTGTGCGTGGCCTCCATCTGGTTTTCGGCAAGTTCGGCGCGCGGCTCCATATATATCTGCTTGCGCTTTTCGTAATAGAGCGCCAGCAACGTATCGAGTGCTTTCACCGCAAGGGCGGGATCTTTGTGCTCGAACGAGACGCTGATGACGGCCGATTCCCTTTCCAGCGAAATGCCGAAGCGCTTGTCGAACATGTCCACGGCCTTTGCCAGCCGCCGCTGCTCGATCTCCTGCGGCGTGCGGATTACCTCGTGCGCAAGGCCCAGCGATTTAAGTTCGTCGTCAATCAGCTTATGGACGGCGGCCATGATCAGGCCGAATCCCTGCGGGTGCGAAAGCTCGGGGAAAAGCGCATCTACCCCGATGGCGTTCACCACCTGGCGGTGAAGGTCCTCGCTGCCGAGAATGGCGACCTCCGACTTGAATATCTGCTCGTTTTCGAAAGGCAGGCTGGGGTTGCCGCCGCTCTGGCTCGTGCCTGTCTCGGGTTGATAGACATATTCCGAGCCCAGGCGCACGATAAGCACCCCCGTTGCCTGATAGCGCGGCGTTGGAATGAACGAGATGCCGATTGCCAGCGTCAGCGGCAGCAGGAAGGAAAACAGCAGGCGCGCACGGTACTTATAAAAGAATATAAGAAACTCACGCCGCGAGATTCCCTGCGGGTGCGCGCTGTCCATGGCCGCTACCTGCCGCCGTTGATGAAGACGCCGGCGCCCACGGGGATCATCTGGCGGATGTTCTGATCCACCCAGCGATCGACCTCAACCGTGCCTGACGGCGGAACGAGCAGCAGATCGCCCGCCTGCAGCGTGACGTTCTGCGACATATCCTCGCCGGTGAGTATCTTGCGGAAATCGATGGGGTAGATGGCGTCCCTGCCGTCGGCACCGCGGCGCACAAGCATGACCTTGTCACGGCTGGCCAGCGGAGTTATCCACCCGGCATCGTTGATGACCTGCAGCAGGTTCTCGCGCGTCATGAGCTGCACGGGGCCCGGCTTGCCGACTTCGCCGCCGACATAGACCTTCTGGCTTGCAAACGTGCGCACGACGACGACCAGGTCAAGCTGCTTCACGTGCGAGGCGAGCTTGTATTTGATGGTTTCGGCCAGCTGTTCCGCCGTCTGGCCCGCCGCCTGGATATCCTGCGCGAACATCACGGAGATTTTGCCGTCCGGCCGCACCGTCATGCGGTCGTTGAGTTCCGGCGTGAAGAAGAATTTCAGCTCGACCTCGTCGCCGACGCCGATGTGATAGGCGGTGGGCTGCGCGACGGGCGGAATGGCTACGGGAGGCGTAATGATTTTAGCCACGGGCGCGGGATGCGTGACCTCCGGCTCGCAGCCCGAGGCGGCCAGAGCGAAAATAATGCTCGCGATTAATGATATACTCTTCTTCATACACTATTCCTTAATAAAAATTTACGGTATTCTAATGGGAGTCAAAGCGGAATTCCAGCTAAAATTGCATTTGTTTTGCGGTTATGCAGGGATTCAGCCACAAATCATCCGCAAAACGCCGCATGGCTTCTTAAATGGAAGGCCAGAAGGTGGATCAGATGTTCGGCGGGAAAACGCATGCCATGCGTGACAAAGGCCGCCGCCACGCCCCATAGCGCAAGGACATAGGCGTCGAATGGCGCGATAGCTTTTCCCTTCAGAATGAAGAAATAGGCGATAAACAAGCTGACGCTACCCGCGAAAAGCCCCAGCCACACTTCCGCCGCGCTATGGTCATGCAGCGCCACGCGGCTTATGGCAATGGCCACTATCAGCAGGCTGAGCAACAGCAGGGGCAAAAAGCGCCGGTTCGGGGCCAGATGGCTGCGCATCAATATGGCATAGGCCCAGAAAACCGCGGCGGACAGGGCGGCATGGCCGCTGGGCGACTGGATGTCCGGACGGTGAAAAAAGGCCCGGCAGCCGATAAAAGCGAGTTTTGCCAAAGCGATAGAGATGACGGCAAGCAGGAAAGAGCCCAGCAGGAATAATGCGGCGCGGCGGGATTTCCGGCTGAGCAGATAAAGACTGCCCGCCCCCACAATCGCCAGCAGGCTTGCGCTGTCCCCAATGTCGGTGACGGCAGTCAGAAGGGAATAGAACGATGGCCTCATGCAGCCGGAATTTACACATTCTTCCGGCAAATGATAGTGGCGTTTGAAACAGTAAAAAACCCATGCGTTTTCACCGCTTGCTATCCCTTTACCGGTATGCTTATTAATCTTCTTTAAGGAAATCCCGTTTTATGACTCTTACGGCAAGCATACCCACAGCCAGCAATGCCCGCGTTTTCTTATTGGGGGCATGGGTCAATCCCGTGGGGCAGCGGCAGGCCATCGAAACGATTTTATCCTGGTGCGCCACGCGGCAAAGCCGTTATGTCGTAACACCGAACCTCGATCACTGCCGTATGCTGCAGACGGATAGAGCGCTTGTGGAAGCTTATGATAAAGCGGGCCTCGCACTCGCCGACGGCTGGCCGCTGGTGGCCTCAAGTTTCTTAACGCCTTTTCACCTGAGCCGCAGGGTGACCGGAGCCGATATCATAGAACCGCTTTGCCGCGCCTGCGCCGCTTCCGGCTATTCGATCTTCCTGCTGGGCACCACTGCGGAAACGCTTGCCGCCGCCTCCGATGCGCTTAAGCAATCCATTCCCGGGCTCCTCATCGCCGGAACCTATTCGCCATCGTTCGGCTTCGAGCATGACGGGGCGGAAGCAGCGAAGATCGATGCGGAAATAACCCGCGCCCGGCCGCATGTCGTGTTCGTGGCGCTCGGATCGCCCAAGCAGGAATTGTGGATGAGCGCGCATGTGCCTGCACTGCCCATCGGGGCGGCGCTCGGCATCGGCGCGGGAATCGATTTCATCGCCAAAAAGCAGCGCCGCGCTCCCGTGCTGCTGCGCTGGATGGCGCTGGAATGGATGTGGCGTGCGGTCAGCAACCCCAAGCGCCTTATCCGGCGGTATGCTGCCTGCCTGCTGGCATTTCCCGGCCTGCTTGCCGCGCACCTGTCGTTGCATCTGGTGCACAGAACGGGCGTGCGATCGCCCGAGCCATGAACGGCGTGAGGAGGAAGGTGCTGCTCATCACCCCCGGCGGACGCAACGCCCCCGGAGGCATCGCGCGCATGGCGGATTATTGCGTGCGTTACTGGCCGGAGAAATCGCCTTTTGAGTTCCGCGTCATCGACAGCTATGGGCCGGGCTCGAAATTGCTGATGCCGTTTTTCGCCCTGCGCGCATTCCTCGTCACCGCCATGCTCCTGCTCGCCCGGCGGGGGCATCTGATGCATGTCAATCTTTCCGAACGGTTGAGCCTCTGGCGGAAAGGCGCGTTCATAATGCTGGGGAACTGGTTCGGCATTCCGGTCATCATTCACCTGCACGGGGCGGAGTTCGCCGAGTATGTGAGGGCCGGAGGAGACAGGCGCAAGCAGTTTGCCAGGGCATTGCTTGGCCGGGCACATAAACTCATCGTGCTGGGTTCCTACTGGCGCACATTCCTGACCGGGGAGCTGGGTGTCGATGCGGAGAAAATAGTGGTTCTGTGCAACGCCGTGCCGGACATGGGCACAAGGAAGAGCCGTAATGAGGGCGAGGAATGCCGCATACTGTTCCTGGGCGTGCTCGGCGAACGTAAAGGCGTGCCGACGCTGCTGCAAGCGCTTGCCCAGCCGGTTATGAAGTCATTGCGCTGGAGAATGATTGTCGCGGGTAATGGCGTGGCGGAGAACTATAAGACAATGGCGAAAGAACTTGGCATTGCGGAGCGTGTGGAATTCCCCGGCCTGCTTGCTGAACCTCAGGCACGGGCGGCACTGGAGAAAACCGATATCTTCGTCCTGCCCTCGCGGCAGGAAGGACTGCCGATGGCGATACTGGAGGCGATGTCCTATGGCTGTGCGGTGGTTGCGACTCCCGTAGGCTCGATTCCCGATGCCGTTATTCACGAAAAAACGGGATTGCTTGTGCCTGTGGACGGCACGGCTCAACTGGCCCTTGCCCTGTCGCGGCTGATTTCGGATGCTTCTTGTTGCGCGCAACTGGGAGCCCAGGCCCGAAGGGTGTTTGAGGAGAAATTCTCGATTGCGGCATATAATAATGCCCTGGAACGGGTTTACATGGAAGTATTCAACGCTTTTCGATAGCCCGGATGACAAACGGTGTTTTGCCGCGCGGGGTGGTAACGAGGCGGTCGGCAATCTCAACGGAAACAATCATGGAGCGCGGCAGCTTGGCCCTGGCCTGATCCTGAAGCCTCTTCGCATCCGATTCACAGAAGCTGGGCAAGGGGATGACACGAATAATGAGTGTGTCGTAATCCGGCTGCGCCAACTGCATCTGCGCCACATGCTCCACCTCGCGCGGAATGTGATTGAGGCCGATGATACGCATGCCTTCGCGGGTTAGCAGATACTCGCCGTCGCGGCCCGCGATGGCGGTAAAGGGCGCTTCGCCGCGCGCTATTCGTTCCGGATCGGTTTGCGGCGGCGCATAAAGCAGATCGCCGGTGTCGTAGCGCACGAGCGGCATCGCATGGTTCCAGTAGCCGGTGGCGATGATCTTAAAGGCATTTTCCTCAGGCGACGGAATCAGTTCCACATGGCCATAGGCCGGATGAAAATAAAACATGCCGGGCTTTGTGGATGAAGCGAGGCAGACGCGTTCCGCCTGCCCGTAATAATTGACAAGCGTGCAGCCGAAAAACTGCGCGAGCGCCGCATGTGTGGCGCCATTCAGGCCTTCGGACGAGGCAAGCATCACGGGAATGGAAAGCGTGAGCCCCGCGCGCTCCATGAGCGTGTAAAGATTGATGGCGGCGCTCGGATAGACCCAGAGGATAGAGGGAGCGAAGCGCTTGAGTTCCCCGACATACCAGCAGAGCGTCGCCGCGTTCAGGTGCGCCGTGGAAAGCGTGAGGCGGTTGCCGCCATGGCTGATGCGGCCGTAAGGCGGGTCGGTTTCCTGCACGGGCTTGACCGCATCGGCGCGAAGCACGGCCATCCTGGAGCGCATGCTGAACTTATAATCCGCAAGCAGTTCATCGAGAAACACCTGCTCGGCGGCGATGCATTCCAGCGAACGCCAGAGCTTAAGCGGCATGCCGGTGGTGCCGCCGCTGGCTGCCGGTATGCGCGGCAGGGCATGGCGATGGATGAAATCCATCGGCGCGGCATGCAGCGTTTCCTTGGAAAGGACCGGCCATTCACCCGGGATTTCGCTTCGCCCCGCGCCGTACCGGGTTTTGCGTGCGACCTGCAAAGCGTCACGCAGGAGTTCCGCCTGTGATTCCCGGCCCGAATGGCGAAGGGCCTCCAGTACGCGCCCGCGAACAAACGGGTTGTAGCGCAAGGCCCAGTCTATCGGACCTTCCGTCTTGGCATAGGATACCAGTTTAAGCAGCAGGGAACGCGGCATTCCCCTATTAAAACGCCTGGCCGTTCTTAAGTACAGCAGGAACGGTCTTGAGCAGGATGACGATGTCCATCCACAGGCTCCAGTTGCGCGCATAGCTTGACTCCAGCATGACGCGCTCACGGAAGGTAAGGCGGTTGCGGCCGCTCACCTGCCATGGACCGGTGATGCCGGGGCGCACGCTTTCGTAATACATGAAGTCGTCGCCATAGAACTCTTCCTGGCCCGGCATGATGGGGCGGGGGCCTATAAGGCTCATCTCGCCTTTCAGCACGTTGATAAGCTGGGGAAGCTCGTCAATGCTCGTGCGGCGGATGAAGTGGCCAAGCCGCGTGATGCGCACGTCCTGCTTCAGCTTCTGGAACTTGCCCCATTCTTCGGCGGCATCGGGATTTTCCTTGAGATAACGCTCCAGATAATCTTCGGCATCTATCCGCATGGAGCGGAATTTGTAGCAGCAGAACTGCCTGCCGCCTTCGCCGATGCGCTTCTGGCAGAAGAATGCGGGGCCGCCGTCACGCCGGACCATCCAGGAGACAAGCAGAAACAGTGGGGAGAGCAGCAGCAGCGCAAGGCTCGATACGATGATATCGAAACTGCGCTTGACGAAACGCGGCAGCGGCAGCGTCAGGCGGTTGGTATCATGCAGCATCAGCACATCGTGCATCAGGAAATGATGCGGGGAAAGCGTGCCGGTGGGAAGCCCAAGCCACGGCGGCACGATGGAGCAGGGCAGGCGCTCGCGCACCAGGGCCTTTATCGCACCGCTATGCGCTTCAAATTCTCCGCCTTCGAGCGCCAGCACGATATGGCGGGAACCGCAGGCGCGCATCAGGCGATTCCATGTGTGCGGGCGGGCGAGCTGATCGAGGGTCTCCGGCGCGACCTGCTCGACGATGACGAGTCCCATCTGCGGCTCGCGGGCAAGAGCATGCATCGCCGCTTCGGCAGAGGGGCCGGTTCCCACCAGCAGCGTCGGGATCTGCCATAATCCACGATGCGTAAGCCAGCGGCGCGCCAACGCGCGGCCCGTGAAGAGGAATACGGCGAACAGCACCCATACCAGCCCCAGCCAGAGCCGTGAAAAAGCGCTTTGGGAGGCGAATCCGACGAAACCGCAGAGCAGAAAACCAATGCAGGCCACCGCGAGGATATGCCCCACCGCTTCCCAGAAAGGCAGGCGCTGGCGATAATGCCCGTGCGCATCCAGCCAGAGGAAGGCAATCCCCCCAAGGCCGACGAGAATGACGAACTGCTTGACGGCGAGCGTTCCGGCCAGGTCCAGCCCGCTGCCAAGAACATATTTATCCACGTACCAGGTGATGCAGCCGCCGCTCAGGAATGCGAGGGTAAGTGCAAGCATGTCCGAAAACAGCAGCCACTGGCCGCAGGCATGCATCGCCGAGGAGAACTCATTTGCATGAACGGGCTTGAGGGTGTCGGCGCGATTGAGTATGAGTCTGAGGCCGCCGCTCTGGTCGAAGCGGCGGAGAGGAATTGCCTCGGTCATAGTGCGTTCTTTCTCTTTTGTTATGGACATATGACCAGGACATTAATTACTAATGAAAAATTAACTAATGGTATTAACATATATCCGGGCCGGTGTTAAGTAAAAAAGTTATTAATAGATTAACCCTGCGTGATTAAAGCCATAAACATAAAATAATAAAAAACTTATACTTTTTATGTATTGCTCTATAGGGATAGTGCAAGGGCGCTATGTTAAAACCACTGTTTTTCAAATAAATAGAATGTTTGGAGCTGGCTAATGCAAAAGACGCATACAAGGGATGTAAAAGCAGTTCTGGTCGCGGGTGGTGCGGGATATATCGGCGCGCATGTCTGTAAAGCGTTAGCTCTGGCCGGCCTTTTACCCGTCACGCTCGATAATCTGACGACAGGAAAAAAAGAGTTTGTTAAGTGGGGGCCGCTGGTTCATGCGCCCGTATCCGATGCCGGTGCCGTCCGGCAGGCAGTCAGCGGCCATGGGGTTTCGGCGATCATCGATCTCGCCGGTTCGATTGAAGTGGCCGAATCGGTCAGCGACCCGCTCAAATATTACGACAACAACCTTGCGGCCAAGATAGGATTCCTTCGAACCCTGCGGGAGTGCGGCATAAGCGCCTTTGTCTTTTCCTCGACGGCGGCGGTATATGGCGAACCGGTGCGCGTGCCCATTCCCGAATCGCACCCGCTGGCGCCAAAAAACCCCTATGGCGTCTCAAAACTCGCTTTCGAGCAGGTTCTGCGCGACTTTCACGCGGCAGGCGGGCCTGCCTTCATGGCGCTGCGTTATTTTAACGCCGCAGGCGCGTCACCCGACGGGGAGATCGGCGAGGCGCACGACCCGGAAAGCCACCTCATTCCGCGCGCCTGTTTTGCGGCCCTTGGCCGCGGACCGGCGCTCGAAGTCTATGGGGACGATTATCCCACGCCGGATAAGACCGCCGTGCGCGATTACATTCACGTGGCCGATCTGGCTTCGGCGCATCTGCTGGCGGTGGACGCGCTGCTCCGTGGCGCCGCTCCGGCGGCCTATAACCTGGGCAACGGCATCGGGACATCGGTAGGGGAGGTGCTTTCCTGCTTTGCGCGGCTGGGCTGGCCGGTGCCTCATCGCTTCAGGCCAAGGCGGGCGGGCGATCCGGCGCAGCTGGTAGCCGATTCTGCGGCGGCACGCCGGCATCTGAACTGGCAACCGCGCTATGCCGGCATTGATACCATCGTCCGTTCCGCCTACCAGTGGCATCAGGCAAATCCGCTTGTGGCAAAAAGCGTGGCGCAATGAATAACCGCCCCGACGGCATCGTGCTTTTGCACGGGATTTTCCGCACGCACAGAAACATGGCGAAGCTCGCGCAGTTTCTGGCGGACAACGGTTTCCGGACGCTCAATCTCAGCTATCCCTCCACCCGCAAGCCGATTGAGAATATTGTGGAGCATGTCCATGAACATATCAGGCCGTTCGCCGAATCGCTTGAGGGTAAGCTGCATTTTGTTGTTTTTTCGCTGGGGTGTCTTGTCACCCGCGCTTATATCCATCGCTTTCGCCCGCAGAACCTTGGCCGCGTCGTGATGCTCGGGCCGCCCAACCAGGGCAGCGAGGTGGCGGACGCGCTTAAAAACTGGGGGCTGTACCGAAAGCTTTACGGGCCTGCGGGCCAGCAGCTCGTCACCGGACTGGCGGAAACGGACGGGCTATTCGGAGTAGTGGACTATGAACTGGGGGTTATAGCGGGTAACCGCTCCATCGATCCCATCTCCTCTTATATCATAGGCAAGCCGAGCGACGGCAAGGTATCGGTCGAGAGCACGCGTGTCACCAGCATGCGCGATCATATCGTCATCCCCGCCGTGCATACCTTCTTCCCCCAAAACCGGACGGCATGGAGGCACGTGCTTCATTTTCTGGAAGAGGGCAGGTTCGGGAAATAGGCCTAGAAGTGCCGCCAGAGATTCTTGCCGTTGAGCGAAATATCCCACGAGGCTGCGAGCCCCTTGTCGGGATCGTTTACGTCGCGTTCCCAGACCTTGGCGGTGACCATCGAGCGCTGTTGCGGCTCCAGCGAGCTATATACGGGATCTTCCGCATTGCGCCTGTCGTCGGCAAAGAACATCTCGGTTTCCAGCGTCGGGAAATCCTTATGCACCACGTGCACATGGATGTAAGGCGCGCGTCCGCCCGCCGTTCCCGGGAACACCGTAACGAAATTGAAGCGCCCGAGATTATCGGTAACCGCGCGGCCGGTGCTGGCGAAAGAAGGCGCGGGGCTTAAAAGCTCGCCCAGCGTGGACTTCACGTATTTTCCTTCCGAGTTGGTCTGCCAGATTTCCACGATGGCGTCGCTCACGGGGACGCATTGCTTATCGAGCACGCGGCCGGATATATAGACCAGTTCGCCGGGGGCATAGATGGACTTGCCCGCAGGCAGCGCCAGCTTGTTGGAGGAAAGGATATTGGCCCTGCCCGGATAGCGCCCGTCATCGCTGCCGGTCGTATGCGCCACTTTCGGCGGCGGCTGTATCTGGACCCTGTCGTTTTCGGGAGGCTTGGGTTTGGGCTCTTCTTCTTTTTTCGCCTCGGTCTTTTTGGCGGGCTTTGCCGCATGAGCGTGATGATGAACGACCGGCTTCACTTTCCAGGGAATACCGGGAGTGATGTGGCAGTTGCAGATATATTTGTCCTTGGGCTCGACCGATGCGAAAGCCAGCAACGGGAATAACACTATTACGCTCAGGCACAGAGCAGCGGTTCTCATGGCAGCCTCTTACTGTTCTTTAATATATTTTAATGTCTTAACTGGTGTGCAATGTCAAGCGTGCTGCTTGAGCCAATCGAGAATTATCCCGATCTGTGACTCATCCAGCAAAGGCGGCGCATGGCCTGTGTCCTTGATTTCCACGCATTTGACCGGCTGCGGCTTTCCGCACATGGCCTCGGCCACTTCCCTGGGAAAAATGTCCGAAAGCTCGCCCCGCAGCAGCAGCGCCGGGCAGGTGACTTCGTTCCAGAAGGGGCTTAAATCCACATCGCCAATGCCTTCGGGCTTGCTCACCGCGTCGCGGAAAGGCTGGTTGATGCCGGGATCGTAGGCCAGTGCATAGCGATTGCCCGGCAAAACGGAAAAGCTTACCTCGAACATATGCCGCCAATGTTCTTCGGAAGTGATGTGGAACGGCTCCATGACGGATTTGAGATATGCCATCGCTTCATCCGCATTTTTAAAGGCGCTGCCGACGCCGACATATCCCAGTATGCGCTTGAGGCCCTTGGCCGAGACCGATGCGCCGATATCGTTAAGCACCAGCGTTGCGACACGCTGTTTCTGCGCCGCCGCGATCATCATGCCGATGATGCCGCCCATCGAGGTGCCGACCCATGAAACGCGGCCGAGCGCGAGCTGGTCGAGCACTGCGAGTGCGTCGCTCATATATAAGGTGTAACTGTAATCGGACTTGCTCACGAGCCAGTCGCTTTTTCCGCGCCCCGCCATGTCCGGGCAGATAACGCGGAAACCGGCCTGGTTTAATGCCTGAGCGAGAAAATCGAAATCGCGCGCATTGCGCGTAAGGCCATGCGAACAGACGACGGTGCGGGCACCGGCGGGCGCCGTCCATTCGAGATAGCCCAGATGGCGCGGGCGCGCCTGCTCATGGGGATCGTAAAGCGTGAGGTAATGCAGATCAGGCATAACGCTCCAGGGTCAGCCCGTCGAGACTGATCTCGGTCGGACGGTTTTCAACGATATCGCTTATCAGCGCGGCGCTTCCCGCTGCCTGCGTCCAGCCCAGCGTACCATGGCCGGTATTAAGGAACAGGTTAGGGTAGGGTGTTTTTCCGATGACTGGAGGGCCGTCCGGCGTCGAGGGGCGCAGGCATGCCCATTGGGCCTCGGGCACACCGAACTCGCATCGGGGAAAAAGCTCTTTCACCGCACGCACGATGGGGGCAACGCGCTCAGGCCGGACGGCGGTATTGTAACCGGCGAATTCCGCCGTGCCCGCGACGCGCAGCCTATCGCCCAGGCGGCTATAAACGATTTTATGCTCGCCGTCGGTGAGGCTGAGGGAGGGCGTATAGTGATTGGCGGGGAAGGTGACGCTGTAGCCTTTCATCGGATAAATCGGCACGCGTATTTTCAGGGGTTTAAGAAAAACCGGGCTGTAGGACCCGAGCGAAACGATATAGGCATCGGCCTTGTGTTCTCCCTTATCGCTAGTGACGGAAGTGATCCGTCCCTGATGCGTGTTTATGGCACGCAAGGCGGTGCCATAATTAAAGACGACTTTATATTCGGCGGCGGCGCGCTCAGCCAGTTCCCGCGTGAAGGTGAATGCATCGCCGCTTTCGTCGAGCGGCTGGAAGATGCCGCCGGCAACGGACTTTCCCGCATGTTCCAGCATCGGCTCCAGCTGAAGGCATTTTTTCGTGTCAGCGATTTCCGCCGGGCAGCCGAGCTTCTCCTGAAAGCGCGCCTGCTGTATGGCATGATCGAATTCTTTCGGCTGAGAGAAGAGATGCAGAATGCCGTCGCGCCGGTTGTCGAATTTCACGCCGCTGAATACGCGCATCTGCTCCATTTTCTTTTTGCTGTATAAGCCGAGCTTAAGCTGACTCACGCTGCTGGCGTGGGCGCGGCGCGCATTGCAGTTGAGCAGGAATTTCAACCCCCAGCTTATCATGTCCCAGTCGGCGCGCGGACGCAGGACGAGGGGCGCGTCATCCCTGAACATCCATTTGAGGATTTTGGGCAATACATCCGGATTTGCCCAAGGCTCGGCATGGCTGTAACTCAGCTGGCCGCCATTGGCAAAGCTTGTCTCCCGGCCGCTTCCCGGCTGGCGCTCGATGACTTCGATTTCATGTCCGCGCGCGGCAAGCGTATAGGCGGCACTTACGCCGATGACCCCAGAGCCGAGGATGATAATCTTCATTAAGTGCGCCCGCCCGTGATAGCTGAATAGCCGCGCGATGCTAACGCAAGTCCTTTTGCATCGCAAGCGCCGCACCGATTTATTTCAATGGACGGACTGTCCCTGCTGGGGCGAGGAAGTTTCCTGGAACTCGCGCGCGGCCACCTGCGCGGCCCAGGACGAGGGAGTTTTAAGCGAAGTGAAAGTAGAGGGGATGACGGGCTTGGCCTTAAGGCCTTCATGGGCATAAGGCTTGCCGGTTTTGTCATCCATATGGCGCACGCGATGGCTGATGCCGTTGAGCTGGAAGCCTTCGTTGGATGCGTGTTCGGGATCGGCGTACCAATGCTCTCTCTGGGCTATCTCTTCGCGTCTGGGATCGGTAAATGGCTCGCGCATCATTGAGCGCCTCGCTTCGCCCAGCCCCGCGACGAATCCCCCCATTCCCATGCGTATTTTTTGTCCATTGAATGTTACAAGGCCGGTAAGGGCAGTCCCCAGTCCGTTAAGGCTGCGATCAATTCCCATGTCGGTGCGCGTGGTGTCCCATTCGGCGGAAAGAACGTCCGACTTCATCATGACATAGATAGGGTAGGCAAACATGGCGTTGACGGAAGTGCGCGCGAAATCTTCAATATTTCTAGGGCTGAGGAAGTCCGGCGTGATATTATGTTTTTTCAGCCAGTCATTGCCCCTGTTAAAGCGTTCGGTAAGGACGGTTCCCGCCTTATAGGCTTTGCGGCCAATCGGATTGGTCGCCGTGGTATAGACGGACGGAGCCTGGGATGTGCCTTTGTAAAATTCGGCATTAAAGGCATCTCCCCTGTCCCCGGTAAACGGATAATGTTTGACCGTGCCCAGGGTTTTGTTTCCACTGAAGTATAATTTATCCATGTCCTCAAGCTTGAACCCTTTATCATTCACGGAATTGGGTGTTACCGGCCTGAATTTTCCGCCCGCATCATCCCTGCCAAGCACGCCCAGCTCGGGATCGATTGCCACGCCTCTGGTTTTGGATGGCGAAGATCGCAGCAGGGCAAAGGTGAAAGCGGCCGGAAGCATGTAGCCCATGACCTTGAGCGTCGTGCGCAGCACGTAACGTATGCCATGAGCGACCGCGAGGCCGATATTCTTCGGAGTAAAATTCTCAGGTTCGATATGGGGAGCGTGAATTCTGTGATCGCCCTTGCGCCAGTCGTCAAACGCACTTGCAATCCGGCTATAGGCGTCGCGGAACATTTTGGTTCCGACATTGTACCAGCTGAACCGTCCCACGAGATCGAGCATGCCTTCAAGCTGGTAGTCGCCTGTGACTTTCTTGACAGTCGTTCCTTCGGGGGTTTTCACAGGCCCTAATTTATAGCTGCCGCCATTCAGCCCCAGGTCGGTATCGTATTTAAAGCCGGGGCTGTAATGATCGATGAGCTTGCGATGCGCCCGCATGCAGTAGACATAGGGGAGGGCCACGGCCATATCTTCGCCCGCCGCGTAGGTGACGCCGCGGAAGACGTTTTTGAACAATTCCTTCAGGCCCGCCGGTATGTCGAGATGGCCGTCCTTAAACCAGTGTTTCTGGGCATTGGGATCCATGAGCGTGAAGACATAGCGCGTCATGTAGTCCCCGAAGCTCATCGAAGCGAAGTCGAACGTGATGCTCACCGCTTCGGCTCCGAGGCTGCGGCCATGCACCAGCTTGTCTTCGCGGTTTTTATACCCGTAGTCGCGCGTATCGCGGAACGTAACGAGGTTCCGGGCTTCTTCCTCGCTCTTGCCGAAAAACCGCGCGGCGCTCTGGATGCCTTCGCCCGCGCTCCGGTCGATAAAGCGCGCGACATGCTGAAGCAGGCCGGAGGTGGCGCTGTTATTTTTTTCGGCGCCGCTGATGTAGGAGTAATGCCTGAGCGCCTTCAGCGAATGCATCTGCGCCAGCGTGTAGACGGCTACGCCGACGACGCCGCGCGATATGGTGCGCATGCCGAGCCGCCCGCCCATGCTGTCGCTCCACTTGCGGTGCTCGTGGTGGTGTTTTTCCTCCTCGGTTCGCCATGCCGCATGGAAACTGTTGGGATCCGTGGTGGTAATGCCGTAATCCTTAAGCCAGCGTTTCTTATGATCGGCAAAATCCAGTGAGTCGTTTACCTTTGACTGAGACGGATTATCGAGAGCGCCGGCTAAATTTTTCTGTGGATTAACCCCAGCGCCGTACGCGCCGAAGCCCGTGGATTCTGCGGGCAGCGTCTGCACCGTCTGCGGCGATTTATCTTCTGCCGAACTCGCCATGCCCTGTTCAACCTGTTTTAATTTTATGCGGCAGGTAAGGCTTCACCCGCATACTCCCACTTCAGACTATAGCACCCTGCAGCGGGAATTGTATGAAATATTTATTACAATCCGGAGGGTTGTAAGGTGAATGCCGGTTAATTACCTCCCCGCGCGGCCCCGGCAGAATGGGAGATTAAACCAACCAATTGTATTACATTAATTATAGTGATTTTACATTCGCCGCATTACGTGCTATGCCGTCTTCATGAACAGGCGGGAATTTATTGCGGGGATGCTAGGCACGGCCAGCGTGCTTGCGTTTGCGCGGATTTTCAGGATCGGGGGCGTTATGGCCGAGGACATTGGGAAGCTTGCCTTAAGCGACGAAGAATGGAAAAAACGCCTGACGCCCGAACAGTTTGACGTGCTGCGCGAAGAGGGTACCGAACGTGCTTTCACCAGCCCTCTCAATAATGAAAAACATGCGGGCACCTTCGCCTGTGCCGGTTGCGGCCTTCCCCTGTTCCCCTCGAAGTTCAAGTTCGACAGCGGCACGGGCTGGCCCAGCTTTTTCGACGCCATACCGGGCCATGTGCAGACCAAAAGCGACACGAAGCTTTTCATGCAGCGCACCGAATATCACTGCGCCCGCTGCGGCGGCCACCAGGGGCATGTATTCAACGACGGCCCGAAGCCCACGGGCCTGCGCTACTGCAATAACGGCGTGGCGCTGAAATTCGTGGCGGAGTAAATCCCCGCGCTTGTTGCGGGGTTTCCATTCATAGCGGAAGATGCGGCAACGAGTGCGGCATGAGATGGAAACAGGCGGAAATAAAGCAATGAGCAGGTTCGTAGGCATAATTCACAAGGACAAAGCATCGGATTACGGCGTGAGCTTCCCGGATTTTCCGGGCTGCATCACGGCCGCAGAAACGCTTGAAGAAGCCTTCGACATGGCCCTTGAAGCTTTGCAGGGACATATCGATGTCATGTACGAGTATGCGATCCGCTTCCATCAAAACCCATGACGCTTGACGAGGCAAAGAAACATTCTTTCTCGAAAGCCGCGGAAGTATTGTTTACCGTCGAAGCTGAATTGCCCGTGCGCTGCAAGCGTATAAACATAACGCTGGATGAACGACTGATCGAGCAGATAGATTGTGTAACCTCCAACCGCTCCGGTTTTCTAGCGGAAGCCGCGCGGGAGAAGCTGCGGCAGCCGTAGTCATGCCGCCAGTTGTGCTATCTCGGCAATCGACTCGCGCACGCCCTTGAGCTTATCCTCCATATCGTTCCATTCCTCCATTAGCACGAGCCGGTGATCGGGGCGCAGCTTGGCGCGCAGGGAGTTTTTCATAATAAAGCCCAGCAGCTTTTCCGGCCGTGCGAAGCGGTTGTTGCGGAAAGACAGCACCGCGCCCTTGGGGCCTGCGTCTATGCGCTCCACGCCCGCTTCGCGGCAGAGCTGCTTCAGGCGCACGACGGCCAGCAGATGCTCGACCTCCTGCGGCATGGGCCCGAAGCGATCGACCAGTTCGGCCGCCAGGGAATGAATATCTTCCTCGGTGGCGAGCGAGGCGGCGCGGCGGTATAGTCCGAGGCGTAATTCCAGATCCTGCACGTAAGCCTCGGGGATGAGGACCGTCATGCCGAGATTGATCTGCGGGCTCCATTCGTCCGCGGGCGCAGTCCCGTCGCCTTTTTCCTTATGCTTTACGGCGGCAACCGCTTCCTCCAGCATCTGCTGATAAAGCTCAATGCCGACCTCGCGCACCTGGCCGGACTGTTCCTCGCCTAGCAGGTTGCCGAAACCGCGTATGTCCATGTCGTGGCTGGCAAGCGAGAACCCCGCCCCGAGGCTGTCGAGCGTCTGCATGACTTCAAGCCTGCGCGTCGCCGCGTGCGAGAGCGTCTTTTTATGGGGCAGGGTGCAGTACGCATAAGCGCGCGTCTTGCCGCGCCCCACGCGCCCGCGCAATTGGTAAAGCTGCGAAAGGCCGAACATCTCCGCGCGATCCACGACGATGGTGTTGGCGGTGGGAATATCGAGCCCCGACTCCACGATGGAAGTGGAAAGCAGCAGATCGTATTTGCCGTCGTAAAAGGCGTTCATCACGTCGTCGAGCATGCCGGGAGTCATCTGCCCGTGCGCGGTTGCCACTTTCACCTCCGGCACCAGCTCGCGCAGCATATGCTCCAGCTCCGCCATATATTGTATGCGCGGAGTGACGTAGAAAATCTTCCCGCCCCGGTGGCGCTCGCGCAATATCGCTTCGCGGATGACTATCGGGTCGAACGGCATCACGAAGGTGCGCACCGCCAGCCGGTCCACCGGGGGAGTGGCGATGATGGACAGCTCGCGCACGCCCGAAAGCGCCAGCTGCAGCGTGCGCGGAATCGGGGTGGCCGACAGGGTAAGGACATGAATATCGGCCTTGAGGCTTTTAAGCTTCTCTTTCTGCGCCACGCCGAAATGCTGCTCTTCATCCACGATGAGCATGCCGAGATTCTTGAATGTCACGCTTTTGGAGAGCAG
>Ga0206860_10105_pt1 | contig 21587 bp, 23 predicted proteins | sample Alteio_BWOrgCont_44_FD_152624 | JGI IMG/M metagenome (GOLD analysis project Ga0206860, IMG submission 152624) | Enriched cells from forest soil in Barre Woods Harvard Forest LTER site, Petersham, Massachusetts, United States -... | ecosystem: Environmental > Terrestrial > Soil > Temperate forest >...
CCTTTACGGGCTAAGACGTGTTCGACGAGTTGGGAGCGGCCTTTGACACGGGTGTTTTGGGGTGGGTCAGTCATCGCGGTGATGATATCGACATCGCTAAGAATGCGCTTGGTGTTGCCCATCTCTTGCCAGGCATAGAAGAGGCTTGTTTCGGGGTCGATGTTGTGATATTCGAGGTCGACGGAGTGAAGGGCGTCGTCGCTCCAATCGAGACCTTCTTCTGCTCTGTACTGCTCGACTATCTTTAGCTTGGCGACCCAGTCGATCCGGTCACCCATTTCGAGAGGGTCTTTTTCGAGGTCGTCGAGGACGATGCGCCATTGGTCGAGAATCCAGTTCGTTTGCTCGCTTTCTCCGCGAAATTGCTCAGCGATGGCCAGGTACTGGCGTTGGAGGTCGATCGCGCTCATCGTTGAACCATCGGAGAGCATGACGATCCACTTGTAGGTTGGATCGCGGCTGACTTCGCGCAGCGCTTGTAGGGGATTGACCATCGTAAACGAATCGGGAACTCGTCGCTCTTCCAATAGGCGCAAGACGAGGAGGGTCGTGCCGACTTTCAGCGCGTAGGCAAACTCGTTTTGGTTGGACTCGCCGAATAGGAAGTGGAGGCGTGTCATGCCCTCATGGGAGTAAAAATGCTCCCACTTCGGGTTGATGAGCGCACGATTGAAGCGAACGCGGCTGGCGATGGTCTTCAGGATGTGGTCGGCGCGCTGGCTGAGCTGGAAGTTGACACCATGGTCGGGAATGACGTCATAAACCTGGGAAACCCAGATGTAGTCGACCGGGTTATCCATGACGTCCTGATACGTTGGGCGGACAGTATTCGAGGTTAGAACATGGCCCCCTACCCTGCCGACTCCCGCGTAGATCTGGCGGGTCACGAGGAAGGGATAAAGCATCTGTACGGTCGTATTGAGGAAGTCGTCGTCACCACGGACGAGATAGTTCTCATGGCAGCCGAACGTGTGGCCGCCAAAATGGTCGACGGAGTTGTTGTAAACAGTAACGACCTCCTCCAACTCCATTTCTCGAATTGCGCGGACGATTTGTCGCTGGCCGGCTCGGTCGTTTGCGACTAAATCGCGAAGGCTTCGGCATTCTGCGGTTGCATATTCGAGGTGAGAACCAACTGCGTCGATATACAGCCGGGCGCCGTTCATCAGGAATCCACCCGATTGGGCAGGTTCGAAGACGTCATCGCGGGCATGCAGATCGATTGCGCCGAGCTTAAGCTCACCGAACAGGTAGTCCTTGATGGTTTCGACTGCCGCTTCGGGGCTGCCGTAGGAAGGATCCGAGACCAAGCATCCAAACTCAGTCTCCACCCCAAAGATCCGATCGCCAGGCGACTTACGCATACAGTTCAATACTACTGGACTGCGGGGATAGTTCGTCAAAGGGGACGGGTCCGGTGGTATCCTGACGCTCTTGAGCAACAGGGAGCCTAACAAGGCGGAAGGGTTTTTGCAGTGCGTGAACTGCAAAAAGATTATCTTTTCGGTGGACTTCGATCAAAACCTTGGTGTTTGTCCTTATTGTGCGCATCACCACCGTCTTTCGGCATCAAAGCGCATCGAGGTTACGTTCGATCCGGGCAGCTTTAAGGAGACCGATCAAGAGCTCTCTTCGTTGAATCCACTCGAATTCCCTGAATACGCGGAGAAGCTTGCCGCTGCCGTCGAGAAGCAAGGGACGAACGATTCGCTGGTTTGCGGCACGGCCACTATCGAAGGTATTCCGGTTTCGGTTGCGGTATCGGATTTTGGCTTTATGGGTGGTTCAATGGGTTCGGTTAACGGTGAGAAGATCACGCGAACCTTGGAGCGCGCAGCGGATCAGCGATATCCCGCTATCATTTTTTGCGCTTCGGGGGGCGCCCGTATGCAGGAAGGCCTGCTTTCGCTGATGCAGATGGCGAAGACCACGGCGGCAGCCCAGCGGTGCTCCAAGGCAGGAGTGCCTTATATCGCGGTTTTTACCGACCCCACAATGGCGGGAGTTTTGGCGAGCTACGCTTCCGTTGCCGACGTGATCTTGGCTGAACCGAAAGCAATGGTGGGTTTTGCGGGTTTGAGGGTGAGCAAACAAGCGGGTGTAGGAAAGGTTCCAGACGACTTCCAGACTGCCGAATTCACGTTTAATCATGGAATGATCGATCGGATCGTGCCCCGGAAGGAAATGCGCTCAGTTCTCGTTCAGCTATCGAAGATGCTCGGAGGCAAGGCAGCTTAGAATGGCAAAAAACCATGCCGAGTGGGAAAGGCCGCTCAAAGAGCTCGAAGAGAACCTGCTCAAGCTGAAAGAGCTTGCGAAGAAGGAGCATGACCCTGTCAAAAAGCAGGCGCTCGAGGCGAGGATTACGGACTATGAAGCCCGCCGGGACCGGTATGTCGAGGTCATGTATGCGAATCTCGGGCCGTGGGAAAAGGTTCTTGTGGCACGAGCCGACAAGAGGCCCTATACCCTTGATTACGTTCAGGCGATTTTTCACAACTTCGTTGAGCTCCAAGGGGACCGAAACGGTTTTACCGACCATGCGATCGTTGGAGGACCGGCAATGCTCGACGGGAGACCGGTCATGGTAGTCGGCAACCAGAAGGGCCGCAGCATTCAGGAGCGGCAGCTTCGGAACTTCGGGTATGCGCGGCCGGAAGGGTATCGGAAGGCGATCCGACTGTTCAATATGGCGGAGCGATTCCGATTGCCGGTCATTACTCTGATCGATACTCCGGGAGCAGATGCTGGTATCGAAGCAGAATCCCGCGGAATCAGCGAGGCGATCGCATCGTGTATTTCCAAGATGTTCGAACTGACGGTTCCTTCTATTTCGGTGATTATCGGCGAAGGCGGCAGCGGAGGCGCGATCGGAATCGCAGCCTCGAACAAGGTTCTGATGCTGGAGCACTCGATTTATTCAGTGATTGCGCCCGAAGGATGTGCATCGATTTTATGGCGTCAGGCAGAGCGAGGTCCCGATGCGGCAAAGGCGCTCAAACTAACCGCGCAGTGCGCCAAAGAGTTTGAGCTTATCGACGAGATCATCGAGGAGCCGAGAGGTGGCGCCCATCGCGACTGGCCAGAGGCGTCGGCGAACGTCAAGGCGGCGATTCTTTCACATCTGGCAGAGCTCGACAAGAGCGATCCGCAGGCGATCAATAACCTCCGGTATGAGAGGTTTCGCCGGATGGGTGTGCTTGTGGATGATTTACGCTCGTAGTTTTCGCTGTGGTTGGTTGTCCCCCGGCGTGTTTGAGATTTGGTAGGTAACTTAGTATTTTTGTTTCCTTCCAGGTCTGGTTACTTGCGCTCCCCGCGCGGCCCTCTTCCTTCTCGCGGCCCCGATCGTAGCCGCGAGAAGGAAAAGGGAGATCTCATTTCCGGAACGGAAAGCAAATGGGCTAGGCGTGTTATCCTAACGGGCAGCCGTGAACTTGCTTTCTCGAATCTTTGTTTCCCTCTCCGTCCTTGGTTGGGCAGTTCTTGCCTCAGCTGCCGATGTCAAACACAATTACGACCTTAAGAATGTGCTTTGGCACCTGAGTTTTTCGATGGATGGGGGGACGATTGCGGGGGATGTGACGAACACTCTGACTCTGTCGGAGAACTCGCCAACGGTGCAGTTGAGCTGTTCGGAGTTGAATATCACGGCGGTTTCCGTTAACGGAGCAAGTGCGACTTTTTCCAGTGCGAATGACGTGCTTACTGTGGATCTTCCAAGGCCGGGAAAGGCGGGAGAGACGCTCGACGTTCGCACGGTTTATACAGGATCGCCTGTCAATGGCTTCTACTTCGTTCCTGCTTCACGTGCGTTCCCTGCCCACACCGGAATGGTTTACACGCAGGGCGAGGGCGAGGACAACCACTATTGGATTCCTACATACGACAAGCCGGACGACAAAGCGACGACTGAGTGCTTCGTGACGGTTCCCCCTTCATGGACTGCCATTTCAAACGGCAAGTTGATGGACGTCAAGACCTCGCCCGCCGGAAAGATCTTCCATTGGAAGATGGATCAGCCGTATTCGACGTACCTGATCTCACTTGTGGCGGGCGAGTATGTCAAAGGCGGAGACAGCTGGCACGGAATTCCGGTGGATTATTACGTGCCCCCCGGGCTAGAAGCGGAAGGCAAGGTGTCGTTCGGGAATACGTCGAAGATGATCGACCTGTATTCCAAACTCACCGGCGTCGACTATCCCTATGCGAAGTTTGCTCAAGAGGTAGTCGGCGACTTTATGTTTGGCGGGATGGAAAACGTCACGTGCGTCACTCAAACCATACGCACGCTTCATGCTTTGGACAGCGACCCGGTAAGCGATTCGACGGGTCTTGTCGCTCATGAATTGGCGCACCAGTGGTTCGGCGATCTGATCACATGCCGGACGTGGGAGCACACATGGCTCAATGAGGGGTTTGCCACGACGTTGCCGGTGTTTTTGGACCGGGCTTGGTATGGCAAAGATGCCTTCGATATGGACCGTTACGGCAATTTCGAAGGGGCGATCGATTCGATCGGATCGCGGGGGAGAAAAGATGTTCCGGGAGCGGTAGGTTCGGTTCCTACCGTCAACATGGGCTCTCCTTACAACGGCGGATGCTCGCGCAACTTGATGCTGATGGAGAAGCTCGGCGAACCGGTCTTTTGGAAAGGCATCCATAACTTCCTTGAGAAGTACAAGTTCCAGCCGGCGACCACGGATGAGTTCTTCGATGTAATGACTAAGACTTCGAAGGTCGACCTCAAAGAGTTCGAAAAGCAGTGGTTCCACAGCGCGGCAACTCCATCGCTTACGGTGTCGGTGGATGGTTCTGAGCTTCATATTGCGCAGCTTCAGCCTTACTACACCCTTGACTTGCCAGTTTGGATCTTGCGGCCCCAGGGCTGGGTCAAAAAGGCGATTCACGTCACAGGCGCCGATTCGAAGCTTGAACTCGGGTCCCTCGCGTCGATGCCTCTTCTGGTCGATCCGGAAGTTGAGACTCTGATGGAGCTTAACTATAAGATTCCTTACACCCCGGAGACCGTTGAGAAGCTGTATGTTCGTGCGCCGATTCTGGCTCAACGTGCGCGGATCATCGCATCGTTTTTCGACGGATTGCCGTTGGCGATGAGATTGAATATCGGCCATAAGGAGCGAAATCAGGCGGTGCTCCAGATGATCGCCCGGCACATGGGGCAAGACGGCGTGGATTTTCTCGGCGAATTGAGTCGAAACCCGGACAAGCGCGTTGTTAATGCGGCCGTAATTGCACTTGGCTCACTGAAGCCGGATACCAAGATTCTGCCGGTTATCCAAGAGATTGCGGATCATGACCCTAATGAGGCCGTGCGTGAGCATGCCACCCAAGCTTTGCTTAATTGGAGCACGGATAGCGGACTTGCCGAGAAGGTTTGGAAAATGCATACGTTCGATGACGGTTACCGTCGAATGGCTTTAAACTGGTGGGCAGACCATTCTCCTGAAGTTGCCCGGAAGTATAGCCTTGCGATCCTGAAGAACCCCGATAGCGAACCGCTCCGGGTTACCGCAATTAGCGTTCTCGGTGACGTGAAGGAGGCCCCAGGCGAGCATTCGGTTTACGATGCGCTTATAGCGGTGGCTCAAGAGACTTCGTACTCGGCTCGCCGGACCGCTATTTCGGCTCTCGCTCAACTAGGCAACAAGGCGGCGATTCCGATCCTTGAGCCGTTTACACTTCACGGTCCCGGCGGAATCCGAGGTACGGCGGCAGCGGCAGTCGCGGCTTTGAGCAAGTAAATCGCTTCATTGTACGAAGATTGCGGCTTAGATTCGCTTTAAGCTTCTTTTCGTTTTCGGACCGACCTCAAGCAGCCGGCGGCAACACACCAAGCCAAGCCGGCTGACAGCGACCAAACCGCAACCAAGATTAAAAAGTCTAGTGAAATTTGGACATGGATCAGAGTCAGGTTGCGCACTGCGGACCAAAGCAGGCCACCCAACAATGAGAGATATAGACCTGACTTGAACCAGCCTATGGAGCTGTCGGTTCGAGCGAGGGCAAACCAGCCAACTGCGGCCAGCACGCCGGTATCTAGGGCGTACAGCAAATCCCTGTCGCCACGAATGAGGAGATAAGTGCCGGGCCAATCAGCGACCACACCGAATAAAACGGCAAATGCGAGCGTCTCCTGCCGAGTCCGGACTTTCTTCATTTAGATGGGTCCCCAAAATAGCTGTAAGTATAAATCGTGGACTTAGTGTGGCCATTTACGGAAGTCACAGTAGGAACCATAATGCGGCTAACCACCGCCGAGTCGTCCAGCACCCGGCGATACCGAATTGGCGGTAGACCCGGGTTAAGCGACGGTCGCCAAGAACTTAGATCAACCAGCCAACCTGTCGCCTGTGCATCTCCGAGGTATTTGCGCAACTGGACCATCGTCATTCCGAATTCTCGGGGGCCAATGTACGAGTTCCGGTAGGGAGTTTCCAGCTTGATGCCAGCACCATAGTGCCGTCCCGCGCGCGAGACGACTACGTTAGCCAACCGCTCTGAGTATTGGTCGACTAGGCCGGAGCAGATGCTTGTAGGTGCGAGCCCGCTCGCGACTAATGGTGCCACACCGGTCGGGAACTCGCCAAACTGGTCGTGATACATGGCGCCGGCGAGGCCAAGTTGGTGAAGCTCGTTGAGGTCCGAACTTTCCTTTGCCTTCTCCTTGGCTATGACAAGAACCGGCGCCACAATGGCAATGAGCACCAGCATGATGCTGATTGCCGCCAGAACCTCAATCAGAGTCAGGCCGCGGTTGACCAAGGTCTGAGCGGGCTTGTATTCGGTGAGTCGTGTTTTCGAGTTCCCGTCTAGTTCTTTCACATTAAGTGGCGCCTGGTGGTGTCATCATGACCTGCTTTCTGGCTAATGCCAAGCTGCACCTTCAATTCGTTGGGTGCCTTTCCATCGAGCTCAGACTCGACACTAACGCCATGTTACTGCAAGACATTGCCCCGTTCGCGGGTACGAGCCATCCCGCGCCTACAATGGCTAAAGGACCCACCGTATTCTTATTTCTCCCGCTTTTCGCACAAACATCAAAAAGGGCGAGGGGAGGTGAAGGATTTGGTTCTTTCTTGCCTCTTAGTAGTTGATTATGGCGATTGTGCTTCGGTCGGAGTTGAAGTTTGAAGTCCCGTTACTTCGGAAGTCGGCCTTTGTGACTTTAGAAGAGGCGGACTACCGGGAGTTTGTGTTTCGGTTGGCGCTTGCCATTTGCGGGGAGCGTGAGGGTGCGGAGGATGTTGCCCAAGACGTCTTGCTAACCTTGTATAGGCATAAGGGCAAGCTTCAGGCGGCTGACAATCCTCAAGCCTGGATTCGACGAGTAACAGTGAGAAGCGCGACGCGAGCTTTGAAGCGACGTCGGCCTACCGAGCCGCTTTCCGATGCATTGCAGGGCCAAGAAAGGACGGCCGAATCGCTGGAAGTGCTTGAGATCTTGCGAAGGCTTGAGCCGGAACAGCGGGCGATTCTTGGGTTGGCGCTTAATCAGGGCCTTTCCTATCGCGAGATCGGAGAGGCTATGGGCATTCCGGAAGGCACGGTTGCTTCTCGCCTAAGCGCAGCCAAGAAGGCGTTTCAAAGGAAGTGGGAGGAATGAAAGATCAAGAACCGCTCGATCGGCTCGCCGATTTCTATCGCACGCTCGACTCCATTCCCACGCCTCCGCTAGCCCTTAAGCGGCCTGGAATCTGGAGCTATCTCAGCATCGTTCTTGTACCGCTCGGGGCTTCATTGATCGCTTACGGATTCATTGCTTGCTGCGCCTACATGCCGGCAAGGCCAGGGAGCGTCCCTCGCCTTCCGATGCCGATCGATCGCCTTGCCGCAGACGAGATGAAAGCGGATGCGCCGCGGACGGCGCCCCATCAACACGCCTCGGTAGAGAAATTCGGGGGGACAGCATGAGAGCCTTGGCAATTTCCATCGGCATCGCGTTGGCGGTGTTGATAACCATCGCGTTGGCTCCCGTATCGAGTTGGGTGTTCAAGAACCAGTTGGACGTGGTGACGCGATCAGATCGGAACGATCATGGCGCTGCCGGCGGTGGAACCATCGAGCAATTTACTCCCAAGTGGATAGCAGATCCGAATACTTTCTCGGGATCCGATTCCGCCGAGCAACTTACCCACGCCCTGCTTCTCTCCTACCCGGAACGGGACTCAGAGCTCATGAAATACGCGGCGTCTCACCCTAGCGACCCGTTAGGTTGGGCGATTGTGGTGCGAATGACATGCATGGCTGGGACGCGAGATCCCGATTACCCCAGAACTCCGGATAAGGAACTCGACACACGGATCGACAAGGGGCTGGTGGAAGGCTTCAATTCCACTGAGAGGGGCGAAGCGGTCGAACCGAACAATGCCTACTTCCCTCTGATGCGGGCCGCCTTCGCGAAGGAGCAGAACCGACCGGAGGAAGTTGTCAAAGCACTTAGGGACGCCGCAAGTAAGTCCAAGTTCGATCCTCACGTCACAGACGAAGCGCTTGTTATGAATCGAGCCCTTGAGGCAGCGCGTGGTTATCGGGGCGAATTACTTAGCTATGGAATGGCAGCATCTGTGTTGCTGCCTGACCTTTCCCACTGCAAGTCGCTGGCCAGGTTTTTGAACCGACACGGATCGATGGCAGAAAAGCGAGATCTCATCCAAACAGATTATTTGGTTGCGAAGGGAGAACAGACTTCTGTAGGGATGCTGGTCGGAAGTTCAGAACTTAGATTCGCGATTCGGAACCCAGTAGCGCTTAAGGCTAAATATTCGCGCCAACTTACAGATACGGAATGGACAGATCTTGCCTCCAATTTCGACGACAAACTCAAAGCCGCACATGTTGCACCACCGGTCCCGGGGACTTTGACAATCTTTCAGACCTTCAACCGGCTCCAAGCCGCCTCCAAGAAGTACATAGGGTCGATTCCCGCTCTCTTTCCGACGACGGTTGAAACCGACAGCAATGCCGACGCCACCGAGATAAGAATTGGCCTCCAAACGGCAGTTCCCTACTTCGCCCTGCTTGCCCTCATCGGATCCGGTTTGTTTGCTGCCGCGGGATGGGGATTCAGCTTTATCCAATCCGAAACGGTCCGGAGGATGGCACCTCATTTCGTTTTCATTCCGGCTTGGCTCATAACGATCTGGTCGATGCACGACTGCGGCGATTGTTCGTCGATATCGATCGCAGGCCTGATGATGGGTATTGCACAGATCTCCCTGGCATTCATGCGCATCGGCGACCGCGGGGCGAAAGTCATGACCTCGTGTCTTGCAGCTTTGGCTCTCGGGCTGGGCTTGTTGCCTACGCTCGTCGTCAGTCCTTGGTATCTGGCAGCACTTGTGCCATGCGTCCTAGCCGCATCGGCTAGTTGGCTCCTGAGTCAGAATCAGCGCGATAAAACAGCAGCCTATACCGGGGCAATCCTGGCATTAACATCTATGGCGCTGTTCAAGATCGATAGCTCTGCGAGTCTTGGGGGATTAGCCTATTTCATTGTGACCGCGCTCCTACTGAAGACAAAGACTGGAGAAACGCCAAGAGTTGTAACTGTGATCTCCGTGATCATCTTTCTTATCGTATGTGGAGTAATCGGTGTATTCACTGGATGGACTACTCTGGGAGGCAGTTCTCAAATGACCTATCCGGTTGCCATCGTGTCGGGCTTGCTTTTGGCCACCATATTTCTTGGGAAGGACGCTAGGACGATCCGATTGGCAAGCTGCATCTGCCTGTGCACGTATTCCGCCCTGTACATGGTTGCTGTCGGATGGCAGATCCGAGGTAACCACGAGATGAGTCTGTCAAAGATCAACTTGATTTATGAGGCTGACAACATTCGGTCGCTTGCCGGCATCAGGTCGTAAGTTTGGACGGTACTGCAATGTTTTCTGTTTAACCGGGAAATCATTAAAAATAGCCGCTGCAGTGATAGATCCGCTCATCATTTTTAGTTCATTTTCCCAGGGTCGGATGAGACCTTGAGGAGAAGACTCGTTATGGCGCGAATCAATTCAAATTTGTTTTTTCGGCGTACTTTGCTTAAATCCACGGCACTTGTTCTTGGTCTGTCTACGGGGCTCTTTGTGCCGGTCAATCCTACCGGCAGTGATTCCGACTCATTCCTATTGTCGGCTCATTCCAAACTTTTGCCTTCCCGTCGTCGGCTCGGCAAGAGGAAGATGAGGCGTCGCACCTAAATTTGATGAATTAATGGACCAAGGTCCTTCCAGTTTGCTGCGATTTCAAGAATTGCCTACGGCTCTGTTCTTGCCGGAGGGATCGGTTAGAGGGCCGTGTGTATAAGTTTTGCTTGAATTGCTCCTAATAACCTTGGCGTTTTGAGGATTCGGTTGTAAAGTAATATATTCCCTCGCCCATGCTGCGACGAGGCGTTGCGTCAGGTGATCTGCGAATGAGTGCAATCCCGATTCCACAGCCTAGGACAGCCGGAGGTCGACCACCGTTCGAGCCTCCTACCAAAACAACCTACGATTCTTCACCAGGCGACAGTCCTGAGCCGATGCACAAGGTGCTGGCCGATAGTGTGAGGATTCTTTTGAAGCACGTCGGGCAATGCGAACAAGAGCAACTCCCGCTCATGCTGCGACTTGTCCAAGATCGCAAGGAAATGATCTACAAGGAGTTGGACTTCGAGCGGATGATCGCTCCAGATTCCCTTCCGCCCCTCTTAAAGAACTTGTATACGTTGGATTTCCTGTTCGATGAGTCGGAAGTAGTAAAGCTTTATGACCGATTGCTGGAGTCGCTGTACGACGCGGAGCGGGCGATACTTGCAAAGATCGGAGATCAAAACAAGGATGTTCCTGCGTCTGAAGTTTAGATGCTAGGTTCAGATTCGACCGATCCTGCCGAAAGCCAACCGCAAGAGTCCGACGAGAACCAGATTTTAATGACCGATCTGGCTCGGCTGAAGGATAAACGCGCCCAGTCGGACGATCCTGATATCGTTGCGGCTTTGGATGCGAAGATCGCGGACATGGAGGCTTCGATCGGGGGGAAGTCTCAGAAGGCAGAGGAAAGAGAGGAAGGAGAGGAAAAAGAGGAACCGGAGGAGATTCAGAAGGCGAGGCTTCAGGTCGCAAAACTTCAGGTGAAGCTCGCTCAGACTAAGGATCGGAAAATCATTTCCAGCCTTCAGTCAATTATCGCTGAGCTTGAACAATCGCTGCCACCTCCGCCGAAGCCGAAACCCAAAGCTGACGCAAAAGAGGATAGAAGGAAGGTTGAGGAAGAGGAAGACGAGGCCTTCGCGAACATTCCTCCGCCGACTCCCGAGCAAACCGAAGCGGCCGAGAAGCTGATCCGTCAATCGATGCTTGAAAAGCGGCGCGGGAATACGATTGGGGCTACCGATTTGATGAAGAAAGCAGCGGATGCGGCGCCGGGATCGGCTGTCGTCTTGGAGGCACTTGGGGACGACCTTATGGAGCGGAAGCTCACGAAGCAAGCGCGCGACGTGTACAGAAGGGCATCGAAGCTGGATCCTAAGAATGTCGGCGTGGAGCGCAAGTATGCGGAATTGATTCTCCATGGCACGACATTGGGCTCGGTCGAAGACATGATGCGATATGGCGATTCGCTGTTCCTAACCGGAGGCGACAATGTCGCGGGCCTGACGGCGGCAAAGTTTCTTTCCGTCTTTATCCCCGGCTGCGGTCAGATGGTCATTGGGCGGACCACGAAAGGGGCGGTTTTGCTCGGATGCTGGATAGTATGCGTCGGGCTCTTCGCCTTGATGAACAAAGACTTCTTGGTTCTGGCGAAGTACATTCGAGGAGTTGGAGGGGCGCCCAATTGGCGAGTTCTTGTTCCCATTATCGCCGGAGTCTCGGTGTGGTTCGCGGCGATGGCCGATTTGTTCAGCGGGCAGAGCAAGACGGTCGCCAGGCATTCAAAAGTTGAGAGGCCGAAGCCGCCGGTAGATCTGCCGTTTGAATAGAGTCAGGCGGCGGGCGGACTTCAGTCCGCACAGGTGTCAAGGGCTTTAGCCCGACAACAGAATCCCGAAGTCAGCTAAACATTGGCTCGAGCAGTTCTGGTTTCTAGACGTCCGCAACGGGCTGAAGCCCGGGACACCTGTGCGGACTGAAGTCCACCCGCCTACACGGCGGCTTTCTCGAAGAGGGGAGTGAACTTCTCGCCGTTCTTGGTGATTGTGTTTCCGTCCATGTAGCAGACGCTGAAGGCTCTTCTTGATATATCGGTTTGGTTGATGTCGGACGAGTGGAGGAGCCAGTTGTGGAGGAGGGCTACCTCGCCTGGCTTGAGCTCCAGATAGACCACTTTGTCTTTGGTGCAGATCTCGGTTGCTTGCTCTTCGGTGAGGAAGCCGGAATTATGCTCCGGGTTGATTAAGCCCATTTTGTGGCTTCCGGGGATGACTTCGACGCAGCCGTTCGCCTTGGTGGCGGGATCGAGCGCCGTCCATATTGTGATTTCCGGTTGACGGTCCAGGTTTGTCCATGCGTCCTGGTGCCACGGCAGCTTGGTTCCCTGCTTTGCCGGCTTGTTCATGAACATTGCTCGGAAGCAGGCAATCGGAGTTTCCGGACCATGAACCTTTTCGCAGATTTCGCGGAAGATCGGCCGTTCGGTGAATTCGCAGAATAGATCGTCGAACTCAAGGTCTTGGATCTTTCGGTAGGCGAGCGTCGCGCCCTTCCAGCCTTTGCTTTGGACGCCGGCATCGCCGTAGGCGCCGGTTGTGCTGTCTAGCTGCATCAGAATCCGGTCGTAATCGATGCTCGCGGTGCCGAGCATGATGTCGTCGATTCGTTGTTGAAGTGCGGCAAGGTCTTCGTCGGTTAGGAGCTTTCCGAGAATAAGATAGCCCTCGTCTTCATATTTCGCCCACTGATCTTCGGTGATGTAGCTTTGCGTCATGTGATCAGCTTACGATTGTCGTCTCAACTAGCAAATACACTGGATCGGCAGTGTTTTATACTATTTGATCATATGGATGATTTGACGTTCCTTGTTTCATCGCACATTCCGATTGCGAAGCATCGCGTCGCGAAGCACCTGATCGGCTACGCGACGATGCAATACATGGAGCACGGTCGGATCCATGTCTCGTACGACGACAGGATGTACGACTTGGAGGGCCAGTGGTTTTGGCCTGCTTATCCGGGACCCTACTTTCAATTCCATCGGGCGCCAGGATGTCAGAGTTGGTCGCATCGACATCTGGCGTTCCAAGGGCCGTTGTTCGGCAAATGGGTGGCAGATGGTTTGTGGCCCAATGAGCCGCAGGAAGCTCCACCGGGCAAGAATTGGCCGGAATTCTTCGATGAGATGCGGCGGCATGCGGATACGCCGACCCGGTGGGGCCGGCTTCGAGCGATCAACATGCTTGAGGCACTTCTTTTGGAGCTTGCAGAAGCTAGGCAACAGGAGCCGGTACGGGGGCCGTGGCTGCAGAGCGTTTTGAGGCGACTCGACTCCGATGAGGCGGATTACGATGAGATTGCACAGGACCACGGTGTCGCTTTAAGCACCCTTCGCCGTCGCTTTCAGTCCGCTACGGGCACGTCGATCCACGAACATAGGCTCCTTTCAAGAATCGCGAGAGCGCGCACGATGCTTGTGGAGACGGATCTACCAATCAAAGTTGTCTCCGATAACCTCGGATACGACAACGTCCATTACTTCAACCGCCAGTTCAAGCGGTTTGTGGGGGTCCCGCCGGGGCGGTTTCGGCGAAGCAGGTGAATATCAAATGGTGCGTCGTTCATTTCAAAGAATGCGGCGACGAAAGGTTCCGGAACCCTCACCCCCTTCCCCCCTCTCCCTTTTGCACGAACCATCAAAAAGGCGAGGGGCTACGAGAGGTGTTCGCGCATGGCTTGGAGTTCGCGGACTAGTTCTTGTTGAGATGCGGTTGCGGTTAGGTCGCTTCTTGTTCGTTCGATCACGGCGCGGAGGGCGTCGCAGGTTCGGCGGAGACCGCCGGTCATGGAGTCGGCGTAGTCGAAGGTGATCAGGTCGTCGTAGATGGTTTCCATCTGCTTGAGGATCTTCGAAGCCTCATCGATATGGCCACGGCGCATCTCATCGAGGGCGAAGCGTCGGACCTCGCTTGCCGCTTCCCCCATTCCATTGAGGTAGCTCATGATCTGGGCGCCAAGGTCGTCTGCGGTTGGATAGGGGCGGCCTTGGACGATCGCCAATACGGCGGCCGCCTCGACCATCTCTTTTTCGGTGTCATGGAGATAGGCGGGATTGAGTTCTGGGTGCGGTTTCAGTAACTCGCGCGCTTGGGCTGCAACCGTCTTTGCTTCGGCAAGCAGGTCTTCTGCTTCGTTGAATTGGTGACGGTGGACGTGACGAATCGACTTTGCCGCCAACTGGCCAAGTTTGCGGCACTGAACGAGTACCGCTTCCCTTGCCTCGTGCATTCCTTGAGCACGCTCCCGGAGGTCGCCAACAATTCCATCCCAATTATCTGCCAAATCTATTCCCTGTCATTGCGCTCATAGCGTACCGCTCACCGATGACAAGGTGATCGAGGAGCGGGATATCAAGGACTTCGCCAACCTGCTTTAGCTTTTCGGTTACGACTCTGTCTTCTGGACTGGGGGTAGGATCGCCGCTCGGATGGTTATGGGCCACGATTATCGACGATGCGCCGTCTCGCACAGCCTCCCGAAAGACCTCGCGCGGCCCAACAGGACTCATCGTCAGCGTCCCTACGTGAACCTCGGCGATTCGCATTACGGCGTTCTTGGCATCGAGGAGGATCGCGACGAAGTACTCCTTCCTCACGCCCCTGTATTCGCGCTTCAAAAGTTCAACGGCGTCGGCAGGGGTTTCGATCTTCTCCTTTTCTCCGGATCCGGCGTTTGCCGCACGCCTGCCTAGTTCTACAAGGGCGAGACAGCGGAGGTTTTCGAAACCATCTAGGCCGAAGTCTTGAAGATCGGATGCGGCCAGGTCCGCGAACCGGCTGATTTTGCCGAACTTGGTGACAAGTTTTTGTGCGTCGCTCTCATTACCGTCCACATCGTCCTCTCTCCGTGAGAACCCGATGGTGACCAAATCGGGAAGGGATGCAGTCGAAATCCCCCGCGATTGAACTCGCGCCAAAGCGTTTTCTCGACGTCCGCTCATGGGAAGGGATTATGCCACTAACAAGATGCACAATCGCAGCAAGATAGGGCTTCGCAGATGCAGCAATCGCAAGCGAGGTCGCTGCAGCAGTCGCAAGCGCACATGCCGCAGCAGTCGCAGCAGCACGGCCTTGGTCCGCCGTCGTAACCACGGCGGGAGCTTGTCCTTGTCCGGCCTCGACCCCGTCCGACCATGTTCAATTGGCTATCAGCCAGCAAGATGGGCGCGAGATTTGATCGCAGTCGAGAGGCGAAGACTTTCTTTCGCTCTTCGTCCACTGGAAGGACGCTTAGGCAGGCGAGCATCTCTTTTTGCTTAGCCCTGAGAAGTTGGGTCGCTTCCTCCTTGCTGGTTTGAGTTGCGGACAGGGCGTTGAATGCACCCTTGCGTGTGTCTTCTTCTTGGTCTTCGATGGCATCGACCAGGTAAGCGATCTCGCCGAATACGTAGCCGAGGGCGGCCAGGTTGTCGGCTGCCGCCGTGTCGACTTCGGCAAGGACGGCGCCATGCCTAAATACAAGGCGCGTCGCGGCCCCAGTCGGTTCAGCGACACTTTCAATCGTCGGAAACGGCTCCTTTTCCCTTTCGATCTGCATCGACATCAGCGAGTACAGCTCCTTCAGGGGAAAGTGGATACCGACCATCGAAAGGCTGGCCTTTCTGAATTCCCTCGAATACAGCCAGCTCGCCATTCGAAAGATCTTCGAACCGGTGTCGGCGATATGATCGAGAACCTTGAGCTGGGTAAGGATCACGTTTGCCGTCGCGGCATATTTAAGTGCCCAGGGGATTTGGTGCTTCTGGGGGAGCGCAAAGCAGTTTCTCGATACATACGAGGGTGCGAAGGCGGCCGATTGCGGTTGCATAGCGGTTAGGATCTCTCCAAGAAAAACAGCGTCGTTGTTGAGGAGAACGCGCGACTTCTGGCCATACAGCCTGCCCATCGTCTTACAAGTGCCGCAGTAGTGCAGCCGCTGGAGTTCCACTTGCTCAGGGGTTTTATTGCATGAACATGCCTTCATTAAGCCAAACATGGATTTCAACCTCGCTCGCCCATGGGTTCGGGTCTCGAGGCATTGAGATTATCACGAAAGGCGAGCGTGATGCTCCCGAGACCCTGACGCATCGCGGAGTTTTATCCCTCATCTCGTTGACAAATACACGAAGAGGCCCAAATGAGCTGGGTCCTATGGATACCGACCCCAGCCTTTTATCGCAGCAAAGATGATAGAATTCGAGGTGGTCACAAGGCGGCTAACCGGCACAAATTCAGTCACAGTTTTCGGCAGTCAGTAAGGCGTTTGATGGTAGAAATCAAAGAGAAAATTTCCGGGAAGATATTGTTGGCTGTCGACGCAGACACTTTGAGACGGTCAGACCTGAAGGGCGCAAACCTGGTGCAAGCACGCCTGAAAGATGCAGAACTGGCCGGGGCAAATTTGAGAGAAGCGGACTTAACGTACGCAGATTTGACAGCCGCAAATCTCAAAGAGGCAGAACTAACCGGCGCTAACTTGACTTGGGCACGTCCAACGGGAGCCAACCTGGCAAAGGCAGACCTAAGGGTTGCTCTCTGTTCCTCCGTACACTTTGAGGGAACAAACCTCACATCCACGATGCTGGGTTCCACGTACTTTGCAAATTGCAGCGACCTGCACCTAGCGACTGGGCTGAACGACATTAGTCACTATAACGGCTCCTATTTAGATCGGATCACACTCCAAAACTGCATTCACGGCCTCCCCGACGTGTTCTTGGAAGGCTGTGGCTATACCAAACATGAAATCGACTACCTAAGGTCGCTCTACGTAAACAGTCCAATCCGGTACTTCTCTTGCTTCATTTCACATTGCAAACAGGACCTGGAATTTGCGAGGAGGTTGTTGGCAGATTTGAGACAAAGCAACGTAACGTGCTGGCATAACGAGGCCGACATGCTTGGTGGCAGGGATTGGATTCCACAACTACACGAGGCCATCAAACTCCACGACAAGCTGATTCTCGTCTGCTCGCGTCGAAGCATCTACAGCGAAAACGAGGTTCACGAAATTCAACGTGCGATCGATGTTGAGCGGGAAACTGGAGTACGAAAACTGTTCCCGATCAGACTAGACGACCACATTCTGAGTCCAGAAATGACTGAGCACGCAGATGATATGGTGAGAACTTCGAGGTGGCGGGAAAATTGGGTCACCCATATTCGACGCAAACAAATTCCTGATTTCAGCAATTGGACTCAGCACGGACAATACAAGGCTGAGTTTGACAAGCTGCTCAAAGCTCTAGAAAGCAGCAATCTAGAGGCGAATTGAGACTATATGGACCGTCACCCTAATCCGCCCACCGTCCAGGAACAGCAAATCTCGCCAAGCACTGCTACGATCATATCCAAGTGGTTTGCCGAACGATATGCCATACGCGCTCTAATACAGTGTATTCCAGTCGTTGGAGGTCCGCTCGATACGCTCAGCGCCGGCATCGGCATCAAGTACGAGCAGCAACGCATCGAGAGCCTGCTCCAATCAATATCGGAGAGGCTGGATCAAATTCCAGACGTATTCAAAGCAACCCTCTCTGAGCCATCAGAAGAGCTCTTCGACTTTTTTAGTGACCTGTTTCGTAAAGTTGCATTAACGCGCTCAGAGACGAAACGACAACACTACGCCAATATATGTGTTAACCATCTGACTCTAAGCCTTGACTGGGACGCAGCCGACGAATGCCTTAGGCTGGTCCACGACCTAACGGAAAAACACTTAAGCATCTTGGTTTTCGCGACAAACGTCCCAATCGCACCAGCACCATTCAATGACCACAGGGCTTTCACTTGCGAAAGCGCTGACGCCAACTTAGAGAATTCTGCGCTTCAAGCGCTTCCAAGCCTGACAACTCACCTTAAAGGCATCCACAAAGCCTTTTTGACCCACTATTGCGCTGACCTTGTTGGTAAAGGGCTTCTTCGTGACGAGGGAGTACACAGAATAGGATTAGGGCCCATGGCGGTCTTTGAGGCAACGCCCGTCGCTGACTGGTTCATTCACTGGATCGAGGACGACAGATCATGACTTCGATCGTGTTCCCATATTCTGGGTCGATTCGGCGTATTGGGCGGTGACACCCGGCAAGCCGTTGACGGACATGTATCGTTGCCCAAACTACAAGACGAGGTTGATCGAACACACGCCAAGTTTGAACAGCATTGACGCCCAGAACTTGGAAGACGCCGTTTTGAGAGTAGTTCGCGGAATCCTGGTATCTCCGCCCGAGCCCACTTCAGACAAGAAAACGATAGGCGTTGGAAAGGTCAGCACGTCACCCTCAGCTTTGGAATCCGTGCAGCTACGCATTGACCGGTTGGTCACAATGCATCTCGACGGCCGAATCATGGAGTCGGACTTCCAACGTCACTACTCTGATTTACTTGCCGAGAAAGAGAGTGAGCAAACTCGCCTCCTTGCCGATCCAAGACCCGCACAGCATGAACAGGCTCAGCTGCTCCTAGAGAAAGGCGAGCTAGACAGGGCGGAACTCAGGCAGCTTGTTCTGCTGATCGTTGACAGAGTGGAAGCGCCCAATACGCGATCCGAAATAGCGATCAGGCCTGGCAGTACATTGCTACGAAAACATGCACGGATTACCTTGCGGTTCCCAACCGCTGTGGGAAGTTGTGAATTCCTGGCACCAATATATACGGCTAGCTACACAGGAAACAGAACGTTTCTGGCCGACAACCCGGAATCTAGCCAACCTGGCGATCAATAAGGAACGCACTTCACGCCGGCACGTATAATCACGACATGGCAAAACGAAGTGGAGTGGCGACATGCGCACTGCTAGCTCTCGCAACTATCCAATCCGGATGCAACTACCAAGTCCGCATGGATGCGCCAGCTACAAATGACATCATTGTAAGAGTGCCCAGCCGACAAGACGACCTGCAAACTCGGATCGACGAAGTCGACCACCTTATGCAAGCCGACACGCCCTTGACGGCTCAATCCGGCGTAGACGCCTTTAACAACCTCGTAAGAGCATCGTCAGACTACTACCTGGCAAATTTCAACACAAATGAAGGAGCAATTGTTGCAGCAACGCTAGCAAAGTCCCTCCCACTCGCATTGGAACTTAGACGCGAACTGCTCGCGCGTTACCCACAAAAGGTACACGACGCCGAGCCCTGCACAGACCTTTACCTCCTCTACTCCCAGCCAGGAACATGGATTGGGCCTAAGAACTATCTCGCCATCAGCCCCTAACCCTTGGACAGGCGCTTCGAAACCAAGTGCACCGACCCCAGGGAATCCTCAACCGAAATGTCGGAACTAACCAACAATCCGTCCTTCAAGGAAAGTCGTGCAACGCCAGTAACGTAGACCCTGGGAAGATCATAAAGTGGATCACCGTACTGCGGCTGGTATTTACTGCGTGTCACTTCGATGTTGGCGAATTCGCCATCCTTTGTCCACTTGTAGCAAATAAACTTTTCGGACATCAGAGCCCATGGCTTGTCATGAAATTGAGCGCCAATGGGAACGGCATAGATGAAACGCCCGCGTGAAATATAAGCACCAGCAGACTTAAAGTAAACGCCAAGCGAGATGAGAGCAGACCTAACATGGTCCGTCTCCAAGGCTAAAGCGCCTATTTTTCCGAAAGTGCCGTCAACATCCATTTGCCCCGTCGGGTCGAGCCAAGAGGGCCAAGTCCCACGGTCTGGGCCAAACTCCGCCATCGCCTTCCTTCCCCCAACCGAAAACTCAGCCACATGGTTAACAAAGTGAAAGACATCCTGTTCCATTCCAGGTCCTGCACGTACAGCGGTAACCTCAAGGAGCATCTTCAATTTTCCGTCGGGCATCGCCGGCATCAAGAACGAGTTTCCATTTCCGTCGGCGCCTCGGGCACGAACCTCACAATCAATTGAATAAGTTAACTTATCGCCAGCCTTAACTCGAACCCAAACATCTTCTTGCCTGCAACTGCTCAGCGTAATAAGAAGAATTGAACTTAAAGCAAACACTATAAACACCACCACAGAGAACGACGCAGCAGAGCCCAAGACATTCGACGGTCAGAACGAGCACAAGACAAGCCCGACGCGCATGCGAGCAGCATGGCGTTGTCCTGTAGTCCCTCATCTCGTTGAGCGACAGGACACCCCCACGAAAGGGTTAAGGCGTAATCGTAATAAATGCACCGCGTGGTAGATTCTCCAATGCCTCCAAGACTTGGGGGACGAGCGGCTTGATTCCATGAAAGTCAACAAGAATTGAGTTTAGGGTGATCATGCTAATGATCCGGTCCTTTAGGTTTTGCTGGTAGCGCATGTTTTTATCAGCCGTAATAAGAACTGCGAATCCAGCGGCCTCTGCTGCGGCAATCAGATCCCCATTATAGAGATCTGCCCATCCGACTTGGCGGCCATGAACAGCATTGTGTCCTACCAAAAGGCGTGCAAATCGTTGATCGACGTTGTTATCAAGCAAAACTCGCATTAACGGACAAGCTCAAGTCCGAAAGTCGCTCGGGCATTATTTTGTTCCCAGAGTACAACGGCCAGAGCCTGTACTTCATTGACGTCCGGGAAGCCCTCAAGGAAGTCGGAAACTGGCAACCCCCGGCTGAGCGTGTCGATCAGGGCCTGAACAGGAACACGAGTTCCCTTAAAGCGAACAGCACCACTCAGCGTTTCGGGATTCGCAATCAGGATATTTTGAAGCTCGGTAGGAATAATCATCAGTCGTGCCCCATGCCAATTGATAATACGGTTTTTGAAGCCTCTTTGTGCACTTCAACCACAGTTCGATCCTGTGTTCCCAGTCGTGAACGGCTCAACTCAAAGCTTGATCCACCTGGGTCCCTTTGAGCATTTGTCGTCTCGTCGATGGATAGAGCTCCAGCGAGGACGATGTTTTCGATGATCTTGGTCGCTGCCAATCCAGAACCACAGAATCTCTTAGCTGACCTTTAGGGGCATCAGCTCTCGCTTAGCACCCTCTGTACTTGACATAGGAGGCTCTTCCCATTTGCCATCGGCTTTCAGCAACTCCAGGAGCGCATCGACGCCTTGCTCTTGAGGAATACCGTTTCGGACGATCTCGCGTTTCCGGTAGAGGGTTATTTTGCCTCCCGCGGCGCCGACGTAGCCGTAGTCGGCATCGGCCATTTCGCCGGGGCCGTTGACGATACACCCCATGACCGCAATGTCCAAACCTACCAGGTGCTTGGTTGCGTCACGGACCTTGTGGAGCACGGTTGGAAGGTCGAACTTGGTGCGGCCGCAGGAGGGGCATGCAATGTACTCGACTTTCGTCTTACGAAGGCCAAGTCCTTGAAGGATTTCGTAGCAGACGGGAATCTCGTGAATCGGGTCTTCGGATAGCGAGACGCGAATCGTATCTCCGATCCCCTCCATAAGCAAGGTTGCGATTCCG
>Ga0206860_10092_pt2 | contig 21386 bp, 19 predicted proteins | sample Alteio_BWOrgCont_44_FD_152624 | JGI IMG/M metagenome (GOLD analysis project Ga0206860, IMG submission 152624) | Enriched cells from forest soil in Barre Woods Harvard Forest LTER site, Petersham, Massachusetts, United States -... | ecosystem: Environmental > Terrestrial > Soil > Temperate forest >...
TCGCAGCGCGGCTCCGTGTCATTCAGGAGTTTTGCGTTGTGGCGCAGAAAATCCGCTTCAGTGCGAACGGAGGCTGCCGCGGTTTTGCGCATGCTTTCGGGCCACGCCGGCCAAAGCAGCCAGGTGGCGTCGTTGGCCGCCGCTTCCGCCATGGACAGTCGCGCCAAATCTGGCGAAGTATGATAATAATCGCCGTCCGCGATGGTGCAGGCGACGATGGGCTTTCCGTGGCTGATGGCGTGGAGCATTTTGTAAGTCGGGCTGTATTCGAAAATCCGCCCGTCGGCCGCCTTGCGCGCCTGGCTGCTCATATCCTCCACCAGAATATAGTCCTCCACTTGACTCAGGGCGTTGATGTTGTAGCCCATGGCGCGGCATTGCGAGAAAAGGGCGTCGGGTGAATTCAGGCTGTTGTTGCAGGTGATGAGGGCCTGGGGCTTGATGGATCGCGCATAAGCCCGCATGTCCGCCAGGAAATCGGACGCGATGGTGGAGCGAAATTCCAGGAATTCCGCCGGATGCCCGACGGCCCATTGCCGGAGCGACTCGAAAGAATGCTGCTTCGGGCGGGGCGCGTCGTGTTTTGCCGTCAGGAACGCGTCAAATTTCTGCATGCAGGTTTGGCAATAACAACCGTCGGGATGCACGGTCGGATTATCAAAAAAAATCCCGTCGCAGCCGCTTTCCAATTGCGACCGCACCATGAATTTTTCATACGTCCGCCAGTCGGGATTATTCATGCAAGCCGGTTCGTAGGGAGCGCCGTACCAGGAAGGCAGCGGTTTGCCTTGCTTGTCCAACTGCCGCCATTGCGCGGGCGGGCTGTGAAATTGTGCGCGGAATTGCGGCGTCCAATTCGTATCGAACTCATTCAGGTGGACGATTGAAGTCGCACACACATAACCGATGGCGAGCTGGATGCCTTGCGCCCTGGCATGTTTAAGATAAGCCAGCGATTGCCGGCGATTTTTGGCAAGTTCCCCTTCCGGGGGCAAGGGCTGGTAGCCGGGACCAATCCCGTTGCAATAAATAACCGTCGTCCCACTGGCTGCGGCGATTCCGGCCAGATTGCTCATGTTGCCCAAGTGATCAAAGGCGTGTTCCGCAATCCCGGTGCGCAGTTCCCGGGGCGGTTCGGGATCGGCTCCCAATGCGGGCAGGACGGCCAACAGGCAGGCCACATTCACGAGCCTGCCCATCAGCGCCGGCTTCATGGCTAAAATCCGTTGACCACGTCGAGCAGCAGGCGCAGGCGACCGTATTGCCGGCGATCAAAGCCGAAGGCGATGCGCGGCAATTCAACGTGGTCGTTGTCTTCCTTTTCTTCGGGCAAGGCTTCGATGATTTTGAATTTCTCGCCCAGGATGATGTCGCCAAAATCGTCGTTGAGACTTTCAATGGCCGAGGGGGAGGGAGCGTGCTTCAGGCGCAGGACGAGCAGGTCTTTGACAAACCGGCTGGAATGGTAGTTGCGGTAAAACCGGGTGATGATGCGCACGGCGTGGGCGGCGTTGTCGGCGATTTGATAGAGGGACAGGTCGTCGGGTGAAATCATCTGGCCGCGCAAAAGGTGTTCGCGGATGTTTTTGTCCCAGACTTTCCAGTAAGCGCCGCCGGGGCGGTCGAGCAGAACCAGGGGCACGAGGCGGCTTTTGCCGGTTTGCATGAGGGTCAGCGCCTCGTAACCTTCGTCCAGGGTCCCAAACCCGCCGGGGAACAGGACAATCGCATCGGAATGCCGGATGAAGGTGAGCTTGCGGGTGAAAAAGTATTTGAAGGTGATGAGCTTTTTGTCCTTCTCGATGATGGGGTTGGCGGATTGTTCCCATGGCAGGCGGATGTTGGCGCCGAAACTCATTTCCAGCCCGGCCCCTTCGTGCCCGGCTTGCATGATGCCCGGGCCGGCGCCGGTGATGACCATGAAGCCGGCTTCGGCGATCTTGCGGGCGAATTCGACCGCCTCGAGATATTCCTGCCGCGTGGGCAGGGTGCGGGCGGAGCCGAAGATGGTGACTTTGCGCGTGTGATCGTAGGGGGCGAAAAGGCGGAAGGCATAACGCAACTCGCCCAGGGCGGTGCGAATGACCCGCACGTCGCCCCGATCCTTGACGTCTGTCAATAACTTCAGGGCGTTGACAATTATTTCTTCGACCAAATCCGCATTATAGCCGCCGCCCTTGGCTGCAATCAGGTCCTGAATGCGGCTTCTAATAATAGGGTCAACCTGGCTTTTATCAGCCTTTTCCACGGCACTAAACTATCGCGTTGCGCGGCAAATGCAATAACCTTAAACTACCCACCCGACGGAACCCGGTTTTTGGGGTGGCGGTTTCCTGTTCCTAATCCTAATCTTAATCGTAATCTTAATCCGCATTGCACGAAAAAGATTAGGATTAGGATTAAGATTATGATTAGGAGCAGCCAATAATGACAATGGATTACAAAAAGACGCTCAATCTGCCGCAAACCGGCTTTCCCATGAAAGCCGATTTGATAAACAGCGAGCCGAAACGCCTTGCGAAATGGGACGACCGCGGGCCGAACGCAAAGGGGAAGAATCTATACGAGCGCATACAAGCTGCTCGTGCCAACGCCGAAAAATTTGTTCTGCACGACGGGCCGCCCTTCGCCAACGGCGACGTCCACATTGGCACCGCCTTGAACAAAATCCTCAAGGACATGATTGTCAAACACCAAGGCTTGCTGAACCGGGACGCGCCTTATGTGCCGGGGTGGGATTGCCACGGGCTGCCGATTGAGTTCAAGGTAACACAAGAGATTCAAAAACATTTAAAGACTGCTCCTCCGCCGTCAATCAGCGAACAAGAAATTAAGGATGTTCTTCAATCTGAAAAGAAGCCATCTATTGAGCAGGCAGTTGCCGCTATAACAAAGTTTGCCAAAACAGCTGATGAAGCTCTGATGGTAAAATTAATGAGCGGTTTCGATGCCGCCTCCATCCGCAAAGCCTGTGAAGCCTACGCTCTCAAATACATTGATATCCAGCGCGCGCAATTCAAACGCCTCGGCGTCCTGGCCGATTGGGATAATCCCTACCTCACGCTCAACAAGGAATACGAAGCCGACGAACTGCGCCTGTTCGCCGACATCGTGGAAAAGGACTTCGTCTATCGCGGCAAAAAACCGGTTTACTGGAGCATCCCCTGCCGCACCGCATTGGCTGAAGCCGAAGTCGAATATCAAGACCACGTCAGCCAGAGTATTTTTGTGAAGTTCCGGATTGATGTTGAAAAATCGCACCAAGACACTAAGAACTTAATTCCGCAAAACGCTTTTGTGGTCATTTGGACAACTACGCCTTGGACATTGCCAGCAAATCTCGCTGTGGCATTTAACAGCAATCTCAATTATTGCTTTGTTCAGCATACAACGGAAAGTGGTGTAGAGGAGCATCTTTTGGTTGCATCTGATTTGGCGCAAAAACTAATTGAAAAGGCTGGATTAAAAAGCACTAAAGTATCCACTAATTATCCAGGCTACTCGTTTCAGTCCTTGTGCTATGAGCACCCATTCATCAAAAGGTTCGGACAATTTTTCGCTGGCGATGCTTTTGTCACCGCCGACACTGGCACCGGCTTTGTGCATATCGCGCCAGGCCACGGCCTCGACGACTACAATCTCGGACGCCAAAACGGCTTGCCGATTTATTCGCCGGTGGATGATGACGGCCGTTTCGCGCACACCAATGAATTGCCGGTGGAAAAACAGATGCCGGTTGAAATGCTCGGCAAATCCATTTTGGAAAAACACGGCAAGAGCGATGCCAACGAAGCTGTACTGCATGAACTTCGCCTGCGTCACGCGCTCCTGCACCAGGAAAATTATCATCACAGCTATCCGCATTGCTGGCGCAGCAAAACCCCCGTTATCTTTCGCGCTATGGATCAGTGGTTCATCAAGATTGATCATCAAGATTCCGCTTACCCGCAACAAATTGCAGACCTTTGGGCTGAAACCAAAAGTTCAAGCAGGGCGGTTTTCCAGCAACAACTCGCAGATTTATCTGCTAAAGGCGATAATTCAACCTTTGGTCTTTTTGCACGGTCTGAAATTCCGGACGGGTTTCGCAAATTGGCGATCACATATATTGATTGTGCAGTAAAATGGATTCCTGATTGGGGAAAAAATCGAATCGAGAGTGCCGTCAAAACCCGTCCCGACTGGTGCATCTCACGCCAGCGCTCGTGGGGCGTGCCGATTCCAGCGTTCTACAACCCAAAGGATGAATGGATTCTCGACGCGCAGATCATCCGCAACACTGCCGATCTCATCGAGAAACATGGCTCGAACATTTGGTTTGAAAAAAACATACTTGAACTTTGGGCGCTCGTGAAGCCAAAGGACTGGAAAGGCGCCGAGCCAGAAGCCAAGTCCAATGACACCCTCGACGTCTGGATTGATTCAGGCTCCTCCTCCCGCGCCGTCATCGCGCGCCGCCTGGAAATCCGCGGCAAGGATAAACCGTTTCAAGCCGACATGTATCTCGAAGGCAGCGACCAGCATCGCGGCTGGTTCCAGTCATCGCTGCTCCTTTCGCTGGCGGGCAATGGCGCGGCGCCGTTCAAGTCCGTTTTGACCCACGGTTTCATCGTGGACGCCGACCGCGAAAAAATTTCCAAAAGCAAACAAGGCGCCTACGAAAAACCGCAGACCTCCGAGGCTTACGTCAAGAAATACGGCGCGGACGTGCTGCGCCTGTGGGTCGCCTCGCAGGATTACCGCAGCGACATCGTGGTGAGCGACGAGCGCATCAACAAGGTCAGCGAAACCTACCGCAACCTGCGCAATACCCTGCGTTACCAGCTTTCGAACCTGTACGATTTCGATCCGGCCAAAGACACGGTGCCGGACGCGGCGCTGACGGGATTGGACCGCTGGATACTCGGTCAATTCAGCAAGTTGGAGAAGGAGGCGATGGCGGCTTATGGACAGCACGAGTTTCATGTGGTATATCAAAAGGTAAGTCAGTTTGCGGCGGTAGAGCTGTCGGCCATGTATCACGATTTAGTGAAGGACCGGCTTTACACCGACGCCGCGTCTTCGCCGCGGCGCCGTTCCACGCAAACGGCGCTCCATCGCATGGTCCGGGGTCTTTGCAGCCTGTTGTCGCCCATTCTAGTTTTTACGGCGGATGAAGCGTGGGAATTTATTCCGGGCCGCGAGACGGCATCAGTCCACCTGGCCGCGTGGCGGGCGGTTGGGCTGGCGTTGCCTGAAGAAGAGGAAAGCCGGTGGAAAAAGCTTTGGGAAATTCGCGAAAAGATTCTGCCGTTTTTGGAGAAGGAACGGCAGGCCAAGAATATTGGTAAAGCATTGGACGCCAGGGTGACACTAGGGGAAACGGCTAAAGTTTTACCCGGTCAAACCGATAAAGATAATGACGTTCTGCGTGAACTCTTGAATGTGTCACAATTAGTCATGGGAGAGAGTGCGGGCACGGGCGATTTGTCCATTCAAGTGACCAAGGCGAACGGCCAGAAATGCGAACGTTGCTGGCATTGGGAAGAAGATGTCGGGGCAACGGGGGAACATCCGACTCTCTGCGGTCGCTGTGTGCTGGCAATTAAAAGCTGTGCAATTGAGAAATGAAATGACGCTGACGGTGGAGCCAACGTTTACGAAACGCTCCTCCTTCAGCCTGCCCATGCGCGCCATCCTTCTGGCCGCATGTTACGTGATCGGCGGCTTGTTGGGCAGTAAATCCAGCTCATTGATGGGCGGGGACGTCCCGCTGGTCTGGGCCCCTTCCGGGATCGCGCTGGCGGCGATACTGCTTTTTGGCTATCGCATGTGGTGGGGCGTGGCGCTGGGGGCCTGCCTGTTCACTTTTGTGCAAGGAACGCCCGGGGCCTTTTTCACTTTGGCCACCGCCATCGGCAACACCATCGGCGCGGTGATCTGCGCCTATCTGTTGGAACGTTTCGTGGAGTTCCAATATTCCATGGATCGGGTGAAGTATGTGACCGGCTTCATCCTCTTCGCCTGTTTGCTGGGCACAACGGTCAATGCCATGTTCAACGTCGTCGGCCTTTGCTACAGCGGCCAACTGCCATGGGATCAGATTTTGTGGTCACGAATGTTCAGCACCGTTGTCATCTGGTGGGTGCCCAATGCGATGGGGGCATTGGTGGTGACGCCGCTGATCCTGGCCTGGGCCGCGCCGGATTCGATGCGCTGGACGCGCCGTCGCATGCTGGAGGCGGCCTGTTGCGGAGCCGGCCTGCTCATAGGCATCCAGCTTTCTTTCAATTCCTGGTTTGTTTACGGTGTGGAAAATTATCCCCTGGCTTATTTGCCTTACCCATTCCTGATCTGGGGCGCGTTGCGTTTTGGCCTGCGCGGCGCCGCCACCGGGACTTTCGTGGTCAGCGCCTTGTCTATTTATGAATGGCTGCACCAGCATGGCCCTTTCTGGGAGGGCAAGGGTCATGATAACACCAGCATGATGCTCATCGGTTGTTATATCGGTGTCATCGCGGTCGGCAACCTGCTCCTGGCCGCTGCCGCCGTCGAGCGCGAGACCGCCGTTCGCGCCACAGTCGAAAGCGAAAAACGCTATCGCGGCGTGGTCGAAGACCAGACGGATTTGATCTGCCGTTTCAAACCGGACGGCACGCTGGTTTTTGTCAATCAAGCGTACTGCCGCTTTCATGCCGGGCCGCGGCAGAAATTGATCGGCACCAATTTTTTTGAGGCACTGCCGGAGCAGGATCGCGAAATTCCGCTGGCCGACTTTGCCCGGCTGACGCCGTCCAATCCGATTCAATCTTACGACGACAAGGTGGTCGTCGGCCCGGGACAATTCATCTGGCAGCAATGCGTGGTGCGCGCCTTGTTTGACGAGGAGGACCGGATCACGGAATTTCAGGCCGTGGTGCAGGACATCACCCGCCGCAAACAATCGGAAGAGGCCCTTCGCCGGGGCGAGGAACGACTCCAGGCCATTTTGCACAGCATGCCCGATGGCGTCATTGTCTTGAATGATCTCGGGTTGGTGACCTTGTTCAATCCGGCGGCGGAAACGATTTTTCAACGCAAGGCAGCCCAGATGCTGGATCGGTCCGTGGATGAACTTTTCGCCGCGGCCGACCGGCAAAGGTACGGGGAATATCTGGCGGCCCAGGCGGGGAAAAATCCGACTGGTGTCATCGAGGTCAACGCCCTGCAACCCGACGGGAGTTTGTCGCCCATTGACGTGGCGGTGAGCGAGATTTCACGCGGCGGAGCGCGCATGAGCATCGTGGTGGTGCGCGACATTTCGTCGCGCAAGAAACTGGAGGACCAATACCGGCAGGCGCAAAAGATGGAGGCGGTGGGCCGGCTGGCCGGGGGCATCGCGCACGATTTCAATAATTTAATGCAAGCGATTTTGGGATATATCAACCTGCTGGACCGGCGTCTGCCGCTGGGCGATCCCAATCACGAGGCCGTCGAGCACATCCAAAAATCCCTGGCGCACGCCAGCTCGCTGACCCGGCAGCTCCTGGCTTTCAGCCGCAAGCAGGTGCTCACGCCAAAATTACTGCCGCTCAACACCGCCGTGTCGGACATGAACCATTTGCTGGAACGCGTGCTCGGGGAAACCATCCAGTTGAAATTGAAACTGGCCGATCCCGTGCCCTGGATACGGGCCGATCCCGGGCAAATGGAACAAATGATCCTGAACCTGGCCATCAACGCCCGCGACGCCATGGCGCAGGGCGGCACGCTCGGCATCGAAACCGGCAACGCCGATTTTCGCACCGAGACAGAGCTTTCCTCCGGGCGCATCGCCGCCGGTCCCTACGCGGTTTTGAAAATCTCCGACACCGGCTGCGGTATGTCATCGGAGGTGCAGGCTCATTTGTTCGAACCTTTCTTCACCACCAAGGAAAGCGGCAAAGGCACCGGCCTGGGCCTGTCCAACGTCTATGGACTTGTCAAACAAAGCGGGGGCGAAATCAACGTCCACACCCAGGAAGGCCGCGGCACCACTTTCGAAATTTACCTGCCCCGGTTTGACGGCAGCGTCGCCGAGGTGGAAGCCCCCGGCCCGGCCGCGCCCAAACAGACCCACGGCACGGAAACGGTTTTGCTGGTGGAGGACGAGGAATTGGTGCGCCTGATGCTGGTGGAAGTTTTGAAAGCCGCCGACTACAATGTGCTTGACGCCCGGCACGGGGCCGATGCGCTGGAACTGGCCCGGCTGCATAAGGGGCCGATTGACTTGCTGGTGACGGACATGACCATGCCGGGTTTCAGCGGCTCCGAACTGGCCAAACGCCTGGCCGGGCCCCGCCCCCAAATGCGCGTGTTGTTCATCTCCGGTTACTCCGACGTGGAGGCGGCGCAAATGGGCAAACCCAATCAAACCGTGCAATATTTGCAGAAGCCGTTTCATCCCGACGCCTTTTTGACCAAAACCCGCCAGATTCTGGATCAAAAAGGGATGGACGTCCCCATCTCTGTCAATTGACCGGATGACCGGCGAGCTTCCAGAGCAAGCGCTTCGCCACCAGGCCCGGACTTTCATATTAAAATGGATCGCCCATCGGCAAGGGTCCCCTGCCGAATTGATCCGCGCCCTGGAGGGGGAAGCCGGCTGGCCGGCGCGCCATTGCCTGGCGTCCATTTTGGATGAATTGCGCGCCAGCCGGGGCGGGCCGGAATTGGACCGAAAATATCTTCTTTACACGCTGAGCGAAGGCGCCGTCGCCGCCGCCCTGTCCGACGGCCAGGGGCCGCATTTCGAACATCAATCGTCCCTCGACGAACTGTTCGGCCGCAGCCGACGGTTCAGGCGCTCGAAAAAATTTGCCGAAGCGGTCGATTTCATCGGCAGGTTTCGCGAGTATTCCCCGTTCAATAACATGCTGGTATTTTTGCAGAATCCGCTGGTCACCTATTTTGCCACGGCCAGCCAGCCACTGGCACAAAGTTTTCCGGCGGACGATCAAGGACGAGGCCCGCGGCATGATCATCCTGGCCCCGCGCACCCCGGTGCTGCTGGTCTATGATGTGGCCGATACCGACGGCCCGCCGTTGCCGGAAAAACTGGAGTTGTTCACCCGGACTTCAGGGCGGTTCAATCCCATGATCCTGGAGCGCACCATCAAGAATTGCGAGCGGGACAAAATCCGGGTGGAACGCAAGGCGATGGGGCAGTTGCAAGGCGGCTTCACCACCGCGCGAGTGCAGGATCCGAATTGGAAAATACGCATCGGCCTGCGCGAGGCGTTGGACGAAGGCGCGGCCTATGCGGTGCTGTGCCACGAATTGGCCCATGTTTACCTGGGGCACCTCGGGGCTGACAAGGAAGGCGGCGGGCCTTACCGCGTGAACCTGCGGCACAACGTGGCGGAAATCGAGGCGGAATCGGTGGCCCACATCGTTTGCCGGCGGGCCGGATTGCGCACGCATTCGGCGGAATACCTTTCCAGTTTCGTGGAAGACGGCGACGACCTGGACTCTATTAGTATTGACTTAGTAAGCCGGGCGGCGGGGCGGATCGAGGACATGGGCCGCCGACTGTTGCCGCCGCGGGAAAAACCGGCCCGGGCCCGACGTTGACGGAAAAGGGCCGTTTGCCAGATTGTGCGCCTGGCCGTTTGCATAACCCCGGTGCAAATCCCTTCGCCGAGTGCAAACCTGAACGCAAACTTCACTATCCATCAGAATTAAAAAATCGGGCCAGATAACACAACTACCGCATTGCATGGTTTCAATGCGGTAGTTGTTATTTTACATTTTCATTCCTGTAATGTCGAGGAAAATTCGTTCGCGGCAAAAAATCCAGCGGAAGAACGTGTTTGAAAAGTCACCCTGGGAATCATCGCGCCGGACATTGCCGTGCTTGACGTTCGCGCGGTAAAAAACTAGTCTTAGGCTGGGTTGGTGGTCATAGCTCAATGGTAGAGTCCAAGCTTGTGGAGCTTGTTGTTGCGGGTTCGAGTCCCGTTGGCCACCCCACCCTTCCCTTCAACAACTTGCGATTAATGCAAAGCGAGGGTTACACCCCATAGCCAAAGAAGGGCCCATCGCGTAAACTACCTCTATGAAAACCCTGTTCAAAACGAAAGCGACTTCCAACAGCAGAAGTCTGGAAACCAATCAAACACCGAACGGGCTGCGGAACGCTAAATTGGGGGACGATGAGGTTCGCAGACCATCCGTGACAAAGTGCAGTTGGCTGCTTCAATCTGGCCGAAGTTCTGTATGCGGACGCGATCAGTCGGATCTCATGAAATCTCAACTGGGCTGAACACACGATAGCGATCGCAGGCCACCTCACGGTGCTGGCCCGAGGACACGGCGGGCGCCTGCCGACCGAATTGGCAGGACAGTGTAAGGAAAAGGAAGATTTCGTGACTCTAAAGTAGGGTAACACCCTATGGCGAGGAGCCGGCCCATCGCGTAGCGTAACTCTGTTAAAAATGATGGTGAATACATTGCCATCAAAAAAGAAAGATACCCTATGCATCTCTTATTCTTGCCGGCTCTTGGTAGTGTCATTTGGATTGGCGGCGGCTCAATCGGCCTCATTCTCATTATCGTCATTGTGGTTCTGTTGGTCCGTTAACCGTAGCGCCACCCCGTCGAAGGCCTAAACACTTTTGCCGTCACGTTGGCGGCGAATCGAAACAAAAAATAACAAAGCGCGAATTAAATTATTATGACAACACTCGAAATCAAAGGCGATTGGAACATCACCAAAGGCAAGTTGAAGCAGAAGTGGGCCAAACTCACGGATCGCGATCTGCAATACGCCGAAGGCAAACAGGAGGAACTGGTTGGCCGGATTCAGAAATGCACCGGCGAAACCCGTGAAGCGGTCGAAAAAGCGATCAAGGAATCCTCCCCCGCCTCTTGCTGCAGCCATTAAAGGTGCTTTCCGGGGTCGCGGACGCGCGACCACCGGAAAAACCGATCATTTATGACAAATAAAGAAAATATCTCCACAGGGGCAAATATCACTCGTGAACAGATGATTCAACTGCTGAACGAGGATCTGGCCGGCGAATACCAGGCGATCATTGCCTACACCGTTTACAGCCAGGTGCTGAAAGGCGCCGCCTACACCGACATTGCGCGGGAGTTGGAAGCGCATGCCGGGGAAGAACTGGCCCATGCCATAAAAATTGCCAAACAGATTGATTATCTGGGCGGCATGCCGGGCGTGACGCCCAAGCCGGTTAAAACTTCAAACGACCCGGTTGAAATGCTGCGCGCAGATCTCGAGAACGAACGAACAACGGTGGGGCGTTATCGCGAGCGCATCCGCCAGGCCGAGGCGATGGGGGAGTATGGGTTAAGCGAAACCTTGCGCGCCATCATCGTGCAGGAGCAGGACCATGAAATTGATTTGAGCGCCGCGCTGGGCATCAATGTGCCTCCCGCAAAAAAGCCCGCCAACGAAAAGAACGGTCAAACCCAAACAGGGAACAGCCATGCCTCAAGGCGATAAATCCAGCTACACTGACAAGCAGAAGCGTCAGGCCGAGCACATCGAAGCCAGCTACGAGGAAAAGGGAGTTGGCACAAAAACCGCGGAAGCACGGGCTTGGGCCACTGTGAACAAACTCACCGGCGGCGGCAAAAAGGCGGGTCCGGCACGAACAAGAGCAACTTAGGTTCAACGAAAGAAAACTTATTATGAAATACTGGTTTATAAAACGAAAATTGATTAGTGCGGTATCCGTTCTTTTCCTCGCTACTTCTATCCCCTTACTGTTTGCGAAAGCTCCCGGTACCGGTGGGACACAACCTTCTACCGGCGGAGTGCAACCTTCTACCGGCGGAGTGCAACCTTCTACCGGTGGAGTGCAACCTTCTACCGGTGGAGTGCAACCTTCTACCGGTGGAGTGCAACCTTCTACCGGTGGAGTGCAGCCTCCTGTCGGTGGAGTGCAGCCTCCTGTCGGTGGAGTGCAGCCTCCTGTCGGTGGAGTGCAGCCTCCTGTCGGTGGAGTGCAACCTCCTGTTGGTGGAGTGCAGCCTCCTGTTGGTGGAGTGCAGCCTCCTGTTGGTGGAGTGCAACCTCCTGTTGGTGGAGTGCAACCTCCTGTTGGTGGAGTGCAACCTCCTGGCATTTTGCCTCAGCCGATCACTCCCAGCAGCCCATCTGTTCCCAGCAGCCCAACTTCTCCCAATAGCCCATCTACCCCCGGCAGCCCGTCGGCTCCCAACAGTCCATCTGCACCCAGCAGTCCACCTTCTCCCAACAGTCCATCTACCCCTGGTCAATAGGAAGGCGACTGGCATCCTCAGAATTGTGTTATTATGTTAACCACCAAACAAGTCCGCCTACGGTTGAAAGCCGTCCCGAACTGGTCAAAACGCGCTCAAACAATTCTTCGGACATTTAAGTTTGAGGGGTTCTTAAAAAGCATGGACTTCGTCAACCGGATCGCCAGGAAAGCCCAAAAACTAAATCACCATCCAGATATCGACATTCGCTTTAACAAGGTGACGTTGAAGCTCACCACGCATGATGAAGGTGGAATCACTAAAAAAGATTTCTTCCTTGCCCGGCAGTGCGATGAAGTCCTCTCCAAATTTTTCGCGCCGTGATCAACACGGGTCCATAGGGGTAACACCCCATATCACGCCCTCCTCCAGCAGAGTATCTTTTTACCGCAACGTCAAAAATAAATATTAACTTGAAAATTACTTATGAATACGAAATCACAACGGTCGGTTGAACAAGACAAGACGCAGTTTATGAAACTCATTTCCAGCTCGGCATCAGCCACACTGGGCCTGGCCCTGGCGGCGGCCGGAATCCTCATCGCAGCGCCCTTTGCCAACGCGGCCGCAACGGTTTGCACGGCCGACAAAAACTTTATACTGGCGGCCGCCCAAGGCGGCATGACTGAGGTGAAGCTGGGCGAACTGGCGTCCCAGAAAGGGACGCGCGATGATGTAAAGGAGTTCGGCCAGATGATGGTCAAGGATCATACCGCCATCAATGGCGACCTGAAAGCGCTGGCGACGGAAAAAGGCGTAACCTTGCCCGACAGCCTGGATACAAAACATCAGGCGATGGTGGATAAAATGGAGGCCTTGACGGGTTCGGAATTTGACGCTGCCTATATCACCGGCATGAAAGAATGCCACAAAAAGGACGCCAAGGGATTTAAAGCCGAATCTGCCAAAACGAAAGACACGGATATCAAAGGCTTCGCGGATAAATCCATCCCGATTGTTGAGGAGCATTGCAAGATGATCAATGCGATGAAGAAATAGCGGCCTTCGGTGCGATCGCGCCCGCTTGCCCATCAAGTCGTTTTCAATCGTCTTCTTGGGCGGGGGCGTGGTGGCGGATATGCCGCCAAGGAGTTCGTTGCCCAAAACCGGGTAAATGAACAACAAATCCAAAACGAAGGAATTGACAACGAAAGCCAGGAAAGCGGCTAAAGACTTTCCCATCGTTTGCGTAGGTGGTTCAGCCGGCGGCCTCGACGCGTATACCCGGTTACTAAAACATCTGCCAGCCGATATGGGTGTTGCCATAGTCATCGTTAATCACCTGAGAACCGTAGCCACCCAACTCCACGAAATTCTTCCGGCCTTCACCAAAATGCCAGTTAATCTCATCACGGAAAGATTGGATATTGAGCCCAACCATGTGTTCATCATCCCGACACAGCGCGATTTGCACGTTCTCGATGGAGAATTCCGTCTCAAGCCGATATCAAAGCCTCGGGGATGGCCCGACGTGATTACGGTTTTTCTGCGATCCCTGACAAAGCACTGGGGCGGCAAACTTATCGCTGTCATTGTCTCCGGATATGATGGTGATGGGGCGGCAGCGCTGTGCGGCATAAAAGAAGTTGGGGGCATTACCATCGCGCAGAAGCTGGAAACAGCGAAGCAGCCCGATATGCCTGAGAGCGCAATAGCAAGCGGATGCATAGATTTTATTCTTTCGCCCGAGGATATCGCTCGAAAAATTGCACGAATTACGCACGCGGTGTCCACGGGCTGAGGTGCGGTAGCGTTCAGAAGTTATTGTTCAGGCTGGTAGTTTCCTGACTCTCCTCTCTCCACAAATTCAGCATCATTTCCCGTTGCGGGATGAACGGGCATTTTGCTTTTGGCGTGGCGTGGGCTGAATCTTGTTTCATCAAAGCCAGTTGCGAATAGCTCAAGCGCCTGGGCAAATGTGCCCGCAAAAAAAGGTATGCGCGGCTGAAGGAATCAATCATCCGCCCATCGCTTTTTATCTTGTAAAACTCTTATAAACAATATGTTGCAAAAATATAAATAAACATTATCAAATCTATTGACTTAGTATGGATTATGTTTATAGTTGGCTCATTCGAATGAATAACATTGCGAAAAACGATACGACAAATGGCAAGCTTCAATCGGTGGAGTCGTTGCCGACTTGGCTGCAGTTGGTTCGCGACCATGTCCATTCGTTGAAGTTTGGAACTGTGCAAATCACGGTTCACGATTCGCGGGTGGTGCAAGTCGAACGAGTTGAAAAGCTGCGCTTTGACAATCCAAAACAAATCGACAGCTAACGAAAAAAAGTCGAAAACAGACGGAGGCTGACCGGATCACCGGAGGTTCCCATGAAAATGATTAAAAACATTTATGAGGAATATTTCAAGTGTGGCCCGGCCCGTGGCCGGGGTAAATATTGGAAACCTAAAACGGAATGCAGCCCCAACTTCGGTCGGATTTACCTTGATTGAATTGCTGGTTGTCATTGCCATCATCGCCATCCTTGCCGGCATGCTGCTGCCGGCGCTGGCGCAAGCGAAGGAAGCCTCCATACGGACAGCATGCGTTTCGAATAACCGGCAAATCGGCGTCGCTTTCAAACTTTTCCTGGGAGACAACAGCGATCAATTTCCCGTCGCTGTGACGGAGCGGGAATCCACGGACACGACACGCTGGGGAACAATTCCCCAAACGCCGGACGCCGTCGCGCCGTTCTCCATTCGCGGTCAACTCCAACCATACATCGCCACCACCAACTTCATCTCCAATACCAACTTTTTCTCCGACCCGAGCGCCAATATTTTCCGCTGCCGCTCCTCGGTGGATTGGCCCGAGCCGGCTCCCGGCCAATGGTTCACGACCGACTATGGTTTTAACTTGAGCGAAGCCAATTACACGCCCGGTTTCGGCCAGAGCACCTGGTATCAGGCAAACCCGGATTATGGTTTCAATGAAAGTTACACCGACAACTCAATCCTGAAGCCGTCGAACTTTATCATCCTCGCCGACGCTGGACGCGGAGACAACACCCCCTCCCGCGGCGGAATGTATCCGATTCAGATCATCGCGCCGGGCACGACCTCACAGGCGCAAATGCTCGAACGGCATAAGTTCCGCGCCAATGTGGGATACGCGGACGGTCATACGGAGGAAACCACTTTTACGAATTCGTGGAACGCTGGACAATGGCAGCGCAATTAGAACCGCCTTTATTCACCGCAAAATCAATCTCAAGACAAATTATTACCATCGTCTGCAAATCTCCCTCTGCGGCTTGAAATGTTCCTTACGCCGAACGGCATGTCAGGTTTCAAAACGGGTGCATGAGGCGGAAGAATTCCTTCGGCGTGCCAACAGGAATTGTGTTGGTCAGCTCCAATAGTCCGGTCGGGCCCGAGATATTAGTGCTCATGTTCGTCCATGTCGCCAAGTTGGTTGATTCTTGCAAAACCCACGGTTGGCCGGCAAAGGCGCTGGCAGTGATGACAAGATTCGTGCCGCCGAAAAGTTTGACGCCACTCAGGCTGGGCGGCGGCGTGCTGTCATATTCATAAAAGCTGCTGCCGACACCGATAAAAACCAGGTTGCCCAGGGTCGTAATACAGTTGCCTGCTTCCAACGCGTTGGTGATGCCGTTCGGAAATGAGTTGGTCAGGCTGGTGCCTTGGTTGAACTGCGTCCAGTTTTTGCCGTCGGTCGAGCGGAAGACGCCGCCTTGCAGCAAATAATTTTGGTTCAGGTAGGTGAATGAAACGCCGGACGGCGTCGTCACCACCGGCGGCCCGCCGAGATTCGGCGGAAGCCCATTGCCCGTATAGTAATATGAGCCGTCTGCCGGGTGATAACCTATCGGAGTGATGCCGCTCCAGGTGTTCAGGCCGGGAAAATCAGCGACCATTTCAAAATTGTCGCACAGAAAATTTCCCTGGCCATCAACGCCGACAACGGTGGCATTGCCGATGCGTCCCAAGGGATTGGCCGAGTCCGGATCGGTGAAATTTGGATCCAGACTCGACCAGGATTCCCCGTTGTTGGTGGTGAGCAAATAGCCGCCCGTCTCCGTGCCGATGACCACTTCGTTGTTCAGGCCGGCGGCGACGCTGAAAATTTTTCCAAACGACGATTCGCCCGTCAGCGGCATCGGAAAATAGTTTGTTGGCACGGCCGCATTGATGTCTAACGCCGTGTAACTCATGCCGCCGTCCGTGCTGCGATAGGCATAGGACGCGAAGCCGGAACAGCTCCACAACGACCCATCTGGCGCGATGGAAAAATTGCCGACGGCGACTGTGTAAGGATAACTTTTGCCGGTCACAGTCGCGGCGTGCCAGAACTGGTTGGTCGCATCCCACCAATAAAAAACGGGGAGCGTGTTGGTTAATGCCACCGCGGCGGCAAAGTTCACGGAGAAATTGTTAATGTTGACCGGGGTCCCGGAAATGACCAGCGTGCCTTGGGGCGTTGCGGCAATATTGACGACGGCAAAGCCGTTCGTATTGGTGTTGGCATCCCACAGCGGAAAACCCGTCATGGGCATCTGCGTGAACTGGGAAGAAGCGGCAAAAGGCGCGGACCAGACGCCATTGGCGAGATAGGAATAGTAGAAATTTGTTCCATCGGTAGCGATTTGAGCGCCGACGTTGCCCGTATGGGGATTCGTGATGTGAACCTGGGACCAGAAACTCCAACTGTCGGCAGGAGCGGACGCGGACGCCAGAAAAATCGCCAGCCCACTCGCGCGAATGAGGGTGGCAACGGTCCGGGTGGTTCTTTTTGTTGACGCTGGCATTTAACTGTCATCCTACCAGCGATTTTTAAATCCATTAATACGACAATCGGCGTATTAAAGCCTTGAGTCGATCGGAGTGGCAGAAAAATCACCGCTTACCCGGTTGGCTTGCCGACGGCCTGTTTTTCGCCCAAAGCCTTTTGTGCCAGATGCTGCAACTCCACGTCCGTTACGGTGGGAAGAAAACGCTTGCGATAGATTTCATCATGCAGGATTTCCACGATGGCAACCACGGGCGCCGCCACCAACACCCCCAGAACACCGAATATCTCCACGCATAAAAGGATGGAAAACATCACCGCCACCGGATGCAATTTCATGCTTCGCGCCATGAGCAGTGGAGTGATGGCATTGTTTTCCAAGAGTTGCACGCCCAGATACACGAGCAAAATCCAAAGTGGGGTCATGCCTCCTTTGCCCAGGGCAAAAAGGAAGGCCGGCACCGCGCTCAACAGGGGGCCCAGATAGGGAACCGCTTCGAGGACCCCCGCGATCAACCCCAGAACCAAGGCATCTAAAAATCCAAAGAAAGGCCACATGAGCAGAAATACCAGGGAACCAACGGTCAGCATCGCCAGCAAAGTCGCGAAGGCCCAGGCGGGCAGGAATTTTCCAATCCTTTGCATAATGGTTAATGTTTGCTGATGGTGGCGCTGGGGCATAATCAAAAAAATCGCGCCGAAAATCGGTCGCGGATCCATCAACGTGAAAGTCACTCCAAAGAAAACCGTGATGAACACAATAATGATTTGAGTGGCGTTAAGCGCCACGGACTTGAATCCGCTGGCCATGTTATAGAGGATCTGATTCATGCTGGATAAAAGAGATCTGGACTCTTTCGTGGTTTGGGGCGGAGCTGGTTCAGCGTTTCCTCGCGCTGCTGCTTGACCGGCAGTCGCCGCCTTGATGGCGGATATTCCGTTGGTTGCAGGGGAATTCCCGGGGGGACTAATGGCTGGTGAGGTTCCATTGATGCGGGGGTTTTGGAGACGATCCAAATAAGCGGGTATCTTTGCCGCAATCTTTACCGTGGTAGCCTTCAGTGGTCCGACAAAGACCCAGCCGGTCAAGCCGATAACCAGAAGAAACACAGCCGCCACAAGCGCAGCCGCGCCTTTTCTTCCACCCGTAAAAGCACGCATCCGGGAGACCAGCGGATCGAGTGCGAACGAAACAAGGACAATGAGCAGAAAGGACAACAGAATAGGAGACAGCAACGAGAATGTTTCAATGAAAGCAAACAGCGCCGCTCCCAGCACCACATAAAAGGAAATCGAACGCGGCTTCATCTCTGGTGCAGGAGGGTTTGGCATGGCGTTTTTATGGTTCATGGCAAATTCAACGCCGAACTTCGAATTCTATTTTGCCGGCACATAATTATTGTCATAGGCAGTCAGCGCAACTTCGTGGATGAACTTCAATTTCTCGATAGCTTGGGTTGAAAGCACGAAGGGATAAATATCGAGCAATCCCATGCCGCGATTCAACGAGTTGAGTGCATGAGTCAGTGGGAACCAATTTTCCAGAACTGCGTCGAAGCTCATTGTCCTGTCGAAGGCATTTCGCGGATTAGCCGTCATGAACCTGGCCGCAGGGTGCATCGGTTTGAGTGTCATGCCAAAGCTTTCCGCGGTCTCCGTCATATCCATGATGTGAAGATAGTGGGCCCATGTTTCCGCCCAATCCTCCCAAGGATGAGCGCTGGCGTAGGCGCTGACATACCGCGCCTGCCATTCCGGCGGCGGTCCCTGTTGGTAATATCGTGTCAATGCAGCCTGATAGTCAGCAGTTTCATCGCCAAATAATTTACGGAAACCCGCCAGCCAGTTGCTCCCGGCGATCAATCGATCCCAATAGTAATGGGCGACTTCATGTCGCAGATGTCCGAGCAAAGTGCGATACGGTTCATAAAGACTCACCCGGCGACGTTCCCGCTCCGCGCCATCGGCTTCGGCAATATCGATGGTAATCAAGCCATTGAGATGGCCCGTCACCTGGGTGGGGCCGTCAAGATCGCCAATGAAATTGAACCGAAGAGGCGGACGGTTCCCCGTGGGTGCTTCTTCCATCGGAAGACCCAGGCGCATAATGGTATAAATGATGCGCCGCTTGGCTATCTCGAGCCTGTGCCAACGATCCAGATTGCCGGGCAGCGACAAGTTTGGAATCAGCTTATTCAGCCGGCAGGAAATGCAAAATGGATTCGGATCATTTACCGCCACCATCCAGTTGCAGACCTGATATTGGCGGGCATTGTCGCAAGCGCGATAGAATTGATTCGTCTGGCCGCAAGCCAGGGGCCGCCACGTCCCATTTTCGGCCGTCTCCATCGCGCTCAGCTCGCCTGGCGAAGGCAAAAAGCCCAGCGTAAGGCCGCATTTCACGCATTTCACGTTTTCGAAGAAAACGAGACTGCCACAACCATCACAATGAAATGTCTTCACATTTGAGGCTTGGATATTGCGTCCCCAAGCTGACCCTGCCGCACACGAAACAATTCCAAAGTCGATAGCGCCCGTTTGACGGTGCCGTTGAGAGCTGCAACTACGCCCGCTTTTTTCGGGAAGTCTTCTTTAGACCTCCTCCAGTAAGTTTGTTGACAGTGGCCCAAGCCCGCTTTTTTGCAGTCCTGACACTGACACCCTTTTTTTCATAACCCTCTTCAATGTGCTCGGCTTGACGCTTTTGCTTCGACGTATAGCTCGATTTATCTCCGCGCGGCATTTGCCCTCCTTGGTTTCAAATCATCGGAAAGATGTCTGCCGTTGGCTTTCCCCGCAATATCTTGCGGCAGCGGCACGTCGATGCCCAAGGCATCGGACAGATCTATTTCGTGGTCTTGTTCCTGGACGATAATCTGTCGCAAAGTTTCACTGAGAGCGAATTCTCCCATGGCCTCCGCCTGGCGAATCCGCTGGCGATAGTTCGCCACCGTTACCCGCTCATTCTCCAAGTCAGCGCGCAGCATCACCACCGGATCATCCGATGTTTTGACCGGCTGGGGCACGACCACCGGGCTGCCGCCCAGATAATCAATCTGCTTGGCGATTTTTATGGCATGGCTTAATTCCTCGCCCGCGTGCTTTTCCAATTCACGCGCAATATCAGTGTACTTCGCGCCCTTAATCACCTGGCTATAAACGGTGTAGGCAATGATGGCCTGATATTCCCGCGACAAGTCTGCGTTAAGTAATTCAATCATCTCTTTCCGGGTTATTTTTTCGTCGCTCATTATTTTGCCTTTTTTGGATCGTTATCTTGCAAATCTGTTATCCGTTCTACTCAATGATTGAGCAGCAACAATGCCAAGCCTCTCCACTTCCGAAACCCATGCCGTAAGGAGGTGGTTTTATAAATGACGATCCGCATGCCGCAAAATGCGGCACTCATGATTCGCAATCTGCAAGGTCCATGCTTGAAATTCAATTATGCCGCAAAATGGAAAAGCAAGGGGGCGGTTATGCTGGCGGTCAAACTCCAAGGTTCAACATCATTTCCCGTTGTGGGATGAACGGGCATTTGGCTTTTGGTGCGGCGTGGGCTGAATCTTGTTTCATCAAAGCCAGTTGCGAACCGGTCAGCAGCACGTTCTTGCCAAATTGGGCATTTAATAGATCCGTGGCCGCATCCAGGGCGCCCCATCTTTCGGCATCCGTTTTTCCCCATAAAGTCGGCTGGGTGTCCAGCCGCTCCAGATTATACATCGCAATTCGAATCTGCCGGACGGGTTTAAAAGCGCCCTGCATCATCTCCCGGAACATGGCTTCGAGCGTTCGGTTGATCACCGAATTCAAAAACTGCGGATGCTGATAGCGGTGGCTGACGCCGACTTCCGTAAAATCATTGAACCGCACCGCCAGACTTATTTCGCGGGCCTGCATCTGTTCCCGGCGCAATTGGCCGACCAGCCGGATCGATTCGCTCAACGTAAACATCAAGGCCGCATCGTAATCGGGTTCATCGCGGGGGAGCGTGGTGTTGCTCGAAATCGTGGTCCGGTCTTTTCTTTCCACAAGCAACGGCTCATTCCATTGCCCGTTGGCAAACAACCACAACTGTTGCCCCCAGATGCCGAACTTTTGTTTGAGCAGCATCGAAGGCAGTTTGGCAACGCCACCGAAAGTGAAGGCGTCGAATGCCGCCAAACTGCGCTGGCGATTTTTCCCAATGCCCGACAATTCCCTGACCGGACGGTCCTTCAGAAACTCCTTCTCTTCACCCGGCGCCACTTCCATAAAACCCGGCTTGGCCGCGTCCGTGGCGAGCTTGGCGAGCATGGATGAATTTCCCAAACCGCCGGATACGGGCAGGCCAACTTCCCTTTTAATACGCGCGCCGATGCCCTTCATATAATGCATCGGGGTCG
>Ga0206860_10042_pt2 | contig 21214 bp, 18 predicted proteins | sample Alteio_BWOrgCont_44_FD_152624 | JGI IMG/M metagenome (GOLD analysis project Ga0206860, IMG submission 152624) | Enriched cells from forest soil in Barre Woods Harvard Forest LTER site, Petersham, Massachusetts, United States -... | ecosystem: Environmental > Terrestrial > Soil > Temperate forest >...
GGCGGCTGACGCCGTCCTCCGCCAGCAGATGTTGCAGCGCCGTCGCCGCGTTCCCGCCAAAAATCTGTTTTACCAATCCGCGCAACAACGGTCCCGTCACCTTCTGGCGCGAGTAGCGGGCTTGATAGATGTGGGCGTTGCCCTCGGTGACGTGCGACACCAACCCTTTCTTCTCCATCACCTGCATCACCGACAGGATCGTGGTATAGGCGCGCGTCTTGCCGTCCGGCATCACTTCCATCACGTCCCGCACGGTGGAAGCGCCCCGCTCCCACAGGACCGACAACACCTGCATTTCCAACCGGGACGGCTCTCGAAATTTCATAAGTTTCATTTACTGTAAGGCTAGTAGATACTACACACATAGTAGATGTCAATGGCAAATTTAAAAAACTGCAAAAATTTATAAAGGTCCCGGCCCTGCCCCGCTGCCCGGAAGCTAACTTGCCGTCAATCGCGGAACAGGCCATAATGGCGGAGGGCGCAAGCCCCATTATGAGTTAATGGCATGACCAGCACTGGAAAATCCGAACGATTTGAGGCGCGTCCCACGGCATTTTGGGTCTGTTTGAGTCTGGTGATTATGGCTATCGTGGGCGCTTTCGATTACCTCACGGGCTTCGAACTTAATTTTTTCGCGTTTTACCTGGTGCCGGTGATTCTGGCGGTCTGGTTTGTGGGCCGGGGGTTTGGGGTTTTTGTTTCATCCGTGTGCGTGGTGGTTTCAATTGCGGGCGATGTGTTTGCGGGCGCGCGCTATTCCAGCCCGCTTGTTCCGGTCTGGAACACGGTGATTTTGCTCACGTTTTTTTTCGTGGTCGTATGGATTCTGGCCCGGTTGCGCTCCCTGCACTTTGAACTGGAAGAACGCGTGCGCCAGCGCACGGCGGCGTTAAACAGCGAAATGCAGGAGCGGGCGCGGCTGGAAGAGGAAATCCTCAGCATCAGCGAGCGCGAACAACAGCGCATCGGCCACGATCTGCATGACAGTTTGTGCCAGCACCTGACCGGCGTGGCCCTGGCCGGGGAGGTTTTGAGCGAGCAATTGACCGCCAAATCGCTGCCGGAAGCAAAGGCGATGAACAATATCGTGGAAATGGTCGAAGGCGCCATTGACCTGACCCGCACCGTCGCGCGCGGGCTTCATCCCTTTGATCTGAAGGGAGAGGGATTCACGGATGCCCTGCGGGAATTGGCCGTGACCATCACCGAAGGATTCAAAACACCCTGCACCTTTAAATGCGACCAGCCGGTGGAGATTCTCGAACCGGGCGTGGCCACTCACCTGTATCGCATCGCGCAGGAGGCCATCACCAACGCAGTCAAACATAGCGGCGCGAAAGAGATCGTCGTGCGCCTTGACCCCGGGCCCGATGGCCTCGCCTTGATGATCAGCGACGACGGCATTGGCATCGCCCCAAAATTGCCGGGCGGCATGGGCTTGCGCACCATGGCCTACCGGGCCAGCGTGATCGGCGCAACCTTGAACGTGGAACGCCGGCTTTCACACGGCACGTCCGTCATTTGCAAGTTGCCTCCGGGCAACCTTGCCTCCGAAACCCATGAAACAAAAATCTAAAATCTTGTTGGTGGATGACCATCCCTTGGTCCGCGAATGGCTGGCCAATTTAATTAATCAGCAATCCGACCTCGAAGTCTGCGGAGAGGCGGACAGCGCGCCGTCGGCCCTGCAAATAATTGGCGCGGTCCATCCCGAGGTCGCCATTGTCGATATTTCGATGGAGGGCGGAGGCTCGGGCATTGAATTGATTAAAAACATCAAGGCCAGCCATCCCAACGTGAGAGTGATCGTGCTTTCCATGCACGACGAAGCGCTTTACGGCGAACGCGCGCTCCGCGCCGGAGCGCGCGGTTACATCATGAAAAGAGAGGCGACAAAAAGAGTCCTCGAAGCGATTCGCAGTGTTCTGACCGGGAAGCTTTACCTCAGTGACAAAATGGCCATGCTCATGGCCGAGAAATTCGTCGTCGGGCACACCAAAAAAGCAGGTTCCACGATTGAAAGGCTCAGCGACCGGGAGTTGGAGGTGTTTCAATTGTTGGGCCGTTGCTGCACCACGCGGCAAATCGCGGAGGAATTACATGTGAGTTTCAAGACCGTCCAGTCTTTTTGCGCCCGCATCAAGGACAAGCTCGAACTTTCCAGCGCCGCCGAATTGTTGCGCGCGGCTGTGCGCTGGCACGACAGCCAGCAAAAGAAACAAGATTAAACGAGCTTGCGTACGATGCCACCCCACATCGCATTCCGAATTTTACGTCTTCGTTAAGGAAACCCGTCGCCTTTTAATACTATTGCGCCGTTGCGTTAAGACGCACATCGGCATCACCAATAACAAGAAAAATGAGCGTAAGACATCATCCTACAAAATGTTTGGGCGGCGCTCTACAGACATTCCACAGCACCGGCACCATCGTTATAGGCGTGAGCAAGAGGTTTTTACTCTGTTTTTTTTGTGCGGCGACGGCGTTGGGCCAATCGACCAACTCCAATGCGCCCTGGCCAAGCCTTGCCTTGTCCGACGTCAAACGGATCGCCTTCCAACGAAACTGGGATTTGTTGACGGCCAAAAGCGGTATTGACGCGGCCTCGGCGCAATTGATTGTTGCCAAGGAATTTCCCAATCCAACCCTCAGCCTCAACTCGTCCGGCGCCCCGTATGGCATGGGGACCACCGAAGGCAACGGAGTCTGGCTGCGCAGTTACGATACGACCGTCGCTGTCAGCCAACTGATCGAGATCGGCGGCAAGCGGCACGACCGCCAGGCGGCCGCGCGCGCCGGGACCAAAGGCGCCAAGGCGCGCTTCTACGACGCCAAACGGATCTTGGACCAGGGCGTGACCAAGGCTTACGTGGCCGCGTTGCTTGCCGGGTACAATGAGCAGGTTTTGGCCGAGTCCGCCCGCTTCATGAAACGGGAGGAAGACATCGCCCAGTCCCGTTTCTCCGCGGGGGACTTGTCGGATTCGGACCTCAAACAAATTCAAATCAGCGCGGAACAATTTGAGTTGCAGGAAGCCACCGCCCATGCCGCCACCATCCAGGCCAGGATACAGGTCGAAGTGCTGATGGGCGACCGCAAGCCAACAGGCCATTGGGCGGCGGCGGACACGTTGGAGCAAATGGATGCGGTGATTCCCCCACCACCGACAGCCATTGCCGGCGCCGCCCGTCCGGACGTGCTGGCAGCTCAGGAAGATTTGCACGCCGGGCAATTCAATCTCAGACTGCAAAAAGCCATGCGGATTCCCGACCCCACCTTTACCGTTCAATACGAACACGATCCCCAGCCGCCGGGCCCGCCGCCGGACAATACCTGGGGCCTCGGCGTTTCCTTCCCGCTGCCGCTTTGGAACCACAATCGCGGCAATACCAAAGCAGCGCAAGCGGCCGTGGACCAGTACGAACTGGCTCTCGGCAAAGCCAAGGCACAGAACGCTTCGGACGTGGCCAACGCGCAACTGGAATACCGGGAAGCGTTTGACCGGTTGCAACGCTACCAGACACTCATCGCGCCGCAATCGGCCAAAAGCCGCGCCTCGGTATCCTTCGCCTTTGACAAGGGCGCGGCCACCCTGGTGGATTTATTGGAAGCCGAACGGACCGACAACACCGTACGCATGGCCCTGGCCCAGGCCCAATCGGACACCGCCAGCGCGGTGGCCGACGTGATCGCGGCGCAAAACGTCCTGCCCGAAACAGAATTGGAGTCAAATAAAAAATGAAAGCAATCCGCATGATGAAATGGCTGGGTCTGTTGACGGTGATGGGTTTGCTGGGATGCAGCAAGGAGAAGAAGGAAACTTTTGCCCCGCCGCCCGAGCCAAAAGTGGATGGCGAGAAGGTGATTTTTTCCACCAACGCCCCGCAATTGTCTTCGATCACGGTGCAAACCGCCCAACCGCGAACGCTCGCCGTGACGCATGTGACCGGCCGGCTTTACTGGGACGACGACGTGACCGTGCGGATATTTACGCCGGTGGCCGGGCGGGTCATCGACATTCGGGCCGACCTTGGTCAAACCATAACGAACGGCGCGCCGCTGGCTGAACTGGATTCGCCGGATTTTGGGCAGGCCCTGGCCAATGCCCGGACCGCCGTGGGCAATCTGGCGGCGGCAGATAAGGCCTACACGCGCAGCCAGGAATTGCTCCGGCACGGGGCCGCCGCGCAAAAAGATGTGGAAGCGGCCCAGGCCGCCTACGTGGCCGCCCTGGCCGAGCGGGACCGCGCGGAAGCGGTACTGGCCAATTATGGAGGCAGCGATAAAAGCACCAACTCAGTTTATATATTGCGCAGCCCCATTGCCGGCGTGCTGGTGGACAAAAACATCAATCCAGGCCAGGAATTGCGGGCCGATCTCATGCTGGCCAACGCCCCCAATTTGTTCGCGCCCCTTTTCGTGGTGAGCGATCCCACCAAGTTATGGCTGCAATTGGACGCGGCGGAGTCGGACCTGTCCTCCTTGCAACCAGGGCAGCACCTGCAAATTTCCTCCCGGTCCTTTCCCGGCAAGATATTTGACGGCGTGGTGGATCAGATCGGAGCCACGATGGATCCAAACACGCGGACCATCAAGATTCGCGGTGTTGTCAACAATCCGGATAAACTGCTCAAAGCGGAGATGTATGTGCTCGTCGATGTGGTCGAGGCTTCGACCAAAGGGGAGAACGCAGGTGTGGAAGTCCCCTCCAAAGCGCTGTTCATGAAGGGGGACGATTCTTTCGTTTTCATTGAAGATTCCCCCGGCACTTTTGAACGCAAACAGGTAAAAGTGGGCGTCGAACAAGACAACAAAGTGCCGGTCATGGAAGGCATCAGCCCCGGTCAAAAAGTGGTCACCGAAGGGGCGCTTCTCCTGCAGGCCCTGGTGGAACCCTCTTCCTAGCCGCAAGCAAACACGGACTGATGCCACATGATGAATAGACTTACAACCATGGTGCTCCACAATCGCGCCATCGTGATTGTGTTGATGACGGTGTTTATCCTCTGCGGAGCCATGGCCTTTCATGACATCCCGGTGGAGGCCTATCCCGACGTCACCAATGTCACCATCCAGGTCTTCACCCTGTTTCCGGGGCATGCGGCGGAAGAGGTGGAGCGGATGGTCACGATCCCGATTGAAAACGTGATGAATGGCATTCCCAAGCGGGTCTCCATGCGCTCCATTTCGGAGTTTGGCCTCTCTCAAATCACGATTGTGTTCGAAGATGACGCCGACAACGCCTATGTGCGCAACATGGCCAATCAACTTCTTGGCACAGTGACCTTGCCGACCGGGGCCCAAGCTTCCCTTTCGCCTGACGCCACGCCGATTGGCGAAGTCTATCGCTACACGATGAGGGCGGTCCCCGGCTTTCCCCCGGAAGAAGTTCGCGCGTTGGAGGACTGGGTGGTGGAGAAGAAGATGCGCTCGGTGCCCGGCGTGGTGGATGTCAATCCCTTCGGCGGACTGACCAAGCAATACCAGGTGCTGATTGATCCCTCCAAGCTCAAGTCCTACGGTCTCAACCTGGCGCAGGTATTCACCGCACTGGCCAATGGCAACGCCAACGCCGGCGGTTCCTATGTGGAGCACGGGACGGAACTCTATGTGGTCCGCGGATTGGGATTGATCAATAATATTTCGGATATACAAAAAATTGCCGTGGCCACTGTCAATGGCACACCCATCCACATCAGCGATTTGGGCACAGTCATCATCGGCCACGCCAATCGTTTGGGACGGGTGGGCCGGACAGAGGGTGACAAAGACGAAGACGACGTTTGCGAAGACATTATCGTGATGCGAAAAGGGGAGAACCCGCTTGAAGTGTGCAAGCGCATCGAGAACATGGCGGAGCAAATCAACGAGCGTTATTTGCCCCCGGGCATCAAGCTCGTGCCCTATTATGACCGCACCGGACTGACCGAACGCACGTTGCACACCGTGGGCCACAACATGGTCGAGGGCATCGCTCTGGTGCTGCTGGTGCTGTTCCTATTTCTGGGGCTGGGCAACTGGCGTTCGGCCCTGGTCGTGGCGCTGGCCGTGCCCTTCGCCTTGCTCGGCGCGTTCCTATTGCTGGATTTGCGCGGCATCCCCGCCAATCTGATTTCGATGGGAGCGATTGACTTTGGCATCATTGTCGATTCCGCCGTGGTGGTAATGGAAAATCTTCTGCGCATCCTGGAAGAGAGAAAGGGCAAAATCCGCTCCATCACCGGCGCCATTGTGCAGACAATGGCGGAAATGGGCCGCCCCATCATGTTTTCCAAAGTCATTTTGTTGACTGCTTTTATTCCGCTTTACACCATGCAGCGGGTGGAGGGCCGGATTTTCAAACCGATGGCGCTGACGCTGACCTTCGCCCTGATCGCGGGCACCTTCTTCGCCATCGTTATTGTTCCAGCGTTGGCCAGTTTGGCCGTTCGGGGAAAAATTGCGACCCATGAAGCCTGGATTGTGCGGATGCTGGTGCGCCTCTATCGACCGGCGCTGACTTTTGCCCTGAAGGTTCCCAAGTTGGTTTATCTCGTGGCCGCAATTTTGCTGCTCGTGGGCGGCGTGACCTACGTCTACCTTGGCAGCGAATTCCTGCCCAAACTGGACGAGGGCGATCTCTGGGTGCGGACGTTTGTCCCTCAATCGATTTCGCCTTCAGAATCGGCCAAAATCACCCAGAAAGTGCGCAAGATCATGGCTTCCTTCCCCGAGACCCGGTACGTGGTCAGCCAACTGGGCCGTCCCGATGACGGCACGGATGTCAATGGTTGGGACATCACCGAATATAGCGTGGGCTTGAAGCCGCGCGAACAATGGACGACGGCCCACACTCGGGAGGCGTTGTGTGAGGCGATGGACAGCAAGATTAGAGAGATTCCCGGCATCGACACCCAATTCAGCCAATACATCGAGGACAACGTTGATGAAGCGGTTTCCGGAATCAAGAGCGAGCTGGCCATCAAAATATTCGGGCCGGACACCCACAAGCTGCAAGCCATCGCCGATCAAATTGTTGACATCATTAAGACCGTGAAGGGGGCCACGGACGTGGGCACCGACCGGCTGTTGGGCCAGCCGCAAATTCAAATCACCATTGATCGCGCGGCCATTGGGCGCTATGGCCTAGCGGTCGCCGACGTCCAGACGGTCGTCGCCACCGCCATCGGCGGCCAGGCGGCCACCCAGGTGCTGGAAGGCGAACGCACTTTTGACCTGGTGGTAAAACTCTCGCCAAAATCCGTGGCGGATTTGGAGTCGATCCGGAACATCCCGATCTTCGGGTCCAACGGCGAACGCTTGACTCTGGGAACTTTGGCGGCGGTGGATGTCCGTCCCGGCCTGAATATTATTGACCGGGAGGAAAATGAGCGGCGCACGGCTGTAAAAATGTCCGTGCGCGACCGCGATCTCGGCTCCCTTGTGGCGGAAGCCCAGCAAAAAGTCAACGCACAGGTCCATCTGCCGACCGGATACCGGATGGTCTGGACAGGGTCATTTGAAAACGAAAAGCGCGCGGAAAAACGCCTGGCCATTGTCGTGCCGATTACAATTGCCGCGATTTTCTTCCTCTTGTTCATCGCCTTCGACTCAGGGAAATTTGCCGTCTTGATCCTGCTGACGGTTCCCTTCGCCGCCGCCGGAGGCATCATGGCGCTGCCCTTGTCCGGGCTGAACATGTCGGTGGCGGCTTTGGTGGGTTTCGTGGCCCTCTTCGGCGTCTCGATCCAAAACAGCGTGATCCTGGTCACCCGCATTCGTGAGTTGCGAAGGGAGGGTCTCGGCATGGACGAATCCATCAAGGAAGGCGCCACCTCGCGTGTGCGACCGATGGTCATGACCGCGCTCATGGCTCTGCTCGGTCTGCTGCCCATGGCGCTCTCCAACGGGGTGGGCGCGGAAACGGCGCGTCCGTTCGCTGTGGTCATCATCGGCGGACTGACTACTGGCACCGTGCTGACCTTGTTCATTTTGCCTTTGCTTTATCCGCTCTTTGAATCGAAGGAAGACCAAATAGTGTTTGCAACCAATGTCGACGAGCAGCACCGCATCGACCCGGGAACCTCGCACGCATAAGCTGTTGTCCCCCGTTACGCCAACGTCGATGATTATCTGAGCAAGCCTTTCAGCAACGAGGGATTCCTGACGCGTTTACACGTCGGACAGTAAAATCGCCCTAGGAGTTTGTTTATATCAATGACTGTCGCCGAAGCTTTTCCCTTAAACAAATCAGAGAAACCGGCGGCGGAGGGTCGAACGAAAGGGCAGAAGCAGCAAGGTCAGGCCAAGCAGGGCTGTGGTCGCCGGCTCGGGGGCAGCACGCGGAACTGCAACTTGCTGGCCATTGGGGTTTGAAGACCACGGAGCAGGCGGACTTGCACCTTCCGCAATCGCATTGCCCGGCCCCGGTGCCAAATCTGATTGAAACGCGATGAGCACACTGCCGCCTGGAGCGACGTTGGGAAAGTCCCAAACTAATCCGCTTGTGCCAGTATTCTGAAAATAACCGCCGATAGGCTCGTCCACCGACGTAACAGCGCCCGGAACCGTGGCGTCGAAGCTTAGCGAAAAAGAGTAGATGTTTTCAGGTATTGTAGAGTTAGGATTGTTTGGATTGGTCAGTAACGGCGAGCCATTATTATTTAACTCAACATCACCAACAGGATTATTGATAGTGTAGTCGTATGTGTAAACGTCGGTGGCAAGATTCTCGACGACAAAATACGAAACATTGATCACTTCGGATCCGGATGTTTGCCCCAAAGTGTTGGCCAGGTAGGCGGAGCCGTAATCAACCAATATGCTTTGCGCGTGAACCGTTGGACACAACACGCCAGACAGCAAAATCACCCCAAAAACGAGGGTAACAATTAGTTTGACGTGATTTTTCATGTTAGTGTCCCATGATTGTCTCAAAACAATACATGTCCTGTCCTATTATTGAACACTAACCGCCAAAAAACGTCAAGGGGATATTAGCAAATAATTGCGGGGTGTTTCCCCTCCCAAAGGGCCTTTATTCAGCCTTTTCGGCTTTGGCAGGTTTACCGGGCTTTTCCGCCTTCGATGCGCGAGGTTTTTTTTCCGGACGATGCCCTTTTTCCTCGATTTCAGGCGTTGCAACAGCTTCATCACGAACGCGTTCGGCACGTTTGTGCCCGCGCGATTCGGTCCGGGCGGCGCCTTCCTTGCCTTCAACCTGTTTCAGGTCAGGTGCGGCTGGAACGGCCGTCGGCGTCGTGCTTTCCACGCGCAACTTCAAGGTTGTGGTCACTTCCGCATGCAGGCGCAGTTCCAAATTATGCTCTCCCAACGTTTTGATCGGGTGCTCAAGATGGATTTTTCTCTTGTCCAGCACGACGTCAAATTGTGTCTTGAGCTGGTCGGCGATCATGCCCGCAGTCACGGCCCCGAACATTTTGCCGTCCTCACCCGTCTTGACTGCGATGACGGCAATGAGTTTGGAAATGCTCTTGGAAAGTTCGGTCATGGCGTTGAACTCGTGCGCCTCGCGGTCGGCGCGGCGCTGGCGCAAGGCTTCGATGCGCCGTTTGTTGGTGGCTGTCAACGGCACGGCCAGGCCTTGCGGAAAAAGGTAATTGCGGGCGTAACCGGCCGCTACTTTGACCAGGTCGGATTCCCCGCCCAAGCCCACGATGTTTTGAATCAAGATGACTGATGTTTTTGGCATAAAATTAAATGGTTAAAATGGGACGTCGTCTTCTTCGGGAGGCGGCGCTTCACTGTCGGGCGCGCCCGCTGGTTTGCCGGCGGGAGCGGCAGCTGGCCGGCGGGGAGTATCCGCGCCGGGAGGGCCGCCGCCGTCAGGCCCTTTGGAATCGATGAAGGAAAAACTTTCCAGGACAACCTTGAGCTTGCTCTTCTTTTGATGCGAAGTTTTGTCCTCCCAAGTGTCCATCTTCAAACGGCCTTCCACCAGGAATGGACGGCCTTTGCGCATGTATTGGGCGATGACTTCCGCCTGCCGGCCAAAGGCCTCGACATCAATAAAGCTCACTTCCTCCTTGTTTTCCCCCGTTTCAGTTTTCCAGGTGCGATTGACGGCCAGGCTGAACTGCGCGACGGCGGTGCCCTTGGGCAGGTAGCGCAATTCAGGATCGCGGGTCATGTTGCCCGCCAGGATGACTTTGTTGAAACTGGCCATAAAACGGGGTGGCTATTTCGCCTCGGCTTTGAGCACGGGCGCGGGCGCAACGGTGAAAAGAACGCGGAATATCTCCTCGTTATTCGTGAAACTCTTGCGCAGCTTGGCCACGATCTCCGGCGCGCCTTCAAAAACATAATTGACGTAAAACCCGGCGGTGGACTTGCGGTCGGCCACGCGCGCGAACGCCTTCTTGTCCATCTTCTGCACGGTTTCGACCTTGCCGCCCGCGGACGAAATCTCGGTGGAGATTTTGTCGATCGTATCTTTCAGCACCTCTTCCTTCGCGGCCGAGTTTAATATGAACAAACCTTCGTAACGTTTCACAAGTTTCCTTTTTTCGGCGGGGCCGTCACGGCCCCGTTAAATTGATTCATTGCTTCTTTGATGCCGGCGGTCCGCCAGCATTCCACCTGCTGGCTGGCCCGCGCCAGCGCTTCTTCCACTATTTCCCGTTCCCCGGCCGTAAACCGGCCCAGGACATAATCTGTTATCTGCCGGTCGTCCCCGGCCCGCCGCCCGATGCCCAGGCGCAACCGCGGATATTGCCGCGTGGCCAGTTGCTGTTCAACCGATTCCAGCCCGTGATGGCCCCCGCTGCTGCCTTCCGGCTTAAGCCGGATTTGCCCCAACGGCAAGTCCGCGTCATCCACCACGATCAACATTCTTTCGACCGGCAACTGATAAAACCGGCCCAAGGCCCCGATGGCCTCGCCGCTCGCATTCATAAATGTCTGCGGCTGGCACAAAATAATCTTTTGCCCCGCCACTTCCAACCAGGCCAGGCGGGCCTTAAATTTCTTTTCCAACTTCCAGGCCGCCTTCCCGCGCGCAGCCAGCCGTTCCACCAGCATGAACCCGATATTGTGCCGGGTCCCGGCATATTCCACGCCGGGATTTCCCAGCCCCGCGATGAGAGATAAATTCTCCACCGGGTGACAGGCGGCTTATTTCTTCTTCTCCGCCTTTTTCTCGCCTGCCTTCTCGGCGGCGGGGGCGGCAGCTTTGTCGCCGGGCTTGGCTGCGGCCTTGTCGCCAGGTTTGGCGGCGGCTTTGCCCTTGTCGCCGGGCTTGGCCTCGACTTCCGTGCCGTCTTCCTTCTTCTCTTTGATCATCTCCACTTCGCCCGTTGGCGTGGTGGCGGACTCGAGGGCGGCGGCTTCCTGGGCTTCGCTCACCGGCGCGGCCACGGCCAGGACGGAAATGTGTTTGTCACCCATGATTTCCACCCCGGGCGGCGCCTTCATGTCGCCAATGTGAATGGCCTTGCCGATTTCCAAATGGCTGACATCAACAATCAGGACTTCCGGCAAATCCTTGGGCAGGGCGCGAACCTTCAATTTGAACAAAACGTGCTCCAGCGTGCCGCCGCCGGTCTTGACGCCGATGGCTTCGCCGGTGGATTCGACCGGCACCATGACGGTGACCTTTTCGTTTTCGGCCACTTCGTGCAGATCAACGTGCAGCATTTCGTGGGTGAGGACGTGGTGCTGGATGTCCTGCACCAAGGCCAGGCGTTTGGGCTTGGCGTCGTCTTTCACCGAAAGGTCGAGCAACACGATTTCAGAGGCCGCCCCATGCAGGACTTCCTTGATCTCGTTGACATCGAACTCCAGGCTTTGCGGCGGATTATGGCCATAAATGACGGCGGGAATGCGCCCGGCCGCACGCAATTTCTTGGCACCAGCCCGGCGGCCCGTCGTCCGCGGAAAAGCAGTCAAAGCAACAGATTTCATCTTTTATACCTTATATATGAGAAAACCCCGCAACGCCAGCTTAACTGGTGCGCCCTCCCTTGAACTCGAATAGCGATGTCACTGATGAATTACAGTTAATTCGCTTGATCGCTTCACCCAAAAGCGCAGCCACGCTCAACGTCGTGATTTTCACCCCGTCTATAGCGGGGCGTAAGACACTATCAGTAGTAATTAATTCGTCAATATTTGATTTTCGCAATCTATCGATGCCCAAATCGTTCAAAATCGCATGGGAAACACAGGCAATAATCTGTTTGGCCCCCTTTTTCTTCAATAACGCCGCCGCATTAATCAGCGTCCCGGCGGTTTCCGTCAAATCATCCACCATCAAGACGTTTCGGCCCCGGATATCGCCAATTACCCCCATGGCCTCGATTTCCGTCGCGCTTTTGCGCCGTTTGGCCACGATGGCCAGTCCCGACTCCAGCACCTGCGAATAGGCATGCGCCATTTTCACCCCGCCTACATCCGGACTGACCACCACCAAGTCGGTCAGGTGTTTCTGCTTCAAATACTCGTACATCACCGGCGCGGCATAGAGATGATCCACCGGGATGTCAAAAAAGCCCTGGATCTGCTGCGCGTGCAGGTCCATGGTCAAAATACGGCTGGCACCGGCTGCCACCAGCAGGTTGGCCACCAATTTGGCCGTGATCGGCACGCGCGGCTGGTCCTTGCGATCCTGCCGGGCATACCCGTAAAAGGGCAAAACCGCCGTGATCCGCGACGCGCTGGCCCGCCGCACCGCATCCATCATGATGAACAATTCCATGTAATGATGGTTGGTTGGCGGCGCGGTGGATTGGACGATGTAAACATCCTCCCCGCGCACATTTTCCTCGATCTTGGCGAATGTTTCGCCATCAGGAAAAGTGCTGATAGTGCATTTGGCCAGTTCCATGCCGATGGAAGCGGCGATGCTTTTGGCCAGCGGCAAATTGGACGTGCCGGAAAAAATTTTCACAGATTAACAATCAATGGGTTGAAAACAAAAAATCACCGCGAAGCCAGCAAGCCCGCGAGGGACGACTGTAACAACCACCGGGCCCGGCGCAAGACCAAATTTTGGGCAAGGGGAGCCGCTTTGGGCTTTTCCTAGAGCCTGTACTTAACTTTTTGCAAGAATAGTCTGTACAATGTATTTACATCCCTGGCATAAACTGGGGATGAACGAAAAACGAAAGAGTTATCCGAGCGATGTCAGCGATGAAGAATGGGCCTTTTGCGTCAGCTACCTGACCCTGATGACAGAGAAGGCCCCGCAGCGGCTTTATCCGTTACGGGAAATTTTCAACGCCCTGCGCTACCAGATTCGGGTGGGTGGAGCGTGGCGGATGATGCCGCATGATTTGCCGCCGTGGAGCGTGGTCTGGCAACAAGCCCAGCGCTGGATCAAGGCCGGTTGTTTCGAAGCCATGGCCCACGACTTGCGGGCCATTCTGCGTCTGGCCTTGGATCGAAAAGCCGATCCCAGCGCCGTCATTCTGGACAGCCGGACCATTCAATCCACGCCGGAGAGTGGAGGGCGCGCTGGTTTTGACGGACACAAGAAACGCAAAGGATCCAAAGTGCATGCGGCGGTGGACACCTTGGGTCATCTGCTGGCCGTGGTCGTTACTCCGGCCAATGAACAAGACCGAGCTCAAGTGGGACAACTGGCCCAAGCGGTGCAAGCGGCGGTGGATGAACCAGTCCACCTGGCTTTCGTTGACCAAGGCTACACCGGAGAGCAACCGGCTGAGGCCGCTGCCCAGGAAGGAATATATCTGGAAGTCATCAAACACCATGAAGCCAAACGCGGCTTTGTCCTGCTACCCAGGCGTTGGGTGGTGGAACGATCCTTTGCCTGGGCGGCGCGATTCCGGCGCCTGGCCCGCGATTACGAACGGCTTGCCGCCACACTAGCCGGTTACCATTGGCTGGCTTTTGTCACTCTCATGCTCGGCACTTTATATGGCAAAAGTTAAGTACAGGCTCTAATCTTAATCTTCCAGTTTTCTCCAGGGAGATTAGGATTAGGATTAAGATTACGATTAAGAAATGAAATAAGTGAATGAAGGTTTTTTACACAGGGCCGCTGGTCAACGCCGAGCTTCTTCTCGTCATGCTCGAAAAGCACGGCATTGTCGCCCAGCAGGAATGGGTTGATCCGCAGGCTGCCGATGACGGCGATTTGAATCGTCCGACCAAAATCCTCGTTCCAGAAACCGATTTTGACCGCGCCTGGCAATTATTCTACGCCGAACGGGAAGATGAGTTGTGAAGGCCCTAGTTTTCATAACTTTAGCCTTTAGCATTTTTCTTGCATCTCGCGACAATTCGATTTACTAGTGTACAGAGCGCCGGTTAACAGAAGCAGTCATGTATTTTGGAGCCGATTATCACCCAGAGCATTGGGTTTATCCCTATGCAGGCACCGCCGAGAATCCCGAGGCGCGCTGGAAACACGACATCGAATTGATGGTTGCCGCCGGGATGAACGCCGTGCGCATGGGCGAATTCATCTGGGGCCTGTGCGAACCGCGCGAGGGCGAATACGATTTCAAATGGCTCGGGCGCGTCATGGATTTGATGGGGGAAGAGCACATCAAGGTCGTCCTCGGCACGCCCACGGCCGCCCCGCCCATTTGGTTGACTCAAAAACATCCGGAGATTTTGCCCGTGGACGAATGCGGCTTGCCGCTGTCGGCCGGCACGCGCCACGCCTGTTGTTTGAACAGCGATTTGTATTGGGACTATTCCAAGAAGATTATCCGGGCCATGGGCGAGGCGCTGGGCCAACATCCCCAATTGATCGGCTGGCAAATTGACAACAACGTCGGATTCCATTCGATGATGCCATGTTTCAACCAGGAAACGCAACGCGATTGGCACGCCTGGTTGAAGGCCAAATACGAAACGCTCGATCGCCTCAATGACATGCTGGGCACCCGGTTCTGGGGGCAGGTGGTGACGGATTGGGCGCTGGCGCCGATGCCCAAGGCCGCGCCGGCGCCCCACAACCCGGCGTTGATGCTGGATTGGCGACGCTTTTGCAGCGATACGATCGTGGCCTTCGTCCGCATGCAGGCGGATTTGCTGCACGAATTGACGCCCCAGGCGCCGGTGACGACGAACTTGCGCGTTTTTGGCCAGCAGGTGGATTTGTTTGACATGGCGGGCGCGCTCGATTTTGCCTCGCTCAACAGCAACGCCACCATTAAATCCAAATCATCCGAAAATGCCTGCGAGCTGGATTTTCTGCGTTCCTTGAAAAAAACCGGCAGCAAACTGCCAGGCGGCGAGGAGGGCTTCTGGGTCATCGAGCAGAAGGCCGGGCATGTCAATTGGCAGGAGGTCAATTCTCTGGTGCGTCCGGGGGTGGTGCGCTTGTTCACCTACCAGACTGTTTCGCGCGGGGCCAACGGAGTGCTTTACTTTTTCTGGCGGCAACCGCGCATCGGGCCGGAAAAATTTTACGGCGGCATCCTGTCACATGACGGACGGGCCGAGAACCGGGTTTACAAGGAGATTTGCCAGATTGGCCAGGAATTCAAACGCCTGGCGCCTGTCTTGCAAGGCACAAAAGTCATCGCCGAAGCCTGCATCCTTTTCAGCCATGAGAACGACTGGGCGCTCTCCCTGCCCCGCCAGCCCACCAAGCACTTCAATTTGCGCGAGCACGTCCAGCTTTTTCACAGCGCCCTGCACGATCGCAACATCGCGGTGGATTTTGCCCGGCCCACCGATGATCTTTCCAAGTATAAACTGGTCATCGCGCCCTCCCTCAGCCTCCTGGCGGGCGGCGAAGCCGACGCTCTGAAATTATACGTGCACAACGGCGGTACGCTTGTCGCTACCTGCAACTCCGGCTTGGTGGATGAACACCAGATGGCGGCTGAAACCGGCTTCCCGCACGATTGGACTGATCTCTTCGGTCTGGAAGTCACGGAGTTCGACCCATTGCCGCTCGACGAAGAAAACCACATGGCGTTCAAAGGCGCCTTTCACACCAGCCAGCAGCACACCGCGCGCATCTGGTGCGATGTGATTGAACCCAAAGGCTGTCAAATACTGGCCACTTTTACCAAGGACTTTTACGCCGGACACCCCGCCATGACCGTCCACACCTTTGGTGCGGGCAAGGCCGTTTATATCGGCACCATTTCGCAGCAGGGTTTTTACTACGACCTCGTCACCTGGCTGCGCGCTTCCTGCGGGCTGCATTCCCTGCTCAAAGTGCCGGACACCGTCGAAGTCAGCATGCGGCAAAAGGGCGACACCAAGGTTTACTTCCTCCTCAATCACCAGCCCACGCCGGTGCGCATCAATTTTTACAAGCCCATGCACGATTTCCTGACCGAGCGCACTTTCAGCGGCAATTATGATCTGCCTCCCCATGGCGTCCTTGTCCTCGACGAACAGGCGGCAACCGTGGTCCCCGACGTAAAAGTCCCGGAGACGGAGATTGTCTCCGAGAACAAATAAGCGCTTCGGAATAAAAAAGCAGGGCAGACTTTCGCCTGCCCTGCTGTCGCACTCCGGGCGGAAGCCCGGGATTACATCGTTAAGGGTTGGGTAACGGTGTAATAAGGGAGGCCGCCCGGCACTTCTGCCGGACGGCCCAAGTTGAATCAGTGGATAAGCCGGAAGAACTCCTGCGTGCCGCTGACCGGCCAGGTAACAGTGTTCATCCCTTGAACCGTTGTCACTGCCTGCGTCACATTTTGCCAACCGTTCGGATTGGCAAGGTTGGGATTGTATTGCAGGGTGGAGCTAGTGAACATCTGCGGCCAGGACAGGACCACCGAAGAAGCCACTTGTTTTATCGACAGCGACAGGTCAGGCGTCCCTGAAGTGAAGACAAGGTTGTCGATACCGATGCCCTGTCCACCGCTCGTGGCAGTTGTTTCTTCCCAGACAATCCAAAGAATGCCGCCGGGCGTCACCGGGGTGGCGAGAGCAATATTGGTGAACGCCATATTGGTGGTCGCAATGGGGCCGTTGGTGCCATAGATCTTTGTATTCGACTTTGATAAGCCGAACTGGTTCGTCGTAAACAGCAGGTTGGTCAAGCCACCTGTCCAATTATTCGTGGGGCTCGTATTGGTGCCATACGGATCCACATAATAGTAGTTCGTCACAATGTTGGTGGTGAGAGTGTCGCGCCACAGTTCACTGACAAAACTCAGATTGAAGTTGGTCAGGGTTTGGCCGGACACATTGCGAACGCGCAGGGCAAAAACCGCGTCGCTGGGGTTGCCAGCATTGCCGCCGGCTGAGGTGGCTGGCGAGGAAATAATTCCCAGCGCACGGTTATTCGTCGGGTAGAGCGGGTTGTAGTACGGGCTGGACGACGAATTGGTGCAACCAAAGCTGACGATCAGCCCGGTGGTGTTGTCGCCCGTGGTGGCTTGGATTTGTTCGGCGCCGGAGTCTGAAGAATACCAGCCTGCCATGGCGGGCAAGTTAAGACCGCCGGCACCGTTGTCTCCGCTCACTACGAGAGGAGCAGCAAAGTCGAACGGATTGCTGAGATCGTAGTTCACACCGTTAATCGTAACCGGTATGCCGGTGGAATTGTTCACGGAGGTGACGCCAGGATCCGGCAGCGAATCAAAATTTTGCGTATAGACACTGCCAAAGGAACTATAAGGCAACACGGAGTAGGGCGCCGGCGTCTCAACCGTCAGCGTCACAACCGAACTGGTGACAGAAAGCCCGTTGGCCGATACCACACAATAATAGGTGGTGGCGTCAGATTCCACCGCGTTCTCGTCGGTCAAGGTCTGACCCTGGCTTCCGTTCCAATGGCTGCCGTCGGACAACGCAGTTGAACCCTGATACCATTGATAAGACGCGTCCAAGGGATAGCCGTCCACCGTGAAGGAAACCACGCCGTTGCTGGCCACTACGGCGGTCGCCGGCGGTTCCAGGAAAATAATCGGGGCCGGTAAAACGATGCTAACCGTGGCCGCGAGATTGGATGACGCCGGCCCGGTGCTGTTGTTGATCACCACATAGTAACTGCCCGAATCCGCAGTAGAGGTGGAGTTGATGGTCAAAGTTGAGGTGGCTGTGCCCGTAAAATCGCCGCTGTCGCTCAACTGGGTCGAGCCGCCGCTGGTCACTTCGTACCACTGGTAGCTCAGCGGAGTCGTGCCGGAAGCGGTGACAGGAATGGTAATCGTGTCATAAACGGCGTTGGTCAGATTGAGCGCAGGCACGGGTGAGGTGAGGCTGGGAGAGGTCGGACTGACAGTGACCGTCAAATTGGCCACAGTGCTGGTCGAGGCACCATACAAGTTGCTGACAATGACCTGATAGGTGGCGTTGATCAACGCAGCAGGCACGCTATAAGTGGCTGTGGTTTGGGTGGGATCTTGAATGCCATTGACCAGCCACTCGTAGGTATTCGCAAAATTCGCGGTCGCGGCGACGCTGAATGAAACCGGCGTGCCGGTGGTAACAGATTGGCTGGCAGGTTCGGTCGTGATAACCGGACGACGATCGGGAACCCAAGCCAGACCGCGAAAGGCGACATTGGCCGACCAACCCGTGGCAAGGTTGGTGAGGGAATAACCATTGGTGTGCAACAGGCCATCGGTCCAATTATTATTGTCATCGATGCGAATGAGCCGGTTGGAGTTGGCAAATCCGCCCGCACCTTCCGTCGTGGTGGCGTAAACCACCGGGTAGCTTCCGCTCCAATCCACCACCAAGCCAAAACAGCCTGTGTAACTGGACGGGAAGCTGAGAGGGCCGGTGCTGGTATTGTTTGTAATGCCAAACGCGCAGGCCAGCGTCCAATTGCCGCCAACTTCGATATACTTTTGAATGCCGTAGGTGTTGTCAGCCGTGTAGGCGATATTTCTTTGGGGGTTCATATCGAATCCTTCCACGTTCGGATAAAGCGCCGAGGCCGGCATGACCAGATTGAGGTAGAAAGCATCGCCTTCCGGCAGGGTCACTGGGAACCCGCCGCCAAAGGTCTGCAGATTATAAATTCCCTGGGGATACAGCCCACCCCCGTCGCTTTCCTGTATGCTGCAGTAGAAAACGCCGTTAATGATTTTGACACAGCGCGAGCTGTTCAAATTTTGCACTGTCACCGGCGGATTTTGCTCACTGGGGTTATACCACTCCGTGCCGTCCAGGCTGCCGGAACCAAAGAAATTGTTGGTGCCGTTGTCCGAAGTCACCCCCCGGGGATTGGTCTGGCTGCCGGCCCCAAGACCGTACCAAGCATTGCCTTCATAAGGAATATAGTTGGTGCCGTTGACATCAATCACGCAAATGCCGCGGTTAATGTTCAATTGCGATGGCGTTCCTGGATCCGCCAGAATATCCCCTCCGTAACCGGAAAAAGCCAGGGTGCTGGCGTCACCGGACTGGGAGAGATAACCTTCTGTGCCGGCATGGCCGTTGAACCACAAAGCTCCTGGATCGTTGGTGGGAATGGCCACGGAAAAGATGGGCCCGTTGGTGCTCGTGTTGGTGCTGGAAATAATAATAGGCGTAACCGGATCAAATTCATCAATGAATGCCGGGGACTGATGGGCGCCTCCCAGAGACGACCAGGGGTAGTTGGTGTTGTCGCCCGCGCGAAGCACTGCAAGTTTGCCGGCGGTAAATTGGGCTTGGGCCGTCACGACCATTAAGCCGGCCATCCCTAACATAAGGGTGAGTTTTCGCATCTTGAAATAATTCATAAGTTTTTCAGCGTGTTCTTTACTGTTTTTGTTGTTGTTCTTTTCCGCCCATCCGCCAATCAAGAAAGATGGCGCGACGAACGGTGCGTAGTAGAACAGAACATCGTGACAACGCCATGACTGCGGTGTGACAATACTGCAACGTTTTGCTCGCCACTCCCCCTGAATTATTTGTCACCGGATTGTCACCTTCCATTCATATGTCCGTAACATAACCAAGGCAGAATCTCTCCTCGTTGAAATTTCGTCTTTGCGGGAAACGGGAAGATTAATAATTACAGTTGACATGAAAATGGAACGCCGTTCTGGTTTTACACTGATTGAATTGCTGGTGGTCATCGCCATCATCGCCATTCTGGCCGCCATGCTTCTCCCGGCCCTGGCCAGGGCCAAGGAAGAGGGGCGTCGCGCCGCCTGTTACAGCAATCTTAAACAGTGGGCCGCCGCACAAAGCATGTACTTGGATGACAGCAGGGGCTACTTTCCCCTGACCAAAATCCCAGCCGATCCTCCGATTACACCGTCGGGCTACAACGAAGACCAGCCCACCTGGCTGGATCTGACCGATATCCAATACATGGATCAGCAGAAAGGCGAAACCTATGGAAGCACCGCCTGGTTTAATGTGCTTCCGCCCTATATTGCCTCCCAGCCCTTGTGGCAATATACCCTCAACGGCAATCAGAATATTTTCAACACCACCATGAGCATCTTCAAATGTCCCACCGCGTTTGTCATGCCCATCGATCCCTCCATCCCCAGCGGCCAGATCATTTTCAATTATGGCATGAATTCAAAAGGGATTCCTGAGAGTTGGCCCAGCACACAGGCATTGAAGCAGTCGGACGTTTATCATCCCTCCGCATTTGTGTTGTTTTCGGAGGTTCGCACCCATACGAACGAGACCCCGTTTTACGGATTTGGCACCACGAATGAATTCATCCTGGGCAGCCCGCAATGTTACACCACCCGTGAATCCGGCCGCCACAACGGCGGAGCGAACATCGTCTTCAGCGATTGTCACGTTTCCTATTACAAATACCCCTATGTTTGCGCCAATATCAACGGCGTGGCCTGCGATCCGGGCGACCCCGACATCAACTGGACTTGCGACGGCTCCCAGGTTCCAGCTGCGGGAAATTGAGGTCCTGATCGAAACCACCACCCGGTGAAGCTTTGAAAGTTTCCATTACAAAAATGAAAAACCTCCGTTTGCAATTGAATCTGACTCTGGCGTCCGTTCTCTTGGCGCTGGCTGTAGCCGCAACACCGTTGCAGGCCGCGCCATTGCATTATCTGCCCGCCGGCGAACCCGATGCCATCGCCCTGCTCGCGCCGCCGCCGTTGCCCGATTCGCCGGAACAAGCCGCCGACCTCGCGGCCGTGCGCTCGGTGGCCCACGCCGCCACCAGCAACGAGATTGCCGCCGCCTTTTCCGAAAAGAAACTCAGCGCTTTTATTTTTACACCGGCCATCGGGGATTTCTTCCAACCCGGCAAATTTCCCAAGGCTGAGGAATTTCTCCGGCATGTAATGAAAGATGCCGATGCCGCGGCCGAGAACGCCAAGGCATTCTGGAAACGCCCGCGCCCCTATAC